>Ga0163146_10000412_pt1 | contig 60240 bp, 71 predicted proteins | sample OliLakLV19MP7G1_FD_148648 | JGI IMG/M metagenome (GOLD analysis project Ga0163146, IMG submission 148648) | Freshwater microbial mat bacterial communities from Lake Vanda, McMurdo Dry Valleys, Antarctica - Oligotrophic Lake LV.19.MP7.G1 | ecosystem: Environmental > Aquatic > Freshwater > Lake >... | reverse complement strand
AACTATCGCGCCATTGAGCGATAACCCTCTCGTCAGTCTACCGGCCGTGCCGGCATGACGACCGGCCCAACCCGCCGGTGAGACCGCGACGAGCGCCGGCTCGTACACCACGTTCAGGGACACGACCGCGGGCTTCCCGCCGCGCTTGTATTTCGCGCTCTGGAGCCAATACGCGACGTCTGCAAACGTTGATGCAAGATGCGCTTTCAGTCCGAGCGCGACGGCCGCGATCCGCAGCTCGTGCGATGGGATCGAACGCTCCTTCTTGGAGCCGGGTTGGTTGTATTGGAACCCATCACTCTCGGATGCATCTGTCTGGTAGTTGTCGCCAAAGTCGTCTTGGGTCATAATTGATCGTCCTTCCAGTCCTTGCAGAGAAACGGGGTTGAGGAGATCCGCTCGCGTTGCGCCAACAACGCGGGCGGTTTTGTTTTTCGCGGATGCCAAGTGCAGACGTCTGCTTCGGCTTCGTGCTGCGCTTACGCTTACCGCCCGCTGTTGCGGGTGGCGACCGGGTAGGCCGGCACCCATGAGGGCTGCCGCGACAGCCAGGCGAGCGCATGCTGCGTGTCGATGAGCGTGCGTCGTCCGACGCGAATTGCCCGAAGGTCTCCACGGCGCAACGCTTCGTAGATTGATGTCTGCCCCAGGCCAGACAGGCTGCCAAATGCCTTGATGGTGATGTAGGCGCTGTCGGTTTGAACGCTCACTTCCGTATGCCTTCGCTGTTGATCTCAGGCCAACGTGTCGAACGGCTCGGCGGCGGTCACGTAGTTTAACTAGGCCGTTTTCTGTCCAGTTTTCCGAGCCCGGACTTTTGCCATTCGGACCGCCTCCATGAAGCTATTCAGGCTAAGTGCGGTCAGTAGCTCCTTGCGCACTTTCGGAGGTAATGGCGCAGAACCTGCGTCGGCGAGGTCTCGGATCAGCTTGTGAAGGGGAGACGCTGCTTCTTGCGAATTGCCGGTGAACTTGGCCGCAGTGCTTGGCCATTTGCCTGTGGCTCTGTGCCAGACCAAGGCCGCGCTCCTAAACAACTGCCTCGCATCTTCGTTTGAGCGCTTGCGGGCGATCAGGTTGTCCTCGAACTCGGTGATCCTTCGGGCCAATGACCTCGCGCTCGTCGTGAGTGAGCGCCACGCCTCCCCATACGTTTCGTCGGACTTGAGTTGGCGGTTCAGCGCGATCCGAATGTCCGGGTTCATGCCCTGCAGTTCGTCACGAAACGATACCAGCGATCGTGACATTTTCAGCAGTCGGCGACGGTTTGTCTTCGCCGGCGTCTCCTGTCGCGGGCCCGACACATATCCAATTACGAGGAAGGCCATGTCGTATGCCGCAGCTGACGCCTGAGCCCCATTTGCACCGGCCTTACAAATGATCTCGCAAGCGGAAGTGAGTTTCTCTGGAGGAATGGATGACGCGTCGACGACCGCTTGGCGCGCGGCGGCTTTGCTCTTCTTGTTCATGAGCCGGTGCGCCTGGACGCTCCCACGTTGCCCTCAGCGAACTCTGCCCACGCACGCATGAGGGCTCGCCTCTTCTCGAACAGATCACCTCGGCGATAGGCGGCTTCAACCTTGTCGCCGATGGCGTGAGCGAGTGCAGCCTCCGCGACCTCTCGCGGAAAGTCAGTTTGTTCGGCAGTCCAATCCCTAAAGGTTGAGCGGAAGCCATGTACGGTCAACGTGGGTCGATCCATGCCGCGTATGATCTGGAGCATGGCCATGTTCGACAGGTGGCTGTTTCCCTTGTTGCCGGGAAAGACCCATCGCGGATCGCCGAGGAGTTTCAGCTCGCGCAGTAGAGTAAGTGCTCTGCGAGAGAGCGGGACGCGGTGCTCGCGTCCAGCCTTCATGCGCTGCGACGGGATCGTCCAAACGCCATCCTTGAAGTCGAACTCGCACCACTCGGCCGCGGTAGTTTCTGATGTTCGCGTCGCGGTGAGTATCAAAAATTCAAGGGCGCGTGCCGAAAGGCTTCGCCTCGCACGGAGCTGATCGACGAACGCCGGCAATTCGACATAGGGCAGCGCCGGATGGTGCCGCACGCGTTGCACTTTCGAACGCGCAGGGAGCGCCCTTTGCAGATGGCCGCGCCACCGAGCGGGGTTGGCGCCGTCGCGAAGGCCGCGGACTGATGCCCAATCCAGCACGGACTCGATGCGTCCGCGGACGCGGGCGGCGGTCTCTGTCTTGGTCTGCCAAATTGGGTCGAGCACCTTCGTTACGAGAGCGACGTCAATTGAGCCTACGGGCAGGTCCCCGAACACCGGATAGGCGTAGGTCTCAAGAGTCCGCGACCATTGCTGGCGATGCTTCGGGTTTTTCCAACTCGCCTCGTGTGCCGCTATGTACGCTTCGGCGCACTGCTTAAACGTCATGGCGCGCACGGCTTCGGCGATGGCCTCCTTGCGAGCCAGCTTTTTTTCCTCGATTGGGTCCAGTCCTTTTCGAACGAGCTTGCGCGCCGCGTCCGCGTCAACCCGCGCATCAGCAAGCGCAACGTCGAGCACGGAGCCTAAGCCCATTTCGCGTGGCTTTCCCGCGATCGTGCGAAACCGCAGGACCCACGATCGACGTGCGTCCCCGTCAACGCCGCGCGTGACTTGAAGATAGAGACCGCCACCATCAGGGTAGAGTCCCGGCTCCTTCAACCGCGCGATCATCGCAGCAGTTAGTCTGTCTCTAGTTCTGACCACGGCACCTACCCAGCTTCCGCCGACCGAATGTATCCATCGCACTACCCAAGTTGAGTGCGCGATTTTGAGCGAAGGTCGACGTAAGTTGATGAAATCCGCGACGTGCAATGCGGTCAACAACTTATTGGATTTGCTGAGCAAATCGAAGGTTGGCGAAGGGTGGCGGAAGAGACAAACTTAGACTCCCTCTCCGCCAGCCTGCCTCAGCCTGACCTGAGCTGACACGCCAACTGGCTTGATTTTCAAAGATATTGTTGCTCACCTGAGATCGCCCGATGTCGGCTCGTCTCAGCGAAGGCGGGGTACTTTCCGGGCATGTACCCCACTTCGAGCGCCAATGTACCCCAGTTCACACCATGCCCCTCTCAGAATCCCAGGTAAAATCAGCGAAGTCGGCGGCGAAGCCCTACAAACTCTACGACTCTGAGGGCCTGTTCGTCGTCGTCACGCCAAGCGGCGGAAAGCTCTGGCGCTTGCGGTTTAAGTTCGGCGGCAAAGAAAAGCTCCTGGCGCTCGGCGCGTACCCCAAAATTGGGCTGACCAGCGCGCGTAAGAAACGCAACGCCGCCATCGAGACGATCCAGGCAGGCACGGATCCGACCGCTGAGCGGCGCGCAGCGAAAGCGGCCGCGGCGAACGTCGCCAAGCACACGTTCAAGAAAGTCGCCATCGAATGGCACGAGCTGCATTTGCACGAATGGACGCCAGCCTACGCAAAGCAAATCATGAATCGCCTCGAGGCCGACGTCTTCCCGAAGATCGGCGATGAGGATGTAGGCGCGATCAAGCCGGCGAAGATGTTGGAAGTCTTGAAGGCGGTCGAGGCGAGGGGCGTTCTCGAAACCAACCGCCGGCTGAAGCAATATTGCTCAGCGATCTTTCGCTATGGCATTGCGAGCCAATATTGCGAGCACGATCCGGCAGCGCCACTAAAGGGTGCGCTGAAAGCGCCGCCCAAACCAAAACATCACAAAGCGCTCGCCAAGCACGAGGTCGGCGACTTTCTCATTCGGCTTTCGGACTATGACGGCGACGCGGACACGCGCATCGGAATCAACCTCGCGCTGCTCATGGTTCCCCGCACTACGGAGCTCCGTGCGGCCTTGTGGACAGAGTTCGACGCCTTGGAAGACGATGGCGCGGAGGGTCTTTGGTCAATTCCTGCCGAGCGGATGAAGATGGACGAAGCGCATCTCGTCCCGCTGTCGCGCCAAGCGCGAGCCTTGTTGCGGGAACTGAAAAAGTTGAACGGCAAGAGCCCGTATCTCTTCCCAAGCAACACTCAGGAAGGTTTCATGTCCAACAATACGATGTTGTTTGGCCTCTATCGGATGGGGTTTCACGGCCGCACCACGACGCACGGGTTTCGTCGGCTCTTTTCCACCGAAGCCAACGAGCACGGGTGGAACGAAGATTGGATCGAACGGCAGCTTGCGCATGATGAGCGCGACCGTGTGAGGGCGGCCTACAATGCGGCCCAGTACCTGCCGCAACGCCGGGAGATGCTGCAATGGTGGGCTGATCGCCTTGATGCGTTGCGCCAGTGCGAGGTCGATCGACGGGCAACCGGCCTTGCGACTGAGTAGGCGTTCGAGTCCGGGGGCGCGACAAAGGTCTTGCAGCAATATCCCAGAACAGGTATATTCCGAAACGGAAAAAGCTCATGGCGAAAAAGCCAGCCTCGATGGGGGACACCTATCGTGCGGTCTACCTCGTGAAGTTCAAGGAAGTGATCTACGTCCTGCATTCGTTCAAGAAGAAGTCGCCAAAGGGCGTCAAGACCGCTGCTACTGACGTTGATCTGGTTGGACAGCGATTGAAACTCGCCCAGCAAGATCACAAGGCGCGCTTTGGTAAGTGAGGCAACAATGAGTGATAAGAAGATCGCCAGAGGCAGCGCGAATGTCTTCGCGGATTTAGGGTTTGCCGATGCTGATGAGATGCAAACAAAGGCGCGTCTCGCGCACGCCATCAATTCGATCATAGAGGAAAGGGCGCTGACGCAGGCAAAGGCGGCAAGTCTGCTCGATGCGGCGCAACCGAAGATTTCTGCCCTTGCGCGCTATAAGCTCGAAGGGTTTTCGGTAGAGCGCCTCATGACGTATCTGACTGCGCTCGATCGGGACGTGCAGATCGTTATCAAGAAGAAGCCGCGCTCCCGAGCCAACGGGCGGATCAGCGTCGAAGCGGCCTAAAGCGACAGGCGCCTCACCGCGCAAACACGGTCTGAGCGCCGCGGATGGTCGTGCGCAGCAAAACCCCGACCATGGCGGTCACGAGATAAAACGTCACGAACGCGATGCCGATCGCCAGTAGGGGGTCGGCGCCCAACCGTGACGTGGATACGCCAGCGGCAAACGCCGCAGCGGCGCCTGGTCCGTAGAGCAGCAACAGAAGGGCCGCGGACGTCACCCCGATCACCGGAACGACGATGCCCAAAAGCGCGATGAGCGTGACGACAACTTCAAGCATGCTGAATCATGCGCCGCTGTTCTCATCGGTCCACTGAAAATTTGTCCAGACACGCACGATCAAAATCCAAGGCCAAACGGGAAGCGGGGCTCTTTTTGTCTGGGCGCCCGCGCGGGATTGGCAAGGGTGCGCGCAACATCCTGGGCGCGCGCCTGCATCAGCGATTTGCGAATATCGAGATGGAGCTCCATGGCCTTCAGGGCGTCACGCCAACCAGGTTCGAACTGCAGCACGTTGCGGCGCGTCTCCTGCGCGAGCCCCAAATTCTTCAGTTCGCGTGCCCGGGTCTTGAGCGCGTCTGTCATGTCCGGTGAGCCGTTCGGCGCCCGAAGCTCGGCGATCCGGATGCGTTGGTTCTCATCCAGCTGAGCGGCGATCAGTGTATCAAGTCGTGTCGGGGCGTGCGCGATCGCCTCGCGCTGTAGGGCTTGGCGCTCGTCGTCTCGGGTCCGCTGTCCCAGCCGGCTGGTCGCCACGTCGCGGGCGGCGTTGCGAAATCCGTGCTGAACAAACTCCCTGGGAATGAGGAGATCTCGCCCGTCATCCTTCACGCCGCGGAGAACGATGTGGGTGTGGGGATTGTCGGTATCGAAGTGGTCGACCGCTAACCACTGAAGCTTCGTGCCCAGCGCCGTCTCCGCACGCGCCATGACCGCGCGCGTGTAGGCTCGAAGATCGCCCAGACGACCGCCGTTCTCGGCCGACAGGATGACCCGGAAATGACGCTTGTCGGACTGCGCCCATTGCTCTGCCATGCGCGCGCCGCTGACGCTGTCGCGCGCGGCGTCGTAAAACACCCAATGTTCTTGCCGGGGCGGCTTGGCGGTGTCGCTCTGGGGGGTATCTCGGCCTGTCTCATCTTTTGAGGGAGCAAGCCAACCGTCATGGGCCTTCGCGGCAGAGTCGCGCGCAATGTAACGGGCATGGCTCTTCAATGCCGCGCCGCCGCCCTTGGCATGAGCGAAGTAATGAAGTTTGACGACGGCGCGCTGGCGGCCATCGAAGGAAAATGGTGCGCGGCGGCTGCGCTTACCGGTGAACGCCCGCGCTAGGGCGCGAGAGCTTCCAACGCGTTTCTGCAATCGTGCGGATAGGCTGTCGCCGCCGCCGGCGGATAAGCGCGAACCGCCCTCGTGACGGCCAGTGAGACTCTCTGCATCAAGAGGTCGAGCAATCCGTAACCGCGAGCCAGGCGTGATCACATCTTTGCGCAACGCATCACGCAGCAACTTGCTTGCGCGGAACGGTTCTTTGCGGCTCGGAGGCTGTGACATGTGCACAAATCCGAAGAGTGAGGTGCGAGTAGGGTGCGGGTAAGGTGTCCCGCACCCTGTGATCATGCTCCACACCTTGTGTTTGCGCGAGCAAATTCAAGTGCGTGGCGAATGAAGTGACTCACCCTTTATCTAGCCATCGCTTTTCCTTTTTCTTTCGCTGCTTCGTGTTTGATTAAATCGCTGTCGCAAGTCGTGTCAGACAATCGCACGCGACAGACGCACGCTCTATTGCAGCGTGCTCATCCCGGAATGCTCACGAACTGTCGTCACCAAATATTGGTAGGCGGCTTCGCGATCTTGCGGGCGAAGCGTGGCCAGTAGACGTGCACTGACTGCAGCGAGTGCAGTCAACACGTCGCTGGGCTGCGCATGACTGGGAAGGTCTCGCATGACCTCGTTGATGCGGTTGGCGATATCGACAGCGAGATCGGAATCGTCAGTCATGGCCGCGCGCTCCCCAGCAAGAGTGCGGCCGTCTATGCCGCAATTATCCTGGAAAAGCACCGCTCAAAGCGGGCGCCAAACGCCCTCGATGGTCCGTTGATGCACCGGCCCCCAATAACGTCCGTCAAAGGAATCCTCGGTGTCGCCGAGGAGCAGAATTTCATGCGCAGCAAGGATGCGGCAGCCGTGCCAGCGCGCCAAAGGCGCGCCCGCGCTGTCGTGCGTCCGCCGGACGAAAGCTGGGCCATTGTTGATCGTGATGTGATCACCCTCGGCGCAGACCTCGTCGCCTTGCATTGCGGCGACGCGCTTGATGAACCGGTTTCGAAGTCCAGCGAAGTCACGAGCGGCGGCCGCCAACGGGGCGACATCGCGGGCGCGTACCGTCACAAACGCGCCGCGCTCGATTCGTGCATCGGTCCGAACGTAAAATCCTACCGGAACCGAGGGTGTGTGATTGTAGACGAACTGCTCCTGCGCCGCCGGCCAAGCGAGTGCCGCCAAGCCAAACAGCGCTCCAGCGCTCGCAAGGGCGAGTCCGAGCCGCCGCGTTCTCATAGAAGAGAGACTGCGCCCGCGACGCGGGTGCTGCACAGCGCATGCACGCGGATAGGGCGCCGGTCGTGGCGCAGGCGCCATCCGTTCCCTCGATTGAGACAATCAGCTGGACGAAAGCGCGGAGACAACGTCAGTGCGGGAGAAATCGCCTCCGACATAGAGGAGCGGCCATCCGCGTTCTTCTGCGAGCGCATAGGCGAAGCAATCGCCGAAATTAAGACCTGCGGGATGAACGCCTTTGCCCCATCGTTCATAAGCGCGCGTGACTCGCTGTGCGGTCGCCTGCGTAACGGGCGCCACCTCGAAGCCCAATTCGTCGATCAGCCGCTGCATTTCCGGTCCAACGTTGCGCATCGAAGCGACGATAAGACATTCAGCGACACTCGCCGCTGATATCGCGATGAGGTCAGCAGATTCCAACACAGTGCAGATGCGTTCGGCATCTGCTTCGTTGAGCACCAAGGCCATTAAGGCCGAGGTGTCGGCTACGATCACGTTGAAGCACTCATTGGGGCATCCCCTTATCGCCGTAGAGGAAGTCCTGGCTGCGCGCGGCCTCGGCGCCAGGTGTCGCCTTGCCCGCGCCTGCACCGCGCACTTCATTAAGCACTTGACGCCGGGCGCTCGCAGCGAGGGGTTCGCGGATCGGCGCAAGGCGGATGACGTCATGGCCGTGCCGGGTCAGCACAATATCCTCACCCGCTTCGGCCCGCCGGACGAGTTCGGTCAGTTGCCCCTTGGCGTCGCTTACAGAGACTTTCATACCCATGCCGATAAAGTAGACCATTTAATGGTCCAAATCAAGAGGACCGCATTTTTGGGTCCCGCTGAGAGAGAAGGCGGGCCGCGGCGCCAGATCAGCGTTGGGCGTCACCAGGCCCCCGCGAAGGAATCAGTATTCGCTGGGCAGGAAGATGACGTCATTCTGCAGCCAGAGCGTAATCTCAGTCAGCGGAAAATCGGTGAATGGTATGGCTTGGCTGGTGACGGCGCCGTGGTCGCCGTCTTCACAAGTGAGGATCGCGGTCCGGTCGTCCGATACTTTGAGCGTCCAGACCTGGAAAGGCTCGTTCCGGACCCTCGGATCGTGCTGATGTGAGACGATGGCGTCCAAGAGCCAATAGGCGCCGCCGGCCTCGGCGACGTATTGGGCGCCATCCGTGTAGGTGATCGATGGCCAGAGTGGATGGCGATACCAGTTTTCACTGCCAGTGAAGAGCGCGAGATCGCTCACGCGAAGTGGGTTCGACGACATGGTGTTCGTCTCCAACAAAGTAGGGTGTGGGTGGGGTGCGCCGCTCCCGTGGTAACGAGAGCGGCGCATCGAGATCAGGCGGCTTGCGCGTCGCGTTCAGCCATGCCGAGCGACTTGAGCTTGCCTTCGGCGGGGTCGATGGCGACGAAGACCTTGCCGGTCCAGCGGCCAGTGCCCTTGTCCTTCCAGCGGTCGTGACGCAGTGCGCCGGTGACTTCGGCGATGACGTCCTTGCGCATCGCTTTCGCCGCTTCTTGGCTCTTTGGGCAGTAGATCTCGACGGTGAAGCGGTCGCTGCGTTCGCCGGACGTGACCTCAAGCCAGAGTGAGACGATGTTGGTTGATCCGCCGCGGAATTCGAGCGTGCGGCATTTCGGATCGTCGAGCAGTTTGCCGGTGAGGGTGACGCGGTTGTTCATGAGGGTCTTTCCTTTGGTCGCCCGCGTGTGGCGGGGCCGCGGGAGGTCGCCCGCGACGGCGCTTTTCGCGCCCGGCCATGAGGCGGCGGCTGCAAGGAGAAAATGGTGGGGCCCGCGCCCGCAGGGCCGGAGGCGGCGAAGCCGCGCGGGGAAACGATTTTGTCCTTGTGGGCGGCGACGGCCGGGCGGAGATGGCGACGACGTGGGTGAACTCTCGCGGCGCTCCAGCGTTCGCACCGAATGGATGGGGTCCCACAAGCGCGTTCGGCCGCACGAAGCCCAAGCTCGGCGTTGAAACGCCGCTCGCTACTTGGGCGTCAGCGCCGCAACCAATCGTTCCAATCGTTGAGACCTTCTGGCGGCAACGCAATTTCGCAAACGATATCGTCGCGCACGCGCGCGCGCAAAGTATGCGCTGCTTCAAGACCAGCTTCATCGTTATCGGCGGCGATGACGAGCTTCGAAAGCGATGCCGGCAAATCAAAACGTGCGAGATTGACCGCGCTCATCAGCGCCCAAGTGGGACCCTGCAATGCCGCTTGCGCTGAGAGCGCGGTTTCGATGCCCTCGGCTACGATCAGGGTGTCGTCAGGATCATCAAGACGGACGGCTGCGCCCATCATGGCGCCGATGACGCGCCGCGGCGTGGCGACATTGGCCTTGGCGGCGCCATGTATGCTCAGCAGCGTCACGTGCACGCCTGCGATAACGCCGGCCTCGTCAGTAATGGCGCCGACGAGGGCAGGGCGGCGCTCCCGGTCTTCAAGGCTGGTCATCGCCGGATGGAAGCGGAGCGCGCCAGGCAAGACGCGGGGGATGGCGCGTGCGCGCAGATAACGTTCGGCTGGCGTGCCTTCGATGCTGCAGCTCTCACTCCAGATCCGGCGCGCGCGCTTGGTCTTGTCTTCTTTCTGCGGCTGGATGATCGCCGGACGTCGTAGCGGCGTGGACGGCGCATCGCCATTGCGAGCGCCGTTGAGCAAACCTGCGGCGATCAGATCATCGCGCACGGCGCGCCAATCGTCGCGAGGACTGAAGCAATGGATAAGGATGCGGCCATCTTCGGTCTCAACCAGCGACACCGAGCGATCACCGGGACCATGCCCAGGTCCTCTAATGAGCGCGCGCCGGCCGCCATCGAGCAAAAGCCCGCCGCGCGCATCGACGATCGCCTTAAGCCGCGACATCACTCACCGGATCGATGCCGTTCTCGTTCGCAAAAGGGGAGGGGCTCTTGGTCAATAGCCAGTCGACCGCGAGCTGGGCTTGCGCCGCGGCAAACAAGAAGGCGCGTTTGTCGTGGCTCAAGATCTCCATCCAATGGCCAATATAGGATGCATGATCGGAAATGTGGCCAGGCGGCATACGCAGATGCGCGCCAAGGATGGCCGCGCCAATTTCAGCGACAAGCTCTTCGGCGGCCAGCATTGCCCGGTCAAAGCGTTTTGACAGATCGCGTCCGACCCGGTGGGCGGCGCCCGTAGCGTGCACGGCTTCGTGGTTCAAGGTCGCCGCGTAATCCTCGGCGCTCTCAAATGCCGCGAGCGGCGGCATGGCAATGAGGTCTCGGCTTGGCACATAGCAGGCGATGTCGCGCGAGAGGATGCGCGCAATGTCGAGCTTGGCAAACCACGTCTCATGTAGAGCGAGGGGCATCGGCGTGTCCGCGACCTGCGGATAGAAGCGCTCGGGCAAGCCCTCAATCTGATCAGCGTTGAACGCGACATAGGTCTTGAGGAAGCGGAAGCTTTCTTCGTTCACGCAGCTTGTCACGTCCTTTGCGACACGTTTGGCCTGGCCGTAATAAACTACGCATTGGCCGCGCTCGCCTTTACGCACGTGCGCCTGAAGTTTCAGAGTTTGGTTGAATGTCAACCAATAGGGCGAGCGATAGCCGTGCGCGGTGGCTGCATGCCAAAGCATGATGGTGTTGATGCCCCGATAGGCTTCGCCGGTGACGCGGCGCGGCAGTGCGACGCCGACGCGGGCGCCGTCCCAGGGCTTCCGCCATGGCATCACGCCCTGGGCAAGTGCCGCCAATATCTTTGCAGTGATGTCGCCGGCGACGTCGCGATGTGCGTGGGCTGAGTTTGTCATTGAAGACTCCAAACCAAAAGCGCCGCCGGCCTCGAGGGAGACCGGCGGCGTCACGAGAAAAGATGGATGGGTTAGGCGCCGGGCGCAGCAGCGATCGCGTCAGCGCCTGCAGGCGTCATTGCGAACGCGCCCGACGCGTGCGGCGTCACCAAGCAATCTGGCAGCCAGCCTGCGCCATTGAGCGCCTCCGCAGCTGCTGTCGAGAGCTCGTTCTTCTTCATCTTGTTGATGCTCTTCATCAGCGACGCGCGTTCGGTTTCGCTTCGCGCCAGGAAAGACGGCGCTTCAGCTATGGCGCCAAGCGCAAGCGCCCGTGGTGCGCGCGCCCAGAAGCCCGCATCCGCTTGCCAGTGCGCGGCCATGTCGAGATCGAGCGCTGCCGCGATCACATCGGAGGCGTGCTGCCGCTCGCGATCGCGCGCGCTGATGCCTTCATGTGTGAGGTCGATCGTCTCGGCGACAAGAATGGCAAGCCACGCCTGGAGCTCTTCATCCGAGGCGTCAAGAAAGGCGCGAACGTCCCCGGCGGACGGTATGGAGTCTGATTGCGCAGCAAAGAGTGCGGCGTCGTCGAAGTCGCGCGGGGTCGATGAGACGCCCACGCCGCACAGCTCGCCCGCGCCTGCGCTCTGCTGGCGCAGCATGATAACCGCAAATGCTAGCGCCTCATGCGGCGCGCGGGCCAAACCTTGGCGAAGCATTCGGGTGCGGGCGAGCGTCAGATCCATGGTCAGCGCCTTGCTCAAACGCTGCCCGGCCGGCGCTCCGCTTGTTTCGTTGTCGTCGTCTTCGCCGTTCTCTTCGGGTGCGGGCGTCGCCTGCTTACGGAGTTTTTCGATTGTCTTTAGATCAGCGCGCCGGATGAGGCCGCGCGTAATCTGAGCGCGCCCGTCGCGGTCGACACCGACCAGTGCGCCGGCATGGGCCATGAGTGCGGTCTCATAGACGCGCGCCGCTTCCAAAATAGCGTCGCGTTCGCCGTCGGCCTCATCGCGCCGCCGCCAGGCCGCCTCGGCGGCGTCACTTTCTCCCTCAGCCGTTTCGAGCTCGGCGTCGAGCGCATCGATCTCGGCCTCAAGCGCCGCGAGCTTCCTTTTCTCCGAAGCCTTCAACTTGCGCTGGTTCGGCCGCAAACGTTCAGCCGCACAGCCTTCAACGCCGCCATGGCCAAGCTGAATCTCCGCCCACGACCAGCCTTCGCTCAACACTTGGTCGCGCAGGCCTTCGGCTTTGACCAAAGCCAGCGCCTGCAGGATGTCACCGTCTTCAAGAAACGCGAGGTCGTCGTCGAACAGATCCTTGACGATGCGACCACCGGCGGCTTCGTACGTGTCGGCGCCCACAAAGCGCGCGATACGATCGTTCAAAGGCGTGCGGCCTTGGCTCAAGGCGTTGCGCACCGCGTGTGCGCTGGTGATCGGCTTGGGCAGACCCTTGAAGACGCGTTCCTGAGCCTGATGATCGCCGCTCAAGCAGAAAGCCCGCGCCACATCGAGTGTGACGTCGCCCTTGCGATAGGCGGTGCGAATACGCCGCGACAAGCGCGCCAATGCCAGACGCTGCTCGACATGGCGCACACTTGCTCCAAACCGTCGCGCGACATCGTCGGGTGTGGCGCCCGCATCGACAAGAGCGGCGAAAGCCTCGACCTCGTCCATGACGTTCATGTCGACGCGCTGAACGTTCTCTGCCAGCGAAGCCTCGCGCGCGCTCCCGCTCTCGATGATCTGGCAGGGGACCGGCCAATCCTTCGCTAGGGCGCCTTGTTTGACGAGAAGCTTCAGTGCGTTGAAGCGCCGGCCGCCAGCGACGACTTCATACTTGGCGTCATCGCGCGCGGTGACGGCGAGGTTCTGCAATAGGCCGTGTGCGGCGATTGAAGCGGCGAGCACGTCGATGTCGCGTTTGCGCTCGGTGCGGCGAACATTGTCGTCGCTTTCGGTGAGCTTATTCAGCGGGATGTGTTGAGTGTCGGACATGAGCTTTTGCGCCTTCCGGTGATCCCGCGTGAGCGGAGGTGCTGCGCGGGGTCGCTTGCGCGACGCTTCTCGTCCCGCCGCCCGCGCCTCAGGCGGGCCGGGTCGAGGGCTCGTTTTCCGAGAGCGTCAGCGTCCCTCGACGCGGCCCGTCGCGCGGGCATTGCTCATGCGGCGCGCAAGTGAGCGCGCGTTCGATCGGCGTCGGAAATTCGCCCGTGCGGAGATTTGCGCAGAAGGCGACAGCTCCCCCCTTGCCAGCTTCGTCATTTGTGACGTTATTGCCGTACACAACTGGAGGTGTTGACATGCCTGCCAGCAAGATTGCGCTGGATTTCATCGATTTCTGCGAGAAGCAGACCGATGTGGCGAAGATTGAAGATAGGTTCGTCGCGACATTGAATGCGCTCGGCTATGAGCACATTGCGTGCGCCTCACATGTCGATCCTTTGCGGCCGCGGCCAGGCGCAGTCAGCATTGTGAACTATCCTATGCCTTGGCTAGAGCATTACTCACACGGAGATTTCGCGCGCATTGACCCGGTGTTTCTCGCCGCGCGCATCATGACGTCGCCGTTTAACTGGGACGAGTGCCTTACGAAGATGCGGTTGAGCCGTGAGCAGAAGCGGGTGCTTGCGGAAGGCGCCGATTATGGCCTCGCAGGCGGCATGACCATTCCATTGCGCTCCCCAGATGTGATGCCTGCATCTTGCTCGCTGGTGGCCGGACCCGATGGCGTCGATCCGTTGGCGATGGCGCACACCTTGATGGTCGTCATCTACGGGCATGGTGCGCTGCACCGGCGCCTCAATCCCAATGCGCTGGCTGAGCCCGTCATTCTGCCGCCGCGTGAGCGCGAATGTCTGACCCTTGCCGGTCGTGGCAAAAGCGATTGGGTGATCGGCGAACTATTGGGCGTCAGCGGGCGCACCGCCCACAATTCCATCGAGCGTGCGAAGAAACGTTACGGCGTGTCCAGCCGCACCCAAGCCGTGGTGCGGGCTGTGTTCGATGCACAGATCAACGTCGACGATTTGTCGAACTGAATCAGATTCGCCGCGAGTCAATAGGCCCCGTGGGACCTGTTACGCGGTGAGCCTTTGGCCGCCATTCTCCGTCGCGATTGGTCGGAGGCAACATGATCTACATCGTCTCAACGGAGAACCGGCAGGCATTCCATCACTTGCTGACGGAGATGCATCGGCACCGCAAACAGGTGTTTATCGACAAGCTGCACTGGCGATTGGATCACAATGCGGGCTTGGAGATCGACGCATACGACAGTGAGGACGCGATTTATCTGATTGAATCGAAAACCCCGAGAGGGGAGATCAGCGTCTCTGCCAGACTTTTGCCGACCGAACGGCCGCATCTCTTAGGCGAGCAATTCCGCGATCTTTGCGAAACGCCCCCGCCAACCGGGCCAAACGTCTGGGAGGCCACGCGCTTTTGTCCGGCGCCGGATACGCCGGCCGGCGAGCCGCGGCGACTGATGCTCGGGCGAATGATTGCCGGCATCATGGAGACAGCACTTATCTTCGGCATCGATCAGGTGACCTATGTGGCCGACGCGGCGCTTGCGCCCCTGGCGCGGAAAGTCGGCTGGGACGTGCGCGCGCTCGGGCCGCCGCGCGGGAAGGGCCGCCACAAGATCCAGGCTTTCGCGGCGCGCATCGACGCCGACGGGCTTCGCCGGGTCCGCCAAGCCTTTGCGATCAATGCACCCCTCATTCGCTTCGTTCCGGCCGAGCCGGCGCGCGCTGCATAAGGAGACAGTCCGATGTCGATGACACAGCTAGCTGAGCAAAGCACCGCGTACCCGGAGGATGTCGCCGCCATTGTCCGTGATGGCTTCCTGGTGCTCCATGATCTGCTCAATCCAAATGAGCTCGAACGATTGCGCGTTGAACTTGAGCCGTGGCTCATGCGGACGCCGCGGTGTGAAGGCGACTTCCACGGGTGGCAGACCACACGCGTGAATGCGCTCCTGTCCAAGGCGCCGCTGACGCAAGAACTTGCCCTTCACCCGCGCATTCTACCCATTGCAGAGACGTTGTTGGCGCCGGCCTGCGATTGCGTGCGCCTCAACATGACGCAAGCCATTCGCATCCACCCAGGCCAGAAGGCGCAAGCGCCGCATCGCGATGAGGAGATGTGGCCCGCTGATCCGAACGGCCAGATTTGGTCGCTCAATGTCATGTGGGCTGTCAGCGATTTCACCGAGACCAATGGCGCGACGCGGCTCTGGCCGCGCAGTCACGTTGATCGTTTGGGCCGCACGCCTGATCCAGAGCAAGCAATCTCCGGTGTGATGAAGGCGGGCTCAGCGCTTGTCTATCTGGGCGGGCTCACGCATAGCGGCGGCGCTAACCGCTCGTCCGGAGATCGCACTGGTGTTGTGATCGGTTATTGTGCTGGTTGGCTGCGCACCTACGAAGAACAATTCCTCGCGTATCCACTCGAAATCGCGCGCGAGTTCCCGGGCGAACTGCAGCGTCTCATCGGTTATCGGCAACACCGCCCCAACCTCGGCGCTTGGGAAGGCCAAGATCCGATTGAGTATCTGCGCGGTGCGGCTGCATGCGGTCCTCATCGCGATGCGCTGCCATCTGCGATCGCTGCGGAGCTGAAGGCGCTGATGGCGCCCAGCACAGATTGAAATGGCGGTCGACGCCAGCGCGGCCCAGCGCGCCTACCAGGAACTAAAGCGGCTGATACTCGACGGCTCACTGCCGGCGCGCTCCCGCCTCGACCTGGAGGATCTTGCGCGCAGACTCGGCGTCAGCTCGATGCCGATCCGATTGGCGCTCAACTTGTTGAACTGGGAGCGGCTCGTTCGCCCCGGAAAACACTCGGCTTACGAGGTGGCGCTGTGGTCAGGGGCGGAACTCGCGCAGCTGTATGAATGGCGCGGCGCGCTCCTCACGCTCGTACTTCCCTCAACCGCATCCGCACTTGAGCTACAGCGGTCGGCTCGTACCCAAATGTATGCGCAGGCGGTGGAAAGCGTGATGCGACTGCTTGAAGACAACGCCAACCCAAACCTCAGGCGAGCTGCACTTAACGCAGACGAGCGGTTGCACGCGGCGCGCATGGTTGAAGCGGATATTTTGGGGGACGTGCAAGGTGAATTCGAAGCGCTGGTGAATGCGATTGCTCACCGGACCAAGCGAGTGACGACGCTGATCAAATCATATCAGCGCCGCCGTGTTCAAAATTCCGACGCCATACGTGAGCGCGTCGCCGTGAAGGCATTGCCCGACAACGGTGCCCCGCGCTGATCGGCAAACTGATCTTCATACTGATCAGCTGGGTGATCAGTATGAGCGCACGCATACTCGACTTGGGTGAATGACACCCGATGGAGAGAGTGATGCGTGATGACCAAGATATCGTTGACCTCGGATCAGCGACCGAGCTCACCCAGGGCTCGTTCATGATGGACCACTACGAGTCCTTGACGATGAAGGATCATTGGACCGAGGACTAAGGGTCTCGATCACGCAGCGCCCAATCCGCAAATTGGCAAAATAAGGAGCCATCAGATGCGCAAGCAAGATCAAGTACGCGATTACGAAGACGTCGTCGAACTCGGCGCGGTGACCGAGGAAACCCAGGGCGTGCCGCTGGAAGATGCCAAGGAAGGCATCAGCACGCGCGACTTCTATACGCCATGATCGGCGCCGGTGGCGCGCCCAACGGCGCGCCGCCGGGACGCGTGCGCCCGGCGGCGGGAGTGCATCATGCCGTTGTCGCGGATACGGCGATTCTGCTCGATCTTCGCGCCGATCGCTATGTAGCCGCGCCTGCCGCCGCGTTTCTCAACTTGCTGACAGATGACGGACCCGGCGATCCGTTCGCGACACCGCTTCGGGAAAAGCTCTTGAACCGAGGGCTGTTGGTGGCGGACGCCGAGCAGGGCTTTGGGCGCAACGATGGACCGGGCGCCGCGCTCTTGTCTTGTCTGTGGGCGGAAATCTATCTGCGCAGGCGTCGTCTCGATTTAGCCCTTCGATGGTTGCGTGGGCGTCGCGATAGCGGGGCGAGCATGGCGTCCGCGCGCGCACTCAACCGGTTTCGCTCATGGCGGCCGTGGTATCCACGGCGAAGCGTTTGTCTGTTCGATACTCTTGCGCTTGGAGCTTTCCTCATTCGCGCGGGTGAACGCCCAGAGATCGTCTTTGGCGTTCGACACCCGCCGTTCGCAGCGCATTGTTGGCTTGAGGCCGAAGGGCGTATTCTAAACGACGAGGCGGAATACTGCGCTGCCTTTGTCGAAATTCTTCGCGTGTAGCCGATGCATCGGCTTGTCGGCTTGCGGTGGCGAGCAGGTCACCTCGAAGGTCGCAAGTCGGCTGAAGCAAATGCTGCGCGGCTGCTGGAGCGCGGCAATTGGCGCCAAGTGATTAGTACGCGCGGATTTCTGCTCTTGGTGACCGAAAAGAGCGGAGATATCGAGCCGCTCATTTTGCCCCACGGGTTGGGGCTCGTTTCAGGCGCCTTCTTCAGAGGCGAAGGGGGTGACTACTCACGGATCACCGAACCCGATCCTCAGACATGTCGGGCTTGGGCGGAGACAGACGGCGCTGCGCTCACGCAAGAGTGCTGGGGCGGCTACCTCGCTATTGTCGTCGATGCTGCGCGTGATCGCACCTTGATCGTGCGTGACCCCATGGGTGCGCGCCCGTGCTTCGTGCGCGAAGCGCAGGGCGACGGAGTGCGTATCGTCTTTACCGACTTTGCAGATGTCGCAGACTTCGCGCCGCTCCCTAGCATCGACGAAGAATTCTTATGTCTATTTCTAGCGCAACCGCGGATCGTGCATGAGCGAACGGGCCTCCGAGGGGTGCGGGAAATCTTGGCCGGGGAATGTTACGCGCTGGGCGCTGAAAGCGATGGCGCCACTCTGTGTTGGCGCCCCCCAGCGCGTCGCCTCGAACTCGCGGCCGTCAAGGCAGAGGTGTTGGCCGGCGACCTCCGCGCGCATATTCTCAGCGCAGGCCGCGCCTGGGCTTCGCTTGGTCGGCCGGTCTTGCATCGTCTCTCTGGTGGTCTGGATTCAAGCGTTGCCTTGGCAGCTTTGAGCAAGGCGGGCGCTCACATTGTTTGCGTCAACGAATGGCCGCGCGGTTTCGCCGAGGGCGATGAACGCCAAGCTGCGCGCACTGTCGCCGCCAAGTTCGGGGTGAAACTGGTCGAGTTGGCTTATGAGCCCGCGCAGGTGGACTATCGCAAGGTGATGGAAGCCCCGCTGTTGGCCAAGCCCTCAATCGCCACCCTCAGCTTCGCTGATCCCCATTTTCATGACCTTGCTGAAGCGGGGACATTGCTGACATCAGGCCAAGGTGGAGATCAGGTCTTCTATCGGTCGCGCGCGGTGTGCACGATCGCGGATGCGGTGCGTGACCGGCTGAATTTCGCGGCCATCATATCGCTCGCGCTCGACGCGGCGCGTGTGTCGCGCAGATCGGTGTGGCCGGCGTTGGCGATGGGCGTTGAATATGGCGTCTTGCGATCATCGCGAGGTTACGTGCTCAAGGTCCTCAGGGATGCGGCGCGCGCAAGCGCGCCACATCATGCGACGGCCGCAGCGGAGGCTGCGCTCGCAGATCCCTGGGTCAAGGATGCGCTCGCGCGCGGGCCAGGTGAAGCCATGCGCGCGCTCCTCATTGGCGACCTTCAATATTATCATGGGCCGTCACTGCCCAATCAGTATTTCATCCCGGCGCCCGTGGTCACCTCTCAGCCCATCGTCGAATTCTGTTGTTCGATCCCGACATATCGGAGCTTCGACGGCGGGCGCGATCGCGCGTTGGCTCGTCTCGCGTTCACGGATGATCTGCCGGCTTCGTCCGTCGTACGGCAGCGAAAAGGGGACACCACACGCTTTTTCGGCGCGGTGGCCGCGGCAAATGGCGATTTCGTTATCGATGCGCTCAAAGGCGGAGAGTTGGTCAAGCGCGGCTTGTTCGATGCGGGGCGCCTTGAGGCAAAGCCAAGGCGCGCTGTGCTAGATTTCTCGAATGAATTGGTGGTCGAGCTCTGGCTCCGCCGCATCATGGCGTGTCATCCGGCGTAGGGCGAGGCGCACGCGCGCTCGCGCGCATGCTCTCCCATCGTTCTGCGCGACCTGGATCGTTTGCATCCTCGGTCATTTTGTCGCGTAGCCAGAAATCTATCCAGGCCATGGCGCGTCTTTGCGCGGCGAGCAGATGGCTGGGCCGGGTCTTGGCATGGAAGGCCTCGGGATAGATGTAGGCCTCCACCGCTGCGCCGGCGTCGTGCAGCTGCGCATAGAGCGGCATCGCGTGGGGCGCCTCACTTTGCGACAGATTCATCAGCAGCGGCGTGTCGATTCGACCTGCGTAGTAGAATGCTGCGTTGTGACGCCACCAAGCTGCTGTTTGATCCAGATTGGGCGCTTCGAGGCCCGTTTGACGAAGGTCGGCGCGAAAGTCGCTATCGGCCAACCACCAGAAGATCGGATCAATCGGCGGCCCGCTGGCGACCGCCGCAGCAAAATGGTGATCGCGCAACGCCCAGTATAAAGTCTCGGCGCCGTCGCTCATGCCAGTAATCGCAACGCGGTTCGGATCGACGACGCCAGCGTCAATCGCGAGATCAAGAAGTCCGTTGAGCGATGCGAGCTTCATCCGCTCTTCCTCGTCACCGATCAACATTTCCCGATCCAAATCGGTGCGCGAAATTTGTTGCTCTCGCAAGCGGGGTTCGGGGCGCTCAAGGCTCAACACCGCATAGCCTCTGGCAGCGGCCGGAAAGATCGGATATTCGCCGCCCACGCCCGCGTTCAAAAACCCGTGCGAGCGATATTGAACAATGATGGTTGGATATCTTTGCCCAGCGACATACTCGGCAGGATAGACAAGGTGAGCGTAGGATTGCAGGCCACGCTCGTCTTCGAACGACAATCTTTCGATCCGAGGTATCGAAAAGCCCTGCCATTGGGGGTTTGGATCGTAGATCACAGCAAGGGCGCCATCGCTCAAGTCGATCGATACGATACGGCGGGGCTGCGCGGCGAATTCTTGGAGACAGTAAAGCAGCGCGCCCTGAGCGCTGCACCCATAGAGCCGCTCTTCGGCTAGCCGCACGCGGCGCACCTGCTGGCGCGCCGGCGTCCAGACGTAGAGCGCCAAATCACCGGCGGCGGGACCTTCGCCCCGTGTGAACCAAACCGCGCCGTCTGTCAGTGCGCCCGCGTCTCGCAGGAGCCCAGCGCAGGCCTCGGATGCGCAGAGTAGCGGCGCACCGTCGTAAGTGGTGAAAAGCCCACGAGCGGGTCGCGCGACTTGGGAGGCGGCGTCACGTGGGCCAATCCATGTGTCGCTGCGCTGCGCTGTGCGCAGAAGCGCGGCTTGCGCCTCATCGGCCGGGCTCATCGCCCCGGTATCGGTATCGAGGTAAAGCCATTGCCGCTGCGTCTCAACGGCAGGCAGAGGCTGTAGCGAAAAGCCCGGTTCAAAGCTGTCCGTAACTCGAAAGCCATCACGCACGTCCAACGCGCGTTGTGCATCCAGCAGTGCGCGGGGCGTCGTTGCCGTCAGGATGATGCTGTGCTCGGAGGTCCAGGCAAAATCGCCTACATCGCCGTCTGGGCGCGCCGCCAAGCGTGCGCGTCCCCGCAGATCGGTGATCCACAATTCCGCGCGGCCCTCGCGTTCGGCGATGAAGGCGATGCGGTGACCGTCCGGCGACCAGCGCGGAAAGCGATCAGCGAGACTGCCGCTGGCTCTTCCCTGGTTGCGGTGTGGCAGTCCCGCTCCGGCGTCTACAACGACGCGCGCGGCGCCACGTGGCGCCACCCCGCTCACGACGAGAGCGTAGCGGACTTCGTTACGCTCGAAATCCATGTGCGATTGAAACACCGCAAGCCAGTCGCCATCGGGAGAGAGCGACAACCCGCCTTGACCAGTGCCCAGAGATCGCAGGGCCGCGAGGTCTTCGATCGTCGGTCCCGCCAACGATTGCGCCGCGGCGGGCGCCATCGTGGAGAGAATCGCAGCCAGCAGGGCGCCGATGGTTTTGCGCGTCACCACGTCTGACGCAGCTCAAGCGACACGAAGCGTCCCGTCGGCGAGTGAGCCTGGGCATCAAAGGCGTAACCAACCGGGTTATTGGCGAAGGGCGGATCCTGATCGAAGAGGTTCTGCACATTAAGCGTGATCTGCGGTCCAGCGCGCTCCTCTTCACCTCTCCAATCGTAACTTACTTGCGCGTCCCAGGTGAGCCATTCGTCGACCTCGCGTGCGGGTGTGCTGATCGTGTCATGATAATCGTCGACATAGATTGCAGTCAGGCCGGCGCCCCAGCCCTCAAGTGTCCACGACACACCGGCGCGCGCACGAAGATCAACCGGGTAGAACAGGGTGTCGAGCGCATCGATCGGCGTGCTCGCGGGTCCAGTTTGAACTGTGTATTGGAGGATGAGACTTGCTTGCGCGAAGAGATTGAATTCACCCCAAGAGGTGTCGAACGCATAGCCGCCACTGACGTCGATCCCGCGCGTTCTGAGACTGGCCAAGTTCGATTGGCGATCGTCCCAGATCACTTCGACGCCATCGGCGGGCATGGCGCCTACGACGGTGTTGGCTTGCGCGAGATAGGCGTCGATCTGCGCTTGCGATGGGTTGCGGATGAAAACCGTCTCGTATCCAATCGGATTGGCGAGCGCGGCGAGGATTGATCCGGGCGGCGAGATGCGATCGACGAAATCGATATCGTAATAGGTGGCGCTGAAGCGGAGTTCGGGCGCCCAAGCGGGCCTGTAGTCAAATCCCGCAGTCCAATTCTCGGCGGTTTCCGGGCGAAGGCCGGGATTGGCGCCGCCAAGAATGAGCACGCCGGTGGAGCCGCCCGTGGCGAACGGATCTTGCGCCGGCGTCGCGAAGGTGAGGGTGCCGACAATATTGCCGCGCAGATACTGAAATTGCGGCGATTTGAAAGATTCGCCCCATGAGGCGCGTAGCGCCAGCTCGTCGTTGATCGTCCACGTGGCGCCAATCTTTGGCGTCGTGGCGTCGCCAAAATCGTCCGCGCTCTCGCGGCGCAACGACATCGACACGTCGAAGCCCTGCACAGCGAAGATATTTTGCTCTGCCCCGATGAGAGGAAGAAAGAGTTCGGCAAAGAACGCGTCGGTCGTGCGCGCGGATTCAGGCACGGGGGTCGTGATCGTGGTTCCGGTGGTCGCCACGCGTCTGCGACGGAGGTCGAGCGTTTCCTCGCGGCGCTCGACGCCCACGGCCAACCGCGCCGGACTGCCCCAAAGCTGCATGAGGGGGCCGTCGAGTTTGGCGCCGTAGACGATCATCTGTGAGACGCCCTCAAGGTGATCGTCGAACGTCAGTCCGATCAAGGCGGCCGCAGGCGAATTGGCGCCGTCGCCAAACGGGTTGAAAGCGGTGTTGAGGTCGCTGCTCGCCAATCTTGCATTGAGTGTGGCGCCAGGGCTGAAAATGTTCAGCTGATCGGCGGCTGTTTCGTGGCGGCTAAGGCTTGCACTCGTCTCCAAACGCCATTCGCGCGGAAGGTCGTAACCCGCGCCAATAGCCAGCGAGATCGTATCGGAGCGTGTTGAGAAGTGAGAAGGGCCCAGATCGTCGCCCAGATTGTAATTGATGCGGAGCGCGCCTTGACCTGGGAAGAGATTATTCAGAACCCGATAGGCGTTGGTCTCCGGCACGACCAAGGTGGCGTTGTTCTGCCAGCGATCGGACTCGGATTCGCGCCGTGCGGCGATTAGATCGACGAAGACGTCCAGACCTGGCGTGAGGTCTTGGCGCAACGTGGCGAAGAGACCGTGATTGGTTTGTTGCGGCAGCAGCGAGTTGCCGGCGTTGAGCGGTCTCTCGTTGACGACACCTGCAAGCAAATCCGCTTGATCGAGGCTCGTCCCATCTTGATTGGAAGGAATGGCGAACACGACATTCGTGGCGCCGATGCGCGTTATGTTGCCTGGGTTGGTGAACGGCGAAGAGAAGTTCGAGCCGCCCCAAGGGCGCAAGTCCGATGTCGCGGAGAACCAACGATCTTCGGAGGCAAGCGCGCTGCGCTCGCGATATTCATAGCCGATCATCGCAGAGCCCGTACCCCAAGCGGCGCCGAAAACCTGCGAGAGGCCGATTTCGGTTGGTTCGCCTCGCGTGGCGGCGCCGTAGCGCAGCGAAGTCTCAGCGCCCTCGAAGTCATCGCGCAGAATGATATTGACGACCCCAGCCACGGCATCGGCGCCATAGGTGGCGGACGCCCCATCCGCCAGCACGTCGACGCGGGCGACGGCAGCCAGCGGGATTGCAGAGATGTCGACGAAATTGCCAAAGCCAGCGGGCGCTAAGCGGCGGCCATTTAGCAAAGTGAGTGTGGCGTCGGCGCCGAGCCCACGGAGATCCACGGTTGATGCAAAGCTTACGTTTCGGTTGGCGTTGATCGAACCGAGCTGACTGGCTTCGTTTTGACTGCCCGGAAAATTCTGAGGCAGAGTCTGCAGCACGTCTTGGACGGTCGTGCGCCCCGTCTCCCGGATAGCGTCCTCATCCAGTGTCAACACGTGAGCGCCAGCGGGCGCGGCGCCGCGAATGCGCGTGCCGGTGACGACGATTTCTTCGCCGAACTCATCGCTGGCGCGCTGGGGGCGGGGGAGGTCCGTCCGGACGACGCGATCGCCGACGATTTCGATGCGCGGCGCGCCTTGCGGCAGGAGTTGTGCGAGCGCCCTCTCGGATGTGAGGCGTCCCTGGACGGCGCGCGAAGTCAGACCGGATAACTCTTCTTGCGAGAACAGGATCTGCAGATCTGATTGCTCGGCGAAGCGCATCAACGCTGAAGCGAGCGGTTGAGCCGGAATGTCGTAATCGCGCTCCGCCGTGGCGGCGCGCGCGGCGGCGTCGCCCGATTGCGCTTGAGCGGGAGCGCTCAGCGCCAAGGTCGAAACAGAAGCCAGTGCGACGGCCAGCAATGAGCGCGCGCCACCGCGGCGCATCCGCGCCGAAGAATTCACCATTGTCTTCCCCCTTCGCCGCTCTCAAGCGGGCGGCTTCGAAGGGAGAGACGTTGGCAATGGCTGGATTTAGCAGTGCGTCGCCAAAGAAATATGCGACCGATTCCAAGTCAGGCTCAGTCCTCGCCGCGTTTCACGACAAGGCCAGGCACGCGCTTGGACAATTCTGTCAGCGTCTTCATCTTGACCGCCTCAAGAAGCTTTTGCGGGATGAAGCCGTAGAGCGCGGTGCTTGGGTCACGTCCCGGAACAGCGCGCATATCCGGCCCGGGCCAAACGAAGCGATTGAGCGTTGCGATGCTGATCCACGATTGCGTGGCGTCCAGTCGAAGGTGCGCGCGCACACGCGGCGGCACTTCAATCGCGAGCGCGCCCGCCTCTGGGGGTTTGGTCGTGATCGGCGCGACCACCACTTCCTCGCCGTCGGCTAACAGCACGACGACAACGACGGGACGGTCTTTGGCGCCTTCGCTTTGGCCGCGCTCAGCTTCGTGTTTCCAGAGGAAGCTGTAATGGAGCACCATGCCGGCTTGCGGCGCGTTGGGGATCATCAGAGCAGCGCCTCAGGCGCCAGATTTGGCGGCATCGTCCATCAGATGATCGAGTGCTTCCGCGTCGGGTGTCTTAGGCGCGTTGGCGAGCGCTTCGATGAGTTCGGCGGCTTCGTCAGAAGTGGCTTCGTTGAGCACTACAACCCGCCTGAACGACGCGCGCAGCCGCTCGTATTCGCCAACCGAAAGCACCACCAATTCGTCGCGTCCATAGCGCGTCACCACAACCGGCGCCTGCCGGGCAGCGTCGGCGTAGCGCCCGAAATTGTTCTGGAATTCGGCCGCGGAGATCTTGGTCTTGATGTGCATATGTTGGGGATGTTAGCTAACTTCCCCAACAAAGTCAAGTCGGCCGGGTGCCTGTGGCGCGGCTCAAAACGATCTCCTCACCGCGGCGCTCGGTGCTAATCGCAAGGTTGTTGCGCAGAAGCTCCAAAAAGGCGCCGAGATCATCGGCGCGCACGATCCCGCCCACGCGCAACTCAGCGAGTCCAGGCTCGGCAAAACTGAAGCGCACGCCGCTCTGGCGCGTCATGTCCGCGACGGCTTCCGAGAGCGGCGTGTCGTCAAAAGCGAGCATGCCTTCGCGCCAGAGCGTGCGGCGCGCGAGCTGTTCGCTCGTAGAGACGTCCACGATCACGTCCTCGCGGCCAAGCACGATCTCGCTATTAGCGCTGGCCGCAACAGGTTCAGATTGTCCCATCCAAGTGCGACGCGAAGCGCGTGCGCCCTCTGAAAGCAGTGCGACCCGCACGCCTTCCGGCAAGAGCTTGACGAGGATTTCGCCGCTCGCGGCCTCGATCTCCCCGGAGGGCGTGGCGATCGAAAAGATGCCGGCACTGCTCTCCGCAATCGTAAAGAGCGCTTCGCCAGCGCTAAGCCGCGCGTCGCGGCGATCCTCGCTGATGCGGGCCTCAAGCCGAGAACTCGCATTGAGCAGCACGCGCGTGCCGTCCGCTAAATCGACCTCGCGCCGTTCTCCGACACCGGTTTCAAATGCGACGGCAGAGCCGCCGCCAAAGACAACGTAGCCGCCAATGCCGACAGCCAACGCGCCAGCGCCCAGACCGGCAACAAGCGCGCGCCGGCGGCTAACGGGCACACGGTCGCGAGCCGGCAACTCGAACGCGTCGAGCCGCGATAAGAGATCGAGTTGGTTCCAGGTTTTGCTGGAGCGCTCGAACGCGCTGCGATGTTGTTCTGATTTGGCGAGCCAGCGGCGGAAGGCGCGGACATCGCGGGCGTCGAAATCAACACCGTCGAACTTGACCACCCACTGTGCGGCCTCAAGTCCGATCCGCTTGTCTCTTGCGCTTGTCATGAACGGTCTCGCCGAGCTCGGCTCGTTCGAAGGCCTGCATCGCCGCCTCGCATTTGGCAAGCGCGCGGGAAAGGTAGTTGGGCACGTTGTGACGCGACACCCCAAACGCTCGCCGATTTCGGCGTGCGAGAGGCCCTTCAGCTTGAACCAGATGAGAGCCAGGCGCTCCTTCTCCGGCAGCGCAAGCACAACGCCCAGCATATGCGCGAAACGCTCGCCCTGGATGATCATGTCTTCGGGCGTCAGATCATCGCTGCTGCCGAGGCGTTCCAATTCATCCTCGCTTACGAAAGAAACATCGCGATCGTTCTTGCGCACCTCATCGATTGCCAAGTTGCGGGTGATGCGCGCCAGATAAGCGCGCGGCTCCTCGATCTCCGAGGCATCGACCTCCAGCATTTTGGCAAAAGCCGCTTGTACGACGTCTTCGGCGGCCACACGCCCACGGAAGCGCCGCAGCCGCCGCAACAGGCGAGGGGCCTCCGTGGCGAAGAGGCGGGCAAGCTCAGCCGGCTTCACCGAACACCTCCCGGAGCTCCAGAAGCCGGGCAAGCAGCCGATCGAGTTCGCTGACATGGAAGGTCTCGACAAACCCGACGGTCTCAGATCCCTCCCGCTCGCCATAAACCAGCCCAGCCCAGACGAAGTCGCCCTCAGTCAGCATTGTTGCGAGGGCGGTGTGATCTTCGGGGGTTGCCTGGTCTACGCAGCGGACAACGGCAAGACGAGCGGGGGAGAGGGCGACAGCTAAGTCCGTCGCCCGGTCGGAGTCGACGACCTGCGCGACGCAGTCCAAGCATGCCGCGGCCATCGCGCCGCGCGTGCTTTCAACTCGGCTTGTCGCGGACTGATGCACTGCGCTTCCTCACCGAAAGCGTAGCGAAATACGGAAAAAATGCCTATCGAAATTTTCCGTATAGATGGGCAGCCGGTCATTCGAGGCTGGCTTGTCCAAGACGGTTTTCACCGGCGCTCACAGATACCTTGTGGATGTTCTCCTCAAGGCCCGAAAGGCTGCGGGCTTGAACCAGACGCAGGTGGCGGAGAAGGTGGGCAAAGACCAAACGTTCGTGTCTCTTATCGAGCGCTCTCAGCGCCGCGTGGATGTGCTGGAGTTCGTTGCGCTGGCGCGCGCGATGGGTCGGGATCCGGTCGAGCTGTTCGAACAGGTGGTAACGCGCCTTCCGAAGAAGTTTGACATCTAGCGCTCTCCCGGAGGACTGCCTCGGGGCAGGAAGAGGCGTCCCCAAGGCCTGAGAACTTGGACCAAGCGGACATTCACTGAAGGGCGCGGACCCCGAGTCACAAGTCGATGCATTTGCGCCCGCACGGAGCAAGCCTGACCATCGGCGGATTGAATCGACTGCGCCGCTAGCTCGGTGCTAGCTTTTTCTGAGGGAGGCTCCAAGGAGCGCCATGCGAACTGCAACATCGACCGACTTCTTTGTTCGAACGCCGTCCAATTGCTTCACAGCAAGATCCGGGGGCGAAGCGAGAGTTGAAACGCGACAAATCGGATTTTCTGTCGACGTTCGCATTAATCGACAGAATTACACTCGTGGACTGGCTGTTCATGTCCCCGGAGCGACCGCGATCGAAGTCGGCGCGATAACCCAACTGCTTGCGCCGCAGTTTGAACAGTTTGCGAATCTCGAAATTGGCGACCGAAGTCTGATCATCGCGGTTTCGCCGGACGTTCCTCTTGGAGCCGGAGTGCAAATCTACAACGGCGATGTTGTTGAACTGACAGAAAAGGCTCCGTGGCTGAGAGAAGGTCGAACGATAAGTTGTCGAGACTTTGCCCTTTCTAAATTCGTTTTTGTTTACTGTGACTGCAATGAGTTGTGTCCAGAGCTCGAGGCCGCCACCGAAGCTGTTCGAGGGCTGGGATTTGAATTGGTGTTCTTGGGCGCGGTTTATTTGAATGAAATGACAAAGGGCGAAACACCAGCGTTCTTTGTGAGCTACGACGCACGCAACCGTGACCAAATTGCTCGTCCAATTGCAGCGCGGTTATCAGCGATCGGCGAGCCGGTGTGGTTCGATGATTTCAACCTAAGGCCGGGGGACAATCTCCGGCAAACGATCGAGGATGGCTTGCTGAAGTGTCGGCAGTGCGTGCTGCTCGTCACGAAAGAACTGCTCTCGAACGAGGCCTGGGCGAAGGTCGAATATGATGCGATCTTCTCGCGAGAGGTATCCGAAAAGCGCAAAATCATCGTCCCGGTTTGGGTCGATGTGACACGAGCGGAAGTCGAGGCTTTCTCATTGTCCCTTGCGAACAAGTTCGCTGTTCTAGCCAGCGTATCCGAACTGACAACAAAGGAAGGCGTGGAGCGCGTCGCTCACGCAATTACAACAGCCAAGCCCAAGCCGAACTGAAACGCCGGTAACGCCTCGTCTCGAGGTCCGCTTTCGCGGAGACCGAACTGCGTTTCCGCTTGTGGCATCGAGCACTACGTGCGGAGCGGGTGAATTGCCTTGAAAACGCGGCTTGATCCGCGCCGCTATTCCAGTCCTCCAGAGAAGGAGGACCATCATGGAGATGCATACATTCGAGCAACACCCCAAGCCATTTGTGCCCTGGAACAAGGGCAAGGTGACTGGCCAGAAGCCGCCGCTGAAGCCTCGCGAAGTGTGGGCCATCCGCGTGCGCTTGCAGATATCAAATCGGGTTCGCGATCTGGCGCTCTTCAATCTCGCGATCGATAGCAAGTTGCGCGGCTGCGATCTGGTTCATCTTCGCGTCGAAGATGTGATGCAGGGTGATCAGGTGCGAACGCGGGCTTTGGTCTCTCAACGCAAGACCGGCGCGCCCGTTCAATTCGAGATCACTGAACAAGCCAGGGCTGCCGTCGCGGCCTGGGTTCGCGGTAAACGGCTCAACGGCGCCGATTGGCTATTTCCAAGTCGGGCGGACAAGACCAAGCCAATGACCACGCGGCAATATGGCCGTCTCGTCGATGAGTGGATCGAGGCGATCGGTTTGGTCCCCTCGGCCTACGGTACGCACTCGCTGCGGCGGACGAAGGCGGCGCTGATCTACAGGAAGACTGGCAACATCCGAGCGGTCCAGCTGTTGCTCGGCCATACCAAGCTCGACAGCACGGTCAGATATTTGGGCGTCGAAGTCGAAGACGCCCTGGCCATCGCTGAGAGCATAGACGTCTAGGGACTTCGGCCCGTCGGCGCTGGGGTATCGTTGCAGCCCGACCAGTTGTGAGCTTAGTTCTAACGGAAGGTTCGTATCGAGCCTGCCGGTCGTAACACTGTGTCCATCCGATCCGGATTGGCCCGTTCCTGCCGGTCGTCGCATCCACGCAGATGTCTCACCTCGGCGCGACTGCCTGATGGGTTTCTTGTGCGACCGCGCTTGGGCGTCCCGCTATTAGCTAAGGGTGGCGGTGGAAATCGCCGCGTTTGACTATGCCAATTCGAGCACATCCGATGCTCGCGTGCAGGCGTAGGTCAGAATGCTGGTCTCGACGCGAACGCGCTGGATGGTTCGGTCGCTGATGATCAGCATGTAACGCTTTGAGCGTTTGCCCAGAAAAAGATCATCTTGAGTTTCGCTCAGACCGAGAGCGCTTGCGAAGTCCAAATTGCCATCAGAAAGAAACCTGATCTTGGACTGCGGGTCCACTTGGCTCCGCCACGCGTCGAGCACGAAGGGATCGTTGGGCGCGATGCAGAGGACCTGTCCATAGCCGGACGCGATGATCTCGTCCGCGTTGGCGACAAAGTCAGGTACGTGCTGGCGTGTGCATACTGGCGTGAACGCGCCAGGGATGCCAAGGACCACAGTCTTGCCGCCCGCGAAGAGCTCGTCAGTTGAGATGGCGGTGACTTCGCCTTGAACAAGGTAGCCAAGTTTGACGTTGGGAACGCGAGCGCCGAGGATAATGCTCTCATGCATGTTCAGAGGTTGTCCTTGACGAGAGGGCGGATGATGCGCGTGTTCGGCTCTGTAGACGGAAGCGATGATTATCGAGTTAAGGTGCCGATTATGGCTTGCGAAGGAGTGACTAGAACGGCGAATAGCGTGAGTTCGACGCCGCCGGCGGCGGACGGCAGGTCTTGAGCGACCAAGCCGACCGTAACAATATGGCCGCCCAGGCATAGATGGCCCTAATCGCCCTTCAGTTCGATCCGTTCAGGGCCCAATCGTAGTTGTAATTTGAGATTGTTGTTGCCCGAGCTAGGCGCGCTTGCAGTTCCGGTGAGGCGTACCCGCGTAGATGGGCCAAAACAGCAGTGGCGTTGCCGCCGAAGTCGGCTGCGAACCAGCGATATATTGTTGAGACACGGACGCGCCCTTGGCTGTCGATCGACACGCCGCGCGGGTGGTTGATGTAGGCGCGCGCCGCTGCGGTCAGATCAGCATCCATCGTCTCGGCCCGCCAGGCCCGCGCAGCAAGGTTGGGACAACCTATCGACGCGCAGTTTATGGCGTAGTGAATGCGCGGCTCGTTGAATTCTGGACGGAGGATTGAGTTTTCGATCTGGTCCAAGGTGAGACGTCGGCCTTCAACGGTGACGCGCGGCGTTCGCCATGGACCGATCAGGCCGCGCGGGTCGAGGGTTTGACTACGGATGTCGCGGATCGATCGTACCGGGTAGTTCTCAAGGATGATCTGGAGCGTGACCGCGTTGTAGAGATTGATCCAATGGGCGAGTTGCTCATCGCGCGTCATGCGCGACGGGCGATCGCGCTCAAGCGAAGCCACATACGCGTTGAGCGCGTTAAGGTCGTCGGAGTTTGCCTTCCAGGACGCATAACGCACGCGATTGATCCCATCGGCCGAAGCGACGACATAACGCGCGAGCAGCCGGTCGTAGGTGTCAGTGTCGGCCGCCTGCGCAGGGAGCGGCGCACCCATCATCCCAAGGGCCAGAATCGCTGCGGCAAACAGTTTTCGGTTAGGCATCTGCTGCTCTCCTGGGCTCTACAACGCCTACGCATCAGGCTAAGCTCTGGATGCGCCTGGCGGCAAAACATCTTAAGCTGGCTGCAGGTGGCTCCAAGATGGAGCGAGGGCGCGCATCCACCCGCCCAATCGAGACGTATAAGCAACGGACATGACAGTGACGGACCCGCCGCGCGCCAAGTTTTGTGATCCCACGCTGACATCGCGCGGCGAACCGCGCGCCTCGGTTGCTTTCGATGCGCTAAAGACCCTGTGGATCAATACCGGCACGCTCTGCAACATCACCTGCACGCACTGCTACATCGAGAGCTCGCCGACTAACGACAGCCTCGTCTATTTCACCGAAGCCGATTTGGCGCCGTTTCTCGATGAGGTGGCGCAGCTCGCGGAGACACCCATTGAGATTGGCTTTTCCGGCGGGGAGCCTTTTCTCAATCCGCAGATTATCGGCCTTTTGGAAATGTCGCTCGCGCGTGGCCATCGCGTCTTGATCTTGACCAATGCGATGCGGCCCATGATGCGCCCGCGCATGCGCGATGGATTGCTCGCGCTAAAGGCCCAGTATGGCGAGAGGATCACGCTGCGGGTCAGTCTCGATCATTATGAGGCCGATCTTCACGACGAAGAACGCGGGCCCGGCAGTTTCGCCGCGACGCTGGACGGGATCGACTGGCTGGCGCAGACGGGCTTTAAGGTGTCTTTGGCGGGGCGCACCCTTTGGGGCGGCGACGAAGCTGAAATACGCGCTGGCTTTGCCCGCCTGATCGCGGCGCGCGGCTGGCTCATCGATGCAGGCAGTGCAGAGCAACTCGTTCTATTTCCTGAGATGGACGAGAGCGCCGACGTCCCGGAGATCAGCGACGCATGCTGGGGCATTTTAAAGGTCGCGCCGGCGGCGATGATGTGCGCGAGCGCGCGCATGGTGGTGAAGCGAAAAGGCGCGGAGGCGCCCTCTGTGATCGCCTGCACACTCCTCCCTTACGAGCCGGCGTTCGAATTGGCCGCGCGTCTCTCGGACAGTTTGACGCTGGTTGCGCTCAATCATCCCCATTGCGCCAAGTTCTGCGTGCTGGGCGGCGGCAGCTGCTCGGCTTAGGCTTTGGCGAAGCGACGCGCGCAGATTGCGTCAAGCTTTTGCACCAAGTCTTGATCCCACTTTGCTGGATCGGTGATGAGCGCCATGTCGAGGCAGGTATCGATTGGCGACGGCGAGCGCGGGACGCCGCTCAGCACTGACGTGAGCTCGGCCAAGATCTTTCTAGCGTGGGCGACATTAGCGTGCATGACGGCGAGGATGCTGGCGACATCGACATCGGCGTTGTCTTCGCGCCAACAATCATAATCGGTGACCATGCATAAAGCGGCGTAGGGAAGTTCAGCTTCGCGCGCCAGACGCGCCTCTGGCATCGCCGTCATCCCGATGACGTCACATCCCCAGCTGCGATAGAGGCGGCTCTCCGCGCGCGTTGAAAATTGTGGGCCCTCCATTGCGAGATAGGTTGCCCTCGGCTTGATCTCAGCGCCTGCGCCTGCGCCTGCGCCGTCGCCGGCGCTTTGCACAAGCGCTGAAAGGCGCGGACACACTGGATCGGCCATCGAGACATGAGCGACGAGTCCGGCTCCAAAGAAGCTGCTGGGGCGCTGGCGTGTGCGATCGATGTATTGATCGGCCAGGACAAGGGCGCCGGGCGGCAGATCCTCACGCAGCGACCCGACAGCGGAAACGGAGACAATGTCAGTGCAGCCTACGCGCTTGAGCACATCGATATTGGCGCGGGCGTTGATGGCGGACGGCGGGATCATATGCCCGCGGCCGTGCCGCGGCAGGAACGCGAGCTCTACGCCATTTAGAGTGCCGGTCAGCACCTCGTCGGAGGCCTCGCCCCAAGGGCTGGCGATCCGCGTCCAGCGGCGTTTCTCAAGGGCGTCGATGTCGTAAAGCCCTGAGCCGCCGATGATCCCCAAACGCCAAGCCGTCATGCGATCGATCTCTCTCAAGGCAGTTGCGCGAGCAGCCGAACCAAAAGCTTGGTGCGCGGCGAGAACAGGCTCTCGGTGTAGAATTGACCTGCAGCGCGCTTCAAGATTTCTGCGCGGGTGGGATAGGCGGGGACGAAGCTTGAGGTGAAGGCGGCGATCTTGAGCTTGTTGGCAATCGCCAGAGCGACGGTTGCGATACTCTCGCCGGCATGCGCTCCGACGATTACCGCGCCCAAAATCTCACCATTGCTACGGACGATGATGCGCCCAAAGCCCTCGGTGTCGCGCTCAGTCTGGGCGCGATCATTGTCGTGCATCGGCACAAAGAGTACCCGCACCTTATCGCCCCAGCGCTCCCGCGCTTCCGCTTCCGAAAGGCCGACAGCCGCGTATTCGGGCTCAGTATAGATGACGCGTGGAATGGGCGCAGCGTCCGCGCGTCCTGGCGAGAGCTTGAAGAGGGCATTGCGCACGAACAGCGATCCGTGGAGGCCCGCAGCGTGGGTGAATTGTTCGCGTGAGGCGACGTCGCCCAGCGCATAGACGCGCCGATTGGAGGTTCGCAAGTGAGCGTCAGTGGTGACGCCGCGTTTGTCGTAAACGACGCCGGCAGCGTCTAGGCCAAGGTCCTCGATGTTGGGCTTGCGTCCAGCAGCGACCAGAAGGTGTGAGCCTTCGATGCGTTTGATGGCGCCGTCTAATTCGATGTCGGCGGCGATCGTGCCCTCTGCGCCTTCAATGCGCTGCGCCTTCGCGGATTCGCGCAGGGTCACGCCCTCTGCGTTCAGTTTCGCGCGCAGCACTTTGGCGGCTTCGTCATCTTTGCCAGCCAAGAGCGTGCCGGCTTCGATCAACGTGACTTTGGATCCGAGGCGGGCAAAGGCTTGGCCGAGTTCGAGCCCGATGGCGCCCGCGCCAAGGATGATGAGATGTGTTGGCAACGCATCGATAGAGAAGATGGTCTCGTTGGTGAGATAGGGGACCTCGCTCAAGCCCGGAATGGGCGGCGCGCCAGCGCGGGCGCCGGTGGCGATCACCATCAGGCGCGCGCGCACGCGGACACTTTCAGAGACGATCGTGCGCGCGTCGGCAAAGCGCGCGCGCTCGCGCACGACCCTGACGCCGAGACCCTCGAAACGCTCTTGGCTATCGATTGGCGCAATGGTTTCGATCACACCGTGGACGTGGGCCTTAACGCGGGACCAATCGACTTGCGGCGGCGCGATGTCGAGCCCGAGTGGTCCTGCTGTGCGTGCGTTCTGGGCTGCACGCGCTGCTGCAATCAGCGACTTGGACGGCACACAGCCATAGTTCAGGCAGTCGCCCCCCATTTCACCGACTTCAAACAGCACGACCTTTTGGCCAAGCTGAGCGGCGCCGGACGCTGCGACTAATCCAGCGGAGCCGCCGCCGATAATGGCGATATCCGCTTTTGTGTTTTCCATAGAAGCTCGACTCCTAACTCGCCGCCCTTGGGCGTTTGAAGCGGCTGTAGATTGCGGGCGCGATCGCGAGCGCGGCGAGCGCGACGAACGCGGGCGCCAGTTCTCGCGCGAACGCAGCGATATCGGGCGCCTCTCCGGCGTCGAACGCTGCGCCGAGGCCGGCGCCGATCCACGTGTAGGCGATGACGCCGGGGATGATCCCGACGGCGGTCGTCCAAACGAAGCTGCTCAAGCGCGCGCCGAGAAAGGCGGGCGCAACATTGGCGATAAAGAACGGCACCACCGGGACCAGCCGCAGCGTAAGCAGGTAGCTGATGGCGTTTTCTTTGAAGCCTGCCTCCAGCTTTTTCAGGAACGGTCCGGCGCGCGCGCGCAATGTATCGGCAAGGAGGTAGCGCGCGATCACAAACAAGGCCGTCGCGCCCAAAGTGGCGCCGATCGTAGTCGCGACAGCGCCGCCGACGAGACCGAACAGATAGCCGCCCAAAATCGTGATCCAAAACGCGCCTGGGAGCGCCAGCGCGGTGACCACGACATAGATGGCGATGAAGGCGGCAAAGGCGAGAATCTGATTGGTCGCAACGAATGCATTAAGTGTCTCGCGCTGTGCGCGAAGGGTCTCGAAGTTGAGATAGTCAAAGACGCCCAAACGCCACGCCGCACACAGACCTAAAGCGAGCACAGCAACGAGCGCGAGCCTGCCCCAAATGCCGCGCCGAGCGGGCGGCGCTTGTTCGACGTCGGCCATGCTTCATCCTCCCGTGCCCGCATTGGGCATGAGCGCTCACCCTGGGTACGCGCACGCGGCAACGCGGTTACAATTTGTGTGCACCGGTCGCAGTATCTGCCGCACTTGCCAACCCCAAACGCTCCCCATCATGTAGCCTTCATGGGCATTGCGGTCATCATTCCGACGCTGAACGCCGAACCGGGTCTTGCCGCGACCCTGCGTTCCGTTGCGGAGGCCGAGGAGATCATCGTTATCGATGGCGGCTCTGAAGATGCGACTGTTCGCTTGGCCCGCTCGGCCGGTGCGCGCGTCCAGGAAAGTACGCGCGGGCGCGGTCAGCAGATGCGCGCGGGCGCCGATATGGCGACCCAAGACTGGCTGCTCTTCTTGCATGCCGATACGATTCTGGCGCCTGGCTGGCGGACCCATGTCGATGCGCATGCGCGCGACGCGAACGCGGCCGCAACCGTTGGCGTGTTCCGCTTCAAGCTGGACGATGCAGCATGGCAAGCGCGCGTTTTGGAGTGGCTGGTGGCGTTGCGGGTTTTTCTTTTCGCGCTTCCCTACGGGGATCAAGGTCTTTTGATCCATCGAAGCCTCTACGCTGCACTGGGCGGGTTTCGACCGCTGCCGCTTATGGAAGACGTGGACTTCGTGCGCCGCATCGGCAGGCGCCGGCTGCGGACGCTTGCCTGCGTTGCAACAACCTCAGCGCAGCGCTGGCGCGAAGACGGTTGGCTCATGCGCAGCGCGCGCAATGTTATTTGCCTAACGCTGTTCAGCGCTGGCGCGCCGATTGAACGGATTGCACGTCTTTATGGTCGGTGAGCGTACTCTCGTGCTGATGGCGCGGCAGCCAATTCTTGGCCAGGGCAAACGCCGTTTGGCCGCTGATGTTGGCGATAGCGCCGCGCACCGTTTTCAACGCGTAGCACTCGGGCGGCTTTTGCAGCGTTTAGGCGCAGACCCGCGTTGGCGGCTTTGCCTGGCGATCACGCCCGATAAGCCTGTGCAGTGTCTCGGCGCTGATTTCGTGGTCGGTCAGGGAGAAGGCGATCTTGGCCAGCGCATGACGCGTCTCTCGGAACGAATGGCGCCGGGGCCTCTTGTGTTCATAGGCAGCGACACGCCAGAGGTCGTCACGGCAGATATAGAAGCGGCTTTCGAAGCGCTGGAAACTAACGATGCTGTTCTCGGCCCGGCGCTGGATGGCGGCTTTTGGCTCATTGGCTTTACCCAAACCCAGCGTCAGCATTTGCCCTTTAGAGATGCTCGATGGTCGACGCCGCATACGCGCGCCGATACGGTGATCAATCTGGCCGGTAGGCGTGTGATGATGCTTCGTGAGTTGGAAGACGTTGATGATGGCCCCAGCTATCGGCGTTGGCGCCAACGGATGACGGAAGGGCAGGGCGCATGAGTGGGATTCGAGCTTTTGTTGTCGCAGCAGCGTTCGGCTTGTCGTTAGCGCTGCCGCTCTATTTTGCTGCAGCGGCGCTCGCCACGCGTTTCGGCTTGATCGATTGGCGTTTTTGTTTCGGCACGCTCACGCTTGGCTATGGGCCGCTCTTGCTGGTGGCGGCGGCGGGACTTGCGGTGGTAGCACTTCTCCTCGCGCTGCTGGTTAAACCAAGGACTGGTTTGGGCAAAGCTGCGCTCGCGCTCGTCATACCGGTCATCGCACTCGGTTATGCTGGCTACGTGCGCAGTGAAGCGACCTCGATTCCGCCCATTCACGACATCGTTTCTGATGCCGATGCGCCGCTAATGTTTTCAGACCGCGTTATGGTGTTGCGCGCCGCCGTGCCTGGCGCCAACGCGGTCGAGGCTGACCCACGCGTGCCCGACGATGATCGCTTCGGGCCCGCCGCTGGTCAGTCGGCGCGCGCGCTGCAACAAAGCGCCTATCCGGACATTCAACCCATCTTGATTGCGCAATCACCGGCCGACGCGTTCGAGACGGCGCTGGCGGCGGCGCGCGCCGAAGGCTGGAGCATTGATGCGACCGATCCGCAGAACGGCCGCATCGAAGCCAGCGTTCGCTCCTTGTGGTTCGGCTTTGTCGATGACGTGGTGGTGCAGGTCGCGCCCGCGGACGGTGGATCGCGCATTGATGTGCGCTCGACTTCGCGCGTTGGCGTTTCCGATCTTGGCGCCAACGCCAAGCGCGTGCGGGCGTTCCAAAGCGCATTCGAGTGATGGGGCAGGCGCTGAGTTTCAGCGAGCCGCTTATTCGCTTTGGCGCTTTTGTTGGCGTGTTTCTGGTAATGGCCGTCTGGGAGCTGGCGGCGCCGAGGCGGCCGCAAGCCATCTCAAGAGCGCAGCGCTGGCCCGGCAATCTCGGGCTCTCCGTCATCAACACCGTGGCGCTTCGCATCCTCTTTCCAGCTGCGGCGGTCGGGGCTGCGATCTTCGCTGAATCCCAGGGCTGGGGGCTCTTTCAAGTGATCAACGCGCCGGTCGCCGTCGCGATATTTGGCTCGGTGATCGTCCTCGATCTTGTGATCTATCTGCAGCATCGGCTGTTTCACGCTGTGCCGCTGCTCTGGCGCCTCCACCGCGTCCATCACGCCGATCTTGAATTCGACGTGACGACGGGCGTGCGATTCCATCCGTTGGAAATCGTGTTGTCGATGTTGATCAAGATTGGCGCGGTCACGGCGCTAGGCGCGCCTGCGGTCGCTGTTTTGATGTTTGAAGTGTTGCTCAATGCCACAACGATGTTCAATCATGCAAACATCAAGTTGCCGCAGCCGCTCGATCGGATCGTGCGACTGGTTGTTGTGACGCCCGACATGCACCGCGTGCATCACTCAGTGCGCCCTGAGGAAACGAACAGCAATTTTGGTTTCAGCGTGCCGTGGTGGGACTGGGCATTTCGTACCTACCGCGCCCAGCCCGCTGACGGTCATGATCGAATGATCATTGGCATTGAGAAATTCCGCGACCCGGCGAATTTGCATCTTTCACGAATGCTCCTCGAACCGGTCCGCACCGAAGACTGATGCCATCTCCATAGCGCCTGATGGGATTCCAGCGGCAGAAGCGCTCACAGCCAGGATGATATGTCCGCCAGAGGTTTCTTGACGCCGCCATAGACAGGTACTTGGCAGTCTGCCTTGGGATATCCGACGACCAGGAGGACGACAGGTTTTTCCGACTTTGGTCGGCCGCAGATCGTATTGAGAAATCCCATCGGACTTGGCGTATGTGTGAGCGTGGCAAGACCCGCTTCATGGAGCGCTGCGATCAAGAAGCCCGTTGCGATGCCCACCGATTCCGGCACGTAGTAATGACTGAACCGGCTGCCGTCGGCGCGAACGCCGTATTTTTGAGCAAAGATCGCGATCAGTGCAGGCGCATCTTCGAGAAAGGGTTTGTTTGGGTCGGTGCCAAGCGGCGCTAATGCCTCAAGCCATTCTTGTGGAGCACGTTCGGCATAGAATTCGCGTTCCTCGGCCTCGGCGGCTTCGCGAATTTTCCGTTTGACCGAAGGGTCGGTGATGACGGTGAAGAACCATGGCTGTTGGTTGGCCCCAGACGGCGCAGTGCCTGCGGCCAGCAGGCATTGCTCGCGCACTTCGCGAGGGACTGGGGCGCTATCGAAATCGCGGACTGTTCGACGACGCGCGATGTTAGCGTAGAAGGCTCGCGCCTTTTCGTACATCTCAGCCGGTTCGTAGCGGCGGTAATCCGCCAACGGCTCAAGTGTGGTTGCGCCACGCATGCTCACCCTCGGTTCTCCAGATCGCGTGCAGTTTCATAGCCGGGGCTTCGTGTGGGACGCTAGCGCCCCGCAGAATGTAGCAATCGCCGACCTCTTGGAGGCCAGAGCGCTTTAGCTTCGTGAGCGTGCTCGCGGTTACGGTGGTGCTGTTCCCATGGCCTCCCACGAGAAGTTAAGCTCGCACGAACCGAAGCGCAGCGCCGTTGTTGCAATAGCGCAGGCCGGTAGGCCGGGGGCCACCTTCGAAAACGTGGCCCTGGTGCCCGAGGCAGCGCGCGCAATGATATTCCGTTCGCGGCGTGAATAGCAGCACGTCCTGCTTCGTACCTATGTTAGCCTCGGTCACGCGGAAGAAACTCGGCCAGCCGGTGCCGGAATTGAACTTCCACTCGGAGCGGAACAACTCAAGCTCACATCCGGCGCAAACGAATGTCCCGCGTCGATGCTCGTTGTCGAGCGGGCTCGTGCCGGCGCGCTCGGTGGCTTCCTGTCGCAGCACGCGGAATGCCTGCGGTTCAAGTCGCGTACGCCATTGCGCTTCAGTGAGCCGACGAATTGGATCGTTGGCGTAGCGCGCTTCGTTGGCCGCGGTTGGGATTTGCTGCGCCTCCGCGGCGCAAGCGGCCATTGGCAGCGCGGCGGCGGTGAGCAAGAAGGTGCGGCGTGAGATTGTCATACGCTGAGGTACGGATGGCGCGCTTGTCTGGTTTCACGTCTGGACGAGGGATTCCATCTCGGCAAAGCCATCCCCGATGAAACCGGTGTCTGGGCGTTCTTTTCCGACGACCTGATGCTCAATGTTGCGTCGCATCCATGCACCCATCTCACTGACTGGAACCGGCGAAAAGCTTCCCGTCGCTCGCGCCGGGCCAATGTCCGTTCACAGGCCACGAATTGCCGGTCGGGCGGGATTTCCGCTCCTGGGATCAATCGGCAGCTAGATGTTCAGGTTGGCCGTGAGCGGAAGCACTACGAATGATATGAGACTAGCAGCCTGAGCGAGCGGCCGATGAGATCGCTTTGTTTGCGTAGCGTTACATCCAGCGTTACAGCGAAATGCAACGAGCTGGGGGAATAATGACCGACGATCCGCGAGACGATATCGCCGCGCGCTTGGCGCGCGACGCGCAGCGGCTCGACGAGGAACGCCGCCGCGGTCCCCTCATTAATTTCGGCGACCTGCAACTCGGTGGCAAAAGCTCCGTCTTTGGCATCGGTTTCGGTTGGCCGGAATTTCTGGGCTTGCTGGCTTTTGGCTACGGCGTGGTGTTCGGGCGCGCCGATGAGCCGCTCTTGGCGGGCGCCTTCTACGCATTGATTGTTTGGCTTCCATTCCGGTTGCTCATTTCCGGGTCGCAATTTCTGTTGGGCTTGGTCGACCGGAAGAGGGAGGGGTCTCAAAAGTCTCGCGTGCCGGCGATTGTCGCTTGGCCTCTGCTTGGCGCCGGCGTCGGCGCCGTCCTTGGCGCTTTAGTCGCCAGCGCCCTTGGCGACGACATCGCACCAATGGAAGGAATTATCCGCTTCGCCCCGGTCGGACTCCTGGTCGGCGTGGTCGTCGGGTTTTTCCGGCGCGGACGCGGATAGCGCCATCGCTATCCGCGCGAACGAAAGTCCTCAGCGCGCCAACGTCCGCTTTCCGGCACATCCGATCAGCAGTCCGAAATTGATGCTGTGGACGGCGCCCAACCGGCGGCGGTGAACCTGATCTAGGGTTCAACTCCGTCAAAGGAGGGCAGCATGCAGAGCGTTGTCACAGTGGGTCTCGATATCGCGAAGAACGTGTTTCAGGCGCATGGCGTCGATGCGGAAGGTGAGGTCGTATTCAGAAAGCGCATTACACGAGCAAAGGTCCGAGATTTCTTTGCAGGCTTACCGCGATGCTTGGTCGGCATCGAAGCTTGCGCCAGCTCTCACCATTGGGCGCGCGAGATTGGCGCGCTAGGGCACACAGTGAAGTTGATGCCGCCAGCGTATGTGAAGCCATACGTGAAAAGTCAGAAGAACGATTGCGCTGATGCGGAGGCGATCTGTGAGGCGGTGACACGGCCGAACATGCGTTTTGCCGAGGTGAAGTCGGTGGAGCAGCAAAAGCGTGTTGGCGATGCACAAGCTTCGCGCCACGTTGATCCGTCATCGAACGCGCGTGGGAAACAGCATTCGCGCACACATGGCGGAATTCGGTGTGATCGCACCGATCGGCCGTATCGGGCTTGAGAGCTTGGTGCAGATCATCTGCGATGAGAAAGATGAGCGGATCACATCGATGGTCCGGCGCGCCCTGGGCTATTTGGTCAATCAGTACGATCAGCTGCAGGCGCAGATTCTCGATTGTGATCGCCAAGTGCTCGGCTGGCATCGGACCAACGAAACGAGCCGCCGGCTCGCCACGATACCCGGCATCGGTCCGTTGGCGGCAAGTGCGCTCGCGGCCACCATCGGCGACGCAACGACGTTCAAATCGGGGAGAGCACTCTCGGCGTGGCTCGGTCTCGTGCCGAAGCAGAGCTCGACTGGCGGCAAAGAGCGCCTGGGCGCCATATCGAAGCGCGGCGACAATTATCTGCGCTGGCTCTTGGTTGCTGGATCGCTCTCAGTGATCCGCTACGCGCAACGCCACGGCACGAAGCGGCCTTGGCTGGTGAAACTGCTGGAGCGCAGAACATCGAAGGTCGCCGCGGTGGCGCTCGCAAACAAAACCGCGCGCATGGTCTGGGCGCTGATGACCAAGGGCGAGAGATATCACGAACCTGTCTTGCAGGCCGCGTAACGAATGCGCGTCCCATCGCGGCGCGCACAGAGGTTGAAAGGGCGATCACGAAATCATGCAAAACCGGTCGAACCGGAGGCCAGACAAACCCATCTATCCCAGAGCGCCATTGAGCGCGTGCTTTTGATCGGGATCTGGTCAGCGGATAGCATGAAGGCCAGCGGTGTTCGCGCCGCGAAAACAGGCCGGACACATGGGCGCACCGACCGCCGAGCATGATCCGAGATTTTCCTTGCCAGCAGGGTGCCGTCCACACATGGGATAATTCAGTCCTTAGCCCTACACGCCGAGATCCGGTGCAGCATCACCCGCCCTTGTCGAATCCGCGTCCCCGGAGGCGCGATCCAAACTTCTTGCGTCTCTCGTGCTGGCTCGTGGTGGTCCCATTTAGCCGCTTCACCTTGGCGATAGCTTTGACGTCTCGCAGCGTCTTCACCTTATGGCAGGGCGCGCACATCAACTGATCGGGCTTTCCCGGTTTCAGAGCATTCGGCGTTGAATGTTCGGCGATCAGTCCTTCGGTCTCCTTGCAACCGTTGACGCAGCACTTGCCGCCCTGGGCTTCGAGCAGAGCGTCGTATTCACGCTGCGTGAGATAGAGCCGCGTCATGGCGCGACTCCTTCGGAAATGGAGGGTAGCCGTTCAATCGAGTGCGCGATGAAGCCGACGCTGTGAAACGCCAATGCACCGACTTGGCGGCGGCGCTGTGCGATGGCGCCCTCAACACGGACAAAATCGCCCTCACGCAGGTGCTCCAGTATTTTCGCGCGCAGACCAATCTCGCGCGCCACACACAAAACCCAAGCCACACGTGGTGGCTCACCATCGCGGGTGAGCATAGAGGAGATGGCAAGCGTCAGTTCGTCTGGCGTGGTTGCTAGTACGCAGCCGATCGTACCGGTGAGAGCAAAAGAGACCATTGGAGAAGCCCAGCCGGAAGCCGCCGGCGGCGCGCCGCGAGCCGTCCCCGCGACGTTCATCCGGAGCGCACGCGGGACTAGGGCGGGCGCAAGGGCGCGCGTCAGCGCCCGAAGGCTTGGCCCTTGCGCCCGCCCGACCGCGTGCGATCGAAGAATGGAGCGGGCGTGGCGCGGCCGCGTGAGCCGGCAATTCGCTATTGCTTGACCAGCCTCTGGATCGGGCGCTTCTTCTCGCTCCACTACCGTTGCGAATTAAAGACACCGGGGTGGGATATGACGACAGCGCCGTTCGAGTACTGGCAGCCCGGAAGCGAGGAGCGCCAGCTCAGGATTTTTATCAGCCATCGCTTCGGCAAGGATAAGGCCCTCTACGACGAGGTGATCGGTGCGCTCGAAGGCAACCGCTTCTCCGTTCAGGACATGTCGCTCTCAACTGAGCAAGCCATGGCCGGGCCGCGCGGCGGTGATCTTCCGAAGCTTAATATTCAGGCTGAAATAGCGGCGCGCATTTACACGTCAGACTTGGTGGTGGCGCCAAGCCGTCCGGCAGTCACACGCTCGCAATGGGTCACTTGGGAGGTTCAGCTCGCGGCGATCGGCTATGGTCTGCCCATACTCTTTGTGAATGAGCGCAACCAACAGCGGCGCACCAACCTTGTGAAGCAAGTCGCCGATCTCGACCTGCCGCACGCGGTCTGCGATCCAAAATCTCAGGACATCGTTCCAAGCCTCATCAAGCTCATCGATGGCCGCCCTGATTGGGGCGTGCGCCAAGAAGAGAACGATGCTCACCTCCGCTTTCGCGGGCCTCCAGCATTCGCGCGCGGCGATGCCCTGAAGAAATTTCCATTCCGGTCACGCCTGCCACCGCGCGCATACCAAGCGCCAGCAAAGCGAGCCTTCTGGTCGTTCTTGAATGGCGAACAGCGTCCATAAGTGTCGGATGCATCGTGGTCATGCGTTAGCGATCGCCGCCCCGCAGGGCTGTCTGGATGGCTCCCGCGTTGCAAGGGTTTTCTTAATGCTGCTGCGTGCTGGTCGGGGTGCAGACGTGTCTTCGCCCTGTTGATGCAGCCAAAGACCGGCCGCCGGCCCTGATGGGGTCCGATGAGCGAGCTCCCAAACGGAGACGAAGCTCGAAAGCTGGGCCCTCCGACGGGTTGTTCTCTCTCCCGGTCCGACCGGGTTTCGCCATCACATCACTTTGCCCTCACAATCTCGTCGTCTGATCAGCGTTCTAAACGCCGGCAACCGCCGGGGTGTGGTTCACGCGATAGTCTTCTCCTCGCGCCAACATGGCCCAGACCACTCGCGCAGTCCTGTTCGCTAACGCAATTGCTGCACCGCGTGCGGGCTTTCGCGCCAACAAATCCAACGCGCCGGGCGCGACATTCTCGTGCCGCTTCTTCGAGTATTTGAGCACTGAGGTCGCGCCCAGAAACAAGAGCTTCCTCAGATATCGATCGCCCATCTTGGTCACTCTGCCCAATCTCTCTTTTCCGCCGCTCGAATTCTGTCGAGGCGTCAACCCTATCCATGTTGCAAGCTCGCGACCGGATTTGAATTGACTTTGCATCCGTGAACCGGCGCAAACTTGCGATGACTTCGAACGGTAAAGAAGGCTCACGGATGGACGATCTTCCCAATTACGGCCTCGCCAACACGATGACCGGCTTTGCCACACTTTTCTCCGGCGTCATCGCGTTGGCGATCTGCCATCTGTCCCAGCGCCATCCGACGCGTTGGATGCTCGTCTACTGGCTCATTGTCATCACCGGGGTGTTCACCATTACTCTGCACGGCTTTGGTGAGACCAACCCCGTTTTCGGCGAACGATGGGTATGGGCCTTTCTCGACACGGGCTCCAACATCGTCGTCGCGTGGGGCATCGCGCGGGCGGTGTTGGCTGATTTTTATGGACCGCGAACGCAAGCCTGGGCTCGCCCACTGTCGACCGCGCTGCTGTTGATCGGTTTGACTTGGCACTTCCAAGATCGGGTGACCGCCGGGGGGTACCTCGTCGGCTTTGATGGCTGGGGCGGCTTCAATCCTGGCGAGGTTTGGCTGGTGGGCTTCTCGTTTGCCAACACGACGCTCTTCATTCTGAAGCGTAAAGCGATCCCCGCGAAAGCTATGCCGCTCTTACTGCTTGTCACGGGGATGTTCTTGGTTGGGTTGGCGCTCGCCACGGCGTCTAACGACGCCATAGTCTTTCCGTTTCTCAGCCTTCATGCGCTGTGGCACATAGTGGGCGCATTCGGCTTCGTGGCGCTTTGGGCCTTCAACGATGTTCGATTTCGGCGTCAAGCAGAGACGGCCGCAGAGATGCAAACGGAGTATCCCGCATGAAGCTTCCTCGCGACGGTCTATCAAAGGAAGCGGTGGTCAAACAACTCGACGCGTTTTCTGCGGGCGACTTGCCATGGCGTGAAGGCAATACATTCGCATACGTCTACGATCCCGGTCGCGAAGCCGAAGAAGTGCTGAAAATCGCGTTGACGCGCTTCATGTCGGAGAATTCTCTCGACCCTACTGTCTACCCGTCGCTGGCGCGAATGGAAGCTGAAGTGCTTGCTATAGCCGCTGCGCATTTGGGCGGTGATGGCGAGGTTGTCGGCAATTTCACCAGTGGCGGCACGGAAAGCGTGCTGCTCTCGGTAAAAACAGCGCGCGATCTTGCTCGCGCTGAACGCGGCATCACGCATCCCGAACTTGTACTGCCGGTCACGGCCCACGCCTGCTTTCACAAGGCTTGCGCCTATTTTGACGTGAAGCTCGTGCTTGTGCCAGTGTCGGGGCCGACCTGGCGCGTAAACCCCGCCGCCATGGAAGCCGCGATCACGACGCGTTCAATCATGCTGGTCGCCAGCGCGCCGCAATACGCGCACGGCGTCGTCGATCCCATCGCCGAAATCGGCGCTATCGCCCAAAAGCACAACTTGCTTTTCCATGTCGACGCCTGCGTTGGGGGATGGATGCTGCCGTTCTTCCGGAGACTTGGCAGGCCGGTTCCGGCATTCGACTTCAGCGTGCCCGGCGTCACCCAAATGTCGATGGACTTTCACAAGTTCGCCTACGCCGCTAAGGGCGCATCCATTGTGCTCTATCGCAGCAAGGCGTTGCGTCAGCACCAGATATTTACCGGCGCGAACTGGACGGGCTATTCGGTGATCAATCCCACCATCTTGTCGACGCGCGGCGGTGGTCCACTCGCGGCGTGTTGGGCAATCCTGCATTATCTCGGCGAGGAGGGCTATCTTGGCTTTGCGCGCAACATGTTGGAGGCTACGCAGCGCATCGTCGCGCGATTGAGAACGATGCCGGGCGTCGAGGTCATGGGCGATCCCGATTTCGCGCTGGTCGCGTTCTCTTCTGATGAATTCAATGTCTTCACGATCCCCGATCTCATGAAGGAGCGAGGCTGGTTTGTGCAGCCGCAATTGGGCTTCATGGGTTCGAAGCCGAACATCCACCTTTCGATCGATCAAGCCAAGCTTGCAAAAGTCGAGCGTTTCCTTGATGATTTGGAGGCATGCGTGCTGCAGGCTCGCCAGATGCCGCCGCCAGGAATCCCGGCAGGCTTGCTGGAGCAGCTCTCGGCGCTGCGACTGGAAGATCTCTCACCGGCTGTGTTTCAGCAAATCCTTGGCGCAGCCGGTGCAAGTGAGGGGTTGCCGAAAGAGACCGCGCCGATCAACACGCTCTTAAATGCCCTGAAACCCGAAGTCGCCGGCGCGCTGATGAGCGCCTATTTCAACGAACTCGGCGTGCAGGCGCTAGATGCCTGAGTATTTCCACAACGGTTACTCCACCGCGCGCGCGGCATTTCTTCAAGCGGCAGGCAAGGCTGGCGCCAAGCTTGCCGCTCATGCGATCCGCGCGCAGGGGCCGACCGGTGAAGAGTTGAGCATCGACACGGCATGGCTGGGGACCGATGCCCCGCAACGGTTGCTCGTGGTTAGTTCCGGCACGCACGGCGTCGAAGGCCCCGCCGGCACAGCCGCGCAGTTGCAATTTCTCGAAGAGGATTGGCCGGCTTGTCGGTTGCCTGAAGACGCAGCGGTGTTGCTCCTTCATGCCAATAACCCATTCGGCTATGCGTGGCGCCGGCGCACGAACGAGGACAATGTTGATCTCAATCGCAACTTCCTTGATTGGGGCCGCTAACAATTGCCGTCGCGGCGGGAATACGCCGAGATAGCTGCGTTGCTAAATCCGACAGCGCTGACTGAGGAGTCGAACGGCGCTTTTCTTGAGGCGGCGATGAAGCTCGTTGCCGAGAAGGGGGAGCCGTGGGTGCAGGCGCGACTGACGGAAGGCCAGTACGATTTTCCAAAGGGGCTCTACTTCGGAGGCGGGGGTCCCGTCGAGAGCAATGAGATTTTAAGCGGGATTTTCTCGAGCGCGCTGGCAGAGGCGGAAGAGGCGCTGGTTATCGATGTTCACACCGGTATGGGCGCTTATGGCGACCACCTCTTGATCTCTGCGCATGAGCGCCATGAACCTGCGCATCAGTGGCTTTGCCAGCACTTTGCGCCGGCGCGCGTCGAAGCGGTGGTGAGCGGCGATACGCGTTGGCCAGACGTGTCGGGCAAGATGGGAACAGCCATCGCCAAGATGAATGCGCACTGCGCGCTGCGCTGGTTTTCACTTGAATTTGGCACCTTCGAAGGCGCCCGCATGATCTTGGGCGAGCGCGCGGAAAATTGGCTCTTCCATCATGGCGATCGGGGCGACGCACAGGGTAGGGCAATCTTGAACGAAGTATGGGAGTGCTCGTCTCCCTCCGACCAGAACTGGCGCCGGCGTGTCTTGAATGGCTGCCGCGCGACCATTCTTGATGGCTGGCGTGGCCTCTTCGGGGTCGCCAACTTCTAGGCCATCCGCTCTTCCCGTACGTTCATGAAGGCCACGATGCCCACAGCGAGAAACACGAAGCAGACGCCGAGTGCCAATTGGCTGTTGCCAAGCGCGCGCGAAGCGGCGGCATATGCGAGTGGTCCCAGAAAAAATGTTGCTTTGCCCACTAACGAGTAGAGCCCGAAATAGGCGGTCATGCGCTCAAGCGGCGCGATCTTGGCCATCAGCGCGCGCATTGACGCAATTGCCGGTCCTGAACCGATCGCAACGCAAATCGCGCTAGCCACGAAGCCTAACTCTGGCAGCGTGAAGCCGAGCGGGCCGAGTGTGGGCGCAACGGCGACAAAGGCAATGCGCGCGTCGCCGGCGCCGATGAGGCCGACGGCGCCGATGGCTACGATGCAGAACCCTGCAATGATGGTGTTGCGTGAGCCCAGACGCGCGTCGATCCAGCCGCCGGCGAACCCGCCAAGCGCCGCAAACACAGTGACGATGATGCCGAACACAGCGATGCGGTCAGCGGTCCACCCAAAGAGTGTCACGGCAAGAATGCCTCCGAAGGCAAAGAGGAGCGACATGCCATCGGCGCCGATGGCGCGGCCGATGATGAAGGCGCGCATGCTTGGGTTAGCGATGGCGTCGCGGAAGGTCAGCCATAACGTCGAAAGCCCAGCGCGTGCTGCTTGCAGGCGGTCGCTGAAAGGGCGCACAGGTTCGTCCGGCGCCACAAGCATGTAGGGCGTGAGAAAGACCAGCACTGCTGCTGCCGCGATCGGCCCGGTCAAGCGTTCGACCGCGTGTGCGCTGTCGGGCAAACCGAAGATGCCCTCGATCTCCGATGCGGCGAGGATCGCGACGAGCGCAAGCAGGCCCGCTATCTGACCAAGGCCGAAGCAAACCCCCGAAAGCAAGCCAATGCGACTCGGCGATGCTAGAGACGTTAGCGCGGCATTTGTGAACACAACGAGGAGTTCCATGGCCACTGTTGCGATGACGATGGCAATGGCCACTAGTAGCGCGTCGGTTCCAGGCGCTGCGAACCAGAGCGCAGAGCACGCAAGGATGCTTGCGCCCATCAACATGGCTATCCAGGGTTTTCGCGGTCCGGCTGCATCGGCGAAGGCGCCGAGAGTTGGCCCCAACACGCCGACTATGAAGCCGGCAGCCGCGAGTGCGTAACCCCAGGACTCGGCGCCCGCGTCGGGATCCGAAAAGAGCTGGTTTGCAAAGTAAGAAGCAAAAACGAAGCGTTGAACGAGCGCAAAGAAGGGCTCGTTGGCGGCCTCCGTGAAGGCCCAGGCCGTCTGCGCGATCCGGAGTGGTCGCCCCGTTTTAGCATCTGACACGCAACCTCGCTCGACCGTTACATTCAATGGGACGCCAAGTTCAGCGGGAATGAGCCTAGCATGACGCGGACCCGCCACAGATGCATTTGCACTGCCTCCGACAATGTTCAATTGTCTTAAGTGGACTCGCTTGCAATCAATGCTGATGCGACTTCTGCAGCGAGTCTTAGGGATTTGGCTCGCGCCATGCGTTGGGCGATCTGGCGCGCGTGCTCGAAGCGCTTTCGCCCGCCACGCTTCTTGTCCGGGCATATCTGCTCAATTCTGGATCGGGCGAGAGGGCAGGACGACACGAAGTTTCGCGTCGCAGCCGCGTCGCGTTAGCTCCCTGATCTAACAGCAATCACCCCGAGCAGAATGCCGCTTTCGGCGACGACCAGCCTAGTGCTCGCAGCGTTACCGGCGACATGCTCGGCGCCGCCGCGTCCGAGCCTTCGTTGCGAATTCGGCGCTCGGAAGATCTAGAACGATCGGATAGGCTGCGCGCTATGAATCCTCCCCCCTGGACGGTCTCGCACTGGTTCAACACCCAAGCGCCCGTCACGCTGGAAGGCTTGCGTGGCCGCGCCGTGCTGGCGGTGGCGTTCCAGATGCTCTGCCCCGGCTGCGTCAGCCAGGGCTTGCCGCAAGCCCAACGCGCACGCGCAACGTTTCGCGAAGACGATCTCGTGATCGTCGGATTGCACACAGTGTTCGAACACCACGAAGCACAGGGCTCGGCGGCTGCACTGGAGGCGTTTTTGCACGAGTACCGTGTCACATTCCCGGTCGGAATCGACGCGCAGGAAAACGGCTCGCCAGTCACCATGCGCGCTTATGGCATGCGCGGCACGCCAACCACGCTTCTCTACGACCGCGCCGGGCAATTGCGCCTGCACCAATTCGGTCACGTCGAAGACATGGCGTTCGGGGCCTCCATCGTCGCGGCAATGTCAAGCGAAGCGCCGCTCAGTGCGGACGGCAATGCAATAACCGGCGTTTGCGGTCCTGATGGATGCGAATGACTCGTCGACCCGACGAAGTGACCGCTTGGAACGACGACCTTCGGGTGACATCGCGCCGCATCGCGGAGAATGATCAACAGCACAACTGGAGCCGGTCCGCCATTCGAAGAGTAAGTCGAGCGGGCTAGTGTTGGCCCACCGACCGCACCTTCAGCACGGAGCTTGTCGTTGCCCGTGACCTTCCCAACCGCCCGCTTGACGGTCCTCGGAATGGCGCGAAATAAACAGAGCACATGGTTCCAAGTTCCATTGCGCGGTACGAGCGGAGCAAGTGTCCAGTATACTAAACCCAGAGAGGGATGCCGCGAGTTTCCACCCAGCCTCGGTCCTAGTCGGTCGTTCGCGCGCTTGTTTAGTCGGCGCCGCTGATACACCGCGCCGAGGCCGACGGCGAAGTCGTTGCCGGATTACTAGTTTTGGCGATTGGCGCGCTGGATAGCATGGCGTGCGACGCCCATGAACACGCCGCGGCCGTTGCCCCGCCGGGCTGAACAGAGTTCGGCCGGGATTTCGGTGGCGCCGCGACGGGTCTGGATGACGCCGGTGTTGTTGTAATTGCCGGTCTGGATGATCGAGCCGTCCAGATTGCGACCGATTTGAATGAGGCAGGCAGCGTTGTTGTCGCCGCTCTGCGTGATAGCGCCGGTGTTGTTGCGACCGAACTGGCGGATGCCGGCAGTGTTGCCCTGACCGGTCTGGACGATCGCCGCGCCATTGTTCGCGCCTTCTTGTTGCACGCTCGAGCGGTTCTCTGCTGCGCCGATCGCGGCAGCGTAGATCATAGCCCGGACGTCGTTGCGTTGCTGAGCGTGAGCTTCGCCGGCCATAAGCGTGGCCATGGCGGCGGCTGCAATTATCGCGTGGGTAGAGCGTTTCATCGCCGGGCCCTCACAGGTTGAAGCTGCGGCGGCACAACTGGCCGCTGTCGTCGCGAAGCGTCAGCGTCGCGCGAACGCGCGCGCCGCGTTCGACGCTGATTTCGTTCTCGCCGAGGAGAGCCGAGGAGCCGGCGGAGAGATCGAGCGCGCCGCTTTGACTGATGTCGGACGACCCGGCAGCGCCCGATTTGGTGATGACGAGATCGTATGCGCCGGAGATGTCGCGGTCGGCGAAGGCGCGGGCCTGAATAAGGAGGCCGTTTGCGGTGCGCCGCGAGCGGACTTCGCAGGTTACAGCATCGTTGTACGAGGCATGGCGCGCCGGTTCGACACGCGCCGGTTCGACACGCGCCGATGCGGGCGCGACAGTTTCGGGTGCGATCGCTACAGCTATGACAGGCGCAGCCGAGAGCGTGTCAGCGGAGTCCGTTTCGGTGCGTGCGGCGGCCGAACAAGCCGTCAACGCAGCGATCGCCGCCATAGCAAGGAGAGAAAATTTTGTCATGGATGTTGCTCCCTTGGGGGCAAAGCCACGAGAAGGCGCTGAGGCGCCTTCCCGCAAACTTCGATCAGTTGTAGCCGCTTTGGACCACGACCGAGATGTTGCCTTCGCCGCGTTGACGCACTTCGACGTCCTGACCGTTGCCGATCTGGATGATGCCGGAGGTGTTGTTGACGCCGTCTTGATCGGTGACAGCGCGGCTGCCGTTGCCGATTTGCGCGACGCCAGCGACGTTGCCGCGACCGGTCTGAATGGTTTCAGCGCGGAGGTTGCGGCCCTCTTGGCCGGTGGCGGAGAAGTTATCGCTGCCCACCTGTGTGGTCGCGACATGATTGCGCGTGCCATATTGGTCCATGCGCATGAAGTTGCGATAGCCGTCTTGTACGCCGCGCGCATAATGGCGTCCGCCACGTTGATTGATGACTGCGCCGTTGCGGTTGCCGGATTGCGCCTGACCGGCGGCGTTGGCGTATCCCGATTGTGTGACGACGGTGCGGTTTTGCGCGTGTGCGGCGCCAACACTCATGCTGGCGAACAAGGCAGCGGCCGCGACCGCGGTAAGCAAACGTTTCATGGATCAAGCTCCCAGTTCAAGTGCAGCGTTCCCTCGCCGACGCTTGAACGAGTGGAAGAATGTCGCGCGCATGCTGAGCGGCGCTTGAACGAAAGACTCAGAGTGGCGCCGATCGGCGCCGATTGCAGAGCATGCAATCGCAGACAAAAGAGCGCCCCGGAGTTTCCTCCGGGGCGTTGAGCGCAATTAGGTCGAGGAAGGAGACGTTCGACTCAGTTATCGCTCAAGAGCACGCTCAAAATGACGCCGGTTGCAATCGCGACGAGGAGATAGTTGCCGCGATCGTCTTCGACATAGCGATGGCCGCGCGGCGGGGCGCGAAGCCCGCAATCGCGCCAGTCCACTTCGTCGTAGCGGTCGCGATAATGGGAGGGCAGGCGGTCACCACGCCGCCAAGCGCGATAGCCGGGATCGAAGTAAGGATCGTCATAATATGCCGCCGGCGGTGCGCCGTAATGCCATTGGCCGCGGTAGGTGTAGCCGTTGAACGCGCGCGAATTCCAATCCTCGCGCCGGATAGCGCGACGTAAGTCTCGCCGATAGCGGTCGGTCCGCCAATCGCTGTCGCGATAGTGATCTTCCCGATCATCGCGATAGCGTCGATCATCGTCGCGGTCATTGTCGCGATGGCGGTATTCGCGCTCGTGTGCGGCCGCTGCAGCGGGAACCAAGGGGGCGCCCAGAGAAGCGGCCGCTAGGACCGCCGTGATGATGCGTTTCATGAAGCACACGCTCCCGTCATGCTTCCCTCTCACGACAAGATTTGACAAAGCGGTTGAACGGCGGGTGAATCCAGACCTCAGGCGCTGCCCTTAGGCGGCGGTGCACCGTTGAACCGCACGAACGGCTACCTTCGGCGAGAAGCCTCCGGTCGCTTCGCGCTAGAGAATGTCAGCTTACGGACAACGAATTGCCCGTCGAGCCGAATTTCCGGAGTTGGGATGAATCCGACTTCCATGTACGCGGGGAGTGAAATCTCGAACGGATCGCGGAAGCGGCAAAGTCTAAGGCGCCTGACCTTGGCGGCGTGTCCCGCGCATGCCACATCCCAGCATGACCCACACAGATACTGATCGGCCAAGCTATGGCGCTGAGCATGTGGCGAGCGTGAGCATCGCTGCAAGCAAGCGCGAGCGCGCCCTTGATATCCGGCCCCTACAGCGCTTGGCGCCCTATCTCTGGCGCCATCGTCTTGATCTTATTGGCGCAGGCGTCTTTCTTCTTCTTGCCGCGGCTGCGAGCCTCGCCGTGCCGCTGGCGTTTCGCGGGGTCATCGATCATGGCTTCGTCGCTGGTGACCAGGCTGCAGTAGACCGCACATTCCTCGGCCTTGGTGTCGTCGCGTTGCTGATGGCGGTGTTTTCCGCCGGTCGCTTCTATTTCGTCAGCAAGATTGGTGAGCGCATCGTCGCGAACCTGCGCGCTGACGTCTATGACCATCTCTTGTCGCTATCGCCTGGTTATTTCACCCGCGTCAGCACAGGCGAAGTGTTGTCCCGTTTAACGGTCGATGCCGCCATGGTGGAGAACCTCGTTGGTTCGACAGCCTCTATCGCAACGCGGGCCACCATCACCTTAATCGGTGCATCGGTGATGCTGGCAATTACCAACGCCCAATTGGCCGGCATGCTGATCTTGATCATCCCAGCCATGCTTGGCCCTATTCTGCTTTTCGGGCGGCGCGTGCGCACGCTGGCCAGCGCTGCTCAGGATCGCATCGCAGATGCGTCTTCCACAGCGTCGGAGAGCATTGACGCGATTGACACCGTGCAGGCGTTTGGTCGCGAAGACGACATGCGTGCGCGCTTTCGAACGGCAGTCGAAAAAGCGTTCGAGGCCGCGCGCCGGCGCATTGGCGCCCGCGCGCAACTGACGGCGGGCGCTATCAGCGTGATGTTTCTCGGCGTCGCTTTGGTTCTATGGTTAGGCGCGCGCTCGGTGCTTGCAGGCGATATGACGCCCGGCGCGCTGGCGCAATTTGTCCTGTTCGCAATTCTAGCGGCGAGCAACGGCGCGATGCTGTCGGAGGTCTGGGGCGATGTGCTGAAAGCCTCTGGGGCAACCGAGCGTCTGACTCAGATATTGGCGGAGACGCCTGACATTGCAGCGCCGGCGTCGGCCATCGTCTTGCCCGAGCCCGGCCGTGGCTTAGTGCAGTTTGATCGAATTTCTTTCAGCTATCCTGGGGCCGGCGAGCGTTCTGCATTGCATGATTTTTCACTAGCGGTGAAACCAGGTGAAACGGTCGCGCTGGTCGGCCCCTCCGGCGCTGGCAAGAGCACGGTGTTTCGTCTTTTGCTGCGCTTTTATGATCCTCAGGCGGGGCGTCTGCTGCTTGATGGCGTCGAAGCACGCGATGCCGATCCGCGCGCTTGGCGCACTCGCTTTTCCTACGTTTCGCAAGACGCGCATCTCTTTTCCGGCACGGCAGGCGACAACATTGCACTGGGCCGCCCGGACGCAAGTGCTGCCGCACTCGAAGACGCCGCGCGCCGTGCAGAAGCATGGACGTTCTTAGAGCCGAGAGGTGGATTGGGTGCGCTCGTCGGTGATCGTGGCAAGGCGCTGTCCGGAGGAGAGCGCCAACGCCTTGCTTTGGCGCGGGCGCTGGCGCGCGATGCGCCGGTGCTGCTGCTTGACGAGGCCACCAGCGCGCTTGATGCTCAAAATGAACGATATGTCCAAGCGGCCCTAGCCGAGGCGCGCAAGGGGCGCACCACTCTCGTCATCGCTCATCGCCTTGCGACGGTCTTGGAGGCGGACCGCATCGTTGTGATGGATGCGGGACGTGTGGTGGAGGAAGGGGACCATGCAGCTCTGGTCGCCCGGGGCGGTCTTTATGCGAAGCTCGCCGCAATGCAATTCATGGAGCCAGCTCCACTCCAAGCAGGCTGAGCGAATCCAATGGGTCTGCTTGTGGCTCGCGACAGAAAGAGTGCGTCGTCCCCACAGGGGATAAGCGAGCCGTTTTTCCGGATGAGCGGGGCAGAATCGTTCAACGCACAATGGATGGCGCTGGACACGACGGCCCCCGGCATTAAGGCACGAGCGATCCACTTAGTGGATCCACGGGGCGATGCTTGATGCGAGTGCTTGTAACTTCTCTACTAACCGGCCTGGTCGCGATGGCGACGCTCGCGCTCTTGCATCTGCTCGGTCCTAACTGGGCGACGTTTGAGCCGGCGACGTGTTTGGCGACGCATTGTTTCTGTGAAGCGCCGCGCGCAGGCGCTTTGGTGCTGCAGCCGGCGAACGCCTGGTCGTCGCTAGGGTTCGTGTTTGTTGGCTTCTGGATCATTTGGGGGGCCTACGCTTCGCCTCAGGCCACGGCGTTTTCCGGGGGCCGCGCCTTGTTGTTTGGCGTCACCGCGATTGTCGTCGGCATCGGCAGTGTTCTGCTGCACGCCACTCTGACGTTATGGGGCCAATTCTACGACGTGCTCGGCATGTATCTGCTGAGCGCGTTCGTTTTGGTCTATGCGTTACAAAGCTGGCGCGGTCTGTCCAACGCGATGAGCTTCGCGCTCTATGTTGCTGCCTGCGCCGTTCTCATCGCGCTTCTGTGGCTGATGCCTGAAACGAGGCGCTGGCTGTTCGCAATTGTGCTGCTCCTCGGGATCGTCGTCGAGCTGCTCCTCGCCCGGCCGCGCCGTCTAGGTGTTCGCGTCGCACTGTTTGGCTATGGTTTGCTTGCCAACATTGTCGCTTTCGCGATTTGGGTTCTCGACAACACGCATGCGCTATGCGCACCGGACAGCCTCGCCCAAGGGCACGCGATTTGGCACTTTCTCGGGGTGGTCGCGGTCTATTTCAACTACCTCTATTATCGCAGCGAGCGACTGGCGGCCGGTAACATTGGGTAGGACGCAGCCACAGCCATTGCGTGATTACGCTGAACTGAGGAGCAAGTCGGTGACAGAGCCCTACATCACGATAAAGCGTGAGGCCGCTATCGCGACGGTCACGATTAATCGCCCCGACAAACGCAATGCGATCACCAACGACATGATGGAGCAGATGGTCTCCATCTCGAACGAGTTTGCCAAAGACGAGCAAACGCGCGCGATCATATTTCGGGGTGAGGGGAGCGATTTCTCCGTGGGCGCTGATCTCAATCAGCCGCGCTTCCAGGGGCAAGCGGCTGCTTCACTTCTGATGCGCCGGCGCGCCGCCGAACTTGGCGCCACGCTGATGCGCGCTATTCAGGAGATACACCAGCCGACCATTTGCGCGGTGCAGGGCGTCGCAACGGGCGCAGGGGCGTGCATCGCATCGGCATGCGACTTCCGGATCGGCGCGCGGGATGCGCTTATCGGCTATGGCGAGGTGAAGCTCGGCATTAATCTGATGTGGAATGCTTTGCCGTTGTGTGTCCATCTGCTTGGACCCGCGCGCGCCAAGCAAATGATCATGACCGGCAAGCTGTTCGACGCGGCCACATTGGAGCGATGGGGGTTTCTCGATGCGCTGGCGCCAGCATCGGAGCTATCGGCGGTTGCCCAAGCTTGGGCTGAGGACTATGCGGCTTTGCCGCCGCTCGCGGTGCAGATGATCAAGCGCAGCATCAATCAGGTTGCGGGCGCGCTGGATCGCGCGGTCATGCATATGGACGCGGACCAATGGTTGCTGGCGAGCCAAAGCGAAGATTTTCGCGAAGGCGTCTCGGCGTTCTTTGAGCGGAGACGGCCAGACTTCAAGGGCAATTGAAGATAGCGAGTGTAGCGCCATGCAACTTGATTTGGATTTTGTCCGCGGCCAGTTTCCAGCGTTCTCGCAAGCGGCGTTGCAGGACCAGGCGTTCTTTGAGAACGCAGGCGGATCCTACACCTGCCGCCAGGTGATCGACAGGCTGGCCCGGTTCTATCGAGAGCGGAAAGTCCAGCCCTACGCGCCCTACGCAATCTCGAAGATTGCCGGGGAGGAGATGGACGAAGCGCGCCGGCGTCTGGCGGCGATGCTGAATGTTGAAACCGATGAAGTCAGCTTCGGACCGTCAACCACGCAGAATGCCTATGTCCTCGCTCAGGCCTTCGGCCAGATGCTGAAACCGGGCGACGCCGTTGTTGTCACTAATCAGGATCACGAAGCGAACTCTGGCGCATGGCGCAGGCTTGCGGAGCGAGGCATTGAGATCCGCGAATGGAGGCTAGATCCGGAGACGGGGCATCTGCCAATCGATGAGTTGAAAACACTGCTCGACGAGAAGGTGAAGCTGGTCTGTTTCCCGCATTGCTCAAACATCGTGGCGGAGATCAATCCAGTCGCGGAAATCGCAGCACTTGCTCGTTCGGCCGGCGCCTATGTGTGCGTCGACGGTGTCAGCTATGCGCCGCACGGTTTGCCGAATGTAGGCAAACTTGGCGCCGATATTTATCTCTTCTCGTCCTACAAAACCTACGGGCCGCATCAGGGCGTCATGGTCATCCGACGCGCGCTTGGTGATGCACTGCCGAACCAGGGGCATTCTTTCAACGCAGGCACGCGGTACAAACGCTTCACGCCCGCCGGTCCCGATCATGCGCAAGTGGCGGCTTGCGCCGGCATGGCGGATTACGTCGATGCGCTCTGCCTTCATCACCGAGCGGGAGACATATCCGCTCCGGCGAAGGCGGAGTTCGTACATGATCTCATGCGCGCCCATGAGACGGCGTTGCTTCAACCATTGTTGGACTACCTGTCAGAAAAGAATTCCGTGCGGCTGCTTGGCCCCCGACGGGCGGAAGACCGTGCGCCGACGGTGGCAATGGTCTTGCGCGAACCGGGTGCGGTCGCCGCGGCAAAGCTTGCACCGAAGGGAATTATGACCAGCGGTGGTGATTTTTATGGGGGTCGTTGTCTGGAGGCGCAGGGCGTCAACCCACAACACGGCGCGCTTCGCGTCAGCTTTGTGCACTACACCTCGCAAGATGAGGTGGCGAAATTGATCAGCGCTTTGGATGAGATCCTGTGAGAGATAGGCAGGGCGACATTTGACCCGTTGGCGCGCCGCCGCCTCCTGCCAGGCGTCTCGGTTGGCACAAACGTCCATTGTTCCGCACTAGGCGTCGATGGCCGCTCTTGGATATCGTGACATCGCCCAGTGGCTCGAGTGGCGGCGCATTTGGGTCGCTCGTAAATATTTGTCGACCGTTCAGCTGTCCAAGTGGGCAGAACCGACGCGAGCTTCCGCGCCACGCGCAAGGGCGGCCTGAAGCGGCTCACGCCGCATTCTCGCCATTGCCATGGTGAGGGGCGCGGGGCGTAAAAAGCACTGCTCATTCGCCGCTAATGCGGAAAGCACGCTCCTCGAAGAGAGCCAACAAATTGCTACGCGAAGCGATCCGGGAATTGCGCCACGATGCCGGTGGTGAGCGCGTCGGCGAACATCAGCATGTGGTCGTGGCCTTCGTCGTAGGAGCGGATGTCGGCCGCCCAATCTGAGCCGAGACGGCCCACGACTTCCCCGGTCGTCAGATCGAGGTGACGCTGCAGCATGTTCTCCAGCTCGGTGCGGTCCCAGTTCGTGTTGGCGCCACTCAGGAAAGCGGCGATCTCGCGCCCGTTGGCGCTCCATGCCTGTTGCTTGGCGGCGAGCTGGGTCTGATTGCTGGCCTTCGCCGCGCCGATTACTTCGGCGGCTTGGGTGATGTGAGTGCGCAGCAATTGGCTGAGCTGGCCGCCGGCGGCTTCGCCGAAATAGGGCTTCACGGCGTTGCCGATGTCGTCCTGGTTACGCAGCAGACGCTGGGTGACGGCTTGCTGATCGGGCAATCCGGCAATAGCGCTGATGATGACGTTGCGGGTGTAGGTGATGTGGTCTTCCCACAATTTGCGCATCGCCACGCGCAGTTCGACAGCGGCGCTGCTTTGGGCATTGCCGCCGGTTGGCGTGTCGGCGGGTTCGGTGGTCGGTGCTGTCGTCGTCGCCGGCGGCGAACATGCGGCGAGCGCCGCCGCGCCCACGACGGCCGCGCCGCCGAGAAGATTGCGACGCGTTCTGGATTGAGGCGGGTTCGAGGCTTCAAGAATCGACAGCGCCATCATAATGGCCTCCGTGTGCTTGGTGCGGACATGAACGATGCCCCCGTCAGCTTGCACCAACTCGCCGCCTGGCGAGCAATATCCTGCGCATGAACGCCTCCATCATCCCAGTCTGTCAGCCAGGCGCTGTGACCGCAATCGGCGAACTCCGTGCGATTGCAATCGGCGCCATGAATGGTTGAAATGAATCGGGTAAGCTGCTCACCTCGGCAGGATCCATGAACGCCCAAGAGAAAGAGAAGGCCGCTAAGGAAGCGCGTGAGCGCTCGGAGCGATGCAGGGACTGGCTCAAGCCCCTGATGCTCCCCGGCCACCCCAAGCCGGCCACCAAGGATGAACTCTACGCCTTGGCCAAGGAGCAGTTGAGCATCAACAGATCGAACTTCGACACCGGCTGGGACTGGGCGATTTGGGATATGGGGCGCGAGGATTGGTACGAGCCGCTACCTCGGCGCAGGTCCAAGCCTCAGTGAGATAGCCGATGTCCGGAGTCGGCGAGAGTACGAAAGCGCTCCGCGCTAAGGTAGTTCTGCACCCTGTAGCGCCCGGCGTGTCTCGTTCCGTTCACCGGCTCCAGTGAATACGACGACACTTCGCCCAAGGGCAAAAAGGCGATCCGCTGGTTCGCACCGCCCGGCCACAGCGTGCTCTTCTTCGCTGGCATGAGCAGCGAATTTTACGGCGACTACGGCTCCAAGAAAGAGCCTAATGTCGGCACGCACCAACTCTTCAGCTTCCTGACCACCGAAGCCAACGAGCTTGTGCGACCCATCCACGCCAAGGCGATGCCGGTCGTACTCGAGAGCGAGGAACTGCACCAGGCTTGGCTCAATGCGCCCGCAGGCGAGATCGAAGCGTTGCAAGCCCGCGTGTTGCTAACCGGGGCGCTGGAGATCGTTCCCGAAGACGAGGCCGCTCAATACACTGGCGGCTACTTAAAATGACGTCGAGAAGCCGGCGTTCCGGCGAGGTGGTTTCACTGTCAATTCAGCCCCGTTCGGCTATATTGGAAACCATGAGCAAATCGACTCGCCCGCCCAATGCGTCTCGCACCCTCGGCGCCAAGGCCTACGCCTCCATGGCCAAAGTCGAGGGTCTGCAATTGGGCAAGCAGAGCGCCGAACGGCTGAAGCGCACCGAGGGGATGAGCGCTGAGAAGCGCAGAACCGAAGTCCTGCGCGCGTACGGCGCCGAGAAACCTAAGCGCAAATGAGCGATTCTAGCTACGAGGTCTTCGACGACCCGTATTGCTACAAGAACACATTCGTTCTGAAGAACCGCGCGAACTTGCGCGACGCCCGGCGTCTGCATGTGCGCGCCGGTGCAAAACTACATCACTGAAGCGGCGTCGTTTTGTCGTCCGCGGGCGGAGTAAAAATACCTCGCCATTAATCCTTTCGGCCGGTTTTGCGGTTCGAGAGGCCGGGGATGTACAAGGTGTTAAGCTACGAAGCCGTGCGCCGGGCC
>Ga0163146_10000410_pt1 | contig 60361 bp, 53 predicted proteins | sample OliLakLV19MP7G1_FD_148648 | JGI IMG/M metagenome (GOLD analysis project Ga0163146, IMG submission 148648) | Freshwater microbial mat bacterial communities from Lake Vanda, McMurdo Dry Valleys, Antarctica - Oligotrophic Lake LV.19.MP7.G1 | ecosystem: Environmental > Aquatic > Freshwater > Lake >... | reverse complement strand
AACACATAAACACCCGAACACATAAACACCCGAACACATAAACACCCGAACACATAAACACCCGAACACATAAACACCCGAACACATAAACACCCGAACACATAAACACACGAACACATAAACACATAAACACCCGAACACATAAACACCCGAACACATAAACACCCGAACACACGAACACATAAAAACATGAACACAATTCTCGAAAAACTTTTAGCGCACCCCATCGTGCCGGTTTTTTCCCATACCGATGCGGAATATTCTAAAAAAGTATTGCAAGCATCCTACGACGGCGGCATTCGGGTTTTTGAATTTACAAATCGCAGTGCGAATGCCGTTGAAACCTATACGGAATTAAAAAGATATGCCGAGGCGAATTGCCCAGATTTAGTGTTGGGCATCGGCACGATTTATACATCGGAAGAAGCCGAACGATTCATTAAAATAGGTACAGATTTCATTGTGCAACCTGTGATAACCGAAGCGGTGGGCGAAGTTTGTAAAAAACATGATATTCCTTGGATTCCGGGCGCAATGACGTTGACGGAGATTTATACGGCTACTTTATTAGGTGCAGCAATTGTGAAAATATTTCCTGGCAATGTGTTGGGTCCGGGTTTTGTAAAAGCCTTGCGGGGACCCATGCGCGATGTAAAACTAATGGTAACAGGCGGCGTGGAGCCAACAGAAGAGAGCTTGCGCGAATGGTTTCAAGCAGGTATAAATTGTGTGGGCATTGGCTCGCAGCTATTTAATACGACGGATATGACTGTTTTGAAAGAACGTATTCAAGTGTTGATGGCGTTTGTGAAACATGATATTGTGATATTGTGATATTGCTTTTATTATAATTTCGCATGAAACATGAAATATTGGCTATGTGCCAAATTAAAAACTTTGCGTCTTTGCGCCTTTGCGTGATATTTTACTGAAGCAATTAAATGGTAATGGAATGAATGAAAAAATTGGAAACTACCGCTGGACGGTAGTCGCGCTGCTGTTCTTTGCTACCACGATTAATTATCTCGACCGGCAAGTGATTGGTTTATTAAAACCGACATTGGAAGCACAATTCAGTTGGTCGGAGACGGATTACAGCCAAGTGGTCATGGCGTTTTCGACGGCTTATGCCTTGGGCTTACTATTGTTTGGACGGTTTATTGACATCATCGGCACGAAGCGCGGCTATATTATTTCCATTATTGCGTGGAGTATTGCGGCAATTGCGCACGCATTTGCAAAGAGTACAGGTGGATTTATGGCAGCGCGGGCAGCATTAGGCTTAGGCGAAGCGGGCAATTTTCCGGCGGCGATAAAATCGGTAGCAGAATGGTTTCCAAAAAAAGAAAGAGCATTAGCAACGGGTATTTTTAATTCCGGTGCGAATATTGGGGCGGTCGTTGCGCCGATTATGGTGCCTTGGATTTTGGGGGCGTACGGTTGGGAAGAAGCGTTTATTATCACCGGCGCGATTGGTTTTATCTGGCTGATTTTCTGGATTATTTTTTACGAAATCCCTAGCAAACAAAGGCGGTTGACCCAACCAGAATACGATTATATTCACAGCGATGACCAATCTGCCAGCGACCTTTCCACCGAGCGCGTCACGTGGGGCAAACTTTTCAGCATTCGGCAAACGTGGGCATTCATATTCGGCAAGTTTTTGACCGACCCGATTTGGTGGTTTTTCTTGTTTTGGCTCCCCTCCTATTTCTCTACGACGTTCCAGATTGATTTAAGAAAACCCAGTTGGGAGTTAGTAATTGTTTACACAGCGACGACGATTGGCAGCATTGGCGGCGGTTATTTGTCGAGTTATTTTATCAAAAACGGCTGGGAAGTATTCAGAGCCAGAAAGACCGCGATGTTCATTTTTGCTTTATGCGTATTACCCATTATGACAGCGCAGTTTGCAACGAATGTGTGGGTCGCAGTAGCATTAATTAGTTTGGCAGCCGCAGCGCATCAGGCGTGGAGCGCGAATATTTTCACGACGGCATCCGATATGTTTCCAAAAAGAGCGGTGAGTTCGGTGGTAGGCATTGGTGGCATGGCGGGCTCTGTCGGCGGTATTTTATTTCCGTTATTAGTCGGTTATTTATTAGATTATTATAAAACGGCTGGGAATATTTCAATCGGCTATAATATTATATTTTTAATTTGCGGAAGCGCGTATCTGGTGGCTTGGCTCGTGATGCACTTTTTTACACCAAGAATGGAACGGGTAAATTTGTGAAACGTGAGGAGTGATTGGTGAAACGTGATTTTTTAACTAATCACTCCTCACCAATCACTAATTACGATATTACTGAATCGCGTACGTAACCTTGAGAGAATAACGCAGCGTCATCGGTTTGGTGCTGAGTTTGCCGGGGGCAGGCGCTCCAAGTGCTCCATAATACGGCGCATATCCATCATAATATGGCACACTAAAATCTTGATACACATCAATATTTACAAGCGGGCCCAATTTTCTACCGGAAGATTTCAACAAACTTTCCGCCTCCATTTTAGCATTTTCTAAAGCTTTGCCTTTCAATTCATTCGTATATTCTTTTGATTTGGAATGATTGAAATACACTACGTTTGCAGTCGTCAAGCCTTGATTGCCTATTTTTGCGAGCAGCTTGCCAATCACATCATAATTGGAAGCGCGTACTTGATAGGTTTTGGAAATCATAAAATCCGCCATCCCCTCCGCGCCATAATTGGAGAAGCCGCTTACATTTTCCAGAATGATACCATTTGCTGCAAGCCCTACTTCTTTTCCCGCTTTTTGCAGGTCACTTTCGAGTTTGCTGATAGCCATTTTCGCACCTTCAGCGTTGTACTCTTGCAGGGTTAAGCTCAAGAAAATTTCATCGGGTTCTACCGTGCGCTCAGCACTGCCGTACACGGAGATGGTGTTGGGAGCGGGCGTTTGCGAAAAAGCTGGGATTACCGTGGCGCTCACGCAGAGCAATGCCAACAATTTGAATGTAGTTTTCATTTTTAAATAGTGTTTTTAGTTTTGTACGAGAATTTTGCTGTAAAGTTGCGTCAAAATTGGACGAAACAGCGTATTAACGATATGATTTTGCAGTTATTTTTTAAAATGAAAAAAAATTATTATTCGTATATCCTATTCAAAAAAAGTGTAACTGTTTAAACATCAAACAAAATTATATCAAGTCAATCCTTTAGTCCAACGAATCAAGGTCAAATGAATGATAAAAGTATGAAAATCATCGTCGTAGGAGGCGGTGCTGCTGGTTTTTTCGCTGCCATTCGATGCGCAGAATTAAATCCGAATGCAACAGTAACGATTCTGGAAAGAGGCAAAAATGTATTGGAAAAAGTAAAAATCTCCGGTGGCGGTCGTTGCAATGTGACGCACGCTTGTTGGATTCCGGTCGAATTGTCAAAAAACTATCCACGCGGCTCCAAAGAATTGCTCGGTCCGTTTAATCGTTTCGCGGCTGGCGATACCGTAGATTGGTTTGAAAAACGTGGCGTGGAATTAAAAATAGAAGACGACGGGCGAATGTTTCCTGTGACCGATGATTCTCAAACGATTATTGATTGTCTGTGGGAAAGTGCTATTCAAGCTGGCGTGAAAATTTTGACGCAAACGCGGGTTAAACATTTTGATATTGGTGCAGATTCCGACAACTGGAAAATTATAACGGAGGACAAAGAATTTATAGCGGACAAACTATTATTAGCAACAGGTAGTAATCCATTTGTATGGAAAGCACTTTTAGCAATGGGTCATCAAGTAACAATTCCCGTTCCCTCGCTTTTCACTTTCAATATCAAAGACGAGCGCATTCAGGATTTGCCGGGCGTTTCCGTGCCAGAAGCGTTGGTGCAAGTCAAAAATTCTAAATTGTCTGCAAAGGGTCCGCTACTCATCACGCATTGGGGCATGAGCGGTCCGGCGATTTTAAAACTCTCGGCGTGGGGCGCAAGAGAATTAGCAGATTTGAATTATGATTTTACAATTTTGGTCAATTGGTTAAATCAAAAAGCGGATATTGTTTTAGAAGAATTATTAGCATTAAAAGATGACCATCCGAAAAAGCAAATTTTTGCCAATCCACAGTTTGGTTTGACCACACGCCTCTGGAAAAGTCTGGTCGCTGCGGCCAATATTCCCGAAGAAAAACGCTGGGCGGACGCGAGTAAAAAAGAATTGCAATTACTTGTTAATCAATTGTGTAGCGCGGAATTCAAAGTAAGTGGCAAAAGCACATTCAAAGAAGAATTCGTTACCGCAGGCGGCATTGATTTGAAAGAAGTAAATTTTAAAACCTTTGAAAGTAAGTTATTTCCAAACTTATATTTTGCTGGCGAAGTGTTGAATATTGATGCGATTACCGGCGGCTTCAACTTCCAAGCGGCTTGGACGGGCGGCTGGATTGCGGGAACGGCTATGGCGGGTTTATAAGTTTGAGGTTAAGATTTAAGGCTAAGGTTGAGAGAGGTTCACGTTTCAGTCTGGCATCTGGTATCTCTTTCCCTGGCATCTATTTTGTTATAGCGAACCTCAAACTCTAAAATTAAAACTGATTTCTAAAAATACGCCAATACTGATTGTTGGGTGGATTGGATTTAATTTCTACCCGTTCTTTCGTCACCGGATGTTCAAATGCTAATTTTCGGCAATGCAAACAAATGGAAGCGTCGTCATTGGCTTTTGGATGCCCATATTTCAAATCGCCCCGAATCGGATAGCCCACTTTGGACAACTGCGCCCGAATCTGGTGCGGACGCCCCGTGTGTGGACGCACTTCCAGCAAATGTTGGTCGCCTATTTCGGCAATTAATTCATAATCCAGAATCGCTTCTTTCGCATCTTTGGCACGGCTACTCTTGAAATCAAAGGCTTTCACTACATTTCTGGTCTTTTCCTTTTGAATAAAATGCGTCAATCTTCCGTTTAACGGGTCGGGTCGGTCATTGACAATTGCCCAATAGGTTTTCTCAATTTTCCGCTCCTTGAAAAGTAAATTCATGCGCTCCAGTGCCTTACTCGTGCGCGCAAAAATCACCACGCCGCTCACGGGTCGGTCGAGCCGGTGAATCACACCCAAAAATACATCGCCCGGCTTGCTGTACCGGTCTTTGATGTATAATTTCACCTCTTCACTCAGCGGCGTATCGCCCGTTTCGTCGCCTTGAACCAGTGCACCGGGCTGCTTGTTTACCGCAATGAGATGATTGTCTTCGTAGATTATCTGAATCGTGCTCATGTATTCGTGTATTTATGTGTTCTTGTTGCCCACGTCACAAGCGTACCTGAACACTTGAACACCTGCGCACTTGAACACAACAAAAAGCAAAAGTATGAAATTATCCTTAGGCTTTTCGCCTTGTCCCAATGATACATTTATTTTTGATGCGATGATTCACAACAAGATTGATACGGAAGGTCTTGAATTTGAAGTGGTTATGGAAGATGTGGAAGCACTCAATCAAAAAGCTTTTGCTGGAAATTTGGATATTACAAAACTGAGTTATCATGCGTTTGCGTATCTGACAGAACATTATCGGCTATTGGATGCAGGAAGTGCGCTGGGAAATAATTGTGGTCCATTGCTGATTGCCATGCGTCCAATGTCGGATGAAGAAATTATAAATGGAAAAATTGCCATCCCGGGCAAGTATACGACTGCAAATTTTTTATTGGGCGTGGCATATCCTGAAGCGCAAAATAAAGTAGAAACACTATTTTCAAATATTGAAGCCGCGGTTTTAAAGGATGAAGTAGATACTGGATTAATTATTCACGAAAATCGGTTTACCTATCAAGATAAAGGTTTAGTCAAAATAATAGATTTGGGCGAATATTGGGAAACGACGACCAGAATGCCGATTCCGTTAGGTGGTATTGTAATAAAAAGAACTTTACCGGAAGATATTCAACATAAAGTAAATAGAATTTTAAAAAAAAGTGTAGCATTTGCGTTTGAAAATCCGAAATCCTCCTTTGACTTTGTACGTGCGCATTCGCAAGAGATGGAAGAGGCGGTGAGGTATCAGCATATTAAGTTGTATGTGAATAATTATACGGTTGATTTAGGGGAGAAAGGGAGAGCGGCGGTGCAGTATTTGTTTGAGGTGGCAAGGGAAAAGGGGTTGATACCGAAAGTAAAGCATAACATTTTTCTTTCATAGCGACGCTCTTGGCATTTTTTTTACCGCAGAGGCGCAGGGGTCGCAGTGCGCTCAGGAGGTTTTTTGAGGTGCAGGGGTTGCAGCGTACTTAGGACATTTTTTTCCTTTGGTGTGATTTTTTGTTGTGCTTGAAGTCATAAAGAGAAATGAAATTTCATGCACGAAAACGAAATCTCAGCCATTATTGTAGATGCGGCTATAAAAGTACACAAAGCATTAGGTCCGGGGTTACTTGAATCTGCTTACCAAGCTTGTCTTGCTTTTGAATTGCGCGAAGCTGGTTTGAATATTGTTATTGAAAAAAGTTTACCAGTTATTTATAGAGCGGTACAACTTGATTGTGGTTACCGGATTGATATTTTAGCAGAACAAAAAGTGATTCTTGAAATTAAATCCGTCGGAATGCTACATGATATTCATGCCGCTCAACTGCTCACTTATCTTAAACTCTCTGACTGCAAGCTGGGTTTATTATTGAATTTTAATGTAGTAAAAATGGTGGATGGAATAAAACGCATTGTAAATAAATTATAAAATTAGCCCTTTGCAATTGCAAAAAACGTCCTGAGCGCTCTGCGACCCCTGCGCCTCTGCGGTTAAAAAAGTGCTAAGCGTACAGTTTAAAAAAACCTTTCTTATTTTTGCAGCCTTTCCATTTCCTAACCAAATAAAATACAACATCCATGATTATCGGAGTGCCAAAAGAAATTAAAGACAATGAAAACCGCGTCGCCCTCACGCCTGCTGGGGCATTTGAATTGAGCAAACGCGGACATACCGTGTACATTCAGACGAATGCTGGGGAAGGCAGTGGCTTTGATGATGACGAATACCAGTCTGCAGGTGCAAAAATATTACACACGGCTGAAGAAGTATTTAGCAGCGCGGAGATGATTATGAAAGTGAAAGAGCCAATTGAAGTAGAATATAATTTGATAAAGCCGAATCATTTGGTTTTTACATATTTTCATTTTGCTTCTTATGAGCCGCTCACCCACGCGATGATTAAAAGCAGAGCCGTTTGTCTGGCTTATGAAACAGTGGAAATGCCCGACCGTTCCTTGCCATTATTGATACCCATGTCGGAAGTGGCGGGGCGCATGGCGATTCAAGAAGGCGCAAAGTATTTGGAAAAACCAATCAAAGGTCGTGGTGTATTACTCGGTGGCGTACCGGGTGTGCCGCCGGGCAAAGTATTGATTTTGGGCGGTGGAATTGTTGGGACGCAGGCTGCGAAAATGGCGGCGGGTTTAGGCGCAGAAGTGGTAATTATGGATATTAGTTTGACGCGATTGCGGTATTTATCGGATTTTATGCCACCGAATGTTATTACGATTTATTCTAATGAATATAATATTCGCCATCATATTAAAGATTCAGATTTAATCGTAGGTGCGGTACTGATTCCAGGTACAAAAGCACCGAATTTGATTACGAGAGATATGCTCAAAATGATGCGTCCCGGTACGGTGCTGGTAGACGTAGCAGTTGACCAAGGTGGTTGCATTGAAACCTGCCATCCCACGACGCATGCCGACCCGACTTTCATCATTGATGATGTGGTGCATTATTGCGTGGCGAATATGCCTGGCGCGGTGCCATATACGTCCACGATTGCGCTCACGAACGCTACCCTACCCTACGCGATTCAACTGGCAGAAAAAGGTTGGGTGAAAGCGTGTAAGGAAAATTCTTCTTTGAAATTAGGCTTGAATGTAGTGGACGGAAAAGTGGTGTATAAGGGCGTGGCGGATGCGTTTGGCTTGCCGCTGGAAAAAGTGGAGACGTTTTTGTCGTAATAAAGACGATAGATGTGCCATCCCGTAATTTTTCGGGACGGCACATCTTAAATTACTGTACTTTTTTCAAAGTTCCATTCACATCTTCTACCATATACGCATCTTTAAAACCTGCCGCTTTCGCTTCACGCAAAGCCTGTCTGGTTTCTTCTAATGTGGTATAGCCAGCTAAATATTTCACGGTTAGTTTTCCTCGTTTTACTTCTTCGATATTACCTAAACCCTTCAATTTTGCTGCGTCAAAATTTTTCAAATTAGAATACGCAGCTAACTGAATTTTATAACGACTACTTGTTGCAGGATTAGTTATAGGATTGCCACCACCATCTCCTTTGGGCTGCAAATTATCGCCCGTATTTGTAGCCGCAACGCCTGCTTCTTGTACAATAAATGGACCTTTATAACCCTGATTTTTTATCAACGTGAGTGCCCTTGTCGCTTCTTCGCGAGTGGCAAATACACCTACCCGTACTTTATATTTTGTGCCTTCTTTTTTGGTGTAAATATTTCCAAAATTAGCCAAATCAGGATATTGCGCCAAGTTGGGTTGATTGACGGCTGCTACTTGCACCGAATAACCGCTTGGAATTGTTGTATTTCCGCTGCCACCGCCAGTCCCAGTGCCTGAACCACCACCTGTACCTGTGCCGGAAGAAGGAGGCAACACCGTATTCACATCTGCTATTTCAATAATACCAAGTGCATCTTGACCGGCATTGCCACTGGCGCGAACGGTACGATTGATGTCGCGGAAGCCCGGACGTGAGTAGCGCACCACATACACCACATTTGGACTGATAGCCAGCATGTACTCGCCATTTGCGTCACTCACCGTCTCCAACATGGTACCTGTTGCCTGATTCACAGCCGTGACGGTTACGCCTTCCAGCGGCAGCCGACTGCTATAATTCACGACCCGACCGATATATTCTTCGCCCGTGCGACTCAGCGTGATTTCGTATTCCCGATTTTGACGCGCGCCAGCCGTTGTGATGGATAAACTTTTACTTTGATACCCTTCTTTGCGAATAATCAAATTGCAATCCAATCCTTGTACTGCCTGAAAACTATAGGTGCCTTTTGCATCCGTTTGAAAAGCCCCTTCATTACAAGCTGCAAAATCCACAATCGCATTTACCACCGGTGTGCCATCAGATGCATTTTTAACACGTACTATTACATTATCCGCCGCTTTATTCACTTTATAAATATCTTCATTTCCTCTGCCACCCAAGCGATTGGAGACGACATAACCCAAATTTTTGGACGCATTATAAATAAATCCATAATCGTCGCGCGGCGAATTGATGCCATTGCCCAAATGAAAAATACGTCCCCATCTGCCATTCGCATTTTCTGCCCGAAACGCATCATAACCACCTAATCCATCGTGCCAGTCGGAGGAGAAAAACAGATTCGTTCCATCATAATAAGGCGTAATTTCACTACCCGCCGTATTTACAATCGAACCCAAATTTTCGGGGTTGCCCCAATTATTACCTGTACCACCTACTCGATACGACACGTAAATATCATAATCACCAAAACCGTCGGGACGATTTGATGCAAAATACAAAGCATTTCCATCCGGTGAAAAACTTGGAAATCCGACCGAAAAATTCGTTCCATTATACGGAAAAGCTTTTTCATTTATCCAATCACCGCTGGATGTAACTTCTGCTACAAACAAACTCAAATTCATACCACTCGTGGCAAGCGGACGCGTACCATCCACCAAATTATTTCTAGTAAATGCGACCCATCTGCCGTCATTGCTGAATGATACCGGACCTTCATTGAACGCATTTCGGGTGTCGTCTTTTAAAAAATACGGCGCTTCGAGATACCCATTTCTACCCACAGCAGCTACAAAAAGTTGGTTGCGCGCATTGCCTGTCCAGTTGGTGCTGCCTCGCTGAATGTCCACCCGTGCCGAAGCAAAAACGACCTGATTGCTATTGTTATAAAAAGCAGGACCAAAATCGGAAGAGGAAGAATTTACAAATTCATCCACGGCTGTATAAACCGAAGCTGCATTCTGTTGGTTTTTAGCAAAATCCGCGCTTTCCGCAAAATGATTGCCTGCCGCAGCGTCCGTTCGGGCGTATTCTACATACCATTTTCGCGCTTCGTCGTATTTGCCAAGGGACTTGAGTACGTGTGCGTATTCAAGTTTCCGCATCGGTTCTACATCTTTTTTTGAGACTGCCCGCACGTAGTATTTTTCGGCTTCTTCCAGTTGGTTGAGGTGGCGGTAGCTATCCGCTATCTTGCTAAGGGCTTCCACGTCTTCCGGGCGGCGGTCGAGGGCTTCTCGAAATGACTTAATGGCGAGATTGTAGGCGTGTAATTCATATTCTTTGTTCGCTTTGCGCAAATCGCCTCTGAATTGTGCAAAAAGCGAGCTATTCACAAATAGTAATAGCGTGAAGCATAGGATTGTGTTTGTTAATTTCATCGTTTCAATTTTTTCATAAAACAAAGGAAGACCTAAAATTATTACCTTTCTCATCTTACCTTTTGTTCGGTTGTTCGTTGTAGCTATAATGTTTAAAGTCAATAGTTTAGTACAAATAAACGCGGTAAAAGTTTATTTTATTCAATTTTAAAATTAAATACTAAAAGTTATAGCATAATTTTTACCTCCCGCAGATTTCGCGGATTTCGCAGATAATATTTTGATTCTATCGCGATTTTGAATTACTAGCGTAATTTGGACTAATGTTTAGTAGGTTTTGCTTTATGATGATAAGTACAGCAACCCAAAATAAAAATAGAGCCGTTTTTTAAAATCTGCGGGAGATTTGTCTGGCATCTCATTATATAACGTTTCAAAACAAACAATTCATTATGAAAAACCTATTTTTTTGTTTACTCCTTTTATCACTTACGGCAGCTACTTGTAAAAAAACGCCCCGCGTGGATGATGATTGCTTGGGCGCAAAAACTCCTGATATGGTTTGCACTATGATTTATAAGCCAGTGTGCGGTTGTGATGGCAAAACTTACGGCAATGAATGCGTGGCACGCGGCGAGGGCGTGAAAAAATGGAAGGAGGGCGCTTGTGAGTGATGTGCCGATGTGCTGATTTGCCAATGTGTCAATGCGCTTATTACTTACTCCATTCTGTAAATATCAGCATATCAAAAATTGATATAAATAAGTGCCTCGTTATTTAAACTATTTTTATTATAGCGTAATGATTGAGAGCATAATTAACACATTAGCAAATCAGCAAATTGGCACATTATTTAACCTTCCCCAACACTTTAAACTCCGTGCGCCGATTGAGCTGGTGTTGTTCTTCGGTGCAGGGGACGCCGTCGTCACACTCGTTGAGTAATTGCTTTTCGCCGTAGCCGACTGCCACGAGGCGGTCTCGCTGGATGCCGCGTTTGGTGAGCCAATTGACGACGGATTCCGCACGGCGTTGGGACAAAGGAAGATTTTGGCGGCTGTCTCCTTTGGAGTCCGTGTGGGCGCTGAGTTCTACAATCAAATCAGGATTATCATTTAGTATTTTTAATAACTTTTCTAATTCGGTTTTAGCGTCTGCGCGAATATTGCTTTTACCCAAATCATAATAAATATTTAAGACGTAAGCAATCGGATTGCCAGATTCATATTCTTTGGCACTTTTTTTGAAAGTAGTAACTTCTTCCGGCACTTCGCTCATCGGTGCACTATTGTTACCGGCGACGAACGGTTGCAAGAAAAATTTGGTTTCAATCGTGCCAGTTCTGGTTTCTGTACAAATTTTTTCTTCGAGGGTCGTTGCAAAAAAATTGTCTTTTTCCACCCGAAGTTGGTAGCAGCACGCTTTTTTGATAGGGAAACTGAATTGTCCGACAGCATTGGTACTGGTGATGACATTGTCGCCGCATTTGTCGCTCAAGAGTTTCACCATTGCGCCTTCGAGCGGTGCGCCCGTTTGCTGGTCAAAAACCGTTCCGACAATTACTTTAGATTGAGTTTCCGGCTGCAAGGCTATTTTTATACTGCCTGCTTCTGTAGCGCACACTTCCCGATTTTGTGATATATAGCCTTTTAAAGCAAAAGAAAATTCACAACATTGTCCTTTTTGTAATTGTATAAATAATTGATTTCCTTGGCGTTCTACCAATATAATTTCTTTACAATTACTTGTAATAATTGATGTTTGTAAAATAGCGCCAGTCGTTGCGTCCGTCAAGTCGAAAAATATTTTTGATTTTGCTATTGCATTATTGGTTGTAAAACTATAAATATCATCACTGCCCACGCCGCCCGGACGATTGGACGTGAAATAACCCAACTGCCCTTCCGGCATCGCCACCAAGCCAAAATCATCGAACGAAGAGTTAATCGGCGCGCCGAGATTTTCTACCTCACTCCAGTCGCCATTACCCAAATCATTCACAAAAAAAACATCCATTCCACCCAAACCAACCTGCCCATCAGATGCGAAATACAGTCGTTTATTTTGATAAAATGGGTACACCTCGTCGCTTTCTGTATTGATAGTCGGTCCCAGATTCACCGGCGGTCCCCACTGCCCTGCTATTTTATCAGAAAAATATAAATCTCTGCCGCCAAAACCACCTGGCATATTGGAAGAAAAGTAGAGTCGCTCGCCGTCCGCCGGGAGCGAAGGATGCGCTACAGAATAACTTTTGTTATTGAAAGAAACGGGCTCCAAATTGCCCCAAACGCTATCATTCGGATTCTGTGCCCGTATAATTTCCAAACGAGATACCGTTTCCGTTTTACTTTTTTGATGATTGCGGGTGAAATAAATTTCGGTATCTTTTTCTGTAAACGTGAATGCGCCAATCCCTTCGCCGTAGCTCGAATTCAAGCCTTCCGCAAATCGTTCGGGCGTTCCATATTTCAACTCATTATTAGAATTTTGAATATTTACAAAATATAAATCAAAAAAATTACCTGCATTTTTATTGGTAGAATCGCTTCGCATCGAAACAAACGCCAATCCATTTTTGTAAAAAGCCGGACTCAAATCCTCGCCAATTCCATTAAAAATAGGTAATTGCACTTGATAAATTGCCGTATTTTTATTCATTAATTCTTCTGCGTATGCACAGGCACGTTGCAGTTGCTTCTTGCGCAGGTCATACGGGCGCAGGCGCAGGTAACGGTTGTACCATTCTTCCGCCCCCGTACATTTTCCATTATATTGTAATAACTGTCCATAATTTAGTAAATGGATTGGGTTCGGTTCTGGCATTTTTGCCAATTGTTCGTACCAAAGTTCCGCATTGGCATAATCATGTAATTTGTAATATGCTTTTGCGATTTTCGCCTTTACATCTGGGTCATCGCTTTTGGCAAGTATTTCTCGATACAACTGAATGGCTTCCTGATATTGGATTAATTCCATATATTCATCTGCCTTTTTCAGCTTGGCACTTTGTGACCAACTTAGCAGCACCCCAAATAACAATAGTGAAGTGAAGTAATATTTTTTCATAATCGGTCTGGTTTGGCTTTTTAACGATTTTTCGTTAATTATCGTATTTCTTATTTCCTAATACCAAGACAAAATTAAAATAACATAAGTAAGTAGGCAGTTTTAAGTTAGCAGTAGGCGGTCTCTCAAAACGTTGACAACCAGTATTTTAAGTTGAATTTTATTATAATTTAAATTTGCCCGATTAATTATTATAATATTTTAAAAACTTATTTACCAAGTAATTAGCGACTGCGTACAGCCAACTGCCTACTGACACAATTTGTCCTTCCATTACATACGCAAATCGGCACAAAAGGTTACTTTTACAACAATTTTTTACGCATTAAATTTTTCAAATGCAACTCACCGGTATTTTTGTTTATCCTGTCAAATCCTTGCGCGGCATTTCGCTCTCCGCTGCAAAAGTAGAAAAACGTGGCTTACAATATGACCGCCGCTGGATGCTCACAGACGAAAATGGCAATTTTTTTACCCAACGGGCGTTTCCGCAAATGGCACTTTTGACTACCGAAATCACGGAAGACAGCCTCATTATTCGCCATGCAACGAAGGCTTTTGAACCCTTACAAATTTCATTAGAACCAGCAGACGGATTAAAAGAAAGTGTAGTACAAATCTGGAAAGACACTTGTAAATCACTAATTGTCAGCAAGTTATCAAATGAATGGTTGAGCGAAGCCTTAGAAACTCGGTGTCAACTCGTGTATATGCCCGACAACAGCGTTCGCCCGACAAACCCGAATTATAGCCAACCGGATGATATGGTCAGTTTCGCAGATGGCTATCCAATATTAATTATTGGACAAGCCTCTTTGGATGATTTGAATACACGCCTCAAAAATCCCGTACCGATGAATCGTTTTCGCCCCAATCTTGTCTTCACAGGCGGCGCGCCTTACGAGGAAGATACTTGGAACGATTTTCAAATCGGCGACTTACATTTTCGGGCGGTAAAAACATGTGAGCGTTGCGTCATAACTACCGTCCATCAAGAAACCGGAACGATACAAAGTGCCGAACCCCTGAAAACATTATCTACTTATCGTATGAAAGGAAAAAATATTTTATTTGGCATGAATGTGTGCTGGGATGTGAATGGAATTATTGAGCCGATGGTGAAACTTGGAGAATCAGTGACCAAGTGACCTTTAAGGAAAGCGGCATCGCCGCGAAATCTTTATAGAAATATTTCACCACCGTACGGATAGGTGCAGCGCACCGAAATATACCGGTGCGCTGCACCTCGCAAACGCGTTTTTCTTTTTTTCTATAACTATTTCGGTGCGCTGCACCTTGTTTCTACCTTAAGTTGACCACATTAGACTTAGTGACCAAATGACCAAGTGGGTTTAGACTTTTAAATTTAAAGCAACCTTTTTGTTGAGAATCAACTCTTTATAACAACTAACTTTCAGAAAAATGGAATCTTTCAAGTCTACACTCCTATTGTTTTTATTTGCAATAATTCTTTGCAATTTCGTTTCTGCTCAACAGACTGATATGCTGCAATTTGAGCCATTCAATTTTTCACCAGAAAATGGCATTTCTACTTTTGAACTTAAAAATAAAGTTTTTTCTAATGCTATTATCGGTGAATATCAAGTTGGACAAACCGGCGTTACGGCTGCGGATGAACACATTTATTTTATTCGAATACAAGCGCCTGATATAATGGGTAATGTTATTCCGATGCCCGGCGCAAACAACACTTCTTTACTCCATCCAGACAAAATACCATTCTATCAATTTTCAAAACCACGCCAAAAGTAAATTTGTGCCCAAGAGCATGAGTGGCTGAGTGTTCAAGTGTATGTCTAAATACCAAGTACCCAATACTACTTCAAACGTAAATATCCAAAATCATCAACGTCCCAAAAATGACGCTCGCGATGCCATTCGAGGTAAAAAATGCCCGATTCACGCGGCTTAAATCATTGGTTTTCACCAAAGTATGTTGATAAATAAGTAGCGAGATGTAAATGCCTGTCGCCAGCCATTGCAGCCAACTGAATTGTGGATAATGCGCAGCTAACTGATATCCAGCTATAATAATTGTAATGGCAGAAATAATATGTAATAACGAAGAAAGTAGAAGTGCATTCTTCCGACCTAATTTTACAGGTATAGAATTGAGTTGCAAGGATTTATCAAATTCTTCATCCTGTAATGCATAAATAATATCGAATCCAGATACCCATAATAACACCGCAATCGAATATAAAATTGGAATCAAATCAAAGCCGCCACCCACCGCCAAGTATGCGCCAATTGGTGCCAATGACAAGCCCAATCCTAAAATAAAATGACACAAGAACGTGAAGCGTTTGGTATAACTATACCCCAAAATAACCGCCAAGGCTACGGGAGACAAGTAAAAGCAAAGCGGATTGATAAAATAAGTGGTAATAATGAAAAATGCAGCATTAAGAATTACAAAGAAAAGTGCTTGTCGCGGGGAAATAATACCAGCAGGAATTTCGCGTTTGGTAGTGCGTGGATTTTTTTCATCAATATCGCGGTCGAGATAACGATTGAACGCCATCGCCGCACTCCGCGCAAAAATCATACACAATAAAACCAGCAAAAACAGGGTCAAACTAAACCCATTGCCAGTCTCCAACGTGCCTAAAAAAAAGCCAAGCAGCGCAAATGGCAAGGCAAAAACCGTATGGCTAAACGTAATCAGCGAAAAGTAATTTTTCATGTTTTCTTCCGGACTAAATCCGCGAGATAAACACGCGAAAGGGAAGGAAGTTTAGGGAGGATGTCAGAAGTCGGATGCCAGATATCAGACTGTTTTTCAAAAAAGGAGCCGAATTATTTAAGTTGTAAATAATTTGGCTCCTTTTTTAACAGTATCAGCAAAACTTGTCCCGCACGGCGAGATTAGCATATTATTTGAATGGAATGATAAATGGCAGCCGTGCCTGTACGCCTTTTGAATCCTGAATTTCTTTCACAAATAAGTAATATGGATACCATTCGTTTAAACTTTTCTTCAACATTCGGTCGGTACGCACATCTTCTTCACCACCAGTAAGGTCGTCCAAAATCCGCTGCCAAGAATCTTTTATAGCCGGATATTCGACCGTTCTATATTCTTTCACGCCTGCTTTATAAGCTGCAATTTTCACCGCCTCGTCCAAGCCGCCAATTACATCTACCAAGCCAATTTGTTTGCCTCTTGTGCCAGTCCACACGCGTCCCTGCGCGATTTCGTTGACTTGGTCGCGCGTCATACCTCTGCCATCGCTCACTCGCTTGAGGAAAGTTTCGTATGTAATATTTGTTCTATTTTGTAAAATCTGCCGTTCTTCCGGCGACACATCAAAAAATGGAGACAATCCGTGCGCAAATTTTCCGGTTTTCACTGTATCCATGCTGATGCCGAGCTTATTATTCAATAATTCTTTTGCTACTGGAAAAATACTGAACACGCCGATAGAACCAGTTAAAGTATTCGGTTCCGCCACAATCGTATCCGCAGAAGCTGCGATGTAATAACCGCCAGAAGCCGCATAATCGCCCATAGAAACAATGACGGGCGTACCTGTTTGTTGAATCAATTTGACTTCGCGCAAGATATTTTCAGAAGCTAATGCGCTGCCGCCGCCCGAATTTACACGCAGTACAACTGCTTTTATACGATTATCTCCACGCACTTGTTGGAGCACTTTCATGTATTTTTCATCGCCGATACTGCCCACATCGCCTTTACCATCTACGATGGTGCCTTCGGCGTAAACGATTGCAATTTTATTTTTAGAACTATAATCTTTGGAAGGCGGATTGCTTTTAAAATAATCCTCGAGCTTGAGCAAGTTGATGTCATCTGTTTCTTTCAAACCAAGTTTTTCTCGAATTTTGCCCATCGTTTCATCTCGGAATGCGACGGCATCTATTACTTTTAATCGTTGTGCGTTCGTAGGGTCTACTGCCAAATAACCATCCGCAATGCCTCTCAATTCATTGGCACTCAACTTTCTCGATTTGCTGATATCGTCTATAAACATCCGATACATATCATCCAGATATTCACGGGTTTGCAAGCGATTTTCAGGCGACAGTTCGGTACGGCGATACGGCTCCGTCGCACCTTTGAATTTACCGGCGTAGAAAACTTCCACTTTCACCCCGATTTTATCCAGCATATTTTTAAAAAATGGAATCTGCGCCGCAAAACCTCTAAAATCAATAATCCCTTGTGGATTGACCGACAATTGGTCGGCTACCGAAGCCAGATAATACGCGCCTTGAGAGCAATATTCACAATAAGCATATATAAATTTTCCATCACTTTTAAAATCTGCTAATGCTTCCCGCAACACGCGCGACGTAGCAATGCCCATCGCAACAGCATCCGTTTCTATAAAAATGCCTTTGATATTATCGTCGGCTTTCGCTTTTTCTAAAGTATTTAGAATGTCCTCCAAACCCATCACTTGTACTTCCTTCAGGGAAAAAGTGGTCATTTCTACATTATTCGTCTTTTCCGGGACGGGATTGTCAAACTTGAGATGCAGCACCGTATTCGGATTTACTTTCGGCGGCTTCTCCGCGCTGCTGGCAATACCTGATATAATAGAAATACCGATAATTGACACCAAAACGATACACAAGAATACCCCCAGACAGGAGGCAAATACAAATTTCCAAAATTGTCCCATAAATTGTAATTGTTAAATGCCAAATATAACATTCCGAATCCCAATGCGTCCGTTTTTTTAGATGAACACGCCTGTTTAACGGATGAAATGTCCAAAAGATACAGCGACCTATGAAGTGTGCTGCATCTATAATACGTTGTTTAAAACAAGGAAAAAAGGATTGCTTTTGTTTACAAAAAAGAAAGATAGTTATAAGAAGTAGAAGTATTACAATAAGAAAAAAAGGGGAACGAATGTCGAAATTTATAATATTATTTATCTCCCACAGAATTCGCATAGAAAAAAAATCTGCGTTATCTGCGGGAGATTTTATAAAGTGTATTCCTATTGAAAACTCAGTATCGCTCGCACATCTTTTTCCTCGCGAATGGGCGTTTCCAAGCGTTGCAGCACGATTTTGCGTTGGTCGGCTTGGGTTGCTTTTTTGAAATCCGCAGGTTTTAACACGGCGATTTGACGTTGGTCATTTACAATCCAAAGCAAGTTATCAGAGCCTTCTTGGAATCGAATCAGCGCATCTTCAGCTGCATAGAAACGATAAACAGTATTCTGATATTTATTCACTAAATATACTTCCTGCTGGCGATATTTTTCACCGGTTTGGTCTTCTAAATCACTTTGCAATACTGAATTCGCAGCCGACATCAATTGACTACAATTCCACACGCCTAAGCTGCTGGCTTTGAAGCGATTGAGTACGCGTTTTTTAGTCATCAGCGCATCTTGCACATTTTCACCAGAAGCCGTCAGTTTTTGCTCAAACGCTTGTTGGGCGGCGGTTTTATCAGCTACCAACTTTTGATTCACTTCGTCTTTTTGAGACTTTAATTGCGCTTCCCATGCTGCTAAAGCTGCTTGCCAATCGGCATGTTCTTTTTCATAATTCCGCACAGCGCGGTCATAATCCTTTCCGGTCAGCACGGGCATGACGGTTATTTTTTCTGTCAGATTGCCTTTTTGTAATGTGAGTTCATAGCGTTGGCTGTTCAAGGGACGGAGGCGGAAGGTCTCCCAGGTTATTTTAGAAAGTCGTTGTTCATCGTAAGCCGTACCCGGGGCTATTTGCCAAATCGCGTCTCCGTACCCTTTCTTCAGCCGTTCGTTTTCGTTTTCAGGTGTATTCGGGTCATCTTCTACGATGACACTATTATCGGTGAAATCCAATTCGATGGAAGGCGTATTGCCTGCTTCGCGCTGCGGTTTGAGTGGTTCTATCGGGCGCGGTACAGACGCCTCTATCTCCCGCAGCCGGGTGTCGGCTGCGAGGGTGATAGCGGCTAAAGTGTTCGCGTACTCCTTGCGAAGTACATTTATGGGATTGTTGTTGTTGAAGTAAGTATCTTCCGCATTTTCAACAATTTGAATATTATCAATATCCTGATACGTCCAATTTCGAGAAGTAGTATCCAACTGGTAAACATTATAATTCGGCAACGCTGCACCTTCTCGCATATAAATCTCCGCTACTAATTCTACTTCAATCGCCTTACCGGGTGCTAATTGTACGCGTTCGCCATTTTTTTGTGCATAAATTTCTACCATGCCGGAAGATTCTAAATTAAACTTCACACCTGCCGAATCATACACCATCGGAATACCTGCCACAAAAAAGTCCACATAATCCTTCATTTCGCGGTAGTACAAATCCACTTCGCCTTCAATCAATTCACCTCGGTTGGTCATAAACGCTTCGGTCGGTACCACCAGCTTAGAGCCGGTTTTCATTTTATAGATGCCGCCTTTCGTAGCATCTACTTTGTACGCGACCGATTCGGGCTGGAGCTCCTTCAACGGTGAATGAATAAAAGGCTTTTGTGCAAAATATTCGGTTTCGGTTAGGGCTGGCGTAGTTGGTTTTTGTAGCCAGTTATAAGTAAAGAAAATGCCCGCCAACACAGCGGCTGCGGCTGCCAGATAAGTCATTCTACGGACGATAGCGCCACGCCCTTCGCGCGGTTGCATAGGTATGACGGTCCCGCCCTCAGGAGCGGCAGCTTTGTATTTTTCCAGCAGCGCATCGAAGTTCTGGTACTTCGCAATGTCCGCGCTGGACGGTTGTTGTAAATTGCGTTTTATGTCGTAATTGTTGCTCATGGCTCCTCCTCGCTTAGCTTAAATCGGTCAATTTGGTTAATTTGGTTTTCAATCGCTCTAAAATGCGGTACGTTTTCACCTTAGCATTGCTTTCGGTCATACCCAGTACGTCGGCGATTTCTTTAAAGGGGCGTTGTTCAAAAAATCGCATTTCAATCAGTTGCATTTCTTTTTGGTCTAATGTGTCCAAGACTTTTACTAAATTCAGTTTGTGTAGTTCACTATCATCTTCTTCTACTTCATCCATGACACTCGTCAGGTCGGTATCTTCCACGCTTACGATGCGCGTTTTTTGTGTCTGTCGGTAGTGTTGCGAAATCTCATTCGAGGCAATTTTAAACAGCCACGACGAAAACGGTACACCCCGATAATTATACCCGTCCAACTTCTGCATCGCTTTCAAAAACACTTGCGAACACAGGTCCGCCGCTAACTCCTCATCCCCGGTGCGCCGAAAAATAAAGCGATAAATAGGCTCAAAATATCGGTCGTACAAAGGACGGAATAGAGCAGGGTCGCGCTGCGCAGCTTGCACTTCTGCCCACTCGCCCAACACCGCATCCTCGGAAACCGTCTTTCTGAATACCCCCATCGGTTCGTTTTTTGCAAGGGTACGACTTATTTGTAAATTAGAAAACATCCGATGGCTTTTTACATTCAAATTTTATCAATTTGTTTTCTATCTGGCTTTTTGGGATTCTTTATTTTCAATTGTTTTCATACGTAGAATGCAGTTTTTGGAAAAAGTAACAATTTTTAGGAAAAAAATTTGGAGGATGGGAGGATAGGATGTTGAGTAAAAATGAGAGAAATTACATTTCAAACAATTTGGGCGTGCCCCGCCTTGCCCGCCGAAGCCTTGGCGCAGGCGGGTCGGGCTATCCGCTCTTACCGCCCTGCGGGACGGTATCGCTGCTATCCCTCACGCACCCCACATTTCCAAAAAAAGCTAACATTAAAAATCGTTTCCAAAATCCATATCACATCTACCGAATCTGCCCACATCATAATTTGAATATTCTAGAATTGTCACAATTGTCCTATCCTCCCATGCTCCTGTTTTCCCATCTTCCTTTTTTCAAAATTTATTTACATTTGTAACATGACAATCCAATACAAAATCAACGAACCGCTCTCCGCCGAAGCCGTCATCGAAGTGTACGACAGCTCCGGTCTCAATCGCCCGACTAACGACCCTGCTCGCATCCAAAAAATGCTGGACAATTCTAACTTAATTATCAGTGCTTGGGATGGCGAAAAACTCGTTGGTGTGGCGCGTTCTTTTACCGATTTTTGTTACGCAACGTATTTGTCAGATTTAGCCGTTAGAATGGATTATCAGAAGCAACAGATTGGAAAACAATTGATTACATTGACCAAAGAAAACGTAGGCGACGGCTCCCTGCTCCTACTCCTCTCCGTCCCCGGCGCGATGGATTATTACCCAAAAGTCGGTTTTAAAAAAGTAGAAAATGGGTTTATAATTTTGCGCGCGTTGTAGCACAGCCTTCAGGCTGACCTCGTCCCCCAACCTTTAGGTTGGCACTAAAAAACTAAAAAACCGGGCATGAAATTATTTAATTTAAAATTCCAAAAAAACCGACGAATGCCCACCATCCCCGTCAACGACCAAATCCACTTGACCCCCTACCGCCTGTCCGACAAAGCCGCTTTAATCGAATACATCAACGACCCCGTCATCCACCGCAACACTTTAACAATCCCATTCCCATACGGCGAAAAAGAAGCCGACGAGTGGCTCGAATTGACCTTGAAGGAAAAAGAAAAATTCGGCATCCACGCCAATTGGGTTATCCGAAATAACAAAGGGAAACTCATCGGTTGCATCGGCAGACAATTGGTGCATGGCACAAACGGACACGCCGATGAAGTGGGCTACTGGCTCGCGCGCCCGTATTGGGGCAAAGGCATTATGACCGAAGTGGTGCAGGTTTTTTGTGATTTTCTTTTTGCGCAAGGCAAACTCATTCGACTTACAGCAGCAGTTTTCGCTTTCAATGCAGCTTCCGCAAAAGTGTTAGAAAAGACTGGTTTTGCACGAGAAGGATATTTAAAAAAACATTATCTGAAAAATGGGGAGTATTTGGATGGGATTTTATATGCGAAGTTGAAAAGTGATTTGTGAATGGCGATTTGTGCGTTCCGAATAACAAATAACCAATCACAATTTACAAATTCGGCATCTTTTCAAACCACGGCTGCGCTTGTTCCAACTGCCCCGCCAATTGAAACAAAATATCTTCCCGTCCTAACTCCGCTACAAACATCACCCCAACTGGCAAATTTTCCGCCGTCCAATGCAGTGGCACTGACATCGAAGGTTGACCCGTCATATTCGTTATCGCCGTGTGCGGAATGTAGGAAAACGTTTTATCCGCTAACGGTCCGACCATCGCTTTGAGCGCGCTGCCCAAACCAAGTTTATTGATTAAATTTAGCGAGGTAATTTCAGTAGCAGAAGGTTGCAACGCGCCAATTTCAAACGGCGGCATGGAAAGCGTCGGCGTGAGTAGTAAATCATATTTTTGATGGAAAGCGCCCATGCGACGCGCGAGGTCATTCCAGCGGCGTTTTTGTATTGTAAAATCTTTGGCAGAGAATGTCCGACCCAACAAATTCAACGCATACGTCGTCGTTTCTACATCTGATGGACGCGCTTTGCGACCTAAATGTTTACTCAAATCTTCTAAATCTGCCGCGACTTCTGCTACAACCATCATTAAAAAAACTTCTGTCAAATCTTCTTTTTGATACGGCAATGCGACTTCTTCGACTTTGTGACCGAGACTTTCCAATAACTTTGCCGCATTTTCAGTCGCCTTAATACATTCGGGATGAATCTCGTGTCCTAACGTATGTTTATTAGAAAAGCCGATTTTCAAAGACTTCGGGTCGGTCTGCGCTTCGTGCGCGTAGGGACGTTCCGGCAATTTTGTCAAATACAATTCGCCTACTTCATTTCCAATCACCCAATCCAAAAACGCCGCGCTATCTCGTACCGAGCGACTCACGCAACCTTCTACCACTGCCCCACTCCACCACTCGCCTGCGGGATTGCCCAAAGTCACGCGTCCACGTGAAGGTTTTATACCAAACAAGCCATTGCAAGAAGCTGGAATGCGAATCGAACCGCCGCCGTCACTCGCCGTTGCAATAGGCGCAATGCCCGCCGCCACTGCCGCGCCCGAACCACCGCTTGAGCCGCCTACTGTACATTTAGTGTTCCAAGGATTGCGCGCCGGACCAAAAAATTTAGATTCGGTGTAAGGGGTGAGACCAAATTCAGGCGTGTTGGTGCGTCCTAAAAAAGTAAAACCACCGGCTCGAAATTTTTGTGTTAGAATGCTATCTTCCGTAGAAACATATTTTTGAAAACCTTTGCAACCACGCCGCAGGGGTGTTCCTTTGATATGAATACCCAACTCTTTTATCAGAAACGGCACACCTGCAAAAGGCGTACTAAAATCTGTATTTTTTGCCATCTGTCGAGCGAGGTCATACATTTTAAAAGTGATGGCATTAATCGCGGGATTGACCGCTTCGGCACGTGCGATGGCGATTTCGGTGAGTTCTAAAGGAGTGACTTCTCGCTCTTTTACCAATTCTACAAGCCCGAGTGCGTCAAATTTTCGGTATTCTGTAAAGGTCATGGTTCAGGTGTAATTGGTGATTGGTTATTCGTTATTTAGCGCATGTTACTTATGGCTCCCACAGGTTTCGCAGATGACGCAGATTTTTATTTTTTCCTGTCACTTAGTCACTAATTCTCTTGGTCTCCAAGTCATTCCGTCTCCCCTACGCTTGCGCAATTGGCGTGTTAAAATTCATCGGCGGAAATGGCGGCTGCTCTGGTTCTTCGATAAATCCAAATTGTGCTTCATACTTTCGTAAATTATCAGCCAACGCATTCAACAAACGCTTGGCGTGCTGCGGCGTGAGAATGATGCGGGACTTCACTTTTGCCTTTGGAACGTTGGGCATAATGCGCACAAAATCCAGCACAAATTCCGACGGAGAATGCGAGATGATAGCGAGATTAGAATAAACGCCCTCCGCGATTTCTTCTGATAATTCGATATTAAGTTCGTTGCGATTTTGATTTTTTTTGCTATCTTCCATCATGAATTATTTATTATTTTCGCTATTTATTCCCTTGATTTGAGTGCTATATAGATTTTTTCCTTTTACTCTTGAGTTTTGTCACTTTTTTGCATTGCCCAAAAAAGTAACCAAAAAACGCTAGGTTAATCAATTCGCTCCGCGTGATTAACCGGCAGCCGCCACTGCGTATTGCAAAATATAATAGTACAAATTTAAATCATTCTACTTACAAAATTAAACAACACCTCCGCTCTGCGTGTACCGTCTGGCATCTTCCAATCTGGCATCTATTTCTTGGCAGTTGTTTTTTTACTCATCGTTACTTTTTTTGCAGCCGTTTTCTTCGGAGTAGCCGTTTTTGCTTTCGTCGTTGTCGTCGCTTTTTTCTTCGTCTTTTTCGTAAAAGCGTCGGGTATTTGCGCCTCAATGATTTTTTTCACTTCTTCGAGCGTCAGTTCGGCGGCTTCTTCGTTGGTCATTTTTTTGTCCTCCTTTTTCGGAAGACTAATCATATTTTTACCAAATTTAACAAAAGGTCCCCAACGTCCGTTTTCGATATCAATGCCTTCTGTTTCAAAACGTTTCACATAACGATTTGCTTCCTTTGTGGTTTTAGCTTCAATCAATTCGTGCATTTCTTCGTGCGTGATGGTGTCCAAATCATACTTTTTCGGCACATTGATAAACAAATCCTGCCATTTCAAAAACGGACCAAAACGCCCTTTGCCCTTGCCAATCGGGAAACCTTTGTACGTGCCGACGGGTGCTTCTTCGCGGAGTTTCGCTTCTACAATTTCGATGGCTCGCTCTGGTGTAATCGTCATCGGGTCTTCGCCCCGTGGAATGGAAATGAATTTCTCGCCAAACTTTACATACGGACCAAAGCGTCCCGTGCCAATTATTAGTTCTGCCTCTTTATAATTTCCAATCACTTTGGGCAATTGAAATAATTTCATCGCCTCGTCAAATGTAATGGTATCCACCGATTGACCGGGCTGCAAATTGCCATAACGCGGCTTCTCCCCTTCTGCTAGTTCGTCTGGCGCGCCGATTTGTATCACTGGACCATTGCGTGACATACGCGTGAGCAAGGTGCGACCCGTCGCAGGGTCTTTTCCCAAAACTCGTTCTCGGCTTGGACGCTCGGCATTTTCAATCGTCTCTTCCACCACTGCATGAAACGGATGATAAAAATCTTTCAACATTGCCGTCCACTGCCGATTCCCGTTGGAAATATCGTCGAATTGCTTCTCAATGTCCGCCGTGAATTGATAATTCATAATTTCTTGAAAATGCTCATCCAAAAACTCACTCACGGTGATGCCCATATCTGTCGGCACGAGTTGACTTTTAATCGCACCCGTTATTTCTTTATCTTCCTTCTTGTCAATTTTATCGTTTTTCAAAGTCAGCACCGCAAACTTACGCTCTACGCCATCGCGCGTCACTTTTTCCACATAACCTCTGCCCTCTTCCATGATGCGACTGATGGTCGGCGCGTAAGTCGAAGGTCGTCCGATACCCAATTCTTCTAATTTTTTCACCAAACTCGCTTCCGAATACCGTGCTGGCGGACGCGTGAATCGCTCAGTCGCCGTCATTTTATTCAAAGGCAAAACCTGATTTACTTTCAACGGCGGTAGAATTCCTGCTGCATCCTCGTCGTCTTCATCGTCTTTAGATTCTAAATACACTTTTAAAAACCCGTCAAATTTCAACACTTCGCCTTCTGCTACCAGATTCTCTGTTGGCATCGTAGAAATGCCAATTTTCACAATGGTTTTTTCCAGAATCGCATCCGCCATTTGCGAGGCAATCGTGCGCTTCCAGATGAGTTCATACAAACGTTGTTCGTCTCGCTCGGCACTTACAATTTGCTTTTCGATGTACGTCGGGCGAATGGCTTCATGCGCTTCTTGCGCATTGGCAACTTTATTTTTGTACTGCCGGGTTTGGACGTACTGTTTGCCGTAACTTTTTTCAATTTCGGCTGCAATGGCTTGAACAGCAGTCTCACTCAAATTCGTAGAATCGGTTCGCATGTAGGTGATGTGACCGGCTTCGTACAGGCGTTGAGCGACTTGCATCGTGCGATTGACAGAGAAAAATAGTTTGCGACTGGCTTCTTGTTGCAAAGTAGAAGTCGTGAACGGCGCGGCTGGACGGCGTTTCACGGGCTTCACTTCAATATTATTAATTTTAAAAGTCGCGCCGATGCAATTATTCAAAAACGTAAACGCCTCTTTTTCCAAATCAAATCGAGCGGGCGACTCCGCTTTCAACGCCACCGTTTTGCCTTGTTCGTTTTTAACATCAAATAGGGCGGCAATCTTATAAAATGGCTTCGTATCAAATTGTGTAATTTCTCGCTCGCGCTCCACCACGAGTTTCAACGCTACCGATTGCACCCGACCCGCGGACAACTTACCACGAATTTTTTTCCACAGTACACCTGACAATTCATACCCAACCAAACGGTCGAGCACGCGCCGTGCCTGTTGCGCATTCACGAGGTCAATGTCCAACGTGCGAGGTTGTAAGACGGCTTTTTGAATGGCAGGTTTCGTGATTTCGCGGAAGACAATTCGTTTGGTCGTTTTTTCATTCAACCCCAACACCTGACACAAATGCCAAGAAATCGCTTCGCCCTCGCGGTCTTCGTCCGTTGCGAGCCACACTTCGTCCACTTTTTTCGCTATTTCTTTCAATTCCTTGATAACCCGCTGTTTATCAGGAGAAATCACATACTTCGGCGCAAAATTATTGGCGATATCAACGGCGCCCTCGTTTTTTTCCAAATCGCGCACGTGCCCGTAGCTCGACTTGACCGTAAAGTCCGCGCCCAGAAACTTCTCAATCGTCTTGGCTTTCGCCGGCGACTCCACTATTAATAAATGCTTTGGCATACGTTCAGGGTTGTTTTTGTAAGGTGCCAGATGTTGAGATGCCAGATGCCAGATTTTCAAAGTCTAAGAGATAAGCGAGTATTGGCACATTAGCAAATGAACACATTGGCACATTGAAAATGCGTAAACTGCCCAATTGTTGTACAATGGGTATAAACTTTCAGCGGCAAAAATATTGAATTGTTTGAGGTTTTGTGTTTTTCGTTTTTTATTTCTTGTTTTTTGTTGGAGGCTGTAGGAAATAACCTCGGCTTTTTACATAGAAAGGATAGTTGAATTGCTTACTTTTGAGCAGTATAGAAAACCCTATTGCCCAAACAAAACTCGCCCCTCGTGCTGCTCCATCGGATATTATATTGCCTTCTATTTCAGTGTCTTCTTTGCCCATATAGTATTGCACAATCCTATTTATCCTATCAAGAATACAAATTTATTACGCTTAATGCGAATCAAAAACTATCCAATCCTAAAGTAATTGATCTTTTTCAAGATCGTTATGGCTTTGTTTGGGTTGGTACAGGCAATAATTTATATCGTTATGATGGAAATGAATTTATCCCTTTTCGTAATATTCCTGAAGATTCGGAAAGTTTAAGTTCTAATAATATTTCGCAGGAAGCTTTTCAAGAAGATAAGGAAGGAAATTTATGGGTTGCCACTTTTGACGGAGGACTAAATAAATTCAATAGAAAAACAGAAAAATTTCAGCGGTTTCAATCAAATACCCAAAATAAAAATAGTTTATCTTCTAATTCTTTAAATGCCATTATAAGCGATGGTAAAAATGGATTATGGATAGCAACCGTAGGAAAAGGATTAAACCATCTCCAATTTGGGGATTCCACTCTATGCACAATTTACCATTCAAAAACCAATAGCCCGGATACTTTAGCGGGAAGCAATACCATTGTGAGTTTATTAAAAGATAAACAAAATAATTTATGGATTGGAACAAATAACGGGGTCAGTCGTCTTGATGTAAATAATCAAAGTTTTGAGCGCCACCAACCCAATATGTTGAATAAAGGGAGCTTGAGCGGTGCATTTGTTACTGGTATTTTGGAAGATAAACAAGGGGATATATGGATTGCAACTAATAATGGATTGAATCTATGGAATGCAAAAGAGAAGGCATTTACAAAAATATCTCCCAAAGAACATCTCCCAGCTTTATCAGGAAACTATGATTACATACTTGAAATAATACAAGACAAACAAGGCACAATATGGCTGGGTACTTTAGCAGGTTTAGTATCTTATGACGCGATTACTAAAGTGTTTCGAGCCTACTTAAACAACCCTAATGACCCTTTTTCCATTGTTAAAGGTTCTGTGTATGCTTTGATGGAAGATAGTGCTGGTAATGTATGGATTGGCGCAGATAAAGGAATCAGTATTTTAAACCGAACTTCCGCTTTATTGAATGGGGTAGATTTTCTGCCTTTACAACGTGTATTTAAGCAAATAGTCGGCGATAACGGCATCCGATCTGTATTACAAACCAGTCATTTATTTTGGATAGCCACTCAAAAAGGGCTTTTCAAATACACTTATCCGGCACCTCCCGAACTTTTTATGGAAGGAGACTTCACTACTTTATTTCAAGATAGCAAAGGAATCATTTACGCAGGTACGATTAATCAGGGTTTCTACACGATTCATCCCGATGGTAAGCAATATCAATATCAGCGAGAAATAAAGCTGCCGTATTCAAAAAATAAGCTGATAGGTGTCAGAGTGACCGCGTTTGCAGAAGATAAATATGGATTTATTTGGATTGGTACGTTGGGTGGTTTTAACCGGTTTAACCTGCTTACTAAAGAATTTCGACAATATGATACCCAACCTGATCAAGCCAACAGTATAAGTAGTGTAAATATTCGAGATTTGCATTACGATGCTGACGGCGATTTATGGATTGCAACTTTAGATGGATTGAATAAATTAGCTGCTTCGGAAATTGCCAAGCCTTTCAATAGTAATGCGCTGAGTTTCATTCATTATAAAAATAAAATCAATACTTACAATTCAATAAGCAGTAATAATATTCTTTGTATTTATGAAGATCATGCAAAAAGATTATGGATAGGAACCGACGCAGGATTGAATTTATTATTAAGTGTAAAATCCGGCATCTTTAAAAGATTTTATGAAGAAGATGGGCTGCCCCGTAACCAGATTACTAATATTTTGGAAGATGACAATCATAATATTTGGATCACTACTGCTGATGGCGGCATCTGTTGTCTGAATACAACAACTTGGCACTTTAAGAACTATTCAGAGCAAGATGGGCTCCATTCCGATTTGTTTAATAATAACAGTTGTATTAAAACGCAACAAGGACTATTCCTTTTAGGCGGCGTGAACGGTGTAAATGCTTTTAATCCGATTCGTGTTTATGATATCACAGCATATCCGCCCAATTTCTATTTTACAGATTTCCAAGTTTTCAACAGGTCTGTCCCTATTGGAGGCAAAGAAGATTTATTGCAATTGCCCATTTATCTTACTTCAAAAATCAGTCTGGAATACAAACAAAAAGTCTTTTCTTTAGAATTCACTACCTTAAATTTCATTCATCAAGAAAAAGAAACCTATCGGTATCGTTTGATAAATTTTGATAAAAATTGGGTTTATTTAAATAGTGAACGAAAAATCACTTTCACAAATTTATACCCTGGTACGTATCATTTAGAAGTGGAAATTTCTAATAATAAAAAAGACTGGATGGCTGCCGGTAAGAGGATGACTATTCACATTCGCGCCCCGTGGTATCTTACCTGGTGGTTTTTTACCTTACTTGTTTTAACTTTAGCAGGTTTAGCATACTTTCTATATCGTTATCGAATCAACCAAATCAAAACAGAATATGAACTGCAGCAACAGACCAAAGATAGCCAAATGAAAGCCCAACTGGCGCAAGACAAAGCCCAACAATTGCAAGCATTGGATGATGCCAGAACTCGCCTTTATACCAATATCACCCACGAATTTCGCACACCGCTCACCATCATCCTCGGTATGGCGGATAAAGTAGAGCAATCGCCCCGACAATGGCTGCAAGAAGGCATACAAATGATAAAACGCAACGGACAGAGCCTGCTGCGACTGGTAAATCAAATGCTCGATTTATCTAAATTGGAATCCGGTACCATGTCCGCTCATTTCATTCAGGGGACATCATTACCTATCTGAAATACTTGACCGAATCTTTCCATTCTTATGCAGAATCCAGAGATGTTGGGCTGCACTTTTTATCCGAACCCGAAAAACTGGTGATGGATTATGACCCGGATAAAACCTTGAATATCGTTTCTAACTTGCTCTCTAATGCGATCAAATTTACCCCGCAACGCGGCGAAGTCTATTTGCAGGTAGGGAAAATCGAGGAAGGATTTGTACCGATTCAGTTGCGCGATACCGGCGTGGGCATTTCGGAGGATAAATTACCTTATATTTTTGACCGTTTTTATCAAGCCGATGACTCCGCAACGCGGCACGGCGAGGGTACTGGCATTGGTTTGGCGTTGACCAAAGAACTGGTGAAGCTACTAGGCGGTGAAATTGAAGTGGAAAGCGCAGTCGGCGAAGGTTCTACTTTTACCGTTCTGTTACCTATAAAAAACACCGCGCCTTTACTTGAAACCACGCCTACTTTTAAATTGGAGGCATTCGCAACAAATGCGGTCGTCAGCGAAACATTTAATAAAGTAAATAGTGCATTACCGTTGGCACTCATCGTAGAAGACAATGCCGATGTAGTTACTTATTTAGTGACCTGTCTTCAAAATCAATATCAAATCGAGGTAGCGTATAATGGGCAGGAAGGCATTGACAAAGCCATTGAAATCATACCCGATATTATTATCAGTGATGTAATGATGCCCAAGAAAGATGGCTTTGAATTATGTCGCACTTTGAAAAACGATATTCGCACCAGTCATATTCCGATTATTTTGCTGACGGCTCGTGCAGATGTGGATTCCCGACTGGAAGGACTAGAAGGCGGTGCCGATGCTTACCTGACGAAACCTTTCAAAGAGCAAGAATTAGAAATCAGCTTACGCAAATCGCTCGAACTGCGCCAACGCCTGCGCCAGCGGTATGCGCAAGCCCCTTTTATACCGCCACTGCCCAATAAAAATTTCGCGAAGGATGATACTTTTTTCAATGCATTACACGAATTAGTGGTCAAGGAATACGAAAATGACAAATTTAGTATCGAAGTCATGGCGAAGACGCTGGGCTTGAGTCATGCGCAGTTGGGGCGTAAAGTGAAGGCTTTATTAAATATGCCTCCAAAACAATATTTACAAAAGTATCGCTTGAGCAAAGCGCGGCATCTCATCCAGCATACCAATCTGCTTATTCAAGATATTGCGTACCAAACGGGTTTTGGTAGCCCAGAGCATTTTTCAAATGAATTTTACAAAGAATTTCAGCAGCGACCCAGTGATTTGCGGTGAGCCACAGATTTGGCAAATCTTCAAGATTTACCAAATCTCGCTCCTCTTTTATCCCTGTATTTTCGGGCTTTCCGGCGCAATGCGCAATTTTTACAAGTTTTTTGCAGAAAAACTACAAGGCTGTTTTGCTCTCCTATTCTAAATTTAGCCAATACATACATTCAAATGAATTCAATTTTGATGTAGGCTTCCTATGTACGCACGGGAAGCCACTTTCGCAATTCATTTATCTTAACTATAACCTAAAAAACAAACCTATGAAAAAGTTATGTACGCTCTTTTTGTTAGTTGCAACGATGGCAATTGCCTATGCGCAGTCGCCGGGTACTTGGCAATCTAAGGGATCAGGAAATTACTGCAACAAATCGTGGTATGCAGGGTGTATCAGCAGTGGATTCTAATATTGCCTGGGCTATTACCTACAATTTTAACGGTGCAGCCAGAGAATTTACCAGAACGATAGATGGCGGCAACACTTGGAAGAGTGGTGTTATTGATATTGTTAGTACATTTAGTAATTTGAGCATATTCGCCCTGGACGGGAATACAGCATGGAGTATAATGACCAATACGGGCGCTCAAGCTCAAGGCAGAATTTATAAAACGACCAATGGTGGACAAACATGGATACAACAGACAGGTTCTTTTAATAATCAAGGGAATGCAATTACTCTATTCATTTCTTTGACAAAGACAACGGAGTTACTTTTGGTAGCCCCGCCACCGGAAACCCTGCGGTTGATTCTTTGCGTATTTGGACTACCTCAAATGGGGGTGCTATCTGGGACAGAATTCCTCCGGCACAATTACCGGCAGTATTGCCACAAGAAGGTATTTGGATTACTTATGGTATTGGCTCCTACGCAGCAATTAGCGATACAATTTGGTTTGCTACCCGCAGAGGACGGGTATGGCGCTCTTTTAATAAAGGGGTTTCTTGGGAAGCACAATCCACGGATTCCACTATATTTAATCAAGCATTCTCTGTTTCATTTAAAGATGCTAATAATGGGCTTCTTGTTGGGGAAGGGCGCGGATTTCGTACACAAGACGGTGGTAACGCTTGGGAAGAATTATCTTTGCCACCCTCTTTTATTTACTATCAAATAGCGTATGTGCCTGGTACAAATGGTGTTTATTATCTCTCCTATGAAGGATCGCCATTTTATTATACGGATATAAAACATGCTTTTACGCTAAATAATGGAGATAGTTGGGTTTTGATTGATAACCCAGGAATTGAATGTTTTGATTTCTTATCGGCTACCAGTGCCTGGGGAGGCGGATTTATTATCAGCCCTTCACAAGGAGGAATGTATAAATGGACAGGTAATTTGGAGCGTGATTTTTTTAGTGTTGGAAAATTTGAAAAAATATCCCCGTACACCATTATAACGCCCCAGCAATTAGATACTTTGAAGTGGAATCTCGAATTAACCAATGGTGGCTACCAACCACTTACAAACATGGTGCTTGATTTTGAAGTTACTAAAAATGGTACTTCCCAAAATTTTCAAAGCACCATAGATACAATTGGGTTCGGGGAAACCTCCCAAATTCCTTTCAACTTTCTGCCCACCGCCGTCGGGAAATACACGATTTCAGCAAGTGCTTCAAATGCTCAACTTGGCGATGACTTTTATCAAGGTTTTGAATATTTTGAAATTAATGATTCCATTTTGGCAAAGGATGATGGTACGCAAGAATCCCAGCTTGGTTTTGGATTCGGAAATCCCAATTGGTACGGCTACTATGGCAGTGCTTTTGAGTTGAATGTACCGGATACTCTAACCGCAATCACCGTTTATATTTCCCGATTTTCTAATTTCACAGGTTCTATCAACTTAACGGTAAATGCTTTTGATTCAACCGGAAGTCCCAATATAGAACTTTATCACTCCAAAAAAATAAAATTAAGTGAATATGGCATCACGTCCTCCAATAATAAACTTACTTATCCATTAGAAATACCCCTTCCGCTTGCTACAGGTAGCTACGTATTTGCAGCCGGTCAGGACACTCTGCAAGGGGTCATCGGTTTTGACTTTGATCTTGATAATGTATCGGATGACGGTTTTTGGATCGTATCACCCATCGCAGGCGGCGGCTATCCGTGGGCGCATGCTACAAACAGAGAGACAATGATGATTCGTCCGCATTTTAAAACACAAGTGGCTACTACTGGTACAAAAGACTTAACGGATATCACGAATCAAATTCGACTTTTCCCCAACCCCTTTACCGACCAAACCCTCCTCGAATTTGAACTTAAAGACCACACGCTACCAGTAGAAATAGTCGTCTCCGATATATTAGGTAGAACGCTAAAATCATTCCGCCTCGAAAAACCAAACGCTGGTGTGAACCAGCTTCCGTTGACTATGGATGCGCCAGCTGGGCTGCTTTTGCTTACGCTCAAACAAGGGAAAGGCATCAAAACGATTCGACTCGTCAAGCAATAAGGTGATAAACCCCTGTTAGTTTCTTATCGGAGGTCTGGCAAATGTTAGACCTCTGCAACTTTCTTGCTAAGATTTTGGATCCCTTTTTTATTGCTCAAAATAAGTTTAACTCACTTCACTTAATAAAAAATACCCTTATGAAAAAAGCACTTTTAATACTCTCCATTTTTGTATTGATCCTCTCCTGCAAAAAAGAGGAAAAGGAAGAGGAGCCTATGGTGGGACCGACTATTGTACTCGATCAAGTTAAAATAGAAGAAAATATAGTTGGCATCTGGAAAGGCATGATAAAAGGGAGTAACGGTTCCACCGAAAATGTAGAGGCAACTATCGAAAAAATGACAATTGGCAATAAGGTCGCAAACGGAAGATATTTCGAGTCCTCCTTCTCCTGTGGATTTGAATGGACGTATGAATCCTTAGCTAACGGAAGAGTTACCTTTAGGGAGAAAACGTTGAACCCGGATATTTGCTTTGATGATGTTGCAGTCATTACTTACTTTCAAGATGATAAATTCAACACCTTATATGTTCGGATAGCGGTTTCAAACGCTTCGTACACAGGGGCTTTGACTCGACAATAGAAAAGATTGAAAGGCAATGATGCGGCTAAATCCCAGTTAATTTCAAATCAAAAGCCTGGCAAGATGTACTAATCCAAGCATAATAAAGCCGCGAATTTTTCTGTTTAGTTCGCGGCTTTTTGAGTGATAGTGACATCCGCATGAATCCGCTCAATCCGCGTCCCCGACTTTGGTCGGGGCGTTCCGATTAATGCCATACGTGTACATTTAAAAGTCCCCCATCGGGGGGATTAGGCGCTAATAGCCTCGCGCCGTCGCGTCCGGTTCTCGGAAATCCGCTACGCCCTGCCACGTACCGTTGGGCAATTTTAGAATGGCTTTAATCTGTGCGATGCGTTCCACTTCTCGGAATTTATGACCCATTTTTTCAAGGTTTTGGCGCGTGGGAAGGTCAAGCGCATCTTTTTCCATCACAATTTCATCGGGTAGCCACTGGTGGTGGAAGCGTTTAGCATTGACGGCATCGTCCAGATTCATATTAAATTCTGCGATATTCAAAAAGACTTGAAAAACAGTGGTCATAATCGTGGAGCCGCCCGGTGTGCCTAAAATCATAAAGAGTTTTCCATCTTTTTCGACAATGGTTGGAGTCATAGAACTGAGCATCCGCTTGCCCGGCTGAATAGCATTAGCTTCCGCGCCGATGAGTCCAAATTGATTGGGAACACCCGGTTTTACACTAAAATCATCCATCTCATTATTCAAAAAGAAACCTGCATTGGTCACCCACACTTTATTTCCAAAATTGCCATTCAAAGTCGTGGTGACCGAAACGGCATTTCCTTCCGCATCTACAATCGAAGTGTGCGTCGTTTCAAACGTTTCTTTTTTCATTTTAAAATTACCAGCGAAAATGGAATTGCTTGGCGTGGTTTTTTCCATCGAAAAATCGGACATCCGGCGTTGCAAATAATTGACACTCAGCAGCGAATCAATCGGCACTTTATAAAAATCGCTATCGCCCAAGTGTTCCGTGCGGTCGGCGTACGCTCGGCGCTCGGCTTCCGCCATCAAGTGAACGGCTTCCTTGGAATGAAAACCCCAAGTTGCGAGCGGATACGGCTCCACCATTTTCAGCATTTGCAAAAGCGCGACACCTCCACTCGACGACGGCGGCATGGAGATAATTTTATAATTTTTATAATTGCCCACAAGCGGCGCACGCCATTTGGCATCATAATTTTTTAAATCTTCCAGACTGATAATACCGCCGCGCGTGTACATTTCGGCTACGATGTCATTGGCATTTTCGCCTTCATAAAAACCCGCCTGACCTTGGTCGCGGATAAGTGTGAGCGTACGTGCGAGTTCTTTTTGTTGTAATAAATCGCCTACTTTCCAGTCGTCTTTTATAAATGGATTTGGCGTTTCATTATATTTTGTAAATAACTCTTGATGATTTCGTAAACGCGTGGCTTCGGCTTCGGAAATATAATACCCTTTTTGGGCGAGTTGAATAGCGGGTTCGATCAATTTTTGCATTGGCAATTTGCCATATTTCGCGTGCGCTGCAAACATTCCCGCTACTGTGCCCGGCACGCCACATGCCAAATGTCCTTCTGTACTTAAATTGGCCACTACATTTTTCAAACTATCCAAATACATATCCCGACTGGCTTTCGCAGGCGCTTTTTCTCGATAATCGAGTGCTGCCGTCTCGCCATTTTTCAATCGAATGACCATAAAACCACCACCCCCAATATTTCCGGCTCTTGGGTACACGACTGCAATTGCAAACTGAACCGCAATCGCTGCATCCACTGCATTGCCGCCTTGTTTGAGTATTTTCACACCAATATCGGACGCGAGCGCATGAGGTGCTACCACCATCGCCGAGCCACTCGTGGCACTTTTCACCGGATTGTAAGCAGGCAGACGATTCACGCGTTGACAACCATTTGATGCAATGATACAAATAATTAGAAAAAATGATGCGTATTTCATTTTTGGGTGGTATTGGGTATTTGGTATTTAGACAAAGCGACAAGAAAGTTCTTTCAGAAGAAAATTAAAAGATGTAATAATTTCTGAAATTTTGTGAATTCTGATACTAACAATCATCGCCGCATCATACCGCCTACAATAAAGGAAAGGATAAAACCGCCAATCAGACTTTGTGCAAAAACGAATATAGTATTGCCGATGGTGACGGGACGAATCTCGCCGCGCAATTGCTGGATTGTTTCGGATGGTAGCTCAAAATTAAAAGTCTTGGATGCCCATTGCATCGTATGAATAATCGCTTCTTTCTGTGTAATGAGTAGGGTCGGGTCAAATTTGAAAAGCAGGTAATTAAAAATATAATAAATAATATTCGCAACGACAAACGTGCCGAAAGCAGTACGCAAAGCTTGTTTAAAAGGTAAACTTCCTTCGTGCGCAACTCGCTCGCGGGTACAAGCCATAATCATAAAAAGAATGTAAATAACGAGAGACCCCCAATTTACAAAAGGACTAAATAAAACGGTGGTATCTATAAAATAAAAAAGCAGGAAGTAAGCAATGACGCTTACTCCCGCTAGGATTCCATATTTTACAAACGTGTGTTTCATCATTAATAAGCGGTGTTAACCGGTGGTTTGCGTTGGGTAACTGCTGCCGCAATAAGAGAAATTATTAATCCTGTTATAAAAGTGAATAGCCCAGCAAAAAACATAAAAGATACCGGACTCATAAACGCTTTCGTGTACTCCATCGCTTGGTCAACCTCCTCTTCGCTTTGTCCTCCCTCCAGCATTTTTTCTCTCGTAGCTTCCATAATCGTGTCCATTAAATCTGGCGCGATTAATGTAAAAAAGATATACGTCCATCCTGCTGTAACGACTGCCATAATAAGGGATGCCCACAATCCAACTGTAAATCCTTTGCCAAAAGTCATGTAGCCACCCGATTGGTCGCGGTAGTTTTTCATCGCCAGAATCAGCGCACCTGCCATTACTCCCCAGGTCAACAAATTCATAATCCAGCTCGTAGCACTGTTCTGGTTAGAATAATCATTCATACCCGACACGTAAGCGCCCAGCCCAATCAAAATTAAAATTAAGGAAGCAATACCGCCGTAGCGTACGCCAATGGCGCGTGCAGACGCATTGGCGGGTTCCATTGGTTCGATCAAATTAATAGAATCTAAGGTACTCATAATGTCTTTGTTTAAAGTCAGTTAAGAAAGATGTTATTGGTCATTCGTTATTTTAAACAGGCGTTTATTAATAACGTTAGTTAAAATTGCAAATAACTTTTGGTAGTGCCTATCTTTTTTCTATGGATGTGTAAAAATAGCCGATTGATGTCCGTTTATAACCGCCCAAACTTTTCCTTTAAATTGCATTCCAATGAACGGCGTGTTTTTTGATTTGGATAGAATATCGCTTTCCGCAAACATCCAGCGTTCTTCTGGATTGAAAATAGTGAGATTCGCCACTTGTCCAATTTCGATTCTTAAAATATTCAAACCCAACAATTTACGCGGATTAATCGCTAATTTTTCTATCAATTTTTCCAATGATAATTTCCCTTCCAGCGCCGTCCAGCTTACCGCAAATGCCGTTTGTAAATTTATAATTCCAAATTCGGCATACGTAAATTCCAAGTTTTTTCCTTCTTCGTCAATTGGCGTATGATTAGAATTTATCATATCTATCGTGTCATCTTTCAAGCCTTCGATGAGTGCCTCGCGGTCTTCTGGGTGGCGCAAGGGCGGAAGCGTTTTATAATTTACATCAAATTCTGCAATGGATTCGTCGGTATAAAGCAAGTTTAAAACTGGCACAGAAGTCGTTACTTTCAAACCTGTCGCCTTTGCTTTGCGAATGCGCTCCACCGCTCCTGCTGTGGAAATATTGGCAATATGCAGCCGAGAATTTGTATATTCTAACAAGTGTAAATCGCGCTCTACCATCAGTTCTTCCGCCAAGTTGGGAATGCCCATCAAACCTAGCGACGTACTCACATATCCCTCGTGCATCTGCCCGTCGCCGGCAATTGCTTTATCCGAAGGTTGGTTTAAAATAACGCCCTCAAATGTTTTTACATATTGCAAAACTCTCAACATCAATCCGTTATGCTGCAATGATTTACGCCCATCCGAAAAAGCGACTGCGCCTGCTGCGTACATATCGAGCATTTCAGTAATATCTTTTCCTTCACAATTTTCTGAAATCGCACCAATTGGATGAAAATCAACAATAGAATGTTGGGTATTATTTTTAATATATAAAATTTCTGATTTAGAATGTAAAACCGGATTCGTATTGGGTTGTACTGCGATAGCTGTGAATCCGCCCGCCGCTGCTGCATTTGCTACGGATTTTAAATCTTCCCGATGCTCGTAGCCAGGGTCACACGCTTGCACGCCTACATCCATCCAACCTGGGGAAACGCAAGCGCCGTTCGCATCCAGCACTTCTACATTTTCGATTTGTAAATCAGCCTGAATGGTTTTCAGCATACCGTTTTCAATAAAAATATCAAGCGTTTGACCGTTATGCGGAGAATTTGTATCAACAATGCGGACGTTTCGAATCAATAGATTCATGTGGTGATGGAATTTGGGCAAAAATAGGAAATTAGGTGATAGGGTGATGGGGTGATGGGTGATAATGTTTAGCGCAGAGATTAGATGTGGCATCCCGACGTAGCGTGAAACCTCCCGCAGATTTCGCAGATGCCGCAGATTTAATTGCCGCAAAGCAATTTGCAACTATATTAAGCTCCGTCGTACACCTTTTGCTTTTGACCTGTTTTCTTGTATATTTGTGGGAAATAGAAATGGCGAGAGATATTCATCGAATAAAATCATGGCAACATGGCTGATAAGATAGCTGTTTATCAAAAAATTATAGAAGAATTCATGTCTATAGAAGCAGAAGATAGAAACCACGGAGATATTGAATTTTAAATGATAAAAGATACGACTAATCACCACTATCAATTAATATAATCAGGCTGGCACGAAAAACATTACATCTATCAAGTGCTATTTCATTTAATATCAAACCCGACGGTAAAGTGTGGCTTTTAGCAAACAATACGGATATACTTGTCGCCCAAGAATTATTGAAGCCCGGCATTCCTGCCAGTGATATTGTTATTGCGTTTATCCCGCCATATGCGCGGCAACATTCGGGGTTTGCGGCTGCGTAAAATCAAGCGCCATCACCCCATAAACCTTTCACCCCATCACTCATTTCACACTTTCCAAAATCGAAGCAACAATATTTCCAACGCCAAAAACGCCAACGCCAAAATCACACACCACCGCCAAAGTACAATCCCGCGACTTCTTTCTTCAATACTTGCCGTCAGCACTGCTTCTTCCATCATATCTACGACATTCATTTTCTGACCGGCTTGACTTTTCAATTCTGCTGCGGTGTAATAATCGAGCGCCGATTCTTTTCGGTCATAATTAAAAGCATATTTCGCTAAAGTCGTGTCCCGATTCAAAAATAAATCATAAATACCGGCTTGTAAAATTTGATTGCTCACGCCCAAAAATGCTTTCGCTCCTACAATGCGCTGTTCTGGAATAAATTCGCCGGACTCGCCCCGAAGTTTATAGACAATATCTGTACTATTTATAAAATGCTCACTTTCAATGACTTCGTCTCGACCGATGGAATACGCAATTTTCTTAATCCGAGCGGAAGAAATCGCCATTTTGTACAACATCGGAATAAAAATCTCGCCGCTTTGCGCTAAATTATTAAATGGCTCCGCCAACGGAGCCGCGCAAACGTATAAATTTCCTTGTCCGATTTGATATTTGGATAGAAACGCCGTTCCGTCTCGATACGTCAGGAGTTGTTCCTCACCCCGACTATTGGTTTTGCTCATTCTAAAATTACCTTTCGTCACCGGCAATTTGAGATTCGCACTGCGATTTTCAAATACATCTTTAAAAATAAATTCCTCCAGATTTACCACGCCGACGCTGCGCTCCTGCTCTTCAAATTGCTGAAAATCATTCGCCGGAAACGCATTCAAAAAACTGCGATACGAATTCACCTCTGCTTGCCGACTTGGAAAAACCAGCACATTGCCGCCGTTATTCGCGTATTGCCGCAATTCAGAAGCCAAACCAGACGACACCGTATTCAACTCATGCAACACAATCATTTGATAACTCGCAAATTTGGAGTAATCCAGATTCCGACTCAATTGATTCGTCGCTTTGAAATTTCCAATCCCAGCAAAGGCTGCGTCCAAATAACGACTCGGCGCTACTTCATTGATAACCAATACATTGACAACCTCCGGCACATTAAACGTTGCAAAATATTTATCATCAAATTGCACCGGATAATCGGTAATCGTCAACTCCGCATCGTGCCAGCCTGTGCGCAAAATCGTAATCGGAACGGTATCCGTCACCGCACTTTGCGCAGGAATATTCATCGTGCCGACGGGCTTCGTTTGTCCTTCATATCGAATGCTCAAACGCACGTTATCAGCGGCTTCTGGGCTATAATTGCGCACCCGCACCAGTAGCGGATTCGTCTGGTTCAACAATTGCACGGGCGCATCAAACCACGCCGAATCAATGCTCACATTGCGCTCCTGCACCGCCTGCAAGGGGATGAGATTAATATCGAAAGTCGTATCTTTAAAATTCTTTAAGTCTGTAATATTTTTTTGAAAATCGGAGATAATGAATGCCGTTTCGGTTTCTGATTTGCCCGTGTTGAGCGCCTGCGCTTGCCGCGTCATCACTTTGGATAATTCGCGGGTAGCGGGCGAGATTTTTATTTCTTCTATCAGATTCAACGCGTCGTCCTTGCTCACCATCCACTGGTGTCGTCCTTCAAAATCGTTGGTCAGCACCTGAAATTCGTCTTCCACGCTATACGCTTCCACAATCTCGCGGGCACGTTGCTTGGCGCGTTCCACGAGTGGCGCATTTTGGCTCAACGCCGTCATACTGAACGAGTTATCCACAAAAACGCTCACTGCCTTGCGCCCCTGTTTCACCGCCGCACTTTGCGGAATAAACGGCTGCGCAAACGCAAACACCAGAAACGCCACCGCCAGCAAGCGCATGAGCAGCACCAGCAGGTTGCGCAACTTGGAGCGCGCACTCGTCTCCTCCTTCACCTCCCGCAGAAAGCGCACATTCGTAAAATACACCTTCTTGAACCGGCGAAAATAAAACAAGTGCAGGATAATCGGAATCGCCAACGCCGCTAACGCAAACAAAAAAGTCGGATATAAAAATTGCATTTAAAATTGATTATTTATCATTTACCACTGCCTATGTACCATCCTCCTATCTTCCCATCTTCCTATCCTCCCCCGAGGTAAACGTCAAAAATACGCAATCCGTTGTAATGAGCAAGTGTTTTGGGGTTTGAGAAGTGTTATAGCGAAGTTAACCTTTGGTTTATTATATTTTCTATAAAAAAGTTTACAAGATTGTTCTATTTTCACATTATTGATTTAAATTTATAGCATGAAAAATTCCCTATTTTTTATATTAATGTTGATGGTTGGATGTAATAATCATTCCACTAATTACAACAAGCAAAGTCATAACAACAGTATAACTTCTATTGATAGCTTACGGCAACATTTGAGTATTCAATTTAATAATTTTCAACAAATTGATAGTTCTGCTTACCTGTTTTTTCCTTTGGCGATACAAGTCAAAACAGATACGAAAGGTAATGTTGGTAATTATTTTGATTCTTATGACTATTCACGAGGTGACGAAGTTTACTTTTGGAATATTTTATTTCATAATACGGAAACTGGAACGTCTCACCTGTTACATGATAGTTTGAAAATAATCATTCTAAATTACAGTCTTTCAAAAGACTTATCTTACGAACAAGAAACATTCAATAATTTTATCTTTTATGATGTAATCAGTAAAGATTTCAATAATGATACTATGTTGGATGAAAAGGACCCTACTTCACTTTTCGTTTCCGATAAACAAGGTCAGACCTTTCGACAAATTTCACCGCTGAATTATGACGTACAAACTTGGCGACTTTTAAAACAACAAGATAAAATTATCATGCTGGCTGTTGAAGATACAAATGATGATAAAATATTCGACGAAAAAGACGCAATCATTCCATTTCAATTCGATTTAAAAAGTACTCAATCTGTAAAAATAATATTTGATCCAATAATGACGAAGCAATTGAAACAGCAATTTTTGAAAAACTGGCAGTTATCAAAATAGATGAATCGTGTTGCTCGCAAAATATAAATAGTTAGAAAAATCCATTAGACTTGTGTCAATTTTATTTTCAACAACTTAGCAAAATTTGCCCAATTTGCGTCAATAGCAAATTTTAAAATATGCTGTAAAAAATTATCCAAATCGAAATAGTTTTAGTATTAAAAGTAATGGAAAACTTTTTAGACACCCCTACCCTCCCAAAACTTGCAAACCTTTCCTAAAATGTGCATCTTTGTAATAAAATGAAAAACGCAGCGAAATGGTCTCCACAAACCGTTTAAATAAAGGGGGTTCAAGAAGCACCCGACTCTTGAACCCTTTTTGTTATTCCTATAAATTTTATATCTTCGCCCGCAATATTGAAAAATGTTGCTGATGACGATTGAAAAACTATTGCAAGACCGACCGCTATTTCATGCTTGGGATGATGGCTCGCCCACTTCCTTTGCTACTTCACCAAAAGTATTACAATTTATATATGACCATGCTCAAAAAGAGATGACGACACTCGAAACCGGCTCCGGCTATAGCACGGTCGCTTTTGCAATGGCGGGCACGAATCATATTTGTATTACACCATTTGCAGAGGAAGCAAAAAAAATTCTTGAATATTGTAATAAAATTGGTTTGCAACCAAATATTACTTCGCTTACTGGCAGTTCGGATACGATACTTCCAACCAATAATAATATTCCTGAAACGCTTGATTTCGTATTTATTGATGGGGCGCATCGTTTTCCTTATGCGTGTGTAGATTTTCATTACACGGGCGAAAAAGTGCGCGTAGGCGGCATACTCGGTGTGGATGATGTAGATATGCCTTCTGTAAAAGTGTTATATGATTTTTTGAAAGGCGAAGAAGATTGGGAACTCATGGAACGCATCAAAGATACAGCCTTCTTTAAACGTATCAAAACGCCCAATCATGTAATGGACTGGCAGGGGCAAGGGATGAATCAGGGTTATAAAAAGCGTAAAGAATGGAGGTACAGTATCAAGCAGCGTGTAAAGAAAATGTTGCCATTTTGGCTTTAATATGATTTTTTATAAGTTAGTTGCCCCATGCTTTGGCGCGAGGAACAAAAAATGTAAGTTTTGGGCTTTAGCCCAACATAATAATTTGGCTAAAGCCTAAAAATATTATATTTTATATCCCCGCGCTAAAGCGCGGGGCAACTATTTACCGCTATAAAAATATTGCGAATTTATTTTCTTACATTCAATGATTTCAACCATTCCGCACACCGCTCTGTCCAAGTCTCTAAATAACCTTTGCCAATCGCTAAACTAAATCCGTGCCCACCGGTAGGATAAATATGTAACTCCGCCGGAATGTTTTTTGCGCGCAACGCCTGATAAAATAAAATACTATTATCCACTGGAACACCGTCGTCATCGCCTGCGTGAATCAAGAAAGTAGGCGGCGTATCGGCTTTTACTTGCAATTCATTGGAGTAATATTCTAATAATTTGGGGTCTGAATTTTGTCCCAACAGTGCCTCCGCAGAGCCTTTGTGCATCACAGGCTTCACAAATGTAATAACTGGATACACCAATATCATAAAATCGGGTCGGCTACTTAATTTATCAATTACATCTTTTGCATCCGCTTTTCCGGCATCAAAATGAGTGCCCGCCGTAGAAGCCAGATGCCCACCCGCTGAAAAGCCCATAATGCCCACTTTACTGGTATCAATATTCCACTCCTTTGCATGATAGCGCGTGAGGCGCAGCGCTCTTTGTGCATCCAACAACGGCGACAAGTGCGGCGTGATATGATTATTAGAACTTGGTAAACGATATTTTAATACAATCGCTGCGATGCCTTTAGAATTTAACCATTTTGCAAAATCCGTTCCTTCCCAATCATACGCCAAAATGTAATAGCCACCGCCCGGACAAATGACCACTGCCTGCCCTGTTGCATTTGCTTTGGTAGGTAAATAAACGGCGATGTCTGGCGTTTGCACATTGCTGATGCGCACTATTTCCGTGGTGTCGCGCTTTTCGACTTCGTTGGTTTTTTTTGCATTGGGGATTTCGTCCGTCCAAAGCGGCAATGTAAGATTTTGAGCCACAACTAATTGATTTACAGTTAAAAATAAAATAACTATCAGTATAACATTATTCATAACAAACATTATTTCAGGCAAGGTAAAAAGAATTGAGGAGGAGTGAATGAAATGAGGCATCAAAAAATTTAAATCAGTTTTCTTGCGTTTCAGGTATTGTCGGTTAAGAGCCAAAATTTTAAATCTACTTTCTTAATGTTTAAACTTTAAACCAGTAACTTTGAGGCTATCTTCAACTTTTTTGAAAAAACAGGTGCTCTTGCGTAGCCGTTTGTTTAGAAAAAGTTGTATAGGTTAAAAATAATAGGTGCGGCGCATTGTAAAATGTGTCATCCTTATATCACACTTAAAACGTAAATACAAGATGCAATTCTGTAAACTATCAATTTGTTTTTTACTATTTGGCATCCTAATCATTATTCCTTCCTGTTATTACGACAATGAAGAAGACCAATATGGCGCTGACGATACGCCTTGTGATACGACTGCTATCAAATATAGTGTACACATTTCCAGCACTTTACAAGACAATTGTTACAGTTGCCACAGTACAGGTAATAATATTTCTGGTCTCTTACTCGACAGTTATAATAGGGTAAAAGTAGTGGCAAATAATGGAATTTTATTGGGAACGGTGAAACACGCACCAGGATTTTCGCCGATGCCGCAAGGCGGTGGGAAGCTGCCCGATTGTGAAATAGCAGCACTGGAAGCTTGGGTGAATGCTGGAGCACTTAATAATTAGGATATTGTGATATTGTGATACTTCTTGTTTAAGATTTGAGCCGTCTAGCATCTGTTAATCTGGCTTCTTATTCTATTATAATATTTTTGTGAAAATTGTTACTTATGCGAAGGAATATTTTTATAATAATTGGACTTGCAATCATAATAGGTGGTGCAATTGGTATATACCAATGGAATAAACCACATCAAAATATTCAAAAAGCCACCGCCGACCTTACCGTCGAAGCACCTGCGCTGATGGCAGATTTTAATACGGATGAAACCGCTGCCAATGCTCGTTATCTGGACAAAGTAGTGTCTGTAACTGGAAAAGTGCAAACCGTGAATTCCGGTAACGGCAGTACCCTTATCAGCTTGGAAGCGAACGATGATTTAGGGGTTATTTCTTGCGAATTAGACCCTGCGGTTCAACACGCTCGCACCAATTTCTCGCCCGGCGAGCAATTGACAATAAAAGGTGTTTGTGCTGGTAAAATGATGGATGTCGTACTGACGCGCTGCGTTATTGTAGAATAAGTAATTGAGCAGAATTAAACGACATTTTTATTTTAGAATAATTAATTGATTTTCAATGTTTTGCGAACTGCCAACTGCTTACTGTAAACTGCCTACTTACTTAACTTAAACATTACGTAAATTTAATTTTTATTTATAACTCAAAAACCATTTTTATGAAAAACGCGCTGTTTATTTTATTAATACTTTGTACCATTACAATAAATGTAAATGCACAAGGAAAATTTTATTCTAAAACGGCTTCCATGAGTTTTCACGCGGGTACATCGCTGGAAGACATTGACGCTCAGACTAATACAGGCACAGTTGTAATGGATGCGCAAACCGGAAAGTTGGAAAGTAACGTATTGATTAAGGCGTTCCAATTCAAGCGCGCGCTCATGCAAGAGCATTTTAATGAAAATTATATGGAATCTTCTAAATATCCGAAAGCGACGTTTAAAGGCACGATTAAGAATTTGTCAGACGTGAATTTTAGTAAAGATGGCACGTACAAAGTAAAAGTAGAAGGCACAATGGACATCCACGGCGTACAAAAACCGCTCACGACGGACGGAACAATAACAGTGGCAGGTAAAAATGTAAAAGTAAATACAAATTTTATAATTGCTACGGCAGATTATGATATTAAAATTCCGGGAGTCGTATCAGATAAAATTGCAAAAGAAGTGAAAGTGACGGTCAATAGTGAGTTGCAGCCTTTAGTGAAGAAATAATGGAATGTTGGAATAATAAAATCTTTTTATGAAAAAATATTTATTGATATTAATTGCGTTTGGCACAAGTTTTTTTACTTTAAATGCCCAGGAAGACGACCTTTTATCGCTTGTGGGTGAAGAAGAAACGACCGAATATGCGACTGCTTCTTTTAAAACGAATCGCGTTGTAAATGGGCATTCCATCGAAAATACGGCACGCGGTGTAATGGATGTAAAGATTTCGCATCGTTTTTCTGATATTTCTGACGGTTTTTATGACTTATTTGGATTGGATGGCGCGACGCTGCGCATGGGCGTGGACTATGGCGTGACCGACCGACTTATGATAGGGATCGGACGTAATAGTTTTGAAAAAATCTTTGATGGATTTGCTAAATATAAAATTCTACGCCAAAGTACGGGTAAAGTCAATATGCCAATTACGCTTGTGTATCTCGCTGATTTTCAGATAAAAACACTTAATTTTACAGAGCCAGAACGGGATAATAAATTCTCCGACCGCCTGTATTATACGCATCAAATACTCATCGGACGTAAGTTTAGTGAAGGTTTTTCGGCGCAAATTATGCCTACGCTCGTGCATCGCAACCTCGTGCCTACGCCAGATGATAATAACGATGTAATCGCTATTGGCGCGGCAGCCCGTCAGAAAGTGAGCAAGCGCGTGGCACTCACCGCTGAATATTATTATGTATTGCCAGACCAAATTAGTAATATTTATACAAATAGCCTTTCTATTGGCTGTGACATCGAGACTGGCGGACATGTTTTCCAGTTTCATTTTAGCAACACGCCGTACATGACTTATAAAGGTTTTATTACAGAAACCACCGATAAATGGTTTGATAAAAATGGGACGGATAATATTTTGAGCGGCATTCGCTTTGGATTTAATATTGCAAGGGTATTTACAATTGTGAAGCCGAAGCCGTTGGATTAATGAGTGTGGCATCTCGTCAGACGACTTGGAGTCGTCTGACGGGATATGTTTTAATAAATAAAATTATTATTTCACCCCATAAATGGTAATAGCAAATAGCCCCTTATCCGCTTCCAAAAAAGCGATTTTTTCCTGCATATTTAGATTTTCATTTAGTAAAGTATCTGGCAATGGCACACGCCGCTCCTCGCGCAATGCAACGTTTTTAAACCCAGCTTCCACAATCAGGCGCAGATACTCATCCTGATGAGAAATGCCATTTAAACAACCAGTAAACTGTTCAGTAGCAATGCGTAATGTATCTAGAAATTTACTGCGACGAACTAAATCTGAGACACAAAAATGCGCTTCCGGCTTGAGTACGCGGTACATTTCAGCGAAAACGCGCTCCTTGTGCGGCACCAAACTAAACACGCCATTGCTAATAACCACGTCTATCTGGTTGGTTTCCAATGGAATAGCTTCAATATCGCCCTCTATAAAAGTCACGTTTTGATAACCGAGTTTTTCTGCAGTGCGCCGTGCCCGTTCAATCAGAAAAGGGGTAATATCCATCCCAATCACGCTTCCCTGTTCACCCACCACTTGCCTTGCAATAAAACTATCAATCCCTGCTGCACATCCCAAGTCAAGCACCGCGTCGCCCACTTTCATATCCGAATATTTGACGGGAAAACCACATCCTAAACCCAGATTCGCATCATCCACGTAGCCGTTCATGTCGGGGTAGGTGTCACGTATGCCAGCGTAAATTGGCTCACAAACGCGACTTCGCCACCATTCAACGCCTTGATTTTCAACATCTTGCATGATTTGATTGTATTCCCGTTTGACTGTTTCCTTTATAGCTTCTGGTGTACTCATTTTATGCAATTCAATTTTTTAATACATTGACTACAATAATCTCCGGACTGCAATTGAATCGAATCGGCAGGGTATCACTCAGTCCTTTACTAATGTAATAATCGCAATTTTCAATCTTTTCTTTCAAAATATTCATAAGTTTTAATAAAAAACACCACTGTATAAATTAGACAACTTAAATTTCAACTGTGAAATTATTTTGAAATAGTTGCCGTATATTGTCGCAAATACAAAGACTATCCATAATCAAACCAAAAAAATCAGCATACGAAACAAGACGCATTTAAGAATTTATCAACGGAAGAACTACTCAAAAAAGAGAAGTCGCTAAAAGGAATCGTTGGGATGTTCATTGGTATCCTAATTATATTGTTAGCTGCTTCCATTTATTTAGCTATTAAGGACGGAAAGTTTACAGCATCCCTCGTAGTTGGCTTAGCATTGATAACCGTATTAATGGCAAACATTGGCAGCATGAAAAGTATAAGAAAAGAAATAAATTCAAGGAGCTAAATGGAATATTGGAAGTTTAGAAACTAATTTTATACTTTACATATAAGCAAGTTGGCAGTTTAAAGCTGGCAGTTGAGTCCTGATAGCTATCGGGACTCAACGCGTTGAAAGTCAGTTATTTAATTTTAATTATTTTATAATTTAATTCTGCTCGGCTACTTAATATTCAATACCAACCTTCTAATATTCCATTATTCCATCACTCCACTATCCCATCCCCTTTATCCCCCAAATTATACCAGTCCACCTTCCTTGAATAATACATCACTGCCGCCAATGCTGCAAAAATACCGAGGCTACCTGCCAACAGCGCATAATCTTCCAATTGTAATATGATAAAAATAAAGCCATAAATAGCAGAGAGCATGAGTGCCAACTGAATGACGAGCCGTATACTTTTGAGTACCGAAGCGCTATAAACAACAATCAAACCAATGGTAGCGACGGAAGCGGCGAGGTACGCATAATTAAAACCAATTTGCTCGGAAAGCGATAGTAAAAGCAGGTAGAACACGCTGATTGCCAAGCCAATAAGAAAATATTGAAAGGGGTGAATATGAAAGCGGCGCATGGTTTCAAAGAAAAAATAAATGAGAAATGTGAGTCCAATCACGAGGATGGCGTACTTGGCGGAGCGATTGTTTTTGGCGTATTCGTCCACGGGCTGGATGAAGCGCACGCCAAATGTGGACTCCCCCAACTTGAAATCTTCGCCCAGCCAGCTTTGCGGATAGTTGCGGTTGAGGTCCAGAATCGTCCATCGAGCCGTAAAACCATTGGGCGTTATTTCCCGTTGGTCGGGCAAAAAACTGCCTTCAAAACTCGGCGAGTGCCAGTCAGATTTTAAATTTACCTGCGTTTCTTTCCCCAACGGATCTAACTTCAAATAATCGCTGCCATTGATTTTCAGGGGGATAGCAAAGGCGTACTGCTTACCATCGTTGCGCATGGGCACTTCTACACTCACGCCTTGCGGCAATAATTTTTGAGAAGTCGTACCCGATTCCATCCGCAACGTTGTGCCCGCCCAATCCAAATTGATATTGCTTTTGATACCCGTCATGCCAGAAATGCCGACCGACAATTTCGCTTGGTCCCAAAGTACATCTCGTGGGTCAATGTGGAGATTTACAAAATCGGGCTGTTCAAAAACCCCTTTTAGCGTGAGGTCTGCTTGGTACAAAATCACGTCGAAAATACTGCGTTTCCGAATTTCATGGCGGGCATCTCCTTCTACTTCCAACTTCAAGGGTAAAAAATGGGCGACTTCCTGCACAGCACTTTTTTTTCCATCCGCGTACTCGACCCAACGGTTATACGGCAGCATCAGCACCGGTCCTACAATCGTCTGCGGCGCGCCCCACGCGTTACTTACCTCACGGATGGCTTCTGTTTGGCGTTGTTGCCGCTCATAAATGAGACTTTGAATCATGCTATTCGGTATCATAAGTAGCAAAATAATAAAGCCAATAGATAATAATTTTACAAAAAGCGATTGCTTAAGCCAATTGCTAATGCGCTGGAAGGTGGATGGTTCTTGTGTTTGCATAGTTTTGATTATTTAAAAAGTGCTTTGAATTTCAGAGTAAATTTATAAAAAAACAGACTGTTTTAAATCCCTTTTAGTAACTTTTCCAATGCTTCCAAATGTTGCTCAAATGCTTTTCTCCCCTTATAAGTAACTCGATATTTCGTATTCGTTTTTTTGCCTATAAAAGATTTTTCTATCGTAATGTATTCTGCACTTTCTAAATGTTTGATGTGGCTCGCTAAATTCCCATCTGTTATTTTTAAAGGGTCGAGTAAATCTTTCAAGGTATTAAAATCCATAAAATCATTCACCATCAAAGCGGACATAATCGCTAGCCGGATGTTATTTTCAAAAGCTTTATTTAAATCTTGTAAATAGTCTTTCACTTCTTGTTGTGTTCGCGTGTTCAGGTGTTCGTGTGTTCACATCACGCTCTACTTGAACACATGAACACATCGTATATGAACACAATTACCTTTCATATTTCCAATATAAAATACCGCCATATATCAAGTGCAACACGCCAAAGCCAATCGCCCAAAAAAGGATGCCGTTGCTCGGAAATAGCGCTGCTACTAAGCCGACCACCACTTCCCAAATTCCGAGTTTACGAATATCACTAAATGTAAAATTGCCGGCATTGATTAAAGCTAAACCATAAAATACAAGTGTGGATGCCGCCAACATGGAATAGTAGCCGCGATAATATAAAATGAGTACAAATGCTCCTCCCGCTGCTAACGGAATCGCAAAATTAATTGTAGCTCGGATAGCGGAACGATTCCATAATTTTTGACCGGCTTTTTGCGCTTTTTTTTGACTCAGCCATACGCCTGTAGTTAACGCCAACAAAAATACAATCGCCGCCGTTACAAAAAGCGGCAGTGCTGCGGGATTTAAAGGTCCTTCTTTCAAAGCTTCATAGCGTACAATTGGAGAGAAATAAATAATACGATACGCCACCGCCGCACCAATCAACGCATAAATGCCCGCCAAAATCGCCGCCCACGCACTGAGCGAGAGAAACTTGGTGGAGCGTTCCATGATGTTGCGAATCTGCGCGAGGTCGTCCAAATGTTTGGTAGAATTCATAAAAGTGCTTTGCGCGACAAAGTTAATAAGAATAAAGAAATTCCGCAAGCAGAACTACATATTTATTTTCTCCCGCAGATAACGCAGATTTTTATTTTATCTGCGACATCCGCGGGAGAAGCTTAATTCGTCACTGGAACCAGTTTATACACCGTCCCCGGACTTTCTACTGCAATATAAATATACCCATCCGGTGCCATGCGCACGTCGCGCAAGCGTCCGATGTTTTCCAAAATATTTTCCTGACCTACGATTTTAGTCGTGCCTTCCATATTACAACGATTCAAATATTCAAACCGCAGCGAACCAACCATTGCGTCACCTGCCCAGCCTTTGTAGCGATTGCCTTGTATGAACGCCATGCCAGAAGGTCCAATCGAAGGCACCCAGTACAGATTTGGCTGCTCCATTCCTTCTTGACTCGTCTTATCGGTAAAAGTCGTGCCATTATAATTGATGCCATAAGAAATGAGAGGCCAGCCGTAATTCTTACCTTTTTGCACGAGATTGATTTCGTCGCCGCCGCGTGGACCGTGCTCGTTTGTCCAAATCGCACCCGTTTCAGGATGGACGGTCAAGCCTTGTGGATTGCGGTGTCCGTAAGAGAAAATAGAAGGCATCGCGCCGGGCGTTTTCACAAAAGGATTATCTGCCGGAATCGTGCCGTCGCCTTTGATTCGATGAATTTTGCCACCGTGATTTTTTAGATTTTGCGGATTGTCGTTCTGATTGCCTCGGTCGCCCACTGAAAAATAGAGCATTCCGTCTTTGCCAAACGCCATTTTCGCGCCGTAATGATGCCGCGTTCTCGAATAAGGCAAGGCTTCAAAAATTACTTTTTGATTGGTGAGTTTATTCCCTGTTAAAGTCGCCCGCATAATCGCTGTGGTGGATAAGGTATTTCCATCTTCTTTTTTAAATGCAGAATAAGACAAATAAATAACTTTATTTTTATTATAATTCGGATGTAATATCACGTCCATCAAGCCGCCCTGCCCTTCTGATAGTATCTCCAGTAAACCCGTGACCGTTTGTTTTTTTCTGTCTTTTGTAAGCCGATGCAACTTGCCAGAACGCTCTGTAACCAACATTTCGCCCGCAGGCAAAAACGCCATACTCCACGGCACGCCCATTCCATCCGCTACTTTTTCCAACTTCATGTCGCCGATTTCCGTTTTAAAAACGGTGTTACTATTTGGTTTTTCTTTGAAATCATACCGCTCTACATTGGCAATTCCTTTCAAAATATAATCCGACAACTCCGTAATTTCTTGGTCAGTAAAAGCCGTGTCGAATCCCGGCATTCCTTCATCAGGATAACCGACTTTTATGGCTTTGAACAAATCATCTTTGGAACTGCCGTGTTTCCACTTTCGGTCTACAAAAGCGTTCATTTGCACCCCATGACAACCGGCACAGTAGGTTTTGTAATTTGATTCTACATCAGAGGGCGGCGTTTGTTGGGTCGCATTGATGCAAAGCAACAGAACGGGCGCTACGAGTGTGACAAAAATAAGTCGTTTCAGCATTGGGTTGATATTTTATGGTTTTAGAAGTGTCGAAAATAATATATATACGAGTGTTAGACAAACTTAGCTTCTGTGGATTTCGCGTATGTTCTTTTTTTTCACCATTTGAAACCTATAAGGTTTTTAAAAATCTCATAGGTTTGTATCATACTATTACAAATCCGCTTTTCTAAATAAATGCTTGGTCTTAAACGGTCCAAATCCTTGTCTTTCATAAAATCGAATGGTATCGCCTTTCGTCGCGCCGACTTCCAGTTCATAAGCCATCTCGCCATATTTTCGCTCTTTAAATAAAGTTTGAAGAAAATGACTTGCAATGCCATGTCCACGAAATGCTTCTTTCACCAATAATTCATCAATAATCAACATTCGACCACCAAATTCATTACTCCAAAACCAAGTCAATATCGCATAACCAATCACCTCCGAGTTCATTTCAAAAATAACAATAGCACCAACTTCGGGCTTGTTCGTCATCGTTTCTACCGTGCGAATAATTTGCTCGTGGGTCATCGCACCTACCGTTGTAGCGGCATCGTCTGCATATAATTCTATAATCATCGCTTCGAGTTCCAAAAAGTCATCGGAACGGTACGGGCGGAAAAGGATGTTAGTGACCATTTTTTGCTTTTTTTGAATATGACGTACGCTTAGGACATTTTAGGAACGCGGATGACGCGGATTGGGCGGATTTTCGCGGATTCGGGCGGATTTTTTCGCTCATCCATTTCTCTAACTCTACATCAAGGCTTAAAGTAGCGTTTATAATTTTGAATAATAAGTCAACCAATACTTTTAAATATAAATAAAAAAATCCGCGTCATCCGCTCCATCCGCGTTCCTAAAATGTAATAAGAGCGCGGAATAAGTGAAGAATAAAGCGGAAAAAATCCGCCCAATCCGCTTCATCCGCGTTCCAATTACGCTCTGAGGGCGCATAACACAAGTTACTTTTTAAAACCTGCAAAATAATATTTAAAACCCAACTTCAACCCAGCGAAAATTCGCCAACAACTTTTCTGCCACAACTTTCATTTCCCAAATCAAACCGCTTTGTTTTTCCATTTTTCAGTCATAAATTGTGCCTCCATTGGTAAGCGTAAAATAAACAACAAATTGAAACCGACTGACCTTTCTAATCCCGAATATTTTCACAAGGTGGTGGACTGCCAGTACGCCTGCCCTGCACATACGCCCGTGCCGGAGTACATCCGCCTCATCGCGGCGGAGCGTTACACGGAGGCATACATCGTCAATTGGGAGTCCAACGTATTCCCCGGTGTGCTGGGGCGTACCTGCGACCGACCTTGCGAACCTGCTTGCCGACGTGGACGCTTGGAGGAAGAACCCGTCGCCATTTGCCGTTTGAAGCGCGTTGCTGCGGATAATAAAGGTGACATAAGTGAATATCTTCCTGAAATCCCTTTAATTAAAAATGGCAAGCGCATCGCTATTATTGGTGGCGGTCCGGCTTCGCTCACAGTAGCACGCGACTTGGCTCCGCTGGGTTACGAAATTCATTTATATGACGAACAGGAAATGGGCGGCGGCATGATGCGCAGTCAGATTCCGTCTTTTCGTTTGCCAGAATCGGTTCTGAATGAGGAAGTTAACTATATTTTAAATCTCGGAATTCATACGCATTTCAAAACGTATGTGTCCAGTATGCGGGAGATTTTAGATAAAAATTACGATGCAGTTTTTGTAGGAACGGGCGCTCCGAGAGGAGGCGATTTGACAAAACTGCCCGGTCGCTGGGATGCGAAAGACCATATTCATATTGGGATTGATTGGTTGGCGAGTGTCGCATTTGGACACACAGAGAAAATTGGTAAAAAAGTAATCGTACTCGGTGGTGGAAATACGGCAATGGATTGTTGTAGAACATCTCGACGACTTGGCGGCGAACAAGTGACAGTTGTCGTTCGCAGCCCATTCAAAGAAATGAAAGCGTCGCCGTGGGAGATTGAAGACGCGATGCGTGAAGATATTCCGATTTTAAACAATATGCCTCCAAAGGAATTTGTAATCGAAAATGGGCAACTCAAAGGCGTTTTATTTGAAAAAGTACAACCGGTTTATGATGCAAATGGCAAACGTTCGCTCCAGCCAACGGGCGAGCCAGATGTGTTTATCGAAGCGGATGACGTGCTGGTAGCGATTGGACAAGAGAATGCGTTTCCTTGGATTGAGCGCGATTTGGGTATCGAATTTGGAGATTGGGAAATTCCAGTTTTGGATAAAGTGACGTTTCAATCTACCCATCCGAAAGTATTTTTTGGCGGCGACTCTGCATTTGGACCTAAAAACGTGATTACCGCCGTCGCGCACGGACATCAGGCAGCCATTTCGATTGATTTATTTTGTCAAGAAAACGATATAAATGACCGTCCGTCTCCATTCACGAATTTGGTAAGCCAGAAAATGGGTATCCACGAGTGGAGTTATGATAGTTACGTGACGAATGACTTGCGTTTCAAAGTGCCACACGCGGACAAAACCATTTCGCTGAAAGACCGCAAAATGGAAGTGGAATTGGGTTTTAATATGGAAACCGGTTTCAAAGAAGCCCAGCGGTGCTTGAATTGTGATGTACAAACGGTGTTCAATACCAGCCGCTGCATTGAGTGCGACGCGTGTGTAGATATTTGCCCGACCTCGTGCATTACATTTACAGATAATGGGGAAGAAAGTGATTTGCGCCTCCGTTTGAACGCGCCGGCTTTTAATCTCACGCAAGATTTATACATTTCTGACACGCTGCCCACCACGCGGGTCATGATAAAAGATGAAGACGTGTGCCTGCATTGCGGCTTGTGCGCGGAACGCTGCCCGACGGCGGCTTGGGATATGCAACAATTTTTATACTCCGTAACAAAAGCAGGACATCCATGCAGCATTTTACAGGAATCAACGATTGCGTAGTCCGGTTCGCCAACGTCAATGGCACCGGCTCGGCAAGCGCGAACGACCTTTTTGCAAAAGCTATTTTTAGAATGGGCATCCCCGTTTCGTCGAAGAATATTTTTCCATCTAATATTCAGGGATTGCCGACTTGGTACGAGGTGCGCATCAGCGAAAAACGCTACCTCGGCAGGCGCGACGGCATTGACATTATGGTGTCGGTGAATCCGCAAAGTATGCTCAAAGACGTGGCGACGATTAAACCCGGCGGCTATTTTGTGTACGATAGCACCAAACCATTACATAAAGAATTCTTTCGGGATGATGTGAATTATGTCGGCATCCCGATGACGGAGATTTGTAACAAACATTTTCAAGACCCGCGCGTGCGGCAGTTGTTGAAAAATGTAGTGTATGTAGGCGCGCTGGCAACGTTGTTGGAAATCGAAGAAAGTGTTTTAAAAAATATCATAGCTGACCAGTTTCGCAAGAAAGAAAAACTCATTCCGTCCAATTATCAGGCACTGGAATTGGGGATGCAATATGTGAAAGACCATTATGATTATCCGCTTGATATTCGAGTGGAACGGCGCGATTTAATTGGTAATCAAATCGTCATGGATGGCAATACCGCTTGCGGCTTGGGCGCACTATATGGCGGCGCGACGGTAGCGGCTTGGTATCCGATTACGCCCTCCACTTCGGTGGTGCAGGCTTTTGAAAAATATGCGAATCGCTTGCGCATTGACCCAGAAACGGGACGGAAGAAATTTGCAGTGGTACAAGCCGAAGATGAGTTAGCTGCGATTGGCATGGTCATTGGCGCATCTTGGAATGGCGCACGAGCATTTACGGCAACGAGTGGTCCGGGCATTTCGCTGATGAACGAATTTCTGGGATTGGCTTATTTTGCTGAAATTCCAACGGTTTTGTTGGATGTGCAACGCGGCGGTCCGTCCACGGGAATGCCCACACGAACGCAGCAATCCGACATCACCTTAGCCGCTTACGCCTCGCATGGCGATACGAAACACGTCTTACTTTTTCCAAGCAATCCAAAAGAATGTTTTGATTTAACCGCATTAGCAATGGATTTGGCAGACCGTCTGCAAACGCCTATTTTGGTAATGACCGATTTGGATTTGGGTATGAATGACCATTTATCGCTGCCGTTGGAATGGGATGACAATCGAAAATATGATATGGGTAAAGTGCTGAATGCCGAGGAGTTAGAAAACATGGAGGTTTTCGGGCGTTATTTGGATGTGGATGGTGATGGGATTACTTACAGAACGCTACCTGGCACTCACCCTACGAAAGGCTCGTTTTTCACACGCGGCACCTCCCGCGACGAGTATGCCAAGTATACGGAAGAGGGCGCGCCGTATGTGCGCAACGTGAACCGCCTCCTGCGCAAATGGGAAACCGCGAAAACGATGATTCCAGAGCCCGTTTTTTATCAAACGAATAATGAAAGTTCTTATGGTTTAATCTTCTTTGGTACAACGACTTACGCCGCGTTGGAAGCAATGGATTTGTTGGCGGTAGAAGGAATAAAGTTGGATGCAATGCAGATGCTGGCTTTTCCATTTCAAGAAAGTGTGTTAGAATTCATCGAAGCCCACGAAAAAGTATTTGTCATTGAACAAAACCGCGACGCACAATTCCGCTCGTTGCTGATTAATGAATTGGAAGTCAATCCGAAGCAGTTGATTCGGGTGCTGAATTATGATGGTTTTCCGATTACGGCGGATTTTATACAACAGCAGATATTAAGCACGATTCAGGTAACTGTTGCAAGCAATGGCTTGTCGTTGAAATAAGGTATGTCAAGCGTGACTTCCCGTATCACATTTTAGGAACGCGGATGACGCGGATTGAGCGGATTTTCGCGGATTTCTTTTTATAATTTTTAAAATTAATAAAACAAATTTTCACAATATCTAAACATTTATTATCGTGTTATTACACAGAGAATTAACGGACGAGCTTTTGAATACTTTTTATGAAGTTTATAATGAATTAGGTTACGGATTTTTGGAAAAGGTTTACCAAAATGCGCTGTATTTAGAATTGAAGGAGAGAGGATTTCGAGTGGAAGCTCAAAAACGTTGTCCAGTTTATTATAAAGGAAAGGAAGTAGGAGATTATTTTTGTGATATCATTGTAAACGATTTAATTATCCTTGAATTAAAAGCGGGTGAATTTATTTCAGAAGAACACGAATTACAATTGTTTAATTATTTGAAAGCCACTTCTATTGAAATTGGTTTTGTATTAAATTTTGGAAAAAAGCCAGAATTTTCACCTAAAGTTTTTTCAAACATGACCAAAAATTTAAAAAGTAAATAATTTGTAGTTATAAGCGTAAGAAACATGTGTAACCAAAATCCGCAGAAATTTGCCCAATCCGCGTCATCCGCGTTCCTAAAATGTAATAAGAGCGCATAACAAGCGAAAAAAGAAATAACGCAAGCAACAAGAGCAAAAAATCTGCGGAAATCCGCACAATCCGCGTCATCCGCGTTCCCAAAATGTAATAAGAGCGCGTAACAAGCGAAAAAAGAAATAACGCAAGCAACAAGAGCAAAAAATCCGCGTCATCCGCGTTCCCAAAATGTAATAAGAGCGCGTAACAAGCGAAAAAAATAAAGAATTATGACTTACATAAAACCACAATTCCGCCACCCAGCCCTCGCTAAAAACGAACGAGGTTTCGCCAAAAAAGATTACGAAGGCGCGATTTCCACGCTCTGCGCAGGCTGTGGACACGACTCCATCAGCGGCACGATTGTACAAGCCTGTTTTGAATTGAATATTGAGCCGCACCGCATTGCGAAGCTCTCCGGCATTGGCTGCTCCTCGAAAACGCCGACGTATTTCTTGAGCAGTTCACATGGTTTCAACTCGGTACATGGTCGAATGCCCTCGGTTGCAACGGGCGCGATTTTGGCAAATCGAAACTTGATTTATCTTGGTGTTTCCGGCGATGGCGACACGGCTTCGATTGGCATGGGGCAGTTTGTACACGCCATTCGGCGCAATTTGAATATGACGTACATCGTAATGAATAATGGCTGCTACGGCTTGACAAAAGGACAAGATTCTGCGACGGCGGACATTGGTTCTATTAATAAATCGGGCGCAGCGAATCAGTTTACGCCGATTGACCTTGTCGGCATGGCGATTGAATTGGGTGCTTCTTTTGTAGCCCGCAGTTTTTCTGGGGATAGAACGCAGCTCGTTCCACTCATTAAAGCCGCCTTGTCGCACAAAGGTTTTGCGTTTATTGACGTGGTGTCGCCGTGCGTGACTTTCAACAATAACATGGGTTCTACCAAATCCTACGACTACGTGCGCGCGCACATCGAGGCGACGGCTGCCGTAGATTTTGTACCTGAAAAAGAGGAAATCACGGTGGAATATGGCATTGGTGAAAAAACAAATGTAGAATTACACGACGGTTCGGTGCTTCAACTCCACAAATTGGCTTCTGATTGGAATCCGCTCGACCGACGCTCGGCGGTGCAACGATTACACTTGGCACACGCGCACGATGAAATTCTGACTGGTTTATTATATGTAGACCCGCAAAGCCAAGATTTACATGATTTTATAAAAACCGTAGAACAACCGCTGAATAGTTTACGAGAGAAAGATTTAAATCCGGGCGTGGCTGCCTTAGAAAAAATTAATACGGAGCATCGTTAGTGTAATAGGACACTGATATTTATGATTTCAAAGATTCTCTATTAATCGCTAACGTTACGCACCCTCATAGCATAATTGGAACGCGGATGACGCAGATTGTGCGGATTTTCGCAGATTTTTTGTTTAACTTCCTATTTCTTGAAATGCAGCTTTGGAGTTACAAACTATTTCAAACCAAAATTTACTGTTTTTAGATTAATGTAATAATACCAGTATGCAGTTGGCTGTACGCAGTTGGCAGTCAGTAAGTGATTGATTTACATGGTTTTAAAATAATTTAATACGCCATTTTAATTTCATTTT
>Ga0163146_10000400_pt1 | contig 61230 bp, 49 predicted proteins | sample OliLakLV19MP7G1_FD_148648 | JGI IMG/M metagenome (GOLD analysis project Ga0163146, IMG submission 148648) | Freshwater microbial mat bacterial communities from Lake Vanda, McMurdo Dry Valleys, Antarctica - Oligotrophic Lake LV.19.MP7.G1 | ecosystem: Environmental > Aquatic > Freshwater > Lake >... | reverse complement strand
GGCTCCCTCCACGGTGGCGTACTCCTCTTGGGTTGTTGGTAACCTCCCAAGGTAGGTCGCCTACTTCGTTTCGCCGCCACAAAGAAGATTTGACGGTAGCCCAAAATGGTGTGTCCTCTATGGCTCCTGTCCTCCATGGCTCCCTTGCGGCCGCGTCTGCCGCCGTCGTGATGCCGGTTACGAGCGAGGCGACTGCGAACCGCCCCAGTCCGCGCGCAGCGATCGCGCGGACGCTCGCTCGTCCGTTCGCCGGTTCGCCTCCGTTCGTCGTGGGATCGCCTGACAGAGTTCGCATAACGAACACACCCCTGCGCCAACGATTATGCCCGATGAGCAACCGGAATGAATACCTGATGGTTCCAGAATAGCGACCTCCGACCCACGGTTTCGATGGGACGCCAAGCACCGCCGGGCCAGTCGCGGGCCCTCAACTTTGAAGAACGACATCCTCTCACGATCGCAGTTGCTCGGTTGAGACTTCGTCGAACTGGATGAGCAACCCTCGTCGCACTCAGCTCGTCGGGATCCGTGCTTGCCAAGGAGCGAGGCCGACCCGTTTCGGCTGGTTCGTGACCGGCGTCCACCGGTGCGCTGCCCCGTCTGGATGAGGCCCGGCACGCGTTGGCCTCGCGGACGATCCGTTGCGTGTACTCGGCGGTAAAGCGTCGTCGTGCGGCGCGGGCTCAGACCGGCGGATCAGGCTCGGAACTCCGTGCCGGAATTCCTGCGCTGCGATCCGGACTGCCGTCCCGGGGAGCCGATCGGGTGTCGTGCGAGTCGAGCGAGTCGTGCGAGAAATTCATGGAGACGAGTCCGCCTGCCCTGCCCAACCAACTGCGGGATGGGATATGTCTCAGTCATGTTGGCACCGAGCGAACGTACAGACAGCACGGCACACAAGCCAAGCGGGGCCCGTTTTGAAGCAAAGTCAATGACCCTAAGGGGATTCGAACCCCTGTTACCTCCGTGAAAGGGAGGTGTCCTAGACCGGACTAGACGATAGGGCCGCGTGAAACAGCTACGAGAGAGCCGAAAGCCGAGGCAGAATCGGAGCAATTCGGCCCCGCCGCCAGCCATGACCCGTCTCTCACGAAGAAGTGGGTCATGGGTTTGGGGCGGGGCCGAAAGAGTGACCCCAAGGGGATTCGAACCCCTGTTCCATCCGTGAGAGGGACGTGTCCTGAACCGGGCTAGACGATGGGGCCGCACAAACCAATAACGAGACGACGATGTGGCCCGCTTCCGGGCCACTCAGGACGGGCGGAGTATACCGGTAGGCTGCACGCATGACCAGCCTTCTCGTGGTCTCGCCGATGCAGATCGAGAGCCGAGCCCTTGGTGGAATCAAGGGTGTGGGCACGCACGTCTGCGGCCCGGGTCCGGCTGCGGTTCGGAGGTGGGCGGCGTCGGTTGAGGACGGCGCGACGGTGATCCTCGCTGGCGTCGCTGGCGGACTGTTGCCGAGCGCACTCGTAGGCCACGCCCGCGCGATCGGGGAAGTCTGGCTGACTGACGGAAGTATCGCGCGTCCGCAGATTCGCGCCGGCGGCCCAACGTGGCGCGTGGCGGGCAGCGATCGCCTCGTCGCGACACGCGAAGCGAAGCGGGATCTCGCCGCACTGAGCGGCGCCGACATTGTCGACATGGAGTCGCATGCGTTCGTCGCGGAAGCGTTGCGGCGACAGTGGCGCTACGCCATCGTGCGCGGCGTGAGCGACGCGCATGACGAAGATCTCCCTGCCGAAATCGAATCACTCGTCGACGCCCACGGTCGGGCGCGCGTGGTTGCGGCGACAGCGCTCCTCTTGCGACGTCCTCGCCTGCTCGGTCCTCTTCGGGCTCTCGGGCGGCGCACGGAAGAAGCGATGACCGCAGTCGCGGCGATTGTCCGCGAGATCGTCGAAACGGAGCAATCCAGATGACCGTTTCAACACCAGACCGCGCTCCCGCTCTCGTCTTCGGAGGCACGTTCGATCCGCCGCACAAACGTCACGTGGACATCGCGCGCCTCGCGGCCGACGCGCTTGGCGCGCGTGCCATTCTGGTCATTCCAGCGGCACTGAATCCGCAGCGAACCGATCGTCCGCCAGCGGCTCCAGAACATCGGCTCGCGATGACGCGGATCGCCTTCCGCAACGAAACGCGAGCGCAGGTCCTCGACCTTGAAATCATCCGCGGCGCGCCGTCGTACTCGATCGACACGCTTCGCGAACTTCACGCGCGCGGCGAAGCCCCCCTGCGGCTACTAGTTGGCAGCGATCAGGCGCTGAACCTAACAACGTGGAAGTCGTGGCGCGAAGTCGTGGCGCTCGCCCCACCTGCAATTGTGCTTCGGCCACCCAACGATCTTGCATCGTTGCGTTCCGCAGCTGGCGAACGATTTGGGGACGACATCGAAACTTGGATCGATCGTGTCCTTCCGATTCCACCGATCGCCGTGAGTTCGAGTGCACTCCGCCAAGCCATTGGCGGAGAGTCGTTGCCAGCGAGTATCGAAGATCTCGATCCCGAGGTGATCCAGTACATCCATTCTCAATTGCTCTACCGCCAGCGATGACATACGGTGCGCCTGAACACGGAGGCTGACGTGGGCGACGCAGAACGCTATTGGCTCATGCGGGTGAATGAGACCTTTGGGCCCTACACGCTCGACGACCTGCGGCGGTTTCAAGCCGATCGCCGAGTCGGGCCGAGTGACCGCGTGCGCCGCGACGGCGACGAGGCGTGGCGTCCTTGGTCGGAGATTCGTTCCGAACTCGGCCTCGCAGCCCTCCCGCCCCGTACGTCGGGCTGTTGGGCCTCTTCCTCGGAGTTCCCGGTCCCGTTGCGATCGCCCTCGGCATCGTTGCGTGGAAGAAGACGAAGCCGGGCCAAGCGGGTCGCGGCCGCGCCATCGTCGCGATCGTGCTCGGGTCGATCGGAACGCTGCTCCTTGTCGCCGCTGGAATCGCGTTGCTGCTACGTTGATGCGTTCGTCCGTGATGTGTTCGTCCATCCGCGCCGCCGAACCGGCCCCCTGCTCGCTGCCCACGCCCGATGCCACTTGACCCCGCACTTCAGTACTGGATCGCTCGATCGCAGCAGACCTTTGGCCCGTACTCACCGGCCGAAGTCGAGCAGTACCTCCGCAGCGGCAACATCCTGCCCACGGATTACTTTCGCAGCGAGACCGACACCGAGTGGACGACGGTCGCTCAGGCTCTCGGGATCGCGCTGCCTCCGCCGACGGCGGCGGGCGCCGCGGGTCACTTCGGGGGTGCGAGCGACAGCGAGGGTCCAGCTCGTTCGATGGCGGTCACGTCGCTGATCCTCGCTGGCGTCGGGTTTCTCTGTTGCGGCTTGTTCGTCTCAATCCCCGGCATTGTCATCGCTGCGATCGCAATGAAGCGACCGCCTGCGAGTGCACGACCGCTCGCGATCTGGGGACTCGTCGCCAACATCATCGTGACGATTATCTCGATCGCGCTGATTTTCATCGGCCCGATCATCATGCAAGCTATTCTCGGCGGAATGACGCCGAACGGCAGAGGCGGGCTCTGATGAGTCGTTCAAATCCAACAGGCGCGAGCGACGACGTCGAGCGCGTCTCCTTCATCAGCCTTGGCTGTCCGAAGAACCTCGTCGACAGCGAGAAGATGCTTGGCATTCTGCATCAGAGCGGCCTGTCGCTCGTCAACAGCGACCAGAGCGCTGATGCAATCGTCATCAACACCTGCGGCTTCCTCGAAGCGTCGAAGGACGAGTCGATGGGAGTTATTCACGAGGCCATCGAGCGAAAGAATCGTGGCGAACTGAAGCGCGTCGTTGTCGCCGGATGCTTGGTGCAGCGGTACCGGGCGAAACTCCTCGATTGGGCACCGGGCATCGACGCAATGATCGGTGTCTTCGATCGCGACCACATTCTCGACGCCGTCCGCGGTGGCGTGCGTGCGTCGATCGACGACGACGCAACGCGGGCGCCGTACTGGATCGCGGGAAACGCGCTGCAAGCTGCGAAAGAACGTGGAAAAGACACGGTTGGCCTCACCGTCAACGGACTCGACGGCAAAGGCGTGGGTTACTTCGAAGACGACTCGAATCGCTTCCGACTAACACCGCGCCACTGGGCCTATCTTCGCGTGAGTGAAGGATGCAATCAGCGCTGCGCGTTCTGCACGATCCCGTCTATCCGCGGCAAAATGCGCTCGAAGCCGGTTGAGACGATCGTGGCCGAGGCGCGGCAGCTCCTCGTCGATGGCGCGTTCGAACTGAATCTCATCGGACAAGACACGACGAGTTTCGGTATGGATATCGGCTACGAAGAAGGGCTCGTCGGCATGCTCGGCGAACTCGATCGCGTCGCCCGCGACCACGGCAACGCGTGGATGCGCCTCATGTACGCGTACCCGTCGAAGTTCACCGACGCCATGATCGATGCGATCGCGTCGCTCGACCGCATCGTGAAGTACATCGACATGCCGCTGCAGCACATGAGCGACCGCATGCTCAAGTCGATGCGGCGTCACATCACGAAGGACGAACAACTTACGCTGCTGGAGAAGCTGCGCCAGCGCATTCCCGGCATCGCGATTCGCACGACGTTCATCACCGGCTTCCCTGGCGAAACGCAGGAAGATCACGAAGAACTCCTCGAGGTCGTGCGCACCTTCGGCTTCGACATGCTCGGAGTGTTCCGCTATTCGCGCGAAGACGGCACTCCCGCGGGCACGATGGACGAAGACGAATCGCTGCACGTCGCCGATGAAATCAAAGTCGAGCGCGAAGCTGAGTTGATGCTCGCGCAGCAGGAAGTCGCATTTGATTCTGCGAAGTTCCTCGCGAAGGAGCGGGTCCAGTTCGACATCCTGATCGACGGCCCCGCAGCGGGGAAAACGACCGGCAGGAAGACGACCGGCGTTTCAAAGGGTGGCACGCTCTACACCGGCCGTGCGTACTTCCAAGCACCGCAGATCGACTCGCTGACGTACGTCTTGAGCAATGAGGCGTTGTCGCCGGGTGAACTCGTGCGCGCCACAGTCGTCGACGCCGACGGATACGACCTCGTTGCACAACCAACGAACGAGCTGGAAAAGAAAGTCGGGCTGAAGGTCGTTCGATAGCTGCGCTTTCGTTGCAACACTCTGACCGCGTCGTCGTACGATCTGTTGCGTGGCTCTTCTGAGGCGTGCTTGGGTTTCTGCCCAGACACCCTCAGACGGCCACCCTCAAGACAACACGGATTCGAACGTCGCGTACTCCAAGGCGATTGATGCCTTCAGAGGATCTGGGTCCGAGAGCCTGACCGGAGAGTTGCCCATGACGATCGTCGCATCGCTCGCCCTCGCCTTTGCCGTTCTTGCGTCAAACCAAAGCCCGCTAGCGCCGACACCAGCGCCGACCCAGCCAGACGCCGTGCCCGCACCGACGCCTGCTGTGTTAGGCCCGCACATGACGGCGTCGGTGAACCTCGATCCAGAGCGTCCCGCGCCGATCGTCGGGTGGTGGAGTAACGGAACCCAACTCTTGGACGTCGCCCCAGGGGGGGCGTATCGCCTCTTCGCATCACAGAGTCGCTACCTCAAGCCTATCGAAGTGGGTCGCTGGCATCGACAGAACTACGCCGCGTTCTGGCTCGACCCGTACTCCGCGCGCAAGGAACAGCGGACGCGCGTCGCGCTGTCCAAAATCGACGACGCGCTCGTAGTCACCGTGCGTAACTTCGAACCGATGACTCGCTCTGACGCGCCGCCAGTCGCCGAAGAAGACTTTGTGATCGGCCTCTGGCTCGGCGCCGGCGGCAGCCTCGATCTCCAGCCAACGATGCGCTACCACTTCGTCGCGCCGCAGCGACCGAGCGAAGGACGACCGGTCGTCATCGCGAGCCACCGCGGAACCTGGCACCTCGAGGGTGGTCGCGTCGAACTCATTCCCGACTCCCCTTCCGTGGCGACGGTTCTGTTTGAACCGATCCGCGACGCGGAGGGTCGGCCGTACATGCGGTTGCGCGGCGTCGAAGGCGTGCTTGATCGGATCGCGGAACGCTCCGCGACGCCCGTGGCGCAGCCTCCCTCGTCGCCTGCCACCCCGCCTAACACGTCGCCTGCCACCTCTTTGGGCAATTCGCCAATCGTGCAGCCCACGAGCGATGCCTAACAAGTCGCTCGGCTCGCTCGCGCGATTCGCTACTCACCGCCCGCGCGGAGCGCGCTTGGTTGCCCGTGCGGCTGTCGGAACCACCGCCGCTTTTCCGTTACCGCCGATCGTGATTGCGGTGCACTGCTTTCCGCCACCAGCGATGGGCGTCAGCAGTTCGTTCAGCGTCGTCGAGGCGAAGCCTTGCTCGATCGCAGCGATTGCGTCGTCGAGCCTTCGATGCAGCGGACAGAGACTGATGTGTTTCGGGTCCCCAAGCGGACACGAGCGAATCCGCTGAATCGGCGTGACTGCGTTCACGACATCGAGAATCGTGATCTCACTCGCTGGTCGCGCGAGTGCAAAGCCGCCGTTGGGACCGCGTTGCGAGCTCACGAGTTGCGCAACGACGAGGTCGCGCATGACCTTGGAGATGTACCCGCTCGGAACTTTCGTGACTTCAGCAATGCGCTCGCTATTCGCTGGCACCCCGTCGGACGAAGCGAGAAAGACTGCGGCTCGCAGTGCGTATTCGGCTGTGCTCGACAACATATGGACTACTCCGGCACCGTTCGCCCCTGCGCCTTCAGCCAGTTGATTCGAGCCGATGGCAGGTCCGCCCAAGAGAGTAGCGTTCCACCGTGTGTTTCGCGCGCGGCGTTCGCAGCCCCTTCATCTCCGAACGCGACCAGCCACGATCCCATTGGCGTCTGGATTGCCTCGGACATCACATATCGCGCGGTGGTCGCTGGCACCCACTCCCGGGCCGCGTAGTCGCGCGAGAAACGAGCAATGATCGCGTCGTCGCGATGAGTGCGCTCGTAATCAAGCAAGCACCCAAGGTCGTCAAACAATCGATAGCCTCGGCCGTCCGGCAGTTCGACGAGGAGCGCAGCCGAACAACGGTCTTCGGCGATCATCATGCCGCAGTGAGAACACTCGTCACGACCGACCCGCAGGACCGGTGGACCATCGCTCGGCGCGTCGGAACAGCCAGCCGTCATGGCGGCGATGCCAAGGACGCATCCAGCGGCAAGCGAGCTTCGGAGGTTCTTCATACCGGCGACCTTCGGGAAAAGATCGCAATCGCAAGTGCAAGCGGCACTGCGATCCACGCGGCAAACACCAGCGCGAACAGCACTGCGACGCGCTCGCCATAGGTATCCATCGCGTAGAGCCCTGCGGGACCAAGTACATCAAGGGACGTGTCGACGGCATGCAGCGACCACATCTTGAACACTTGGAGAGGATTCGCGACGCAGAGATAAAATAGGGTTTCTATGCGCAACTTGAATGCGAGCGTCCCCGCCATCAGTCCGAGGTCGGTCGCGAATACGAGCGCAAGCCAGAGAAACACTGCGGTGCCGACTGCGACTGACGCTTTCCGAGCTAGGACAGAAACGAGCATCCCCACGCTCAACATCGCGAGCGCGAGCGCGAAGGAAAGGCCTGCGAGCCAGACGATGCTACTCGGATTCGTCGCCTCGCCTTTCCATGCGAGGATTCCCGCGCAACCTCCGAGTCCGAGCGCGATACACGCGAGCAGCGCGGCAGAGATGCCCACATACTTGCCGACAAGGAGTTCCCAGCGCGCGATCGGTTGTGCGAGAAGATAGGCCAACATCCCCCGCTCACGATCCGACGCGACCGAGCTCGCGCCGGCAGTCAGCGACATCAACGGCACAACGAGAAGGACGAGGTTGAGCAAGCCCGCCGTCGTCCGCCCGAAACCGGACAAGCCAGCGCCGCCCGCGCTCGCAGAGGAGATATAGGAAACACCCAGTCCGAGCCCTAAGAACGCGATCGTGTCAAGAAGGAACCACCGACTGCGCACGGCATCGCGCAACTCACGGAACGCAATCGCAGAGATGTTTGCTAGCGCCGTCGGCGGTGCGGCGATGCGATGCATGCATGGAACAACGATGGCACTCATGGTGTGGACTCCCGTTCCCGTGCGGTGTGCTGCGTTGCCGTCTTCGACCCGCTCACACTTGTCGCGATCACTTCAAAGTCGTCGATCGAAATGCGCGCGTCGGCGAGAACGCGGAACGGCGCCGCTTTCTGCTCACTCGGCACCGGCACAAGCAGCCCAACGCCGTTCGGACGGGGGGCAAAGCCGCTGGCGCGAAGCGCGGTCATCGCGGCATCGCACACCTGCGGACTCAGGTGGAAGTGCAATAGTGTGCCGAGTCCAAGCTGAGGTACAAACTCCGAGGCGAGGCACTCGTGCGCAATCTTGCCGCGGTCGAGCGTGATGACGCGCTTCGCAAGCGTCGTGACCTCATCGACCCGGTGGGAAGCGAAGAGCAACGTGCGCCCACCTTCGGAGAGTTGCCCGAGTAGCGCTACGAACTCTTCGCGCCCGCAAGCGTCGAGGCTCGCCGTGACTTCATCGAGAACCAAGATGGGCGGATTGCCGATCAGTGCGATCGCGAGCGCGAGTCGCTGTTTCATGCCACCGGACAACTCCCGGACACGTTTCGCCGCCTGCCCACCGAGGCTCACTCGGTCGAGCACGTCATCGACTTCGCTGCTCGACACGCCCTTAAGCCGCGCGAAGAAACGTATCGCTTCGCCGACCCGTAAATCGTCATAGAAGCCGAGTTCCTGCGGAACGTATCCAATGAGCTGACGCGCACGTTTTCCTTGGCGCCGAACATCGCATCCGCCGACTTCGATCTGCCCTCGGAATCGAAACAGCCCGAGCACACATCGGATGACCGTGGACTTCCCAGCGCCGTTGATACCCCACAATGCAACAGCGTCGCCCGTTGGCACCGTGAAAGACACATCTTCGATCGCTACAGCTCGACCGAACGATTTGCAGAGGCCTTCAATGCGAATCATGACCGACGCTCCTCGCCGCTGTCGCGCGCCTGATCGCCTCGCGACAGACCCGCACCAGTCGCAGACATCGCAAGAATTGCAGCGCCGAGCGCTCCGAGTACTGAGCCAACGACGATCAACGAACCGCCGCTGGGTTGTGACGACGAGACCGCTGCATGACGAATCTCAGGCGCCATCAGCGGCGCAGGGTCAGTGAACTTCGCTTCGGGACGCACCGCAGGTAACGCGCGCTGGACGAACTCGACGGCTTGCTGCGCAGGACCGAGCAGAAACACGCGGAGCTTGGGCTCGCGATCGAGCATGTTCTCGAAGAGCGTTTGCGACGCGTACTCGTAATCACCGATCCCGTCGCGATCCTCGTCGTACCCGACGTAGTCACTCCAGTAGTTTCCACGGTCGCCGCGACTAAATGTATTGCCTCGTAGTTCGCCACGCCCCTGCACGCTCACTTGCTCGAAGTTATCGATGAAGTTGTTTCCAGTGACGACATTACCTCGCACCGATGGCAGGATCGCCATTCCAACGTCGTTGTAGGCGAAGGTGTTTCCTTCGATCACGCTCGGCTCTTTTGCGCCGAACGGTGATCCATCGAGGTAGATCCCGACGCGATTGCCAGCGACGAGGTTCTCGTCGATGACGAAGCGGTCAGTTTCCTTGAGCCCGATGCCATAGCCGCTCGGTCCGCGATTTCGAGTGATGCGGTTACGACGCAGCTTGATCTCTTTGCTGTACATGAGATAGACGCCGACCGAGTTGTCGGAAAGCTCGTTTTCGTCGATCGTTACACCGTCGCTATACATGAGATGGAAGCCGTATCGGCAACGAAACGAACGATTGCCGCGCACAACGACGCCCTTCGAGTACCAGAGGATCGCATCACGGCCGTCGTGGATTTCGTTGTCCTCGATGACAACACGATCACTCCGCCAGAGGCGAAGTCCGTCGCCGCGCCGCGCGATGTCGAGGAGCTTGCCACCGATCTTGTTTCCGCGGACGACGCTGTCCGACGCGGACTTCAAATCGATGCCGAACAGAATGTCCTCGAGCACATTGTCGGTGATCGTTACGCGCGGCGCAAGGACACGAATCCCGCAGTTTTCACGATCGAGATCGATTCCCGTATCACGAACGACGAAGCCGGAGAACTCGGCGCCCTCCGCAGTGATCTCCACAATGTCACCATCGCCGCCGCCGTCGATGACAGGCTGGTCGCGCCCTACAAGTCGAACCGCCTTGTCGATTCGAAGGTGTTCGCGGTATGTTCCGGGACCGATCTCAATCACGTCACCGTCGCGCGCCGAGGCAATGCGGGCGGAGATGCTCGTGGCTGGCCCGTCGGGCCGATTATGCAATGCTGGTTGTAACGAGAGCGTCAGCACTAGGAAAAGCGCGCATCGCGTCATGACGCACCCGCGACTGCCTCGACTGGCGAACTGGCCCGACGAGCCGCTTCAAAGAGCGGCTTGTAGGCACGGCGATGGAACCAGAACCCGACGATTGTGACGCCGGAAGACGCGAACGCGAGCCACAATCCCCAGCCCATTTCAGCATAAGTCTTGAACTGACCGATGCCACCTTCGCCCAAGATCGTCGGCGTGAACGGCTTCACGGAGGACGAAAGCGGAGCCTTGGGATCGAGACCCTGCCCGAACAGCTGCATCCAGAATTGAAGATCGATGAGAAAGATCACGGGGAAAAGCAGTGCGGGTATTGCAAGAAGAATCGCCCATCGACTGTGCACGACAGCAGCGCCTTCCACGAGCAGCACCATCGCAACGATGATCCAAACCGAAGCCCTCCGCTCAAGTTGGCCAGCCTCGTGCAGCGATCGCATTCCGATGTAGTGATTGAGCCCGTCGATTTCTTTGACATCACCACCGAGGTGATTGACGTACGCCGTCAGTTCGAGCCCGTCCGGGTACTGCGGTGCAACTAACTCCATGTGCCAGTACGGCAGAAATATGGACACGAGTAGCAACACTCGCGCGAGTGAGAGGAGCAATGTCGGAAGCAGATAGCGCGCGCGATGGCGATCGAGTTCCGCAGATGGAATTCGAGGTCCTAAGAGGCGCGACGTGAATCCGGACATAGTGTTCTCCGCGAGGGAAAAGTGGGCAGCGAGTGATGCGCGAGAGCGAGAAGAATCCGTGCCGCGCCTTCGCACGGCACGGACGCGTGGTTACTTCGTAGCGTCGGTGACTGCGGTCGAACTCTTCGGCTTGACCTGGAGGTAGCCCATCATCTCGAGGTGCAACGCGGAGCAGAACTCGGTGCAGTAATACGGATAGGTTCCCGGCTTGTCAGCGGTAAACGTGAACTCGGTGAACTCACCCGGTTCGAGACTCAGGTTGATGCCATAACCGCCGATGCAGAAGCCGTGCGTTGCATCGATGGTCGACTCTACCGAGACGATGCGCCACGTTACGTGATCGCCTTCATTGACGACAACGTGCTCGGGTGTGAAGTGGCTGCGAACCGCCGTCATGTTCACGGCCACCTGGCTTCCATCGCGCGTCACTCCTTCCTTGCCCGCCCTCGGCGCTCGCGGATCGAGAGCCTGCGTATGCGGGTCCCACCCGATTTCTGGGTACGTCGTCCACGTCTTCAGCTTGTCGGCCTTGATCATCTGGCAGTAGTGCGGCTCGCCAACGCCAATCGGCATGTCGAAGAGTACGGGCATCGTGGTACCCGGCGCGCCGATGTCAACGAGTTGAAAATTCTGCGGGAGGAGCGGGCCGGTCGGAAGGAACCGGTCCACCGACCACTTCGACATGGAGATCAGATACTTCCCATCGGGGCTCGCCGAATCGCCTTCAGCGGTGCACAAGTGACCAATGTTGTATTGTACCGGCGTCTTCGTCACGAGCTTCCACGGCGCCTCCTCGTGCTTCTTTGCGTAATCGCCACCGAGCGTCCAACGGGCGACGGCAGAGTCGAGGAAGAGCGACGTATATGCATAACCCTTGTCATCGAACTGCGTGTGCAATGGCCCGAGGCCAAGTTCGACTTGCGCCTCCATGACCGCGTCGAAATCGAGAACCGGGACCCCGTAGTCGTCCTTGCCGCTGAACTTCTTGTCAGCGATTGCCTTCTTGAGTTTCTCGATGGAGTACACGGTGACGTGGGGATCGAGCTTGCCGGCGACAACCATGTATTGACCGTTGGGAGTGACATCGACGCCGTGTGGGCTTTTCGGCTCGGGCACGAAGTAGAGGAGTCCGTCAGCGATCGATGTCTCGAGCGAGATCACCGGGAATCCGTTCGTCTTCTTCGCCTTGCCGGCTTTGAACGCCTGCTCGGCCCTCTTCCAATCAATGACATGGAGATAGTCCATGTCGCGCTGGCTCGCACCTGCTTCGAACGGAGGCTTCCCCTGCTCGATGCCTCCCGTTGCCATTTCGGTGTTGAACGAGTTGAGAAAAATAAATCCGTCGCTTGCGAGTTTGCCTGCGTCGGCAAGATCTTGCCAATACGGAGGAAGCTCAAGCGCAAAGGAATTGTCAACGTCAATGCGGCCTTTCGCACGATCGAACTTCCACAACGTCACCATCCCGCGATACGACTTCTTGTAGTCGTCGATGGGTGCGTAGCCGTAGCCGAGGACTGTGGCGTATTGTCCGCCCTCCACGATGTACTCGGTGTTAGGCGTGACGAAGGCACCGCCGTGATCGCTCACGGTCAGAGGGTTCTTGACGACTTGCTTGGTCTCCCAGTCGCGGAGGTCGATCACGCCAATGCGTGCGTTTGCCTTGTCACCAATGAAAAGGAACTGGCCGTCATACTCCCCCGCCGTCTCCGACAGTGCAGGGTGATGCGTGTCGCCCCACGGCACAAGCTTTCCATTGATCTTGAGTCGCTCCAGTACCGGATCGTCTTGACCGGAGAATCCGTATCCCTGCCACGACTCCGGCGTAAATACAGCGATCGACCTAAGCAATCGCATGCTCGGCACGCCGATCGCAAAGACTTGCCCGCTCTGTCCGCCCGACGAGAAGAGAACATAATCGTCGTGGCGACCGCTCGGCATGTACGTCTTCGTCGCAGCCAGAAGGTCATCGACTGTGAGTTTTCGTTCGTTCGCGACTTTGGTGAGTTCGGCCACTTGGCTCGCGTTGAGTTCGACCGGCTTCACCTCTTTTTGCCGGCCACGGCGCGACTCCTTCTTCACGTCCTGAGCGAGCGTCGTGCCGCTCATTGTGAGTCCGACCACCGCTGCGAGAAGCGCCGTGAAGCGGACGGGATGACTGGTTCCGGGATGTCTGGACAGAGCGCGGTGCATTCGAATTTCCTTTCAATAGATAGATAGATAGATAGATAGATAGATAAGGCTGTGCGGCGAGGTCGCCGATCACTGGGATTTGCTAGCAGCGGACTTCTCGATCGATCGCAGGAATGCGATGATGTCGAGCAGGTCGTCGTCGGAGAGGGCCGGATTCCCGCCCTTTGGGGGCATCCCGACCTTGGTGGTGTTGAGTGGATCGCTCGGATCGCGACCCTTCTTGAGGAACGCGAGCAGTGCGTCGTCGTCGAGCTTCTTGGCGAACTCGCTTGTCACGAGGTCTTTGCCCAAGTTCAGCATGCCGTGCGCGTCTCTTCCGTGGCACGCCGCGCACGACGCGACGAAGAGCTTGGTGCCGTGCGCGATGTATTCGGCTAGTTCGGCGTCGCCTCCCGCTGCCGCGAGTGCGCTCGCTTTTTCGTCTGGTGTTACTGGCCCGACAGCTGCGAAGGCAAGTGGCGAGATGTCAGGCACGTCTGGCTTGCGGCGCGGGTCTTGGAGTCCACGCAGATACGCAACGATGTGTTCGAGGTCATCGCTGGTGAAGCTCGGATTTCCGCCGAGCGGCGGCATCGGCACCTTGGTGGTGTTGAGCGGATCGTTGATTTCACGGCCACGCCGAATGAACGCTACGACTTCTCCATCGCTGCGCTCACAGACAAAAAGACTGCGGGTGAGATCCTTGCCGAGTCCGCGCACTCCTAACCCGTGCGGACCATGGCACGTCGCGCAGGTCGCAACGAACAGTTCGCGACCGCGCATGTAGCGTTCGGGTTCCAGCGTGGGCAGCGCTGGCAGGAGCGCGACCGGCAACGGCGCGTTCGGATTCGGAGTGAAGCGCATCTGAAGTCCGCGCATGAAGAACGTCGCGCCAACCATCAGCCCAAGAGCGGCGAGCCCGGCCGTGAGCGCCAATCCGCTTGCGAGCAATTCGTGACGAGCGGCTGGGCGCGATGCGGGCTGGCCCTCTGCACCATCGTGCGAGGGCGACTGGACCGAGCGGACAGAGGGAAGGACGGTCATGGCGGCTCCGAACTGCATGCGACATATATCGCACGTTGTTTATAGAGATATCGTCTGAATGCCGCCGTGTCAACCGCTTTTCTGTTGTGCTTTCGTGGTGAAATGAAGGAACGAGGCCCACCGCTAAAAGCAAGCTGTTGTTCATACAGCACTTACGTCCAAACCTCTAATGGTGTGGAGTAACGCAGTCTTCGCACAGAAAGCGGGCGACACGGTTACCGTCCGAGGCTGCAATGAGCCGTTCCGTCTGGTGGCCTCGATTTCACGACTCTGCGTTCGCCCCGGCGCTACGCGACCAGTTCGCTCTGCACTGGCAGGCGAATCTGTTGATGCTCCGGTCGACGCGCGCGGTGTTCGGGTTCTTTGCGATCACGCTCGTGCCGATCGGAATTCTCACGGTCGGCTGGTGGGCCATGGACCGCGTGGCTGGCAAGCAATCGTGGTTTCTCGACGGCTGGTGGGGTCCGGTGACCGCGCTCACCATGCTCGTGACGTTCGCAGTTTTCCAGCACTTGGCGTTCGTCCAAGCGATGAACCGAACCTACGGGCCGTTCGTCCGTCAGGCCATGCGGCAGCGAGGAATTCCGGTATGCCCGCGATGCGGTCATCTCCTTCCTCCACACTCGGCGCCGCAGCACTGCGGCGAGTGCGGCGGTGCGGTGTGATTGCTGCGGTACACTGCGGGACTTTCGATCGCGACTCGGCTCGACTCCGAGTCCCCCTCCCCCCGGTACCTGCCCGCCCGTGCCCATCCGCAACTTCTCCATCATCGCCCACATTGACCACGGCAAAAGCACGTTGGCTGATCGCCTCCTCCAGGCGACCAACGCGGTCAGCGAACGCGAGGCGAAGGCCCAACTCCTCGACTCCATGGATCTCGAGCGTGAGCGCGGCATCACGATCAAGGCCTCGGCAGTGACGGTCTATCACAAGCACAAGGGCGAGATCTATCAGCTCAACTTCATCGACACGCCCGGCCACGTCGACTTCGCCTATGAGGTGTCGCGAGCGCTGACCGCGTGCGAAGGGGCGATCTTGGTGGTCGACTCGACACAGGGCGTTCAGGCCCAGACGGTTGCGAACGCATACCTCGCCGTCGCTAACAATCTAGAGCTCATTCCGGTCATCAATAAGATCGATCTGCCTGCGGCCGATCCTGACACGGTCGCGATGGAGATCGAACAGGTGCTCGGCCTGCCCGCCGAAGATTGCATCTTGGTGAGTGCGAAGACGGGCCAAGGTATTCAAGAGCTGCTCGGCGCCATTTGCGAGCGGTTGCCCGCACCGCGCCAAGCGCAGACGACGAAACTCCGCGGCCTCATCTTCGACAGCCACTACGACGACTACAAGGGCGTCGTGGTGTACTTCCGCGTCTTCGACGGTCGCATCAAGGTCGGCGATAAGGTTCGGATGATCGGCACAGGGCGCACGTTCTACGCGAGTGAACTCGGTCGATACACGCCGTTTCCGTCGAAGCTCGAAGCGCTGAATACTGCCGAAGTCGGCTACATGTGCGGCGGCATCAAGTCGCTCGGCGACGTGCGCGTCGGCGACACCATCACGCTCGACAACGACCCTGCCGAGGAGCCCCTCGCCGGCTACAAAGAGCCGAAGCAGATGGTGTTCTGCGACTTTTATCCATCGAGCTCAGGAGCCGACGGTTCGAGCGGGAAAAAGGGCGACTTCGAGGCGCTCCGCGAAGCGATCGACAAGCTGCATCTGAACGATGCGAGCTTCACGTATGAGGTGGAACACTCCGAGGCCCTCGGCTTCGGCTTCCGCTGCGGGTTCCTCGGACTCCTGCACATGGACATTGTGCAGGAGCGACTCGAGCGCGAAGGCGGCGTTGAGATCGTGCAGACCGCGCCGACCGTTTCGTATCTCATCGAAATGAACGACGGTACGTCGATCGAAATTCATAACCCTGCCGACCTGCCCGACCTGTCGAGGGTGAAGGCGATTCGCGAGCCGATCGTAAAGATTGAAATCATTTGCCCGAACGAGAACATCGGCGACTTGATGAAGCTATGTGAGATGCGCCGCGGAATCTTCAAGGCACAGAAGTTCCTCTCCGCCGATCGACAGATCCTCGATTACGAATTACCGCTCGCGGAAATTATCTACGACTTCTACGACAAGTTGAAGTCGATCACGCGCGGCTACGGCACGATGGATTACGAGATGTTTGAGTACCGCGAGGACGCACTCGCGAAGGTCTCGATCCTCGTGAACGGTGAACCGGTCGAGGCGCTGTCACTCATCTGCCATCGCTCGAACGCCGAGCATCGCAGCCGCTGCATTCTCACGAAGCTGCGGCAGCAGATCGACCGTCACCAGTTCGAGATCGCACTCCAAGCCGCGGTGGGCGGCAAGGTGATCGCGCGAGAATCGATCAAAGCCCTTCGGAAGAACGTCACGGCGAAGTGCTACGGCGGCGACGTCAGCCGCAAGCGCAAGCTGCTCGAGAAGCAAAAAGAAGGCAAGAAGCGTATGAAGACGATCGGCACCGTCTCCATCCCTCAAGAAGCATTCATGGCCGTCCTCGAGCAGGGTGACTAATCGCGGCGGATGCCGCGACTCAGACACCTCCGCGGCGGATGCCGCGACTCAGACACCTCCGCGGCGGATGCCGCGACTCAGACACCTCCGCGGCGGATGCCGCGGCGAGCAACTCACTTCTTCTTGCGGATCGTGAAGTCGTCAGATTTGGATTTCGAGGTTGAAACCGTCACGGTCACCGGGCGATCGGCGTTCCCGACATCCGACTTCGTGCGCTGCGTGAAACTAAAGTACTCGCCCGTGACTTCCACGTCGTCAAGTATCGTCCCGGCAAGGTAGCTCTTGTCGCTCCACGTCACCTTCGCATTGCCTTTGGATGTCCACCCCTCCATCTTGACCTGCACCACGACATACATTCCAGCGTCGACGTCGTCCGCGGTCACCTTCACTGGCACTCCCACCGCCTCTGTCCGTATGCCACCATCGCAAGCGCAGAGCGCGACGGCAACGGTGCAAGCGAAGAAGCGAGGAACGACGGTCCAGAAGCCGGAACTCGTGCGGGAGCGAACCGAAGAGAGTCGCGCGAACATGGGGCAGAGGACCTTTCTCGACATGGAGTAACGCTCGCGATCTAACCGTCGCGTTGGTCAGCGTCGTGGGTTGACTGAGATGTGAGCGATGGCGGCGTGGGCTTCATCGACCTCCGGTGGGACCGCAACTTTGACGGGTACGCCCACGCCCGGCGCTCCGATTCCACCGGATGAGGGTTGAGAAGTCTGACTACGACGAGGCATGGTCACGTTCCTTTCGAGGACTCCGCGCGTTCGCGTCGCGAACTCAACTTTACTATCGCAGGTTGATCTGGATTACCGCGACGCGTACTTCACCTTTACGCATGGTTGCTGAAGTCACAATCACGAAACTCGGTCGCACAGGGACATCAGAGCGGTCGCGGGTTTGCAGGCTTACGACAGCGAATCGCTTCCAATTCCCGTTTTGAAGCGTCACCGGATCGCTCGCGATCACCCCGAGAGGCGGGCGGACCCAGTCGTTGAGATCGCTGTATGCCAACTCGATCGGCATCGGTGCCGAGTCGTCGATGGATGGCTGGGTGGGACCGTAGCTAATCTCGATGTCGAGAGCTACCGAATCCCCTTCGCTCGCGAAGGGCGGAAGACTGACCTTGACCGGCACGCCCACCGCGAGCGGCTCGGCGTCGGTCGTCGCGCCTTCCCCGAGCGCTGAACCGGCTTGCCGCGATGGCGGCACATTCACGCCGCCCCCGAAGTGCTCGCGCATCCGACGAGACCGATCGCGATACAAGCGATGAGAGCCACCAGCGCGGTCGCTCGCGCTTGTGCCAGCGTGTGCTGGGCTGTCGGCATGTCTTGTCCCAGTGAGGTGTTATTAGTCATAGATCTGCTCGATCAATTCGCGCTTCGTGTCGTTATGGCGAGGGATTGACGATGACTGTGGTCGTGGCAGTTTGCGCCGGGCTTCCTGTTGCGTTGACAGTCACATTGAGCGGCACCGAGACGTTCGGCGCGATGTACGTTGACTTCACGTGCAGGATGAACTGCGCGGTGAGATCCGCCGTCGCAACGTAGTTCAGCGGAGATGTCTCTTGGAACACCGATGCATCGGACCAAGTGAGCGTGACCACCGCGCCAGGCGCGAAGATGTCAGTCACCGCGATCGTTGTCACGTCAGCGGTCAGGGTCGATGGATTCGCGGCGACCTTGACCGGCACGCCTACGGCAGCGACGACTGTGGTTGAAGTTCCCCCGACGACTGGCGGTCTCCACTTCGACACCAGCCATCCGCCGAAGAATCCGCCAATGACACCGCCGACGACGCCAGCTGCGAAGGCGAGGAAGACGAGTTCGAACTTTCTGATGGTGAACGGTCCGCCTAGTGGTGTTGGCATGGTTACTTCTCGAGGGGCTTACGAAATTTGGACGGCCGTCACTTCGTGACCGTGCCAGCAGCACTGCTCGTTGCACGTGTTTAGACAGCGAGAATCTGCCCGCACGAGGAACCGGAACGTGCGGCCTCGCAGACGGTTTCGCGGCAGACTAACCGGCTCCTTCCCACTTGGGAATCTACCTCTAACGTAATTTATCACCAATAGCGCGATTCCTGCGCGATCGCAAGCGCGGCTACGGACGAGATGTCGTCGCGCGATGCCCACCCAACGCCCGTACCGCGACATCGAGGGCCTCTTGGTCTGACAGCGCGCAGCCTTCGGCCCACGCAACGTCGAACTCGTCGGCGCTCGCCACATTTCGCGCGACCCCGAGCGCCGATTCGTAGCTTGCGACTTCCGTGGCTTGCACGTCGACACCGAGCGCGCCTCGGCGCCGACTCGCAGCGCCGAACAAGAGGATCGCCGACCGGATCCGCTCGCCGATGGGCTCGCCAGCACACGCGATCTGCCCCGCGAAACCTAGGCTCTCTGCAACGCCTTCGGGCTCATCCGTCCGCATCCGCATCGCTAACGCCTCGCGACAGAAACTCCACGCAAGAGCGCAGTCGCCACGAATCAGTGCGATCCGAGCACGCCACTGGATCGCTGTGCTCACACGCACCACGTCTTCGGTGCGGCGAAGGACGGGGATGGCAGCGGAGAGGTTTGTTTCAGCATCGTCGAGGCGATCTTCTGACGCGTCGAGAATCGCGAGCGTTAGTCGCGTGTTGGCCTCGCCGACCTCGCTCTTCAACTCTGCGTAGATGCCCCGCGCTTCGGCGAGCGCCGCTCGCGACGATTCGAAATCGTACATCTGTTGCGACGCTAGCCCAACGTTGTGGAGCACCGCAGCAAGCCGCGTCCGTTCAGTCGCCATCGTGCTCTCGGGAGCTTGAGCTACGATTTGTCTCTGCAACTGAAGTGCACGGCGATAACCGTCACACGCGGTCCGCGGATCTCTGAGCCAGACTAACTTCGCGCGGGCGGCGAGGAGCCGAACTTGGCGCACATCGCCGCGCTCGCCCCATGCCGCGAGCAGCGGTGTCAGTAGATCAATCCCTTCCGCATAGCGGCCTCGGTCGTACCAGTAGTCTTGCATCTCAATCGCCATGTCAACAGCAGTTGCTAGGGCCAATGGATCGGTGAGCGCACGTCGAATCGCAGCGCAGCAGTCGGCCTGATCGTGGTTCAAATTGACGGACTCGAGTCCGCGTGGCAATCGCTGCGGCGGGAGATCGCTCGCCTGCGGCGGCTCAGCGACTAATTCGGCGAAGCGTGCGAGGTGACGGCGCCGAAGCGAGCCTAGTTCTTCCGCTCGCTCACCCACATCCAAGCGCCGCCGACACAGATCACGCACGACCTCGAAGAGGCGATAGCGTGGTCGAACTGATGAACTGTCGGGCTGCACCAGCGCTTGGTCGATCAGGCCATTCAGCAAGTCGTGGAGGGCGGTCGGCGGCAACCGCTCGTCACAACAGACCGCTTCAACCGATGCTGAGGTCCAACTGCCCTCGAACAGCGAAAGGCGCTCAAGCAGGAGTCGCTCATCCGGTGACGCGCTCTCGACACTCCACTCGACCGTGCGACTCACCGTCTGAGAGTCTCGCGCCAAGTCCTTCCGAACCAGCGGCTGAATAATCTGCGTCAGACGCACCAGAATCTCTTCGGGCGTCATGAACCGAACGCGCGACGCAACGAGTTCGATCGCTCTCGGCAACCCGCCGAGCCGACGGCAGATCTCGGCGACGGCGTGCGCGTTGCTCGCGTCGAGACGGAAGAGCTTCCAACTCGCGACGGCACGCTCTACGAAGAGCCGAACGGCGTCGTACGCCTGGAGCGACGGTGCCGAGTGCGTGCCGTACTCAGGCGGGCAATCGAGCGGATCAACCGCGTGTACGGTCCAGCCAGTGTGCCCCGGCGAGCGTCGCGCCGTGACGAGTAGATGCAGTCCGGGAATGCGGACGTTGCTGAGAAGCTTGGGCAGTTCCCGAAGCACGCCGTCGGCGTCGTCAAGAATCACCAGCAGTCCACCCGCAGCGCGGCCAGCGACCTTCTGCCACAACGATTCGAGGTCGCTCGTCGTCGGCGCGCCGTCGGACGCCCTCGCGTCGCGCTCGAAAAGGGCCGCGACGATGCGACTCGGAATGGTCGAGGCGTCTACCACATCGCGAAGCTCGATGAACGCTACGCCCGCCCCAAATCGCCCGGTGCCCGCGCGCGACCGAACGAGCGCGTTGTGCGCCACGCTCAGCGCAACCCAGCTCTTTCCGCAGCCGACCGCACCACTCAGAGCGACGAGCGGCATGCGCTCCACAAGCTCCGCAACTTCGGCCACGAGCGTCGCGCGGGCGACGGTGTTCGGCTGTTGCGCTGGCACCAAATCAATCACCCGACGCGCCGACTGCTCGGGCATCCGCCGCGGTGTTAGTTTCAACAGACTGAACGCGTCGGCGATATCCCGCAGTCGCTTGTTCGGATCGGGCTCGAGGCACATCTCGACGAGCAGCCGGAGCGGTTCCGGTGCCTCGGCGGGAATCGCCGGGAGATCGACCTCAGCGCAGCAGATCTTGCGAATCAACTCGGGTCCGCGCCCGGAGAACGCCCGTTGACCGGTCAGACATTCATAGAGGACGCAACCATACGCCCAGATATCTGCCCGACGATCGACCTTTCCCTCGATCTGCTCGGGCGCCATGTACTCAGCGGTTCCGGCAAACCGAAACGGGCCAGCCGCGAGCGCCTCGTGATCGCTGGTCGCGCACTCGCTCGAGTGCTCGGTCCATTGAGGCACACCGAGTGCCAGCCCCCAGTCGACGACCTTAATGTCGTCTTCAACGATCTCTTTCGATTCGCCCAGCATGATGTTGGCGGGCTTGATATCGCGATGCACAATGCGGGCGCGATGGGCGGCGTCGAGTGCTTCGGCGACGGCGTTCGCCACGCGAAGAGTCGCAGTGACCGACAGTGGACCAGTCGCGCGAAGCCGTTGGCTCAGCGTCAGGCCGGGCACAAACTCCATGATCAACGCGCAGCGATCGGCGTCTTCGAGCAGGTCGTAAATCTGCGCGACATGCGGGCTGCGCAGACGCGCCGCCATCGCGTCGCTGCGGCGGGCTCGCCAATCGGGATTGCGCACGAGATCGGCCCGCAGCAGTTTGATTGCCACCGGACGGTGGAACCTCAGGTCGTGCGCCCGCCACACTTCGCCGAAGCCACCTTCGCCGAGGAACCGCTCGAAAACAAATCGACCGTCGGGACCGAGGGGCTCGGGAACAGACAACGGCTGAGCGGTCACGCCGGGTGCCGAATTCGCCACCGCGCCGACATTTGGCTGCACGTTCATCGTGGCGTTCCTACTCCCTCCCCCTCACCGAATTCGTCCCGCTTACGCTACAGAAAGATTCGTTATTCCTTGACGCCCAGTTCCTTCAATATCTCAGCCGTGATGTCGATCGCCTCTGGGTAGCGCAGCAACGACCGGCCAATGACCTGTTCCCGCGCGCCAGCAAGGTTGTCCGCAGCGAACGGTTCAGCAGTCGGGAGGAAGCGAACGACAAGATCGATGCCTTCTTTGTCGCTCAGGATCTCGACGGCGTTGATGAGTTCGCGATATCCCTTCTCAATCTGCTCGGCAACCAGCTTCTCGTTGATCCGGAGCGAGCCCTCGCGCCAGCGGTTGTATTCGTCGCGCAAGGCGTTGAATTCTTGCTGGGCCTGACCGACGTCAGGGCTGTTAGGCTCAAGGTTCGAGTATTTCTTCTTGAGCTCCTCTAACCGCTTCCCGAACTCCTCGTCCTGCTTCTTGGTCTCGGTCTCAAGTTCCTTGCGCTTGTCGGCATACGTCGAACCCGAGAGGATCGCCTTCATGGTTCGGTCGACGTTGACAGCGGCCATCGACCAGGCGCGAGCGGTCGGCTGGTCGGACCACGAAACTCGTCCACCCTCAGCTTTGACGCGGACAGGCTTCCCCTCCTGACCCTTCGCCGGCTTCGCGTCGTTCAGAATGAGCGCGTCAGCGGGACCGAGGTCCGTCGCCGCACCAGCTTCAGCCGAGATTGGGCTGGCTGCGTGCGCAGAATTCGGGAGCAAATTCGTGAATTCGAGTTGGAACGCCAGTGAAGTTGTGGCGGCGAGGAGGGCGAGAATGGCCACGAGACGATCAGCGGAGAGCTTCATGCGCGAAGCGTACCACCGCGTTACGGGCCATCCGCGAGAAGAAGTCGCTCGACCTCGCGCGAAAAGTGATGCGTCAATCGCGCCTTGACGGCCGCCATCGAAGGGGCACTACTCCCGAGCTCCTTGGCAAGACTTGTGACCTCACGTCCGGCGAGTCCGCACGGGACGATCAGGTCGAAGTGGCGCAGATCGGTCGAGACGTTGAGCGCGAGACCGTGGAGCGTCACCCAGCGGCTCACGCGAACCCCCATCGCACAGATCTTGCGGCCACCCACCCAGACGCCCGTGGCGCAGGAGTCGCGGTCACCGCTGACGCCACAATCGGCGATCGCCGCGATGACGACCGCTTCGAGGAACCGCATGTACGAATGGATCCGCAGCCCGAGCCGATTCAGGTCGAAAATCGGGTAGGCGACGAGCTGACCAGGGCCGTGGTAGGTGATGTCGCCACCGCGGTCGGTTTCCGCGACTGTCACGCCTTCGCGCGCCAAGATTTCCCGCGTCGCTACGAGATGCTTCGCTGCGTCTGGTCGTCGCGAGACCGTGATCACCGGCGGGTCGTGTTCGAGCAGGAAGAGCGTCATCGGCTCGCCTGCCGTGTCACGCCCGGCAACCACCCGAGCGTGGGCTTCCTGTTGCAGCGCGAGCGCGTCGGCGTAGCCGATTCGGCCGAGGTCTCGGACGATGAGGTGCGGGTTCGCGGGCAACGGCATGGTGGGCACGGATCGTACGCGTGGGCCCGTACGATGCGACGCTCGCTCATGCTCGCACTCACCGTCCTCGCCAGTGGTTCGCAGGCCAACTGCTCAGCGCTCGTCGTTGACGGTCGTCGGTTAGTCTTGATCGACGCCGGGCTCTCACCCAAGGCGACGCGCGAGCGGCTCTTTGCGGCGATCGAACGCCGTCCAGAAGACGCGACCGACCTTTTCCTGACGCATCTCGACCGAGATCACTACCGCGACGGTTGGAACCGGGTGCTGCGCCGCCATCCGATTCGCGTGCGGCTGCATCACCGCCACGAAGCCGAAGCGATGGCAGCGGGGATTCCGGAGGCGTCGATCGACGCGTTCGACGAAGGCTGCGAACTGGCCGACGGCATCAGTGCGGTCGCGGTACGAATGCCGCACGACGATCGCGGCTCGACGGCACTTCGTTTCGAGTGGACTGACGGCTCATCGGTCGCGCGATTGGGATACGCGACCGATCTCGGGAGAGTTCCCGAAGCGCTGCACGAGGTATTCGACGATCTCGACATTTTGGCAATCGAAAGCAACTACGACCACGCGATGCAGCTCGCGAGCGATCGACCGCATTCTCTCAAGACGCGCATCATGAACGGTCGCGGGCACCTTTCGAACGAGCAGTCGCTCACCGCCGCAGCGCGTGTGGGCCGCGCGAGCCAATTGAAGGCGATCGTGCTGCTTCACCTCTCGCGGCAGTGCAACTGTCCCGAACTCGTTCGACGCCTTTGGCATGACCGAGCGAGCGAACTCGCGGAGCGCCTATTTGTGAGTTCGCAGTTCGCGCCAGCGACGACGGTCGTCGCGACACCGCGAATTCGACGGGCGGTCACGCGCGAACCGCTCCTTTTCAGCACTGCGGACGATGCGTAGCTGCCCCTCGCAATTCCACAATCAACGATCTTCATTGATGTCGTTGGCAAAGACCCGTCGCCCCCCTACCCTGCCCGCTTTCCTCCGACCGCCAGCCAACAGCGCATGAGCGACTCTATCAAGCACGAATGCGGTCTCGCCTTCGTGAGACTGCGCAAACCGATCGCGTGGTTTCGCGAGACGACTGGTGATGCGCTCTGGGGGATTCGACGGCTGTTTCTGCTGATGGAGAAGCAGCACAATCGCGGACAAGACGGTGCGGGTGTCGCGGCGGTGAAGTTCGACATGCCGCCGGGCGAACCGTTTCTGGTGCGCGAGCGCACGGCGAAACGAAACGCTATCGAGCGACTGTTCGACGAGGCTATGTCGCCGGTCGCGAAGCTGTCTCCGCGCGAACTCGACACACTCAGCGAAACCGAACTCAAGCGCCGCATCCCCTTCCTTGGCGAATCGATGATCGGTCACCTGCGTTACGGAACGCATAGCGGCCGCGACACCGCGCTGTGTCATCCGTACGTCAGAAACAACAACACGGCTAGTCGCGTCGTCGCGCTCGCTGGCAACTTCAATCTCACCAACGCCAGCGAACTCTTCAGCAAGCTCATCGAGTATGGACTGCACCCGGTCGGCGATAGCGACACCCAAGTTGCGATCGAGAAGATCGGCTACTTCCTCGATCGCGAGCACGAGCAGCTCGCACAGTCGATGGGTCCCGGCTCGTTCCGTGCGCTCGAGGGCTGGGAACTTGCGGAGGAAGTCTCGAAGCAGCTCGACCTCGCGCGCATTCTCCGTCGGGCGACCGAACGCTTCGACGGCGGGTATGTGTTTGCCGGGCTCCTCGGGAACGGCGACGCGTTGGTGTGCCGCGATGCTGCGGGAATCCGGCCATGTTTCATCTACGAGTGCGACGAGTGCATTGCGGCGGCGAGCGAACGAGCCGCGCTCGTCTCTGCGTTCGACGCGCGGCCAGAGGATGTCAAGGCCCTCCCGCCCGGACACGTCCTGGCGATGAAACGCGACGGATCAACATCCATCGATCGATTCGCGGATGAACTTCCGCTGCGCCAATGCACCTTCGAGCGCATCTACTTCAGCCGCGGCAATGATCGCGACATCTATCAAGAACGGAAGGCGCTCGGTCGAAACCTCGCACGGCGAATCGAAGCTGTGCTTGGCGGCTCGTGTGAGAACGCAGTCTTTGGGTTCATTCCAAACACGAGTGAGACGTCGTATCTGGGTCTGATCGAAGAGCTCGATCGCCTTGGTCGCGAGCGTGCCGCTGATGAAATCGCGGCGCTCGCGTTGAAGGGACTGGCGACGCGTGAGGCGATCGCACGCCTTCTCGAAGTTCGTCCGCGCGGCGAGAAAGTCGCCCACAAAGATCAGCGCCTCAGAACGTTCATCACGCATGACTCGGCGCGCAGCTCGCTCGTGAGTCACGTGTACGACGTGACCCCAGGAACCGTCGGTCCGAACGACACGCTGGTTGTCGTAGACGACTCGATCGTGCGCGGCACGACGTTGCGTGAGTCGATCATCACGATGTTAGCTCGGCTTCGCCCGAAGCGAATCGTCGTTGCGAGTAGCTCGCCACCGATCATGTATCCCGACTGCTACGGCATCGACATGAGCCAGCTTGGCCGCTTCATTGCGTTCGAGGCTGCGATCGGACTCCTCGTCGATCGCGGCGAGACGGCGCTCCTCGATGACATCGAACGTGCGTGCGTCGCGCAAGCTGGGCTCGCACCGGAGCGCATGCGAAACGAGGTGAAGCGGATCTATGACTGCTTCACACTCGACGAACTCTCCGCGAAAGTCGCTCAGCTCGTTCGATCGCGCCACCTTGAGCGCATCGGGTGGCACGGCGACGTCTCGATCGTCTACCAGACGGTCGCAGGACTCCGCGCCGCAATGCCCGAGCACACGGGCGATTGGTACTTCACCGGTGAGTACCCGACGCCAGGAGGTTTCCGAGTGCTCAACACCGCGTTCCTAAACTGGCGCCGCGGCGAGAACGGACGCTCGTACTAGTTCTCGGACATAACGGTTTCGCTGTGCTGTCGACGGCGGCTTCGGCCGATCACACGGGCGGAGGGGTTCGCTTTGAGGTCCCTACGTCACTGTGAGGCCACCGATGCTGCGAACCGCGATTGCTCACGCCAGCCGTTTTTCTCAACGCCGAATCTACGGCACGATCGATGCGCGCTCGATCTCGCGGTCGCGAACCCGCGAGTCGTTGAGCGCGGAACTGCGTGAACCGCTCGACGACCTTCCCCCCGGGATCGCGTTTGACGTCCTCACCCAACTCGACCGGGCGCTCGACGCGGGCAACCTGCCGCTCGCGCTCGCCCTCGAGCGCCTCCTGCCCTCGACGCTTGGAACTGATCCGGCGATCGTCGATCGCCTCGTGACACTGCGCATACTTGAGGGCGACGTTACCACCGCTGCCGCGGGCCTCGGAACGTGTCCGATCGCGACGCCAAGACTCGATTTTCTCCGGCGAATTGTGGCGATCCAGCTCGACCAGCTCGACGCGACCTCGACAAGCGACAGTGCTGAGGCACCCATCTTGGCGGTAATGACCGCCCTCGTCGGCCACGTCCTCCACGCTCGTCCGCGCGGAAACCTACGCCGGGGTTTCGAGGCTGCAAGCGACGCAACCGCCGCGGCATGCGCAGTGGTTGCCCGTCGGCCGTCTCCGGTCGCGACGCTTACCTTCGCGCTCATCGCAATCGAAAACCTGCTCGACATGCCCGGAAGGCCCCCCGCCGGCTCACTGGCGTCGGCGGTCTTAGCGACGTTGCGCGGGGTCGCGGTCGATCTCGGCATCACCCTCGGCGCGCCGTCTCCGACGGACGAACTCGCGGTGACCCCGTCCGATCGGCAGCGCCTGCGGCTCCGGGCTGCCTAGCACTACATCGCCCTCTTCCTTGACGGAACCGCTGGGTTTTGGTGTACTCACCGATCCTACCGATCGGCGCGCGCCGCCCGGCCTGAAGTCTCTCGAAGAAGGATCGCTGATGGCTCGTTACCTCGGTCCCAAGGTGAAGCTCTCCCGCAAGGTCGGCGTTCCAATCGCGGACCTTCCGAAGCACACCTCCAAGCGCCAACTCACAGTCCCCGGCATGCACGGCTTTCGCGGCCGCCGCCTGAAGGACTACGGCATCCGAAAGAACGAGAAGCAGAAGCTCCGCTACCACTACAACGTGCTTGAGCGGCAGTTCCGAAAGTATCTCGCCGCTGCGGGCAGCCGCCCGGGTAACACCGGCGAAGTGCTGCTTCAGCTCCTTGAGTCGCGCCTCGACAACGTGCTCCGCCGCGCTGGCTTCGCTCGCTCGATCTGGGCTGCGAGACAGATGGTCGTGCACGGACACGTCCTGATGAACGGACACAAGCTCGATCGACCGTCGGCGGCAGTCTCGGTCGGCGACACGATCACGGTGCGTGACGGGCTGCACAAGCTCGCCCGCGAGCAGATGGAATCCCTCGCTGGCCACGTGACGCCAGGTTGGATTGCCGTCAATCCTGCGGAACTCTCGATCAAGGTTGTCGCGAAGCCCACCTCGGATCAGATTCCATTCGACGTGAATACGAACCTCATCGTCGAGTTCTACCGCTAAGCCCGCCGGGACGTCCCGCTGTTTTTGGGTTGGGCGTTCGGGTTAGGTGTTAGGGCGAGCTCTAACAGACCGCCGCTCAACGGGACACATCCCGACCGCAGCACCAGTCCGCCTCGGCGGCGAGCCTCGAGTTTTTCGCTCGTGATCGCTGCCGTTTTCTTTGGGTCGCTCGTTTCGCGCGAGCTCCTCGCCCCGCCCGAACCAATCTCGCCCCCGCGAACCAACTACCACCATCCATGCTTCGCTTCCTCCGCCAGTACAACAAGATCTTCCTCGGCGTCTTCGGCCTACTGCTTCTGTTGGCTTGGGCCATTGGTGGAAGCCTTTCACAGATTTCGAACTACTCGGCGACCGAAGGTAGCACTTGGGCCACGTGGGGTCCGACGAACAAGAAGGTCACCATCGGCGATCTTGAGCGCGTTCGGCTCGAGCTCAAGGTCATGGACGAGTTGACGAAGCTCTTTCCGAGGGTGCCGTTCGTCCCGGTTCCTGGAGCGGACCGCGATCCCGCCTATTGGTACCTCCTCACCAAAGAGGCCGAGGAAGCCGGGCTTGTCGGCGGCGAACAAGACGCGATGCCGCTGCTTGAGAACATGGCGAAGGGGATCAACGCTCAGCTTCAGCGCGAAGGCCTTGAGATGAACGGTGAGACCGCTGCCGCGTTCATCGCAGCGCAGTCGGGCACGAATCCGCTCATCGTCCGCCAGACACTCGCGAAAGTGAACGGCATCTCACGAATGTCGGAACTCATGCGCTCCATGTCGCACTATTCCGACACGCGACTAAGGCATGCTGCCGCTGAGGCGCTTCTCGGCGTCTCGGCGGACATCGTTGTGCTCGACGCCAGAAAGCTCGCGCAGCCCGCAGTCGACGAGCCGTCCGAAGAGCGACTCGCGGAGCAACTCAAAAAGTACGGCGAGTTTGAGCCAGGGAAGGGCGAGAAGGGCTTCGGCTACCGATTGCCCAACCGCGTCAAACTTGAGTGGATCCAGATCGCAGAAGCTCCAGTGCGTGCGTCTGTCATGCAGTCCGGCGCGCTGGACACGCTCACCCTCAAACGGAAGTTCGCCGCGAATCCCACCCGATACGGCGTTCCACCTGAGGCCGTTGGCACCGACCCGTTGGCCGTGTTTCCACAGTACGAAGCAACGGCGCGCCAGAAGGTCATCAATGAACTCGTCGAAGAGCGAATGAGAGAGATTGTTAAATTCGCGAGCGATCAGTTCACTCAATCGCAGCGCGGACTGAAGCGCGACGCAGTCGGTCTCTATGCACTCCCAGCTGATTGGGCGTCGCGCAAGCCCGACCTGAAGCAGTTGGCAGCAGCGATCGGCGAGAAGTTCAACGTGTCGTCGCCAGCGTACGGATCCGTTGGCGACGTATGGATGAGCGAGGGCGACCTCAAGTCGCTTCCCGGTCTCGGAGGAACGTCGACGACATCGCTTGGTGATCGGCCGATCCCATTCAGCCAACTGCTCCCCCGCCTCAAGGAGTTCGCGAAGGCGGACGCGACGAATGCTGACGCCGTTCCACTCGTTCAGACCGACGTCGCGACCCCGGCGTTGACCGCGAGTAACAAGGATGTCTTCTTCGTGCGCTTTCTAGCAACTGAACCCTCGCGCGCGCCGGGCTCCGTCGACGAAGCCCGTCAGGCACTCTTGGCCGATGTGCGCGCGATCGATCGCTACGAGGCGCTGAACAAACTCGCCGGAGAGCTGAAGACACAAGCGGAGACCGACGGCCTACGCGAGATCGCAAACCGCTTTGGTACCACGGTCGAGGCTGTCCCAGATCTCCGCGCCGCCAACCCGCAGTTCATTGGGATGGGTGTGAAGTTCCCCACGTCGCTGCCGATGCTCGGCGCGGACTCCGATGCACTAGAAGCGGTCATTCAGCGGGCTGCAGGCCTGCCCAAGACGACGCCCGTCGCGGACGTGCCAGCCGCTGAGCGGACCTATGTCATTCCGCTCGACAAGCGACTCGCCTATCTCCTTGCCCGCGTCACCGACGTCTCCCCGCTCACGAACGAGGAGTACCAAACGCTTGCAGGAAATCCGCGGGCGCAGATGGCACTGGCAGGCGACGGGTTACAGGCAGCGTACAACGATGTCTTTAGTCTCGACGCCCTCAAGAAGCGCTACAACTTCAAACCTGTCCGCGGCGACAGCGACGACGATGCGGACGGCGCGTCGCCCGACACAACGCCAGCCACGACGGCCAACACCGACAAGCCAGCGACCGCAGGCTGACACCCGCACCGCTGACACTCTTAGCTCTGACACGCGCACCGCTGACACGCTCACCGGGGTGGGCGAGGGCCGTGCCACTCAACTCACTTTGCTGCCGGGCCGCACTGGCGTCGCGACGGTCAAGATCACGACGTCCCGACCATCGGGACCGAGCTTCTCGCCTTCGGTCAAGACGGCGCCGTCCTTGAGGTCGGTCGCAGCGAGAATCATGCCTTGGCTGATCTCGCCGCGAAGCTGCCGGGGCTCGAGGTTGGCCACGATGATGACCTGCTTGCCGACGAGCGTGGCGGGGTCGTACCAAGCTTTGATACCCGCACAGACTTGACGACCCTCGGGCGTGCCGTCATCGAGCTTGACCTTGAGCAGCTTGTCCGCGTTCGGATGCGGTTCGGCGCTCACGATCGTCGCGACTCGGAGATCGAGCTTCGCGAAGACGTCGTAGGCGATTGGCGCGAGCGGCTCGGGATTTGCCGCGGGACTTGGAGGAGTAGATGGGGTGGTAGAAGTCATCGTGGTGAGTGCGAGGCGCGTTGCGGGCGGTGAGGAGAGACGAGTTCGATACGGGTCTTTTTAGCGGAAAACGCCGCTCGGGGCGCGGGGGTCGAACGAAACCGACCAGATGTACGCTTCGCCTTATATGTCACAGTCGTTCAAGCCATCGTGTCGCCGCCCGCTCAGCCGTGCGATCAAGGCGCTCTCAGCGATCCTCGCAGCGCTCGCCGTCGCTGTGCCCACCTTGGCTGAAGCGCGACCCCTCGACGACGCGTCGTTCGCGCGCATCGTCGAAGCGCTCGAAGCGAAGCGCGTCGAGCGGCACATCCCGGGCATGGTGCTCGCGATCGTGACGCGCGACGGCGGATCGCGCGTCCATGCGTTCGGCGAGCGCGACATTGAACGACACCTCCCCGTCGAGGCCGACACGCTGTTCGGCATTGCATCGACGAGTAAGACCTTCACCGCGACACTCGCGGCGATCGTGGCGGCTGAGGGTTCGATGACGTTCGACGATCCGGTGCGCAAGCATCTACCGTGGTTCGCACTCAGTGACGCCACCGCGTCGGAGGCGTGCACACTGCGCGATCTCATGTGCCATCGCACTGGGCTCACTCGTACCGACGCGCTCATGATGGCACAGGGGATGCCACATCGGGTCACGCGCCGTGAACTCGTAGAACAGCTCGCGAAGGCCGAGTTATTCCGGCCGTTTCGCTCGACGTTTCAGTACAACAACCAGATGTTTCTCGTCGCTGGCCTAGCGACCGCGGCAGCCACTGGCCATCCCGAAGAGAACGGCTGGGACTCGCTGCTTGAAGCGCGATTATTCGTTCCGCTCGGGATGACCCACACGACGGCGTCGCACGTTAAAGCACTCGCAGATCCCGCGCTCAGCATGGGCTACCGCTGGGATGACGCCAGCGCGAGATTCACACCAGCACCAACAAGTGGCTTTGACCTTGCCGCGCCAGCGGGCGGGATCTACTCGACCGGCAACGACATGGCGCGCTGGCTGTCGATGCTCGTCAATCGCGGCACCGTGGATGGCCGGGTCATCGTGTCCGAGGGGCAGCTCGACGAACTATGGAAGCCGCAGATCGAGATGGTTCCGGGCAGCGGCCTTGGCTACGGACTCGGGTTCATGACGCAGACGTGGAACGGCCATCGCGTCATCAAACACGGCGGGAATCTCGACGGTTTCAACACGCAGCTCGCGCTGTTGCCCGACGACGGCGCCGGCTTCGTTCTGCTCACAAACAACTTTGCGACCGCGTTGCCTGAGGAGGCGATCGACATTGTCTTCCGCGCCATCACGACGCCACTCGTCGATGGACCCGTTCCAGCGGACGTCGCTCCACTCCTCGGTTGTTATGAATTCGCCCCGGCGCATGCGACGTGGACCGTCGTCCATCTCGGCGGCGGAACGCTCGGACTCGATGTCCCGAACCAGCGCGTCTACACCCTCGCAAAAGCTGATGCCGACGGTATGCGAACGCTGATCGAACTTCCCGTCGCGAAGATGCGCTTCGATCGTGCGCCTGATGGTGCAGTCACTCAAGCGTCGTTCGTTCAGTCACGGCGGACGTTCGCCTTGCCGCGCCTCGGAGACAAGGCCTGCGCCGACGCGACGGCGGCGCAGAAGAAGCCGATTCTCTCCGAGGGACTAGCGATTCCCGCAACGAAACTTGATTCCTACACCGGGACCTACCGATTCGCCGAGGCGAAGCAAGACTGGGAAGTGCTGATCAACGCGCGGGGCGAACTCGCGGTCGATGTGCCGGGCCAGACTGTGTACGCGCTCAAGTGGCCGAACGCTGATGGTCACTGGGTCTTCAAGTTGACCGACACCATCGAAGTGAGCTTTGCGACGCGCACGATCGCGGATGCTCAGAGGGTCGAGGAGACGATCGTCGACTCGATGACGTTGCATCAAGCGGGTCAGTCGATCGTGATGCGCCGCGCGCTTCCGCTGGCAGACCTGCCCGGGATCGATGATGTCCTCGCGCTGGTGCGGAAAGCGAATCCAGCGGCGGCTAACGATCGCATAGCGACGCTCCGCGCGACCGGCACGCTGCGAATGCCGCATCAGGGACTCGATGGGACCATCAAGATTCTGGCAGCGGGGCGCGACCGATTGGTGGTGCGCACCGACTTCGGGCGCTTCGGTTTCGTGGAGATGGGGATGACGAGTGGCTCGGGCTGGAGCAACTCTTCCATGACTCCCACGCGCGAACTCGTCGCGAGCGAAATTGACGAGCTGCGCCGCCAGCATCCGCTCGCGGAGTTCGAAGACTGGTCGACTCGTTACTCGACGAAGCGCGTGATTGGTACGAAAACCGTCGGCAACATCGAAACGATCGTCGTGCGCGTGCGGACGCAGCGCGGGCAGGCGAGTACCAAGTTCATCGACAAGACGACCGGAGACGTGGTGCGCGAGGAAGGCGCGATCGACGTCGCAGGCGTCATGTCGTTGCCGTTCACGATGACGTTTGCCGACTTTCGCGATGTTGCCGGTTCGCGTGTTCCGTTCCGCATCACGAATGAGAACGATGCCAACGGACGGATCGAGATTGTCCTCGACGCGATTGAGACTGGAATCGAAGTGCAGGACAGCGCGTTTCTGGCGCCAGCCTCGGTCAGCGCACCGTGACTGCTCTCGGCCGTGCTTATTGGTTCACAACGACACCCGTCGCCGAGATCCCGCTGATCGCGCCACCGCTCACTTTCGTGAGACCGTTCATCAACCAGCCGTTGATCTGGCCCGTCGAACTGTTCGTCCAAACGAGGTCGCCCTTGGTGTCGCCGTTCAAATCGGCGGTGGCTTCGAGCGTCCAGACGAGCGGAATGAATCCGAGGACGCCACCGACTTTGCGATTGAGCGCCTCTAACAACCACGCGTTCACTTGACCCGTCGACGTGTTGCGCCAGACGAGGTCGGCGCGGCCGTCGCCATCGAGGTCGCCAATCGCCGAGATCACGAATGCACTCCCGATGGCGGGGGCATTCGTGAGGTTGCCCTGCGTCACGATCGCGAAGCCGTTGAGGAGCCACGCCGAGACGAGCCCCGAGGCGTTGCGGAAGACGAGATCGGACTTACCGTCACCATCAAGATCGCCGGTGCCAATGGTTTCAAGCCCTGCGGCGCTGGCAATGATGCCCCCCGCAGTTCGAGTGACGCCGTCCATGATCCAGGCGTGGATGTTGCTGGTCGCCGAATTCCGGAAGAGGATGTCCGCCTTCCCGTCGCCGCCGACGTCGGCGATTCCAACCACCGAGTAGGTCGCCGCGATGGCGCTGGCACCGAGGATTGGACTGTTCGTGAGAACCGTCTGGCCGCTCATCAACCAGATTCGCATTTGCCCGCTCGGCTCACGCCACAGAATGTCGGCGCGGCCGTCGCCGTCGAAATCACCCATGCCCTGAGCGGTCCAGCCAGCGGTCGGCGTGACACTTGTCGCGCCCCCACTCGTACTCGTCAGCCCATTCATGAACCACACCGACGCAGTATTCAATGTCGTGTTGTGGAGCGCGATGTCGGATCGCGCGTCACTGTTCAGACGATCTTTGTTGCGGGGCGCTGCAACTAACACGTCGTCGATGTACCAGTCGTCATTCGTCTGTACCGCGTCGTTCCGAAAGCGCAGTCGGAATCCGTTGTGGAGCGCGTTCGTCGGAAGTTGGTGCATCGACTGCACGAAGTCCGCCTGATCGACGCCGTCCGACTCAATCGTGTTCAAGACGATCCAATTACCGCCGGACGACAAATACTCCACGTAGAGCCGCTTCCCACTCTCTACGCCTTTCCGCTCGGTCCAGTAGCTGCACAGTCCAATGAGCTGTCCACCGAGTAGCACTTCGTTCGTGCGGATCTCGTCGTAGTCATAGATGCCGCCGCCGGAGGCGTCGAGATTGAGCGAGCGCGTCGCACTCGGCTCGTTCGTCGCGGCCGTCGAGGTCGCTGCCCCGTTGTTGTAGTTCCACTTGAGTGCATCAATCGATGCGTTCGGGAACGTGTCGACGAGCGGTTGCGACAACGGGAGCGGCTCGATGCTATCGCAACTCACACTCGACTTGAACGCGACAATCTGCGCCACTTCGCCAGCACCGAACTTCAGGTTCGCACCATTGATTCCGTTACACGATCCCGTAGACGAGCACATGATGTGACAGTCGCCGTTGCCGTCGCAGTGCTGCGCGTTCCAATTGTGTCCGAGCTCGTGGGCAGACAACGCTTGACGGTAGGAGAGAATCGTAGTGAAGCGGCTCTCGACGATCGAATAGGCAAGATTGCCGGGGCCACCGCAGTCGCTTCCGCCTTGATTGCAAATCACACCAAGCCAAGCAAGTCCGATCGTTCCGCCGTCTAAATTCTTACCGGTGTAGAGCTGGGCAACGTCGCGCTGGATACCACTCTCGGGTGCCGCGTTCCAAAGGTTGCGGATCTCGCACAGCTTTCCTTCAGCATCTGCCGCGCTATACGGATCGTCGATCGTCGAGCGCACGACGATCGTCGTGAACTCGAACCCGATGTTCACATCACGGTCGTAAATGAAATCGACGCCATTCATGATGAGCTCGATGTCATTGACCGTGTTCGTTACCGATGCGCCGTTCTTGATGAAAAAGTCGAAATCGGCGTCAAACGCAATCTCGACGATCTGCGGCTGTTCGCCCGCGACGCCCCCGCTGCCCTGGTCTTTCGGCCCATCCACGATCCAATCGGGAACACCTAACTTCACAAGGTCGTTGCCGCAGCGAACATCGCGCGGAATGACGTCTCGGGTGTCGTAGATCACATGCCGACCAACGGGTTGCCCGGCAGCGAAGTCGCTGGCGGGTTGCACCATGAACACTCCCGCATCGCCGAGATCAATGAGCCCGCAGAGCGCGCCATCCACGAGTTGCAGCGCGACGCCGCGCTCCGGTTCGCCGTCCACGAGGCCGCGGTACGTTCTCACCGGAGGCGCGGGCTGCGGCTCCAGCGCGCCATGTTCGTCTGGGACGAATAGCGTGAACGCGGCGGCACGCAGTGAGCGCCGGGCGGCACTCACCAAACGGTGCTTGCCCGCAATTGTTAGCCCGATCTCGAAACGATCCGGATTCCCCTGCGGAAGTGCGAGATTGACTTCGGTGAACGTGCGAAGGTCGGGAATCACGAGCGCCACGCGTTCGACTCCCGCGCCACCCTGCGAAACCGACGAAGACGCTGGCGGCAGTGCGGCATCGAGCGCGAGCGCAGCCATGGGGAAACCGCACATCGCACACCCGGCGGCGAGCACCATCGACAGCATGAAACGATCGTTCCGCACCGATTTCATGGCAAGTCCCTCCAAGGAACCGTTTCCCAAACAGCAATCTCCACTCAAGCGAACCGTATCACGTCGTCCGGCGCAGAGTCATGGCGTGAAACGGCCGCCCCTCACGACGATACTTGCGTTCGAAGTTCGTGCCAACGAATTCACCGTCGGCGGCGCTGAGCGGGCGTTCAAAGCCCACGCGCTCGAAGAGCCCTGCGTTCCGTTTCGCGTGTTCCTCGTACCAGACCCATAAGTCGTCGTGATCGGTGACGAGTCGCAGCTCTCCCCCGGAAACGAGCACTCGGTGAAACTCGCGAAGCGACGCGTCTTGCACGACCCGTCGCTTGAGGTGACGCGACTTCGGCCAAGGATCGCTGAAGTAGAGATGTATGACGCGGACGCAATCGTCGGGCATGCGGAAGCGCACGAACTCGGTCGCGTCGGCCCAGAGCAACCGAACGTTCTGAAGCTGCTGGCGTCGAACGCGATCCGCGGCGTACCGAAAAAACTCGCCTGTCCACTCGATGCCAAGGAAGTTCGTGCCGGGCTCAAGCTCTCCCTGTTGCAACAGAAAGGTGCCCTTCCCTGATCCAATCTCTACGTCGAACGGCCGGTTCGGCTGGTCGAACCATGCTCGCGGATCGATTCGCATCGACTGCGGTTGCGCCGGATCGAAGGGCGGCAGCTTGGCGCCTTCAATGCCGACGCCGGTGACGTCGAGTTCGCGACCATGCCCCAGTCCGAACGACATGCGATCAGAGCGTCCCGGGCTTGGTTGGCGCAGCCGCCGGAGCTGGCACCGGAGACGGGACTGACGGCGCATCCGGCGCGTCCGGTCGCTTTGCTGGCACGGCGACGGAATCGCTTGCTGCCCGGAGCGCCGGAGGGGGTTCATTTCCTCGCGCGACAATCCAATCGACGAGGTCCTTGAGCGCGGTGGGGTCAAACGTGGTCTCGATGGACTGGTATTCCTCGACAGCGCCGGTTGTCGCAGGCTGGAAGAGATGGTTCAGTCCGGTGTAGCGCTTCACGGTAAGCGGCGCACCACCGAGTCGCGCGGACGCCTCGATCGCTGGAATGTTCTGCTCCATGTCGACCTGCGTATCGAGCGATCCGTTCATCGCAAGTACTGGAATGCGCAAGCGCGAGATCCAATCGCGTGGGTCGAGCTTCAGGAACTCGATCATCCATGGATTTCGCAGCTGCGCCACGGCGGCCGCTGTGGCTTCATCGATTGCTGCGTCGTCAGCGTGCGGCTGCCCCGGCTTTTCGCCAGCGCGGATCTGGAGTGCAACCAGCTTTCTCGCCGCAGTCCGCAGATCGTCTCGGGAGCCGTCCTTGACGACAGCGAGGTCGAGCACTGCTGCCTGTGCGTCGCAAATCGCGACGACATCGGCTTCTGCAGTTCCGTTCGCTTCAAGTAGTCGCCTCTGCTGGACCTTCAACACTTCACCGCCGCTGACGCCCGGGCCAGCGATGAGCGCGATGAATGCGATCGGTGTTGGTGAACCGAGCTCGTTGTCCCACTGCCACCGCGCAACGATCGGTGCGATGAGTCCACCTTCGCTGTGTCCGATGATTCCGATCTTCCGCGGATCAATCTCGTTGCGCTGCTTCAGCCACTCGGTGGCCTCGTCGGCATCGACGGCGAAGTCAAGCGATGTCGCACGCGCGAAGGTGCCGGTTGAGCTACCGATGCCGCGGTCGTCATAGCGCAGCACGGCGATGCCTGCGCGCGTCAACGCGTCGGCGATGACGAAGAACGGCTTGTGCGCGAAGAGTGTCTCATCACGATCTTGCGGTCCGCTCCCAGACACAAGCACCACGGCGGGAAACTTCTCCGGCGACAGCGGCGTTCGCTCGGGAATGGTGAGCGTGCCAGCGAGGCTGTGCCCGAATCGATGCTTGATCAGTACGTCTTCCGACCGGTAGGGAAACGGCGGCTGCGGCAACTGCGGCCGCTTGATCGCAACCGTTGACGCGCCGACGACCTTCTTCAATTCGATCGGAAGTTCACCACCACCTTGTCGGAACTTCCCACGGAGCGTGTCTGCGTCCGACTGCGCGAGGTCGAGCGTCGCATCGCCGCCAACCGGTAGTTTGAACGTCCAGCGCGGCGATCCGTCGTCGCCCGCCGACTTCGTCACGAGGACTGGAAACCCTTCGAGGTTCTGAAGCGGAATGTCGACAACGCCCGCGTAGCTGTCGGGCAAGAGCTCCGCGATGGTGTATGACATCGGCAGCTTCATCGGACCGGTATCAAGCACCCCTTCCCAGCGCACACTCTTCGGCGCCTTCTTTGGATCGGGGGTTCGAACCAGCGAAAACGGGACTTCGGTGAGCTCGGTTCCCGGTCGGCCGAGTTGCAGCGTGCCCGCAAAGGTCGTTCCGTCGGCTGAGACCTCGCCTCGGAAGCGGCCACTCGCGCCGCCAGCGTCAAGCGTGAACGCCAGTGACCGCTCGCTTGCAATCACGCCCTTCCCACGCGTCTTCATCGCGCCAGCCTGCGGCGCGGTAATGACGACTTCGGTTTCGTTCACCCCAGCGGCCACGTCGACGAGGCAAAAGAGCGATCCCACTTGGGCGTTCTTGGGCAAGGCTGTGCCAGGGGCTGGCTCGGGAATCTTGGACTCGATCGAGCCTTGCCAGCGACCGATCCACGGCGCGGACAGTCCCGCTTGAGCGGGCGAGACTACGGACGGTGCCGCGACCGAGCTCGGTGCCGCTGGCGGATCGACAAGAAGGACTGCGGCGAGCGAAGCACATGCGATCGTGAACATGAATCAAGCTCCGTGCTCGGTTGTCGTGCTCAAGAGTCCCTGTGGCTCACCGCGATCGATCGCACGTTCGACGCGGAGACGGTAGAGCCTATAGTCGCATCAATCGGCGGAAGGGCAATCGCCGGTCAGTCGTCGGCCGCGCCGTCTTTCGCGATGCGTGCCTTGGAAGGCGCGCGCACGGTCTTCTTCGCCACTGCCTTCGACCGTTGCGCCTTTGACGCGAGCCCCTTCGAGACCGGAGTCTTTGACGACGGAACCTTCGAGGCAGGAGTCTTCTTAGCTGGCGCCTTCTTCTTTGGAGCTGGCTTGGTTGGAGGCGCCTTCTCCGGCGCCTTGGCAGACGCCGCCTTCGTCGCCAACTTGGTCCTCACCTTAGTCGTCACCTTGCTCGTCACCTTGCTCGTCACCTTCGCCTCCGCCGCACGCTTCGTTGGCACGACTGGCGCAGAGGCAGCGAGAGCTGGCAACGCTGGCGACTTCCGAACCGGCGCGTGCGGAGGCGACACGTCAGCACCGCGTTTCCACTCAACGCGGGTCGCACTGCCCCAAAGCAATTCGATGTCGTAGTAGAGCCGCTGATCGGGCTCGAAGAGATGGACGACGGTTTCTACAAAATCGACGAGCACCCAGGTCGTCCCCGCGTCGCGCGTCGACCGATACGCGGGCGTTCCTCGCGCTCCGCCAAGTTCTTCGGATTCCTGCGCGACCGAGCGCATCTGCCGCTGACTGGTGCCGGTACCGATGATGACGTAGTCGCAAACCTGACTGTGCCCGCGCACATCGAGTACCACCACGTCGGTGCACTTCGAATCAGCGAGCAAGCGCGCTACTTCAACTGCAAAGGCACGAACCTTCTCAGGATCGGCATTGGAATAGGTTCGAGTCATGCGTCAACGATCCCAGAGTCGCTCTGCGCGCCACTCTGCCCGCGGCTCGATCAACGACCGCCGCGCGCCGGACCGCGTCCGCCGCCGCCACCGCTGCGTCCGCCGCCACCACTCGGCCTGCCGCCGCCGCTACGACCACCACCGGAACGACCGCCGCCGCCCGCGCTGCTGCCGCCACCGCTGCTGCTACCGCCGCCACCAGCGCTGCGCTCACCAGCAGCGCCGCCCGGCCCCGTAGTGCGCATGCCCGGACGCAGCGGGCGCGGACCACCCTTGCGAACGGCACGACGGCGACGCTCGGAGGGCTTCTCGTAGTACTGCTTGCGCTTGACGTCCTTCGTCAAGCCTTCCTTCTCACAGAGCTTCTTGAAACGGCGCAGCGTCTGCTCGACGGACTCTCCGGCGCGGGACTTGATACGAATCGCCATGCGGTCAACCTATTACCTAACGAGGTCAGAAGAACGGGTCCATGGAAACGAGCCCAAAAACCCCAGACAGAAACCCAAGACAGAAACCCAAGACGAGCCACGCGCTCGCGGCGCTGCCGCGATGCGATCGCTGGACGCACACTGCCGTCGAAAGCGAGCCAGCTAGTAGAACGGATTCGCCCCACTTTCGCAATGGCTGGCCAAAGGGAAACCAAACGAAATCCGATCAGGTCGAACAATCGGGTACCCTCGCGCCATGCCGCTGGTCGTCGACGCATACAACGTGTTGCACGTCACCGGCGTCTTGCCGCCCGACCTCGCGGGAATCGACCTCGATGGGCTGGCCGACCTCATCGAAACCACCCGATTTGCCCGGGAGGAAACTTGGGTCGTTTGCGACGGGATGCGCCACAGAGAAAGTGCTCACAGCGGGCCCCGGCGGCGTGAACGGGTCTGGTTCTCGTGGGCTGGCCCTGGCAATAAGGCCGACGATCTCATCATTGGGCTCGTCCGACGATCGAGTTCGCCGCGGCGAATGACCGTGGTCACGAGCGACCGGGGAATCGTCAAAGAGGTTCGTCGCCGCGGCGCTGAAACGTGGACCAGCGAAGAGTTTCTTGAGCGCATCGTCGCCGATCGCCGGCATGCGAAGCGAGTACACCCGAAGCAGGAAGCCTCGCTGCGAGCTTCACTCCCGCTCGCCGCGCCTGAAGTGCGAGCATGGCTCAAGCTCTTCGGGATAGCTGCTGACGTGTCGGAGGGCAGCGAGAAGACCGGCGTGTCGATCGCTTCGTCGTCAACGGGCGCGCCGGAAGCCCCCGGTCCCCGGCCAACTGTTCCTCGCCCACCCACGTTGCGACCGACGAGCACTCGCGTCGAAACAGTCGAAACAGTCGAAACAGCCGAAACAGCCGAAACAGCCGAGTCATCCGAATCATCGGCATCGGGCTCGATCGATGACCCCCTCTTCATCGCGGGTCTGGATCTTATGCGACTGCTCGAAGGCACTCCGCCGCCGCGCGACGATTCACGATCGCCTCGGCGCTCACGGCGCGAGCGGCGTCGTTAGCCTACGAATGCCATGACGTTCGTCCTTGATTTCAACTATCCCCCCGCCGATCCAGCGCCGGTCTTTCTCGCGTGGTTTGACGAGGCCAAGCGCTTACCAACGCCGAATCCCAACGCGGTGTATCTCGCGACCGTCGACGCGGACGGGAGACCGAGCGCTCGCACCGTGCTCCTTCGCGCAGTTGACGCACACGGCGCTGTGTTCTTCACGAATCGTCGAAGTCGAAAGGGGCTCGGCATTGAGACACACCACCGCGCTGCGCTCCTCTTCCACTGGGATCCACTCGATCGGCAGGTACGGATCGAAGGCACCGTGACCCACACGACCGATGCCGAAAGCGACGCGTATTTCGCAAGGCGACCCCGCTCAAGTCAAATCAACGCTTGGGCGAGCGAACAATCGCAGCCAGTCGAAGACCGCCGGGCACTCGAGGCGATGGCCAGCGCCGTCGAGCAGCGGTTCGCTGGCATGCCGGTGCCGCGTCCGCCGCACTGGGGCGGCTATCGCGTCGCACTCGACCGTATCGAATTCTGGCAAGGCGACAAGTTCCGATTGCACGACCGAATTGTCTACGTGCGCGACGAACACGGCGACTACGCGGTTGATCGCCTCTGCCCGTAGCTAGTGTTAGTCCCACGCGCCAAGCAAGATCCCAAGGTCCGCAGCGTCCGTCGTACCGTCGCTGTTCAGGTCAGCAGCCGGCGTGAGCCAAGCGCCGAGCAAGATCGCAAGATCGTTGGCATCGACGACGCCGTCGCGATTCAAGTCGCTCGAGAGTGGACAACCATCGGGAATGCCGTCGCCGTTCAAGTCCGGTACGGTTCCCGCCGCAATTTCGCACGCGTCGGGAATGCCGTTGCTGTTGCAGTCGGCAAGAGTTCCATCCGCGAGATCTATCGTGTCACCGATACCGTTGCCGTCGCAGTCACGATCGCCGATGCGCAGATACCAGACGTCTTGCTCGCCGTTGAAGGTCGCCGCAAACGCAAGATCGGCACCGACGTTATCTGCAACGAGATGATAGTAGTCGCCGATCTTGTTCTGCTGGGGCCAGCCGAGAGTGGAGTTCCATGCAGCGGTGAGCGCCTGATTCGACGACCACGTCACTCCGCCATCAGACGACGAGCTGTAGTAGAGCCGCGAGATCGTCGGCACTCCCGAATCGCGCGTGTCGTTCCACACGACATCGATACGCCCGTTCGGCGCGACTGCCATCGTTCCAAACCACTGCCACGCGTTGTTTCCTAACGGATCGTCGTTGACGCGGATCGGATCTGACCAAGTCGCGCCGCCGTCAAGACTGCGGACGAAATGCACATCTTGAGGGTCGTCGATGCGATTCTTGATGCGCGGGTCGACAGAAGAAAGAACGTACACCGCCCCGCGCAGCGGGCTCGACGAGCGATCGACGTCGACCCACACCTGACCGAGCAATCCGCCAGGATTTGGCGCAGCTCCAAACGTGAGCGCCCCGCCCAAATCGATGACGCTCGTCTGTTCAAACTGCATCGGTGCCATAGCGTTCTGCGCACTCGCCGATCGCGCAACGAGAATGGTCGTTGGGTCAAACGGCGCACTTTGAATTCCTGCGACGTACAACTCCGCGCCCGGTCCAACTGAAAGCGTTCCCCAGCGCGGCGGATTCGGCATGGCAATCGGAGGCTCAAACGACAACCCGCCGTTCGTCGAGCGAATGAACGGCGTCGCGGTGAACGGTCCGGCGGCGGTGCTCCATGAGGCGTAGACGTGACCGTCGCTCGCGCGTCCACTCTTGTCCGTGGTGAACCACGCCTTGTCGCCTCCTGCGGCAGGCACCGCAGCGCCCCACGTTGCACCTCCTGTCGCCGAACGCCAGAGATCACAGGTGAAACCGCTGATGAGGCTGTAGTAGAGCAGCGTTCCGTCACTCAGCGAGCCGAGCACCGGGTCGCTGCGAAAGACACCGTTCTGCAACACGCCGGGGAACGTCCACGTCCGCCCACCGTCTGCGCTGTAGGCGTACCCCGCTTCGCGGAAATTCGAACTAACGCTGTCAAATTGCCGCCAACCGATCGCGATGCGGTTCGGCGCGGTCGGATCGACAGCAATCGACGACTCGTTCGCCGCGTCGCCCGGAATGTTCAACCCGAGCGCGCCAACATTGACTTGCACCGGCGCCGACGCAGGCACGTCGGCGCGAACCGAGGTTGCGGGTACCAAGCCAAAAACTCCAACGAGTCCAGCGATGAATCGGCGCATGCCTCCAAGCTACCCGCGCGCGCGACTGCGCAGAGGGGCCGACCTTAGGAATCGCGCGATGCACTGGCCCGAGAAACGCGGGCCTGCCAGCCCGTGGCGTTCCCCGGGGATTTCCCATGCGCGACTCCGACCGCTGGCCTCGGAGGGCGAACCACCCAGTCGCTCTGAACTTCGCCATTCGCCACCCAAATTACCATCGTATTTTTGAGGTTGTTCGCCTAATGCAGTGGCGGCCGGCTGACGCCGTGCAACAATCGATCCGCCGGCAGCCGGGGTGTTCGACCGAGATCGAGCACGCATCCGCCGGTTCGCGAGTCTGGTTGAGAAGAGATCGTTGCGGTAGCCACGTTGACGCGTGGGCTATGAGCGCGCTCGTCACAGTGTGCGTTCGCGTTGCAGAGTCGCGGTGCGATGCCTTGGGCTATTTGGATCGTTTGGGTCTTACGAGTTGCGGCGTCGAGCTATCAGCAGAACCCTCGGGCCAGCGCTACGGCCCTCACACTTCGGAGACATGAGATGCACAGGAAGAAGATGTTGGTCGGTGGATCGTTGCTTGCCTCGGTTATCGCGGCTGGCGCGGCGTCGACAGCGCTCGCAGGCGGCGTGAACCCGGCGTGGTCGATCGCCCGCCAGTGGGACGAAGAGATTCTCCAGGCGATTCGCCTCGCGACGCCACGACCGCCAGTGCACGCGAGAAACCTCTATCACACGTCGGCCGCCATGTACGACGCGTGGGCGACCTACGACCCGGTCGCTCGGGGCGCCTTCGTCACCGAGAAGAACACAGCAGCCGACGTTCCCGCCGCCCGACGCGAAGCGATGAGCTACGCGGCGTATCGAATTCTGAAGAATCGGTTCGTCACGGGTAACGGTCCGAACATCGCCCAAATCAATGCGAACCTCGATTCGCTGCTGCTGGGGCTTGGCTACGACAAGAACATCACGACGACGATCGGTACGACCCCTGCTGCGATCGGCAACCGCATCGCTGCGGCGATCATTGCGGCCAATTTGGCTGACGGATCCAATCAACTCAATAACTACGCGGCGAACAACGGCTACGTGCCGGTGAACTCGTCGATGCCGTTCAAGATCCCGGGCTGCATCATGGTGAATCCGAACCGCTGGCAACCGCTTGCGTTCGACTTCCTCGTGTTGCAGAACGGCGAGATCGTCGGCGCGTCGGTGCAGACCGCGATTGCGCCGCACTGGGGCGGCGTCACGCCGTTCGCGATGAACGCCGTGGTGCGCGATCCCATCACCAACTTGTACTTCGTGCAGCCGGCCCCCCCGACGCTTGGGCAACCAGCGCACATCGACGACGCGCGCGACATGATCGCGAAGAGTTCGGTGCTCGATCCGAGCCTTCCCGAGACGATCGATCTATCGCTCTCAGTGTTTCATAACAGTCCGGTCGGAAGCTACGACATGCCCGGGTACGGCAACAACCCGGTCACTGGCGATCCGTACCCACCGAACGTCGTGAAGCTCGCGGACTACGCTCGCGTTCTCGCTGAGTACTGGGCCGATGGCCCCGACTCAGAAACCCCACCCGGACACTGGCACGTCGTGGCGAACAGGATGTCTGACACCCCGGGGCTAGAACTCAAGATCGCCGGAACCGGCCCGATCGTCGATCGGTTGGAGTGGGACACCAAGATGTACCTCTCCGTAGCCGGTGCCGCCCACGACGCCGCCATCTGCGCATGGGGTCACAAAGGCTACTACGACTCCGCGCGTCCGACGTCTTTCGTGCGCTACCTCGCCCAGCTCGGCCAGTCGTCCGACCCGCAAGCCGCGCACTACAACGTCGCTGGTTTGCCACTCGTTCCTGGGATGATCGAGCTGGTGACGGCCAACGACGTCTTGCCGGGCAACCGGTTCGAAGACTTCCCCGAACTCGTGTACGAGCCGTTCAGCGGCGAGCCGATCGGCGTGAATAATCATGTCGGGGACATCGCCGTGAAGTCGTGGCTCGGTGGGTTCAGCGCCGGAACGACAACGGGAAGTACCACCACGGGTCCGGCGCCCGGGCACGTCTACCGCTCCAAGGGCGGCACGTGGACCATCGGCAGCTTCTACCCGGGCGTCGACGACACCCCCGGCGCGTTGAACCCGGGCCAGACTCGTCGTCCGCGCAGCGTGCAGATCAACGAGATCCGTCTCGATCAGCCGGGGCTCGACAAGGATGAGTACATCGAGATTGTCGGACCGGCTAACACCGCGCTTGACGGGCTCACCTACATCGTGATCGGCGACGAGGTCCAGACTGGCGTCCCTGATTCTCAGGGTCGTGTGCAAGTTGCGATCGACCTCGCAGGTCAGAACCTCGGCCCTGATGGTCTCTTGCTTATCGCGAAGAATCAGTTCTCGCTCGGAAGCGCTGACCTCACAACGCAGTTCCGATTGCTCGAAATCGGCAACTGCACCCACATGCTTGTGGCTGGTTTCACCGCCTCTCTCGGGCAAGATCTCGACTTCCTCGACAACGGCGTGATCGACGCTACGCCCTGGTCCGCCGTGGTGGATTCGATCGGTCTCCGCCGCAAGTCGGGCACAATTGGCATCTACCTCACGTCGGTCACGCTCGGCCCCGACAACTCCGAGCATCAGCTTTATGGTGTCGACTGGGGCTTGGCAACGAAGTGGATGCCGTACCAGGCGTCGAACTTTGTCACCCCGCCGTTCCCAGGGTTCATCTCCGGCCACAGCACCTTCAGCCGGGCGACCGCTGAAGCGCTGACGTTGTTCACCGGAAGTCCGTACTTCCCAGGTGGACTCGGCGAGTTCACTGCGCCGGCGGGCTGGTTGAAGTTTGAAGACGGTCCTTCGACCGACGTGACGCTTCAGTGGGCGACCTACTACGACGCCGCAGACGAAGCGGGCATCTCGCGCATCTACGGCGGCATTCACCCGCGTGCTGACGATCTTGTGGCCCGCGTTGCGGGCTCGAAGATCGGAAAGCGAGCGGCTGACCGCGCACTCGCACTGTTCGAAGGCTTGGCTCGTTCACCGGACATCGACAACGACGGCGATGTGGACGCGACCGACTTGGCAATCCTCCTCGGCGCGTGGGGTGGCGGGACATCGACGGGTGCCGATCTGAACGGCGACGGCACAGTCGGTGCCGCGGACATTGCAATCCTCCTCGGCGCATGGGGCTGATCGACTTCAATCGAATGCCCTCAACGATCGCCCCTCAACGAATCCATCGAGCCCCGGTCATACGACCGGGGCTTTTTCTCTCAGCTTCAATTTGACGCTTGTTCCACCCGGTCGTATTGGTCTGCGTCGCAACCGTAGTGGGTCCGTCGTAGTTTGAGTGGTCGTAGTGGTCGTCGCCACACCCTGCCCTCACCGCCTGCTCCCGGAGAACCGCCGCCATGATGCGAAACCGTTGCTCGATCGCTCTCGTCGGAGTCTGCTCGTTCGCGCTCGTCGCCGGATCTCCTGTGGCCGCGACTCCACCAGCATTTAGTAATCAGGCGACGGCCGCGGGTGTTGGCGTGAGCCATTCGACGAGCGGCTTCACGAACCCAGGCTATTCCGGCGGCGCGTGTGTCGGCGACTTCAACCGCGACGGTTTTCAGGACTTCCTCTTCTTGTCCGGCGGCAGCGGTAACAAGCCCGACTACTTGTTCATCAACAACGGAAACGGCACCTTCACCAACCAAGCTGCTGCGTGGGGTCTCACGGCGATTCACAAGGGCAAGGGCGCATCGGTCGGTGACTTCAACGGCGACGGTTGGCTCGACATCTACGTGACGAGCGCTGGTCCGACGGGCCAAGGCCAAGCACCTGGACACAACAAGCTCTATAAGAATAGCGGCAACAACACGTTCACGAACGTCGCGACAGCCGCTGGCGTGAACGCGCCCAATCCCAGCACCCAGGATTCGTGGGGCTCAACGTGGGGCGACTTCGACCACGATGGCGACCTTGATCTCTTCGTCGCGGGCTTCTCGTCGAGCGGCGCCGGCAACGCTGGCAACCGACTCTTCCGCAACAACGGGAATGAGACGTTCACCGACATTACGGCGACGATCGGACTCTTCAGCGGCGTCGGCGGGATCGCTGGGTTCTCGCCGCGCTTCTCTGACACCGACAACGATCGTTGGCCTGAGCTCGTCATCGTCGGCGACTTCAAGGGCGCCGGGTTCATCGGCAGTCGTTACTTCCGTAACAACGGCGGCGTGAACTTCACCGACCTCACGGTGTCGGCCCACGTCGGCTTGGAAGAGAACGGCATGGGCCACACGATGGGCGACTTCGATAACGACGGTCGCCTCGACTGGTACACGACATCGATCTACTACCCCCCTTCGAATTGGACGGGCAACAAGCTGTATCGCAACATTGGGTCGCACGATTACAGCCAGTCTGCTCTCGCGGCGGGCGTGAATAACGGTGGCTACGGCTGGGGCACGGTCGCAGTCGATTTCAACCACGACGGTTTTCTCGATATCGCTGAAACGAACGGCGACAACTCGGGTGGTCCGCCGTTTGGCAACATCCAGTCGTATCTCTGGATCAATGACGGCGACATGACGTTTACGGAGATGGCGCTCACCAGCGGCTTCTCGCACTTCGGCGCGGGCCGCTGCATGGTGCAGTTTGACTACGACAACGACGGCGACGAAGACGTGATTCTCTGCTCGAACGGCGGACCGCTGTTCCTCTTCCGAAACGACCTTGATCACTCACAACCGGATACGCATTGGCTACGTGTCTTCCTGAACACGCAAGGCCATTCGACGCTCGCACCTGACGGCATTGGCTCGAAGGTCCACCTGACCGTGGGCGCGAAAAACTACATGCGAGCGATCGACAACGGCTGCACGTTCTTGGGCGTACCAGAACTTTCGGCGCACTTCGGTCTCGGCACTGCGACGGTGATCGACACGCTCACGGTTCAGTGGCAGGACGGCACCGACACGGTGCTCACGAACGTTCCAACGAACCAAACCATCACAATCACGCCAGCCGTTCCCTGCACGCCGGACGTCAACAGTGACGGCAACGTCAACGCGGCCGATCTCGCGGTCATGCTCGGTCAATGGGGCGGCGCTGGGTCAGCCGACCTCGACGGCGACGGAACTGTCGGCGGTGGCGATCTCGCGATCCTGCTTGGTGCGTGGGGACGCTGCCCGTAACCGGCTGCCCCCACACACTCATGTTTCGATCGTTTCCTCGGCGCGGCGAGTCTTCCACTCGCCGCGCGGTGCGCGCCGCGGTGGCAAGTAGCCGCCGCGCACGCGAACACCTGATTCGCCGAGGAAATGCCTCAACCGGGCGAGCAGCTGCGCGTCCGGTACGACCGTCATGCGATCGGCAACCAGCGTAACGCGCTGATCTCTGAGATCGACGTGGATCGAAACCGGCACGGGACGTCCCTGCAAACTCGCGACCGAACTCGATGCTTGGCGCACCGTGCCAGCGACCATCTTGAGAATGGGCTCGATCGGTTCGTCGTTCTCGCCGCGCACGCCGTCGATGATGAGATCAAGGCGCTTCGCGAGATGCTGTGAAGCGGTCTCGATCGGAATGACGCGATCAACGATGACGCACGGCTCGGCCCGACCACGGTCGGCGTAACCGATGAGCAGCACGCAGCGATCCATCACGAGTGCGTCGCCGAACTTCGCAAATGTGTCGGCGAACAGAACGCCGTCGACGGTGCCACGCCGATCGGTCAGCGTCATCATCGCCATTTTCCGCCCCTGCTTCGTGACGGTCGGGCGGATGCGGCTCACGAGTCCACCGATGACCACCGGCGCGTCGTGCGGCACTTCTTGCATGCCGACCGAATCGGTCGAACAGAACGTGACGATCGACTCGCGGAACTGATCGAGCGGATGACCCGACACATGGAAGCCGAGCGCTTCCTTCTCGTTCGAGAGCGTCGTCATGCGATCCCACGCCGGGACGCGTTTCATCGCCGCAGCCGTCGAGTCTTTCTTCGCGGGAGCTGCCGCAGCAAACGCGCCGAAAAACGTCTCTTGTCCGGCCGCGCGATCTGACGCGAGCGACTGCCCTGCCGCGACTGCCGATTCGATCGACGCCAACAGCGATGCACGGGCGTCGACCGAATGGACGCTATCAAAGACGCCGGCCTTCACGAGCGACTCGATCATCGCTTTGTTCACGCTGCGCAGGTCGACCCGCTCACAGAAGTCGAACAAGCTCTTGAACGGCCCGGCCTTCTTGCGCTCTTCGACGATCGCATGAATGCCTGACTGCCCTGCGCCTTTGATCGCGCGCATGCCGAAGCGCACGTGACCGTGGCAATTCGTATGCGGCTCGCCAGGCATGAAGACGACGGAGAAGTCTTCATCCGAGAGATTGATGTCAGGTGGCTTCACCTCGACACCGACGTGCACTCGCGCCGCATTGCTATCGGGGTAAATCGTCTTCTTGCAGTCTTCGAGGTAGACCGCCCACTCCTCGACCTTGCGCGCCTGGCTCTCGAAGCTGAGTACGGCAGCCATGTACTGGTTTGGAAAGTACGTTTTGAGATAGGCGGTCTGATAGGCAATGATTGCGTAGCCAGTCGAGTGACTCTTATTGAAGCCGTAGCCAGCAAACTTGAGGATGAGGTCGAACAGTTCCTCGGCGCTCTTCGCTTCGACGCCGCGCTCTCCAGCACCCTTGATGAAGTCGCCGCGCGCCGCATTGATAACGTCTTCTTTTTTCTTCGAGATCGCTTTGATAATCGAATAGGCGGCGCGAAGCGGAATGCCGCCGAGGCCATGCAACACCTGCATGACCTGCTCTTGGTAGACCATGATCCCATACGTCTCTTTGACGTAGCGATCGACGATCTCGTGGACCTTGGGCACCGGCTGCCTGCCGTGCTTGCGATTGTTGTAATCCGGGATGAGGTCCATCGGACCAGGCCGATACAGCGCATTGGCTGCGATCAGATCCTCAAGTCGGTCGGGCTGCATATCGACGAGCAACTTCCGCATGCCTCCCGACTCGAACTGAAATATGCCGCTTGCGTCGCCGCGGCGAAAGAGCGCGAGCACCTTTTGATCATCGAGCGGAATGCGTTCGAGGTCGAGCGGGTGAGCGATCGACGCGTCAGGCGTTGCAGGTCGCGTTCGCCCCACCGCGGACCAGATCGAATCTTCTGGCAGCGATCCGCGCACGAGCTTCTTCGCCAACTCGATCGTCGAAAGCGTGCGCAGTCCGAGGAAATCCATCTTGAGCAGGCCGACTTTTTCGCACGTCGGACCGTCCCATTGCGTGACGACCTCGTTCTCGCCACCGGCAGCGCGACAGAGCGGCACGACCGTCTCGAGCGGCTGCGTCGCGATAATCACGCCCGCGGCGTGCACGCCCTGGTTTCGCGCGTGATCTTCGAGCGCTTCGGCAAAGTTCAGCAGCTTTCGAATTGTGGGATCGTCGTCGTAGAGGCGTTGAAGCTCGTCTTCTTTTTGTTTCGCTTCGGCGATCGTGATGTGGAGCTCGTTCGGCACGAGGTTCGCGAGGCGCTGTCCGTCAGACGGCGCCAGCCCCATCACGCGGGCAACGTCTTTGATCGCGGCTTTCGCCTTGAGTCGTCCGAAAGTGACGATCTGCGCGACGTGCCCGTACTTCTTTCGCACGTAATCAAGCACGGCGGCGCGGCCGTCTTGACAGATGTCAACGTCGATGTCGGGATACTCCGCCCGATCTGGATCGGTGAATCGCTCGAAGAGCAAACCGTACCGTTCAGGGCACGCGTTTGAGAGTCCGAGCACATACCCGATCATCGTGCCGACACCAGATCCACGGGCGTTCGCGGGAATCCCGCGCTGCCGAGCCCAACTCACAAAATCCCAAACAATGAGGAAGTACGCCGAGATGAGTTTGTCTGCGAGGATCTTGAGTTCGCGCTCGGCGCGGGCGCGAATCTCGGCAGAGATTCCATTCGGCCCGTAGCGCCAGATGAGTCCAGCTTCCGTCAAGAGGCGCAGCGCGCGATCGCAACTCGTCTTGAGCGCCGCGGGCGAGTCGGTGTCTTTGGTCGAGTCGAACGGAATCAGCTCAAATCGCGAGCAGTACGACTTGAACCACTCCGTGAGATCTCCGCCGACGTACGTGGGTGCGTCGCCCGGATGTTTCACCTTAACGACTGGCGCGTAGTTAGCGCTCGACTTCAAATCGACGTTGCATCGGGCTGCGATCCAGCCCGCGTTGTCGACTGCTTCGGGAACATCGCTGAAGAGCTGGCGCATCTCGCCGGGACTCTTGACGTACAGCTCTTCGCAGTACTTCAGTCGGTCGGGCGAATCCTTCGTCTTTCCCATGCTGATACAGCACAGCGTGTCATGCGTGTCCCAGTCCTCGCGGCGCAGGAAGTGCGAGTCGTTATCGCAGACGAGAGGAAGATTCAACTCGCGTGCGAGGCGAATCAAGTGCGGATTGATCGCCTCCTGCTCGGGGACGTGCCTCTGCAACTCGACATAGAAGCACGGCTCGCCTCGCTCGTTCGGCGAGAACGTCGCTGCGTGCCAAGAGGCTTCGTCTATCGCAAGCTTCCAGTGCTTCTCGTCCTTCGAGCGCACGAAGTTCGTCAGGTGAAATGCGATCGAACTGCCGAGGTGTCCGTTGATCGCGATAAGCCCGTCGCCCCACTCGCGCAACGTGGATTTGTCCATGCGCGGCTTGTAATAAAACCCGTTCAAAAACGAATCGCTCGAAAGCTTGAGCAGATGCTTCCAGCCTGCAAGATTCTCGGCGAGCAAGACGAGGTGGAACCCGCCGTCGGCGACGCCCGTGTGCGTGCGATCGCGCCGATCACCTGGCTTGCCATCTCGGTCGGGGGCGACGTACGCCTCAATACCCAAGATCGGCTTCACGCCAGCGGCTTTGGCCTTGGTGTAGAACTCCATCGCGCCGAACAGGTTGCCGTGGTCAGTCACGGCGACCGAGTCCATGCCCAGTTCCTTCACTCGCTTCAGAAGAAGATCGACGCGATTGCCGCCATCGAGAAGCGAGTACTCAGTGTGAAGGTGGAGGTGCGCGAAAGTGGGCGCCACCGCGCCCGCGGCTCGCTCCTCTCCTGGCATCGAGTTGATGACCGGCTTCGCGTTGGCAGAATCCTTCGCCATAAACCACCTCCTGCGGTACAGAAACGCATCGTACATCGCGCTTGGAGCGCGACCGCACCTCACGCATTCGACGGTGAAATCGTTGAGCGCTCACTCCGTATACTCGACATGTCATGCGAATCGGTGGCGTGCAATGGAACACAGCGTCCGCTGCATCGACGGCTCAAGGCGCCGCTCGCGCGTGGTGGCGAGCCCGTTTCGGCGGCGGTCGAGTGCGCGCAGTCTTTTGGTCGATCGTGATCGTCCTCCTAGCGATCCCGATCGTCGCACTGTTCATCCTCGTGATCGCGATACTCGTCGCAGTCGCGATCGCGGCGTCCATCGTTGGTGGCATCCGGAACGCTCTCGGAGGTCAACGAAGCTTGCGCCGGGCAGAGCCACGGGACGGACGAGAGAACGTTCGGGTGATTGGGCGGACTGGGTCTGAGTAACGGACCGCTGCGGGCTTCAAATCGCCGGCGCGATCCAGAGGACGGCGTTTCCCTCCCTCTGAATGACGAATTCGCGCACAATTCGCTTGCAATGCGCCGGAATATGAGGCCGAATCCCCCCCGCTCCGGCGTGACGTGCCGTGTAGGGCTGGGATCTGGGCTGTGGGTGGATCGGTGTCCGCAAGGAGACCGTCCACCGAGGTTTTCCAACAAACCCCGTTTCTGAGAGGACCCCCCATGCTTCTATCGCGTCTCGGTGTCATTGCTCATGCTGCCAGCGTTTCCGCTGTCGCCTCCGCCAACCTCGTCAATATTGCGCCGAACCCTTCCCTCTCGACCGAGTCGCTCGGCGGGTTAACCGGCACGCTCGACTGGAACTATCTGGGCGGAAACGGCGGCGTCCTGACGGCGTCGCTCACGAACACCTCGCCGCTGGCGAACGGCGGATTCCTTGTGGCGTTCATGTTCCGCAGTGCGACCGCACTGACGAGTTCGCTCTCAACGACGACGGACGTCGATTTCCTAGGCATTCCTGCGGGCGAATCCGCCGCGCCATTCGGTGCCTAGGACGGCGGCGCAGGACTGGACGCGACATTTCTCGGCGGTGGCAGCCCGAATCCCGGCTTGGCCGTCGGCGCGAGCGGCGTGTTCACGTTCGCGATCACGAGCGCAGGTGCCGCTGGGCTGAGCGCCAAGTCGTTCATCGGTGGACCGACCGACTTCCTCGTCCGATTCAGGGGTTTCGAGGACGGCGGGTCGGACAAGACCCCGGGCCAGATCATCCCGGCGCCAAGAGCGATCGCCCTTCTAGCGTTCGCTGGTCTCGCGGTCAACGCAACCACGCCAAGCCTCGCGCATCTCTAGTGTGCGCGGGCCTGGCTTTCCATTGTGAATACTCGACGCCTCGACCGCGACCACTGGCAACACACCCCACGAAGAGTTCGTGAGAAAGAGTTCGTCGGCCGCGAGAACGTCGTTGATCTTGAGCCCGCGCCGCTCAACCGCGAGACCAGCGGCCTCGGCAAGTTCAATGATCGTGGCGCGGGTGATGCCCGGAAGCACCGGCGCTGGTAGGCCACCCACTGGCTCTTCGCCGCGAGCAAGCGGTGTGAGCAGCGTGTCGCCGCGCACTAGAAACACGTTGGAGACGCAGCCACACGCGAGTTCGTGAATCACCGAGAAGTGCAGCGACTCACTCGCGCCCGCCGCTCCCGCTGCTTGGAGGCTCGCCAGCCTCGGCCAGTACCACAGCGTCTTGTGCGACGCGAATGGATCGAGGGGATTCAGTCGCGGCGCGGCGCAGGTGACGCGAACTCCGCTGGCAAAGATCTCGGGCGAATAGGGCGTCGGTGGCTGCGCCACAATCAAAATCGTTGGATCGTGCGATGCGCGACCTCCGCTCTGTTGCAGAAGGTTCAAGTCGCCGCCGGTGATCGTGAGCCGCACTCGCGCCTCCGTGAGCGCGTTCTTCTCCAGCGTGAGCTGAACTGCCTCTGCAAGCGGCTCGATGTTGAGTGATTGCGTGAGGCGAAGTTCGGTCGCCGAGTTCACGAGTCGTTCGAGATGTGCCCGGACGCGGAAGACGCGGCCGTTTTTCGCGAGCATCGTTTCGAAGAGGCCGACGCCGTGTTGGAGACCGGCGTCGAAGACCGAGACCTGCGCGTCGTCCCGAGCCAGCCATGTTCCGTCGAGCCAAACGTGCATTGATGAACTCAGGCTTTGGTCAGCGATCAACGGTCATTTTCGTAAAACCCACGATCTGCCGTTGGAGCGGATCGGAATCGTAACGACAGCGCACGAGGAGCTTGGCTTCGCCATCGACAAACAGCGTGGCTCGATGCGTCGCGCTTCCGTCAGCGCCGGCGACGTCACCGCGGACGACATCGATGACGACGTCGCCGGTCGGCCACGCCCGGGCAAGACCCGTCACGAGAATCGGGTCGGTCGCGCCGTACGCACCGTCCTTCATTGCGGTACGAACAAACGCCGCGACATCTGCCAGTGGCGCCTCCGCCGCCGCCCCGCGCCGTGATTCCCACGTCAGGAAGGCGGCAACAGCGAGGATCAGAATCGGAATGACGACCGTTCTCAGGAGCGTCCGCATGATGACGATGCTATCGCTAGACTCGCCGCGCATGGAGCCCAACGCGGACCCCAACTTAGTGGACAGCGTGGTTCCCAATGTGGTTCCAGCCTTGGTCGTAGGGCGGTTCGACGCCGATCGGCTGTGCCGAAAGTGCGTTCACCAGTTGTCCGGCCAGCAGGTCTACCGCGACGCTCGGCTCGACCTGCTCTACGTGCGTTGCCCCGAGTGCGGCACGAATACGGCGGTCACTGAGTTCCCCGTGAGCGGACGCTGGATGCGCCGACTCGGCGCGTTCGTTATTGCCGTGATGCTCTGCGCTGGACTTTTGCTCCTCGCAGCGGACGTCGGCGCGTCGTCCGGCTTGACCTACCTGGCACCGGCCGAGTCGACCGGCGTGTACGTAGGCGCGCTGCAAGAAGCGGGCGCACGAGTCGCCACAAGTTCCGCCGGGTCGCAGCCCGGTGGCAACTGGTACGCACCGCCAGCGCTCATCCCTGACAGCGTGACGCTCCAGCGCATTGGCACCGATGGCAAGCTCCAGCGGATGCTCTGGATGAGCTTCGGACTCAACGTGGTTCCGGCGGCGATTGCCAGCGCTATCAGCGGCGTGCTGTGGGCGATCGTTCTACTGCACCGTCGAGCGAGTCGCGCGTGGATCTGGCTCTTGGTGCCGCAAACATTGGCAGCGGGTTTTGCACTTCTCGCATTCTGGCTCCCGCAGACGTACGTTTGGGCGCCGAACACCGATCGGTTCCTCTCCTATAGCGACCTCGCGCTCTTCAACTACGGATTCGTACCGCTCGTCGTCGCGATCGGGATCACCGCAGTCATCCGGATCGCGGCGTTTTTCATCGCGCGGCCTTTGGTGAAGGGGATGAGCGCGATCATTCTGCCATCGAAGCTCCGCCAGATCGTCGCCGACGAGTGGAAGGACCCAGTTCCGCCGGTCGTCGGATGAGCGCGGGAGCTACACCGACGGACGCCTCCTGCGAGAAGTTTGCGTTCCCCGCTACTATCGCGACCTATGGCGATTGCCGCGGTGACATCCCTCCGCCACAGCTACGGCGGGCGACAGGTTCTTGACGGAGCAACGCTGTCCATTGCGGACGGCGAAAAGATCGGCTTGGTCGGCCTCAACGGGTGCGGCAAGAGCACCCTCATGCGCGTGCTCGCAGGCGAGCTGGTGCCTGATCAGGGCACCACGGCGATCGCTCGGCAAACGCGAATCGGCTATCTGTCGCAGCACCCCCGGCTCGATCCGACGAAGACGATGCGGGAGGAGGCAGCGACGGCCTTCGCGTATCTCGACGAGGCCAACCGGGAGCTCAATGAAGTCTTTGAGCTGATGGCGACAGCAACCGGCAAGGACCTCGAACGACTCTTCAAGCGCCAGATCGACCTCGACGCTCGCATCGATCAAGGCGGCGGACACGCAGTGGACCATCGAATCGACGCGGCACTTCACGGGCTCGGGTTCGGCGATCGCGAGTTCTCGACGCCAGTCTCATCGTTGAGCGGCGGACAGAAAGCGCGACTCGGCCTCGCGAAACTGCTGCTTGAGGAACCCGACCTTTTGCTCCTCGACGAACCGACGAACCACCTCGACATCGACGGGCGGCGTTGGCTCGAAGAGTTCCTTGCCGAGGAGTTCCCCGGCGCGGTCGTCGTCGTCAGCCATGACCGCTGGCTGCTCGATCGCGTCGTCACGCGCATCGTTGAAATCGATCGCGGCGTCGTGCGTGAGTACCCGGGCAACTATGAGGCGTTTGTCGGGCTCCGCCGCGAGCGGCAACTGAGTGAAGCTCGGGTGTACGAGAAGCAACTCGACAAGATTCGCTCTGAAGAGGCGTATATCCGCAAGTACAAGGCGGGTCAGCGAGCGAAGCAGGCGCGCGGCCGCGAGACACGACTCGATCGCTACAAAGACGAACAACTCGTTGATCGCCAGATCGAGCTTGATGTCATGCACCTCGAGTTACCGACGCCACCGCGCGTTGGCGACATCGTGACGAGCGGCGAGCACCTCGCGAAGCGTTACGGCGAACGGCGGCTCTTCGATGATCTCACGCTGACGGTCAAACCCGGCGATCGGATCGGCATCATCGGACCGAACGGCGCTGGCAAGACGACGTTGGTGCGAACGCTGCTCGGCGATCTCGAGCCGGACGGCGGGCTCGTCCGAAAGAGCCCGCGCCTTCAGGTCGGTTGGTTTCGCCAGACGCAGGACCATCTCGATCTCTCGCTCACGACGTGGGAGTATCTCCAGTCGGTGATCGTCGCGCTCGACTCGGGTGCCCGGGCCAGCGAGCAGCAAGCGCGAAACCTCGCTGGCGCGTTTCTCTTCTCCGGCCCAGAACAGGACAAAACGCTGCGAGTTCTCTCGGGTGGGGAACGCTCACGCTGCGTCCTCGCGGGACTGGTCGCAAGCGCAAAGAACCTTCTCGTCCTCGACGAGCCGACGAACCATCTTGATATCCCGAGTGCTGAGCGCCTTGAGCGCTCGCTCCTCGATTACGGCGGAGACACCGATGACGGCGGCTCAGGCGGCGCACTGCTCCTGATCAGTCACGATCGTGCGCTACTTCAGGCAGTCTGCGACAAGCTCGTCATCCTCGACGGCAAGGGAGCGGCGCGCGTGTTTGAAGGGCGCTACAGCGACTATCTCGCGAAATTCCCACCGCCCGCACGAGAGCGCGTCCACGAGGGTGAACTCAATCCGAAGCCTAGTGCGGCCAAGCCCGCTCAACGAGCGAACGAACGTTCGGGTGGCAAACCTTCGTCATCCGCAGCGACGAACCCCACATCGACAAACGCCACACTGACAAACAAAACCGGCAAGGGCGCCTTCTCGAAGCTCTCTACCGAGGAGTTAGAGAAGCGCATCGAATCGCTCGAATCGAAGCTCCGCGCCGTAGACTCGCAACTTGCCAACTCCGCGACCTGGAGCGACGCGACGAAGGCGAAGGATCTCGCCGCACAGCGCGAGCGCGTCGCGAGCGACCTCGCGCCGCTCGAAGCAGAGTGGGCGCGACGCGCATGAGAATGCGCCAGCTTGAAGCGTTCCAACCAAACTGACTGCTTGGCTGAATCGATTCTCGGCTGGCGCAGGAGAAGCTTGGCGAAGAAGAATCTGGACGCGAGACGCGGTCGGGACACCACTCAAGCGGTGCGGAGGATCACCCGGCCGTCACCATCGAGCAGTTCGAGCTTGCAAGCAACGACATCGACCGACATGTTGTCCACGACCATCCCGAAGACCGGATCGGAGGTCTTAAAATTCGCGATCACTGTCGCGTTGCCACGGTCATCGACCGCACGGAGCGTGAAGGATCCCTTACTCGCACTCAAGCCGAACGCTACGAGGAGCGAGCGCCCGTGTTCCTTGTCGACATAGAGCGTTGCGGTCGCATTGACCGACGAGTCGACCGATGTCAGGCCGCGCAGATGCGAATTGCGGAACGCGAAGTCGGCAAGACTTGGAACAGCTTGGACCAACTGCTGGGCAACGACCTGATTGGTCGCGAGCTGTGCGACCATCTCGGCTGTCCGCGTGGTGCGAGCCAAGAAATAGAGGCTGACAACCAAGCCTGCACCGAAGAAGAATGTCGCAGCGCGCCAGTATGGTGTCGCGCGGTCCTTCGCCGAGAGGCTCGTCCGAGCGCGAATCTCGGCGACGAGTTCGCGCATTCCAGCATCCTGAGAGCGGTCCGGCGATAGCACCGCAGAACTCGTGAAGTCGGAATCTACCGGGCGCGACAAGGACTGATCGCCAGAGTGCGCGGCGAGCTGCGAGTGCTCAGCGGAGTTTCGAACGGCGATCGCACCAAGAGTCGCCTTCGCGACGACTCGGCCAGCCTGTCCAATGTGAGCGAGCGGCTGAAGTTGTTCAGCCGTCTCTTCAATCTCTTCTTGGACTCGCAAGAGGACCTTCTGACGGAGAAGCCCTCGCGGCTCGTCTACGGACAGGAACGCGGGATCTTGCACGAGCTCGCTCTGAAGCGTCCGCACCTCGACCTGAACCGACGCCGGAGCGTGGTGGAAGGAGCGGTGAAAAAGCGCAGCCTCGTATTCATCGAGGAGACCAAACGCGTCGAGTGGCGCGAGGTCGAGTAGTTCATCACGGGACATGGGGTCCGGGCTCGTCATTGATCCTCCAAAACCACCGAGGGCTGCCGCACAACCGGACCCCGCTCCGGTCACCGACTCTTGGCGGCGTCCGATGCCGCCTTCAGAACAGTCGGAACACTGATGACGCCACGCTGGCGTCGGTACAGGAACCCATTCAAGCCCCCGAACAAACCCACACGAGCAACCGACTGCGAATCCGTCCCAACCGAAACCCCGACGCACCTAGCTCAAATCCCGCTCGTGATACCAAACCCCCAGCGCGCCTCGCCGGAGTTCATCCGGCGCGGGCGCTGGTGTCCCGTGCGGGTACCGCCGATCGGCTGGGACGATCCCGAGCGGCGTCGCTTCCGAAGTCAGCGAGCGAACTCGCCGACAAACCTCTCTACGCAGGCTTCTGCAAGCGGTTGCAACCAAGCGTTTTGATGGACCTACTCTATGCATTCCTTCTCGGAACGCGTCGACCTCGCGCGAGGCGATCGCTGCCTCGGTCTAGGTTCGCCAGAGTCGGTAAAGTTTAAAAATCGGAGCGATCGAGCGTCCGATAGCCGCTGGCCGCCGCATCAGCCAAGTGCGCGATCGCCGCTCGTCCGATCGCGAAGGCGCAAGAGGCCGCGACTCAGCGCGCTCTTGACGGTTCCCAGCGGAGCATCGAGTTGTTCGCTGACCTCACGGAGCGTAAAGCCCTGGAGGTAGGTTCGCTCGATCACCGACCGTTGCAGTTCCGGTAGCTCGCGGAGCTTCTCCCGAAGCCAGGCGCGCTGCTCGTCGTTGAGTCTATTGTCGTTGCGCGGGTCGCCGCTGCGCGAGGCGTCTTGGGGCGGAGAGGCTGGCTCGCTGTCCAGCGGGGCAGCCTCGATTCGAACCCCTCGGCGACGGAGCTTGTCGATCAGGTGCCGCCGCGTGATGAGCATCACCCACGTGACCAATTTCGCCCGCCGCGGATCGAACCGATCGGCAGTCCGCCACAGGCGCACAAACACTTCTTGGACAGCATCTTCCGCTTCGGCGCGACTCGGAAGTGCTTGGCGAGACGCCTTATACACGAGCGGACCGAAGCGGTCGTACAGCTCGGCAACAGCGGCGTCTTCGCCCGCCGCCACTCGCTGCATGAAGTTCCAGTCTTCGTCCGCCATAGGTCGCTCGATCCGAGGACACCCAAGCGAGGATTGCGTCGCCCGACTCCTCCGTGACACCGACACACCCGCATGGGTCCGCACAATGCAATACGCCTAACAGTCACAAATCCCGTTGGCGAACGCTCGGGAGATAGGATTTCTCCAATCAGATCTCGCCAACCGGATCTCGCCCGTCGGATCTGGCCCATCGGATCTGGCCAGACGTGTGCTGGTTGCCAGCGGCGTGCTAGTTCGATGATCGCTTGCGGATCGCTCCGCTTCGCCGAGTTCGCTGCGCGTTCCCGACTCCTTAGTGGAACCGCCGACCTCGACTTCTGATGCCGCTCTTCCCTGCCGAACCTCCAGCGCGAATATACCCCGCGTTGGTTGATGGAAAAGAAGTTTCGAGGTGATTTTCGTCGTTTTGGTGTTACAGTTGGAACCGTTCTGGATTCCTATCTCCCGGATGTCATCGCCTAACGGTGCGGCCATTCGACGAGCGCGGGCCAGATCCTGTGGCAGATCCAGTGGCAGATCGAGTGATGGTGTGGCGAAAGCGCCAGTTCGGTGCGCCTGTCAGCGTGTGCTCAATGTGTGGTTGGGTCTCGCTGGGCTAGTTGGGCGCTAGGGTCGTGTGAAAGGTTCCCGTGCGACGCGTTTCCCTCCGTCCCACGAATGGCTCTTCCGGCGCGCCGCCTTCGGGCGGCGGACGATATCGGTCTATGCCGCGATCGTTCGGGTCAGGGTTCGGGTCAGGGTTCGGGTCAGGGTTCGGGTCAGGGTTCGGGTCAGGGT
>Ga0163146_10000395_pt1 | contig 62251 bp, 58 predicted proteins | sample OliLakLV19MP7G1_FD_148648 | JGI IMG/M metagenome (GOLD analysis project Ga0163146, IMG submission 148648) | Freshwater microbial mat bacterial communities from Lake Vanda, McMurdo Dry Valleys, Antarctica - Oligotrophic Lake LV.19.MP7.G1 | ecosystem: Environmental > Aquatic > Freshwater > Lake >... | reverse complement strand
CTGGATCCGGACCTCGCCCGCAGTTTCGTGGATTTGATCAAGGTGCGCTCCCGGGAACTCGGGCTCACCGTGTTCATGGTGACCCACGACGTGGACACGCTTGCCACACTCGCCACCCGGGTGGCGGCGCTCGCCGACGGACACATCGTCGCCGATGGTCCGCTGGCGCAAGTGCAACAGAGCGAGCACCCCTTCGTGAAGAACTTCTTCGGCACTGCCGCGCCGCTGCTACACTCGGCAACGGTTTGAATACGCATCGATCAATCGACGCCGCATTGAAATGGAAAACCGTTCCTACGCCATCCTCACCGGCTTGTTCACGATTCTGCTCGGCGTAGCCCTGGCGCTGGCGTTCGCCTGGTTCCGCGGCGACACCCGGGAGTACAACGAATACCTGGTGGTGTCCAAACTGCCGGCGTCCGGGCTATACAGCCAGGCTTCGGTGCGCTACCGCGGCGTGGAAGTCGGCAAGGTCACCGAGATCGGGCTGGACCAAAAGGATCCGACTACCATTCTGATTCGGATACTGGTTGAGGGCAGCGTGCCGATCACGCGCGGCACCTTTGCCCAGTTCGGCACCCAGGGGCTGACCGGCATCGCCCACGTGCAACTGGATGACGATCAGTCCGATCCGGCGCCTCTGCGGCCTACTGGCGCCGGGCCGGCGCGGATCGCGCTTCGCGGCAGCGCCCTTGACGATCTGGCCGAATCCAGCAAAGTGCTGCTGCGCCAGGCCACCTCGCTGCTCGAACGCATGAACGCGATTGCCAGCGAAGACAATCAGCTCCGGTTGGAACGCACGCTACAGAATTTCGAGCAGGCCTCGGCGCGGCTCGAGCCGGCGCTCGCCGCCATACCCGAGGTGGCCGAGCGTGCCCGGCGCATGCTCGGCGAAGACAATCAGGAAAGCATCCGCCGGTCGCTGTCCAATCTGGCGGAGGCGACCGACGCGATCAAGCCATTTGCCGAGGATTCGCGCCAGGTGATGGCCAACATGCGCGCGCTATCGGAAAAGCTGGACCAGATCTCGACCGAAATCTCGGTCGAAGTATCGGATCGCACCCTGCCGAGGATCAACGACCTGGTGGAACAGCTCGACCGCGATTCGCGGGATTTCCGCCGCCTGGTGCTGCAGATCGAACGGGAACCGCAAAGCCTGGTATTCGGACGCCGGCCGGTACAACCCGGCCCGGGTGAACCGGGATTCAATGCGGGACGGAAATGACCCTTCCCCACGACAAAACCTTCACCGCGGACAAGGGCACACTTGAAGCGGAGCAGGCGCAGAGGTGCGGAAAAAACAACGCAAAGGAAAACGGTATGGACGTTCTTGCCGGGAAATTGTCCCGTTCTTTCTGCCAGGGAGTCACAAGGAATTCCATTTATGCGCTTTTCTTCGCGCGGCCTCTGCGCCTCTGCGCCTCTGCGGTTCGAATTGCTGATTTTGGGATTGGGGCGGAAATATGAGAGCGGCAATCGCCATTCTGTGCATGGCGCTGATTGCAGCCGGTTGCGCCACGAACCGCGAACCTGCCCCGCAGACCTACGATTTCGGACCGGTCGGCCAATCCGAAACCGGAGCGAATAGCGTACAAGTGGTCGAAATGCGGGCACCCGAGTGGCTGGACGGCAGCCAGATGCTCTATCGGCTGGCCTATCGCGATCCCCGCGCACTGACACCCTATTCAGGCAGCCGCTGGGCTGGCACGCCGGCGTCGATGCTCACACTGCGCCTGCGCCAGCAGCTCGGCAACGTGCCCGGTGCGAAATGCATTTTCTCGTCCAGCCTGGCCGAATTCAGCCAGACCTACGATGCCTCGGATTCGAGCCGCGCGGTGCTGCACGTCCATGCGGTCCTCGCCGCCACCGGCGCGCAGGGGCAGCGGCTGCAGAAGGAATTCCGTCTGGAGGCGAAGGCCCCGACACCGGATGCGGCGGGCGGCGCGGCTGCGTTCTCCGCAGTGGCTTCCGATCTGGCGAAGGCCATCGGACAGTGGATGGCCGGGACCGGCCTCTGCACTCAGACCTGATTCGCTGACGGTTTGCGAAATCGTTGTGGCGCGAGCGCCGCAACCAGATTGCGTTCCAGCGGCAGGGGGTCCCCGTTGATCTGGCTTGCCACCAGTTCCGCCGCGAGCCCCGACCAGGTCATTCCCCGTGAACCCAGGCCAAGGCAGGCAAACAGCCCTGGCTGACCGAGGCCTCCCACCACTGGCAGGCGATCCGGGGCCACAGCCCGGAACGCAACCCGGCCCCGCAGCCCGCCGGCACCCAGTCCACTGGCGAAACCGGGAAGCATTTTCTCGAGGCGCTGCAGATTCCCCTCATGGTCCTCAGTGCGCTCGGACGTGTCGGACATGCCCTCGTTGAAGCTGGCGCCCAGGCAATGCATTCCGCCGATTGAGGGTGTGACGTAGCCTTCGCGGCATACGGCGATGCGTAGCGGACGCCCCTCCCGTTCCGGAACGAGGCTGACCTGGCCGCGTACCGGCTGCAGGGGTAGCCATTGCGCGGGCGCAAAAGACGTGGCCGCATGAGCATTCGCCAGCACCAGTACCGGTGCACACGCAATGACAAGGCCGCCGGCATCGATGACTTGCCACTCGTCCTGGCTGCGCTTGATTTCCATCGCCGCCACACCGTAACTGGCGGTCAATGCCGCCCCGCCCGCTGCCAGGTTGGCTATGCACATGCTGGCGGGATCGGCCCAGGCCGCCTGCGGAAACCACCAGCCCGGCCCCGCCACGGGCGCACCGGCCAGCATGGAAGCGTCTCCGGCATCAAGGGTCCGCAACAGGTCCTGCGGCAGTGAGAATTCCTCGACGATCCTTTGTTGCTTCTCAAAACGCGTGGCATCGCGCGCGATCTGGAGCACGCCACCCTCACCGGTAGTCATTGCATTGCCGCCTGACCTGAGCGCGGCGTGGTGACGCAACGTGTAGAGGAATCCCGCAGTGGTAAAACGGCTGTGGGAATTCCAGTCGAGCGATATCACCGGGCGGATCAGGCCGGCGGGATTGCCCGACGCCTCTTGCGCGGGTGCTCGATGTGCCTCGATGACCTGAACAGCCCATCCCCGCCCCGTCAGCCTCTGCGCGCAGGTGCTGCCGGCCAGCCCCGCGCCGATCACGATTGCACGCTTGTCCTCCGATGCGGCTATGGCGGTAGCACCGCCGGCATATCGGCCAGCCAGCATTTCGCGTTTTCCGGCAAAGCCCTGGCGCTTCTCGACTGTGAATCCGGCGGCGCTGAGGCCTTCGCGGACCGAGACTGCCACGGAATATGTCGCGAGAGTGGCACCAGGCTTGGCGACTCGCGCAATTTCGTGGAATACGGGTTCTGTCCACATGGCCTGGTTCCTCGCCGGCGCGAAACCATCGAGAAAAAAGGCATCGGCCGCGGCGTTGAGTTGCTTGAGCATCACCGCGGCATCGCCGAACAACAATGTCAGGGTCACCCGGCCGCCCTCGAAATGCAGGCGGTGGAAGCCTGGAAGCGGCACCGGCCAGCTCTCGTGCAGTTCCCGGGCGAGCGGCAGGATTTCCGGGATTGCCACATGGATGCGCTGCAGGTCGGCAACGCCGAAAGGATGCTTCTCGACGGATATGAAATGCAGGCGGACGTCGGCTGGTGCGGTTTTCTTCCACAAACGCCAGGTCGCCAGGAAATTGAGTCCCGCCCCGAAGCCGGTTTCCACAATCACGAACGACGCTTGCGATTGCCAGCGTTCCGGCAGGCCGTTTCCGCTCAGGAAAACGTGTCGCGCCTGTTCGAGGCCGCCATGGGAGGAGGCGTAAACGTCGTCGAACTGAGCCGAATACAGCGTTCCATCGTCGCGGAATGAAGGGTTGGCGGGAATGATGGGCCGATAGTCGGGATTCACGGAAATCGCCGCGTAAGTAGATGAAGCAATGGGGCCATCGCCTTAGTCTCGATCACGGCAACTGGCGAGGCTTTTTGTCTGTTTGTCCATATGGGACAATCTACCGGAGATTGCCCTATTAGCCGCGCGGCACTGTGGATTTCCCATTCTTTACAGGGGTAAACGCGGCCCGTATAATGCGCGCCTTTCGTGGGGGTATAGCTCAGCTGGGAGAGCGCTTGCATGGCATGCAAGAGGTCAGCGGTTCGATCCCGCTTACCTCCACCACGTAGTTGTAGTAAGTGGAAGTCGTAAAGATCAAGTCCCCATCGTCTAGAGGCCTAGGACATCGCCCTTTCACGGCGGTAACCGGGGTTCGAATCCCCGTGGGGACGCCAAAAAGCAAAAGAGCCACCTCGCGTGGCTCTTTTGCTTTTTTACGCATCCCCACGGGGATCGAACCTGCAAGGTTCGACAAGCCGACATCCGGTGAATGTCGGCTTGGACGCTACGCGTTCCTTGCGTGGCGGTCCTTCGCGCAACCTTGGTTGCTAGTCCACTGCCGCGCCGCGTTTCATGGCATCAAGTGCGGCCAAGTTGATCGACGCATTCCTTGTCGCTCACGCTCGTGAAACCCTGCCCCTTGCAGGCATTCTGTCCCTTGCAGGCGTTCATCTCTGTCTTGCAGGCGGCCTGGCCCTTGCACGCATTGGCGCCGTAACACTTGACTTTGACGGCGCTGCTATCCGCAACCGAATTCGCGCCGCCGCCCTGCGACGCGCAACCCGCCGCAAACAAGGTAGCTGCAGCCAAAGCCATCGTCATTGTGGTCGATCTGGAAATTTTGTTCATTGCTGGTTCTCCAAGGTAGGACGGCCCGGTTGCAGGATGCGACAGAAAAATGACACGGACGGGAGGGCCGGACCGCGACCTTCCTCACACGACCGCTATTGGCTCCTACGCGGCAGACGCGGGTTTGGATTCAGCACCGGCCGACCTTACGCCTCTATCGGCATCCGGAGGCGCAGATCGGGGGAAAGTCGGGAAAGAATGGGAGGCGGGATTCAGGTGGGGAATTTTGCCAGTTCGCTGTCCATGCGCTTGAGAACCTCTTCGCGGCCAATCAGCTCCAGCACCGCATCGATCGAGGGCGTATGCATTTCCCCGGTCAGCATGACCCGCAGCGGGATGGCCAGCCTGGGCATCTTGAGACCATGCCCCGTGATCACTTCCTTGAATACCGCGCTCAAAGCCGGGCGCGCCCATTCGGCGCCGGCAAGCTTTTCCCGCAAAACTTTCAGCGCAGGGAGAATTTCGGTCGAATAGTGTTGCGTGCGCAACTCTTCCGTCGGATGCAGGGCACGATAGAAGTACACGGCCTCATCGGCAAGCTGCACGATCGTGTTGACCCGGTCCTTGAGCAGCGCGATGACGGCTTCGAGGTTCGGGCCCTGCGAGACATCGCAGCCATCGCGCTCCAGGAAAGGTTTGGCCAGCACCGCGAGACGCGCGTTGTCCGCTGCCTTGATGTATTGCGCATTCAGCCACTGCAGCTTTTCGGGATTGAACTTGGCCGGCGAACGGCTCACCGCTTCCAGCGAAAACCATTCCACGAACTGCTCGCGCGTGAACATCTCGGCGTCACCGTGGCCCCAGCCCAATCTTGCCAGGTAGTTAAGCAGGGCTTCCGGCAGATAGCCTTCATCCAGATACTGCATCACGCTGACCGCGCCGTGACGCTTGGACAACCGCTCGCCGTCGGCGCCCAGAATCATTGGAATGTGGCCGAATCGCGGCAGCGGCGCGCCTAGCGCCCTGAAGATATTGATCTGGCGAGGCGTGTTGTTGACGTGATCGTCGCCACGGATGACGTGGGTCATGTTCATGTCCCAGTCGTCCACGACCACGCCGAAGTTATACGTTGGCACATTGTCGCCGCGCAGGATCACCAGGTCGTCTAGTTCCTGGTTGCTGATGGAAATCGGCCCCTTGACCAGGTCATCCCAGCTCACATCGCCGTCGTCGGGATTTCGAAAGCGCAGGACGGGAGCGACGTCCGCGGGGGGCGTTTTGCCCCTCGCATTCTCCGGCCGCCAGCGGCCGTCGTAACGCGGCTTCAGGCCTTTCGCGCGCTGTTCCTCGCGCATGGCGTCGAGCTCTTCCTTGCTTGCGTAGCAATAGTAGGCCTTGCCTTCGTCCAGCAACTTCTTCGCCACCTCGCGGTAACGTTCCAGGCGCTGCATTTGATAGAAAGGCCCTTCGTCGTAGTCCAGATCGAGCCACTTCATGGCGTCGAGAATGGCCTGCGTGGACTCCGGCGTGGAACGCGCGGTATCGGTGTCTTCGATGCGCAGGATGAAAATACCGCCGGTCTTGCGCGCGTAGGCCCACGAGAAAAAAGCCGTACGTGCGCCGCCGATGTGAAGGTATCCGGTGGGACTGGGGGCGAAACGGGTGCGGACCATCGAAAGGTTCGGAAATGCAGGAGCGAAAAGAGGCGCTATTGTACGCGATGCCTCGGTGCTTCACGCCTTGCAAACAAAGGGTTCCGTGAGGTCGCAAATTGACCCTGCCCGGGGCGCTGTGGTTAAATGCCCCCACTCGCGCGGGTGGTTAGCTCAGCGGTAGAGCACTGCCTTCACACGGCAGGGGCCACTGGTTCGATCCCAGTACCACCCACCATGGTTACCACCCATCATGGTCAATCAAGCCGTTACCACACTCGCCGCCTGCGGCATGGTCAATGAGTGCCACGTTGTGGCCCCCACTCAAATACTCGTCAACATTTCTCCACTGCGGCCCAAGCGTTCCCGGGAAAAAGTGCGCTTAGCACTGCGTCATGCCCTCGGTGCTGGTTGCCGAAATCCAGGGTCAGCCGGCCACGGGCGCATCCTGGGCAGGCTTGATTGCCTGAAGGTGCCGGACCGTAGGGACAAGACAGGCACTCGCGGCCTTTTGGCGCTCCAAGACACTATTCGTCAGTCCGTGATGCTGAATTTTCGTCAGGACAATCCGGCGAGCCCTCATCAGTACAAGACGTTCAGCCAGTCGGTTCACGCATTGCGCCGAATCGATCCGAGGCATTTGGAGTTTTATCCCATTGTGAATGAGCGCGCGGCAGAACTGCTGGCAGGCGCGCAACATACGCTGCACCACTGAATTTCGGTTTGTGCGAGTCGCAACAGGTCGGATGCCCTTCGCATAAGTCTTGCCTCCCTGGACTTCGGAGGAATCTGACCCGCGGCTCGCCTTTTTCACCTTGCTTCGATCAAGACTCGACCTCACGGCCGGATCGGTGCATCCCCGGGTAGGTGCAGGACAGCTCGAACCAGACAAGGCGCTCGAAAGGCCAGCCCGGCCTGGGGCGCGAAAAAGGGCGAGGTGCCCACTACTTCATTGGACGCAGGCGGCAAGAACCTGTGGCATCATCGGCACGGAACGCCTGCTGTGGGCGGTCGTCGGGGTTCAAATCCCGTACGGAATCTGGGCGGAATTATCAACATCGGGCAAAAGCCGCATCGTAACCACATGCTCTCCCGGGCGATGACCTTGCTGGTCATCTGCCTTCACTGCGCCCCATTCGCCTATGCCGTGGACAGCAATCCGGAACGCTACCGGGAGCTGAAATCCATTGCATTCTTCGGCGCCGTCTCCGTTAGTGTTCACAATACCGGTGTGACTGAGGTCGAAGTTAACCCGGACTTTTCATTTGAGGAGCTGACGCAGTATCTGCGGCTTCAAGTCGCCAACTATCTTCCTGACATCCCGTACCGTGGCATTGACGCATCCGGACAGGCGGATACCCGGATCGCCGATTCAATGGGTCAATTGTTCTGCAGGATCTGGGTTGACAGCAGGAACACGCCGGCGGTATTCCAGGTAAGGTGCCACGTCTCGACGTCGACCCACTTCAACATCATTGACGATGTATCGTTTGGCTACGGTCCGAAAGAAATGGCGCCTGCGATCGTTCGCGAGCAGATCAACGAGATCCTGAAGGGGTTTGCATCGATTTTTCTGCGGACCCGGGATGAGTAGAAATGCGGCAACTCGCTGAGCGCGTCCGCCTGGATTGCGAACCGCATCGCCAGGCACCGCATCCGCAACCAGAAGCTAGCTCCGCTCGCGCATCCCGGGCGAGCGCGATTGAGCGACAGTGTCGAGAAACTCCTGTGGAAGTTTGATTTGATCGCCGAGCGCAGGATCGTATCGTCCTTCCGGCTCTCTTTTTTTCGCAAGTAACGTCAGGACACTGGCTGAAATCCTTTTCAGCCACGCACTCTGCGATGTCCGAGCAAGGGTCCCGGCTTTGTCTTCCCGCATGGTAACGGAATGGGCGTTAGTAATTAAATGGAGAGCGCTGTCATTGCTGCGCATCCCTGCAATATTGGTTGAAAAAGCGCGCCCGGGACTTGCGCGAGTCGGCACCAAAGACGCCGACCTCCCTGTGCTCAACGTTCCCCGGGCGCACGCTTCATGTCGCAACGGCCATGCCAGGAGTGCCTGTTGAAACTTCGACAACTCAGGATCCCCTCGAACACGCTCTGTTTACATGCGAAAAAAACGGGATGTCCGGATATCGGCATTTCGAGTTGACGATATCTCAGCGACCGGGCGCGCGGAAAGCGTCACTGACTGTCAAATTGGCGAAGCCAGGAACAGATGTACCCGGGAAATGGACGAATATTCGGCCTGGCTTCCGGGAGATAAGAAGCCATGCCGATTGCGCCATTGGCAACGGCAACCACGCTGTCACTGTCTGCAGGTCACCTGCCTGCTTAATTTCCCGGCGCAGGCGGTTCAAGGGCCAGGTAATGGTTCTGCCTCGCAGTGTTGCGTCAGCGCGGCTCCACGGTTTCAGATGAAGTTCGGAGGCACTCCATCCACCGGCATCATGCCGTCCATGACGCCGCAGAAAAAATGCGCCGGGTGCCGGCCTTAAAAGCGGAACAACACGGACACCGATGCCATATCAACATCGAAGACTTTATCGCCGAGCGGATCGGGCGCTTTATATCGCTCCCACTCCGCCCGTACCGTGAATCCGGCATTTATGTTGTAGTCGACTCCGGCACCAAACTTCTCGCGTATCTTGTTTTCTGATTTGTCGTTACTTGAAACGAGCAAGGTCAACGGCGAACCATTGATGTTCGCACTCGTTTTGGTGTAACTCAGGCCAACACGGCCAATCAGGGACCACTTGTCGTTGAGAGGAAAGGTTCCCACCGCGTCAATGAATGGGGCGGTCATCTTGTAATCCAGATCGAAGGTGCCGACCGAAGTGGATGGCACCCCGGCGCTGCGGAAATCCGAGTGGATTGAAGTTGTCCCCAGCGACGCGTAGCCACCTTCAACCGCAAAATTGGGATGGAACTTGTAGCCGAGGAAAACTTTCAACCCCGTGGAGCGATTTTTCTCGTCGACGATAGTCGAGGCGGCGCCGTTTGCCGCCACAAAGACCGCATTGGCGTTGTTTACCGTTTGATCTGGAATACTTGCAGCCGTGGCGCCGATGCCTACTCCCATGTACCACAGAGATGCAGGACCATCGGGGGCTTTTGCGGATTCCTGCGCAGAGACGCCCAGGGAAATTGCGGAGAACGCCAACAGAACCAGACCTGTCAAAACACGCTTGTTCACACGAGCCTCCTCTCGGGTTAAGTGCATGAGCCTGTCCACTTTTACCAGAATGTTCCAGTTATGTAAATTGGATGGCGGGAAGATGGGCGACCGTCCATATCTACCTTCCAACGCGCACTCATTGGCTCTGGCGTCTCGCCTGGGGGCTCGTGCCTGCAGCATACAATCCGGCCAGGAAACTCAGCCCGCCTTGTGAGGCTGTTCTGGCCGGACTGGCATTGCTTTTTCTCAATCGCGCAATCCATCCAGTCCCCACGCGGGAGGCAACCAAGGGACTCGCAGGGCGCCGTCATTGCTCGCACAAGTGTGAGCGAAGGGCGTCCCCTCGTTCAGCGCACCAGTTGGTTGATTTCGATGATCGGCAGCAGGATTGCAAGCACGATCATCAGCACCACCCCTCCCATCACCAGGATCATTACCGGTTCGAGCAGCGTCAGGAACACCGCCAGGCGCCGCTCCAGCGCCTGCGTTTCCAGGTGCGCGGCGCGCCCCAGCATCTGCTCGAGCTTGCCGCTCACCTCCCCGCTTGCCACCAGATGGATGAGCAGGGGCGGAAAGGCACGGGTTTCACCCAGGGCGCGCCCCAGGCTCGTGCCTTCGCGGACCCGGCCGATCGCGCGTTCGACGGCCTCCCTCATCACCAGGTTGGTCATCACCCGCGCCCCGGAGCCGAGCGCGGAGAGCAGCGGCACGCCGCCGCCGACCAGGATCGCCAGCGTGCTGGCAAAGCGCGAGGTGTTGACGCCACGAATCAGCGACCCCAGCCAGGGCAGGTGCAGCAAAAAGCCATGCCAGCTTCGCCGCGTCGCCTCACTGCGCAGCGCCAGGCGCGCCGCCACCGTCACGCCGATAACCAGTGCCACGATGTAGGGCCAGGTCGCACGCAGGAAGTCGCTCAGCCCGATCAGGCCCCGGGTGAGAAGCGGCAGGCTCTGGCGCGATTGCTGGAACACCTGCACCACCTGCGGCACCACGTAGACCAGCAGCCCGGTGACGATCGAGAGGGCGACGATGGTGACCAGGATCGGGTAGAGCAGCGCCAGGCTGGTCTTCTGCCTCAACGCCTGGCGGGCGTCGAGATAATCGGCCAGGTGCTGCAACACGGTGGGCAGCGCCCCGGACTCCTCGCCGCCGTGCACCAGCGCCCGGTAGAAATCCGGAAAGCTCTTCTCGTAGGCGCCCAGCGCCCCGGCCAGGGACAGCCCGGCCGTGATTTCGGTCTTGACGCCGGTCAACACCTCGCGGGTCACCGGGTCGGTGGCCGCTTCGATCAGCGCATTGAGCGACTGCTCCATGGTCAGGCCGGAGGCCAGCAGGGTCGCCATCTGCCGGGTCGTCAGGCTCAGCTCCGCGGCCGAGATACCGCGCGACCAGGCCTGTCCCGCACGCTCTTTGGCGCGCACCGGACCGATGACCGAGGGCAGCAGGCCCTGCGCGCGCAACTGCGCGCGCGCCTGGCGCGCCGTGTCGGCTTGTACGACGCCGGACACAGTGCGGCCGGCGGCGTCCAGCGCCTGATACTGAAAGGCTTCCATTAGCGCTTCATACGGGTCACATGATTCTCAGTAAACCCTCACCGCGGAGGCGCAGAGGCGCAGAGAAAACCGCGCGGAGGAAAGCAATAAAGTGAATCTCTTGTGGGCTGCATTGGTGGATTCGCTCATGCGCCATCCGTTTCCGTGGGATATTCGTCGCTGACATCCCGTTTGTAGTTCTCTGCGTTTCCTCCGCGCCTCTGCGCCTCTGCGGTGAGGGTTCTCTTGAATGGGTTCACGAATCACTCGCGGGTGACGCGGATCACTTCCTCGAGGCTGATCACGCCCTGCCCGGCCCAGCGCATGCCGTCATCGCGCAAGGAGCGCATGCCGCGCGACACCACATGGGTGCGCAGGGTCTGTTCGGAGGCGCGGTCGTGCACCAGGCGGCGCAGGTCGTCGTCGACCATGATCAACTCGTAGATGCCGGTGCGGCCGCGATAACCGGATAGATTGCAGGCGGGGCAGCCCTGCGCCGAGTACAGGGTGCCATCCGCCGGGGTGAACCCCAGGGTGCGCAGTTCCGTCGCATCGGCCACGAAGGGCTTGCGGCATTGCAGGCACAGGCGGCGCACCAGGCGCTGCGCCACCACCCCGATCAGGCTCGAAGCGAGCAGGAACGGCTCCACCCCCATGTCAACCAGCCGCGTCACCGCGCTCACGGCGTCGTTGGTGTGCAGCGTGGCGAAGACGAGATGGCCGGTGAGGCTCGCCTGGACGGCGATCTGGGCGGTCTCCAGGTCGCGGATCTCGCCGATCATGACCACGTCCGGATCCTGGCGCAGGATGGTGCGCAGCGCCCGCGCGAAACTCATCTCGATGCGGGTGTTGACCTGGGTCTGGCTGATGCCGTCGAGGTCGTACTCGATCGGGTCCTCGACGGTCATGATGTTCAGCGCGGTGGCATCAAGCCGCGACAGCGCGGCGTAGAGGGTGGTGGTCTTGCCCGAACCGGTGGGCCCGGTCACCAGGACGATGCCGTGCGGCTCGAGGATGAGCCGGTCCATTTGCGCAAGAGTGGCGTCGTCCATGCCCAGTTTGGTGAGATCGAGCCGCCCGGCCTGCTTGTCCAGAAGGCGCAGCACCACTCTTTCTCCGTGTCCGGTGGGGATGGTCGACACGCGCACGTCCACCGGCTTGCCGGCCACGCGCAGTGTGATGCGGCCGTCCTGGGGCAGGCGCTTCTCCGCGATGTCGAGCTGGGCCATGATCTTGACCCGCGAGACGATCGCCCCATGCAGGGCACGCGCCGGCTCGATCAGGTCGCGTAGCGTGCCGTCGATGCGCAACCGCACCACTGAGCGCGTCTCGAAGGGCTCGATATGGATGTCCGAGGCGCCGTCGCGCAGCGCCTGGGTGAGCAAGGCATTGATCAGGCGGATGACCGGCGCATCGTCCTGGCTTTCGAGCAGGTCCTCGATCCGGGGGATTTCCTGCAGCAGCCTGGAGAGGTCCAGGTCCTGGGCAAGATCATCGGCAAGCGCGGCGGCCCCGGCGTTGGCAGCGTTGTACGTCGCCGCGATCAACTCATCGAACTGCTCCACGGCAATGCGCCGGGCGCGCAGCGGCACCCCGAGCGCGCGGCGCAACTCCGCCAGCGCGCCCGCCTGCGCATCGCTGCGCACCGCCACTTCCGCCCTCTCGCCATCCAGACCCGTCACCACCACACCGTTGGCCTTGGAGAAGGCGTAGGAGACCTTGTAAGTTGCGCCGGGATTCACGGTTCAGGCTTCGGATTCGTCGACGGCACCGTGGGGGCGACAGTCGCCCGTGGGGGCAGCAGCGGGGACTCCACATCAGGCAGAACAGCATCCCGTCTGGGCTTTGCCCTGAGTTGCTCGCCGCGGATGTAGTCATAGCGTTCGCCAGTATAGGTCCCGGAATCCTCGCTGTTACGCACCAGAGTGGGCTTCAGGAAGATCATGAGGTTGGTCTTGATACGCGAGCGCGTCTTGTAGCGGAACAGCCCGCCCAGCAACGGGATGTCGCCGAGCACCGGAACCTTCTGCACGCCATCGGTGACCGTATCCTGGATCAGGCCGCCGATCACCACGATCTGGCCGTCGTCGACCAGCACCGTCGATTCCACCGCGCGCTTGTTGGTGATGACGCCCGCAGGGTTCGCCTTGTCGTCGATGCTGGAAACTTCCTGGTAGATCTGGAGGCGCACCGTGCCGCCTTCCGAGATCTGCGGTTTGATCTGCAACGTCAGTCCGACGTCTTGCCGTTCGACGGTCTGAAAGGGCGTCGGCGTGGTCGCTGTCCCCGAAACCGCGTACTGCCCGGTGATGAAGGGCACGTTCTGCCCGATGATGATCTTCGCTTCCTCATTGTCGAGCGTCAGCAGCGTCGGCGTGGACAGAATATTGGCATTGGCGTCCGTCTCCAGGGCCCGGGCGAGAACGCCAAGATTGACAATGGCCCCGACTCCGGGGATCGATACCTGGCCGTTCACGATTCCCACGTTCAGGCCTGGACCGACTGTGGCCGGATTTTGCGCGATGCCGATGATGTTCTGCCCGGTCGAGCCGAAATTGGTGCCGCCAAAGCCCTGCGTACTGCTGCTGCCGAGCCCGCTCAGGCTCTGCCACTGGATTCCAAACTCCGCCGCCTTGTTGGCGGTGACTTCGACTATCAACGCTTCGACATAGACCTGCGCACGACGCACGTCGAGTTTGTCCAGCGCGGCCCGCAAGTTGTTGTAGATCGCGTCGGGCGCCGTGATGATGATCGAATTGGTCGCGGAATCGGCCTGAATGATGCCGGGTGCGCTTGGCGAAGCCGCTGCCTGGTTGCCGTTGCCAAACGTGGTCGGGCCACTTGGCTTTTGCGTCGAGCCGGGCGCGGTGGCACCCAGCGTACTCGCGGTCATCGGAGGCGTGGCCGTCGGCGCCGTGCCCTCCCCGCTGTAAATCGCCCGCAGGGTCTCGGCGAGCTTCACCGCTTCTGCGTTCTTCAGGTACACCACGTGAATGTTGCCGCTGGCACTGGTGGGCGAATCGAGAATACTGACAAACTTGTGCAACCGGCTGAGCCGTGAGGCGTCGCCCGAACGCACCAGCAGGCTGTTCGAACGCGTATCGGCAAGCACCACGAATCGCTGGGTCGGCTCTGCACCCTGTCCCTGGCCGATTTCGGAGAACAGGCGGTTCACGGTCTGCGCCACGTCGACCGCTGAGGCGTGCTGGAGTGGAATGACGACGGGATCTGAGCCGCCGGGCCTGTCGATCGAATCTATGATTTTCGCTATGCGCTGCAGATTGTTCGCGTAATCCGTGATGACCAGCGTGTTGCTGTTCTGGTAGGCGGTGATGATGTTGTTGGGGGCGATCAGCGGCCTCAGTACAGGCAGGAGCTGTGCTGCCGACTCGTGCTTGAGCGTGAATATCCGGGTTTCGATCCGGTCTCCGACGCCGCGCGCAATCTCACCCGGAGCGATTGTCGGACCTGCGCGCAGTTTCGCATCGGCCTCCGGAAGGATGCTGACCATGCCGCGGTCCTCGATGGCCGCAAAACCCTGCAGGCGCAAGGCTGAAAGGAAAATGTCATACACGAGCGCCCGCTGCAGGGGCTTCGCCGAAACAATGGTGATCGTACCCTTGACGCGCGGATCGACGACAAAATTCTTGCCGGTGATTTCCGTCATCACTTTAACAACGCCCTCAATATCGGCGTTCAGGAAATTCAGTGTCACAACATCGGGATCCGTGCGACGCGCGGCGGACTTGGGAGTAACTGCGGGGGTTTGACTGCCAATCGGGCCAGCAGACGGCTGCGGCGGGGCGTCGCTCGCTCGACCGGGGGATCCCCTGTCGGCTGCCGGTCCCTGGATGGCAAAAAACATCAGAGCCAGCAAGACTGATACGGTAAAAAGCACGCGAGGTTTCATGGTTTCCGTGGTTCTAGCTGGCCGTGCGGCCGGCAGACAAGATGGAATTCATCTATTTGTTCGTGGTGCAGGGTTCTCGGCCGCCGGCCCTTTCTCCGGCCAGGCAAGCAATTCACTAACCCCATTGCGATCCAGTACGACATGATCGGGCGCAACCTCGGCAAGCGTGATGCCGGGGACGATTTCCTAGCCCTTGCGCGCAGCGATGATCTGCTTCCCATCAACGACCACTATGGCGAACGCCTCTCTCCCTTCGGTGGCTGCGATAACACCAAGCAGCCGGATCGCAATCCCTGTCGGAGCAAGGGCGCTGCTTTCCCTCTGTACGGTTCCAAACAGTTCGAGGGCGGACGCAATCTGGCCGCCAGCATCTGCCTGGACCGGCGAAGGTGGTTCCGGCTGCGGGGCAAACCATTGCCACGTCCAATAGCCCCCCGCAAGCGCCAGCAATGCCAATGCCGCAATATTCACCAGAGTAACTGCCGCGCTCTGGGCGAGTTGCGTTCGATCGATGGAAAATTGCATTGTTCAGTCGTTGTCCAGCGGTGCGCGCAATGGGCGCGTGCAATGAACCTCATTGGACTAAAAAGGCGGCACGGATTTAATTTACCACATATATAATGTAATCCGCATTAGGAACACCTCGATTGCCATTGAAAAATCTAGGAAAGTTAGCCTCATTGACAACATAAGGCGATTCCTTTCCGCAGCCACGTTTCCACGGCAATCGCATCGGTCGCCGCAGCCCTCCTGGTTACCGTTTGAACCGATGGCAAAGCACGACCGACAGCGTCGGGACACTCCTCAGGCTATTGGACTGCAAGGGCCAATTAGGTAGTATCTGTATGCTCAAGAAAGGCAGCATGCGAACGGATAGAAGAATTCAAAGTTGTTGGGCAGCACACTGCCTTGGTAGAGAACGCGAGGGCTGGTTCCGGATTTTCCCAACCCGAAGATCTTCTGCCATTGAATTTCCCCAGGGAATTTTTGCTCTTGGCCTGATAGTCGAGCCCGATAGTCGCGCCCCCTCGGACATGTCGATGGTAATGCGGCATCAGCGTGGCTTCACGTTGCTCGAAGTCATGGTCGTTGTCGTCATACTCGGCATCCTTGCCGCCCTCGTTGTACCGAAGATCATCAGCCGCCCGGATGAGGCACGCATCGTTGCGGCAAAACACGATATAGCGAGCCTCATGCAGGCACTCAAGCTTTACCGTCTCGACAACCAGCGCTATCCGACCACCGAACAGGGCTTGCAGGCATTGGTTTCGCAGCCGACGACCAGCCCGGTACCGATGAACTGGAAGGCTGGCGGATATGTTGATCGCCTGCCCCGCGATCCCTGGGGCAACCCTTACCAGTACCTCAACCCCGGCGTCCGCGGCGAGATCGACCTGTTCAGTTTCGGTGCGGACGGCTCGCCTGGTGGCGAGGGCAATGACGCCGATGTAGGTTCCTGGGCACTGTGAGGGGTGACCGGTGAGGAGTACGGGATGAATAGCAGTCTGCAAGACAACACCGTGTACCCCCGCTCGTTGCCTGTTCACGGCGCCCGCCGACAAAGAAACTCCTCACTCCTCACGTCTCACGGCTCGCTGCGGCCACGACGCGGCAGGCAGGGATTTACGCTCATAGAAGTGATGGTCGTCCTGGTCGTCATCGGTCTTGCCGTTGGCCTGATCAGCAACACTGCAAGACCGGACGATCGCGGCCTGCTCCGCCTCGAGACCGAAAGGCTGGCGCAACTCCTGCATCTGGCCGCAACGGAGTCACGCCTGTCCGGCAAGCGCATTGCCTGGACTGCGGAAGGATCCGGCTACCGGTTCTGGCGCTTTGCCGCCGACACCGACTGGTCGGAGATCCGGGACGTTGATTCATTGCGGCCCAGAACCCTCCCGCAGGGCATGAAGATCGCGGGCTTAAGCGTCGAGAATACCCCTGCCAATGAAGGAATGCGGCTTGAGTTCGCCTCCGCCGGCCCGGCCTTATCCTTCGTCATCGATATGACCTTCGGTGCCGCCCGTTATTCGGTGCAAGGATCGCCGGTCGGCGAAGTCCGCATCCTGCCAGACGAACGAGATGCCAATGCCGACCCGGCACAGCGGTAGTACGGCGGGATTCACACTTTTCGAAGTGCTGGTGGCCCTGACGATCATTGCCGTCGCACTATTGGCGGGGATGCGCGCCGCCGGGCAGGGAACCAACAATGTCAGCGAACTGCGCGCGCACCTGCTCGCGGACTGGGTGGCGCAAAGCGTACTGGCGGAACAGCGTGCCCGCGGTGACTGGCCATCGACGGGAGTCCTGCATGGAAAGATGCGCCAGGGTGGAATCGATTTTGGCTGGCGCGAGGAAATTATCGGCACCCCCAACAGGGCATTCCGGAGGGTCGATATATTTGTCTTCCTGGACCCCGACGAATCCCGTCCGCTGGCTCGCATGACCGGATTCCTGGTAAGCCCTCCTACGAGCAATCTGAGATGAGGTCGCCTGACTCCGCCAGGGGTTCCGGCTTTACCCTGATCGAATTGCTCACGGCGATGCTGATTCTTTCGATCCTCGCACTGATTTCCTATCGTGGGCTTGTCGCGGTGCTCGATGCGCGCGCGCACGTAACCGAGGAAACCGAGAAATGGCGCAGAGTCGCCGCATTTTTCTCGCGATTCGAGCGCGATGTCCAGTTGGCCGCCCCCCGGCCGGTGCGGGTTCCCGCCGGCGAAGTTCCGGCCTGGCTGGGTCGACTGGAGCCCGCAGCGGATCCACGGCTTGAATTCAGCCGCTTCAGTTCGATCGAGGGAATCGATGTTGCGCAGCGCACCGGGTATCGCCTTAACGAAAAGCAGGAGATCGAGCTGTGGATGTGGCCCGGACTTGATGTGGCGCCCGGTACGGTGCCTGCGCGCTACGTGGTGTTGGCGGGGGTGACGAAACTTGACCTTCGGTACCTCAATGCGGATGCCGTCTGGGTGGATGTGTGGCCCGGCACGCGCCTCGACCCCCCAATCCCGCGAGCCGTCCGGCTACACTTGGTGCTTTCCACCAGGGAAGAACTCGTGCGCGTATTTACGCTGAATCTATGAACACCGCGCAACGCGGCGTGGCCGTAGTCATGGCGCTGGGCGTGGTGGCGCTCGCGGCCATCGCCGTGACTGCGATGATGACGACCCAAAGCATCTGGTCGCGCGAAACGGAACTCGAAGGCGATCACGCCCAGGCACAATTCCTGATCCAGTCGGGCATGGACTGGGCGCGCGCCGTACTGAGCGATGACCGCCGGTTGAGCAATGTCGATCATCTCAAGGAACCCTGGGCATTGCGCCTGCCGCCGATGCCGGTCGACAACGGCGAACTGGCGGGGTACCTCGAAGACCAGCAAGGCACATTCAACCTCAATAACCTGGTGCTGGGAGGCAAAATCAGTGTCGTCCAGCTTGAACGCTTCCGGCGCCTGCTGGCGATGCTTGGCCTGCCCGACAGTCTCGCCTACGCGCTCGCAGACTGGATCGATGCGGACAGCGATGAGCAGCCGATCGCAGGCGCCGAGGACGACTACTACATGTCATTGCAGTCGCCCCACTTGGCGGCGAACCGTCCGTTGACGGATGTAGCGGAACTGGCACGCGTGCGCGGCTTCAGCGATGACGTACGCGCACGCCTGGGCCCGTTCGTAAGCGCGCTTCCTGCCAATACTGCGGTCAATGTGAATACCGCCCCGCCGGAGGTCCTCTCTGCCGTCATCGACGGCCTTGGCCTGGATGGGGCACGTGCCCTGGTTGCGCAGCGGGAACGTGCCTATTTTCGCGACTACGCCGATATCGCCAACCGGCTGCCTGGTGGCGCCACAATCACGGAGAGCTCCTTGGGGACGAGCAGCAACTACTTCCTGGCACGCGTTCGGGTCACCATCGGCGGCGCAGAAGCACGGGGGCTTGCCCTTCTGCTGCGTCCCGATATCGGCTGGCCGGCGATCATCTGGCGCAAGATCCAATGACCCTCCTCCGGCTGTATTGCTCATTGATTGAAGATCCGTCGCGGTGCCAATGGGTGTTGCTGAATGACAATGGCAAGGCCACGGCCGGTAATGGCCCGCTTTCCGGTCTGCCCCGGCGCGCGGATCGGGTGCAACTTGTCATTCCGGCGCCGGAAGTCCTGATCATCCAGGCACGCCTGCCGGCCGCGGCGCGGCGCGCCGGAGGGGACGTGCTGGCCTACGCCGTTGAAGAGCGCACCGTCGGCGAGCAGGATGCCAACAACGTGAGCTGGCTGGGAACGGTGGGCGAGAACAGCGTGCTTGCGGTGCTGAACAAGGGGGGCCTCGAACGCTGGCGCAACGCCCTTGAGGGAGTGGGGATCCGCACCTTCGAAGTTCAGAGCGAGATGTTGCTCCTGCCCTGGGTAGGGGATGAATGGAGCGTTGGCTGGAGCGGGCAGGAGGGATTCGTACGTACCGGAAATCTGGAAGCCGCGGCAACCGACTCGGGCGATCGCCAGTCACCGCCGCTTTCACTGCGCTTCATGCTCGAGCAGCAGGAGACGGGAAGCCGACCCAAATCCCTTGCCCTCTATACCACGGCTGAGGATGCTCTCCCGGACGTGGAAGCCTGGCAAGCCAGTCTTGGAATAGCGATTCGCATTGCCGGTTCATGGGATTGGCGCAATGCCCCGGTTGAAGCCGGCACAGCCCTTGCGCAGGAAAGCCCGCGCTGGCGCGGCATCCCCGAAGCCGCGTCGAAGTTGCGACTGGCGGCCTGGATTACCGGCATTTCGCTTGTGCTGCACGCGGGTGCGCTGGCTGTCGATTGGACGCTACTTGTAGGTGAGCAGCGAAGTCTGCGTCAGGACATGGACGCACAATTCCGCGCCACCTTTCCCGATGCTGTCGCGGTGGTGGACCCGCTGTTGCAGATGCGACGCAAGCTTTCTGAAGCGCGCCATTCAGCCGGCCAGCCCGACGTCGGCGATTTCCTCCCGATGATCGAGAAGGTGGCGTCGGAGGTAAAGGGCCTGCCCATGGGTACGATGCGCATCCTGTCTTACGAGAGTGGCCGCATGACCCTCGAAGTCACAACCGTGGACGAGCAATCCGTCAGGCAAATCGTGACCCGCTTGCGCCAGAAGGGCCTGGCTGCAGACCAGTCTTCCTCTTCGACCGGCACCGGGCGCGCGATCATTACGGTGCGGGTTTCATGAAGGAGCAACTGCAGAAACTATGGCATTCGCGCGCACCGAGGGATCGGATGATTATCGTTGTGCTTGCGGTGATGGTTATTGCGGCCCTGTATATCTTTCTGCTGGTTTCAGCGAACCGGGCACGGCCGCAGGTGCGCGCCAATGTGCTTTCGCTTCGTACCGACGCCGTCCGCCTGGAGCAGTATGCCGGTGAAGTTGAACAGTTGCGTGCGGTCCGCCCGCCCACCGTATCGCAAACGGATTTGCGCGCCCTGATCCAGGCCCAGGCAGAGTCGGCAGGCCTCGCGAGCGCCTTAGTCCGTATCGATGCACCGGAGGCGAATAGGGTGCAGGTGGTATTCGGCGCAGTTCCGTTCCCGGACTGGCTGAACTGGGTCGTCGCCCTGAATGCGCAGCGCATCCGCCTGGAGACATGCCGGATTGAAGCACTCTCCAAGCCAGGCCTTGTCAGCATCACAGCGACCTTCGTCCGCGCCGGAAAGCAATGAGGCGCAGAAGTCTGGTGGCCGCCGGATTCGGGCTTTACGCAGCCGCGTTGATTGCACAGGCACCCGCGACGCTGGTCGACAACGGCCTCCAGCGGGCCAGCAATGGCAGGCTGCGCCTCACGCAGGCTGAGGGCACGATCTGGTCGGGTGCGGGATTAATCGAAATCCGCGATGCGGGCAGTCGAAACGCGATCGCGAGGAAGGCGGCCTGGCGCGTATTGCCGGAATCGTTGTGGAGGGCGCGTCTGGTTTGCCAGGTTCAACTGGAAGGGGCGGCCCGGCATTTTCCCGTCGCAGCGTCCTTGTCGAAGGTTGACATCGGCAGTCTCGAACTCAGTTTGCCCGCCGCGGCACTGGCATTCGCCGAGCCTAGCTTGAAGCCCTTGCGGCTGTCCGGCGAGGTGCTGCTGCAAACGTCAAACCTGTCCATCGGGCGACACGGCATGCTGGGCAATCTCACGTTGCAGTGGCGAGACGCCGGTTCAGCCTTTTCGCCGGTATCGCCGCTTGGCAGCTATGAGCTGAAACTGGAAGGCAAGGGCAATACGGGAAGCGCTCTGCTGGCAACCCTCCAGGGACCCGTGCAATTGGACGGTTCGGGAACGTGGGCGACGGGAAGAAAGCCTGATTTCCTGGCCACTGTTCGGGTCGCACCCGAGAATAGGGAGCAACTCAGCCCGCTTCTGCGACTGATTTCAGTGCAGCGGGATGAAGGCACGTTCGAACTGCAGCTCAAATAGAAATCATGAGCGAACGCGATGCGCCTACCGGCCGATCTGTAACTCGGCCGGCGCGAATTCCTGATTGATCTCACCTGCCACTTCATCCACCTCCTTACCCGTAAACGCATGTTTCTCATCCAGCCGCCCCGCCAGCATGAGGCGGTCGCACAGGATGTTGATGCGCCTGGGAACACCGCCCGTATGCTGATGAATCGCGGCAAACGCTTCATAGTTGAACGACGGATCGTTAGACCAGCCTGCGGTCTGCAGCCGATGCACGATATAGGCCTCGGTTTCCTCCCGGTCCAGCGGACCCAGGTGGCAGGTCGCGATCACGCGCTGCCTGAGCTGCTCCAGCTCGGGACTCTGCAACGTCTTGCGGAACTCCGGCTGGCCGAGCAGAAAGGTCTGCAGCACCGGCTTGTCGTCGTACACGAAGTTCGACAGCATCCGCAGTTCCTCAAGCGACTTCGCCGGAATGTTCTGCGCCTCGTCCACCACCAGGAGTACGCGCCTGCCCGCTTTGTGGGACACAAGAAGGAACTGCTCGATCCGGGTGAGCAGTACCGCTTTGCTGCCCTCCTGGGAGATCCCCAGCGCGGCGGCAACCATGCGTATGAGATCGTCGGCATCGAGGTTCGTGCTTACGACCTGGGCAAGGAGCATGTCCTGCGTCTTCAGCTTTCGCGCAAGCGTCCGCGCAAGCATGGTCTTGCCGGCACCGATTTCCCCCGTGATGACGATGAACCCTTCGCCCTGATGGACGCCATAGACCAGGTAGGACATGGCGCGACGGTGGCCCTGACTTGCGAACAGGAAGCTCGGATCGGCGCTTAACTGGAACGGCTTGGCCTTGAGGCCATAAAACTCCTGATACATGGAAGGTCAGAACCTCTTCTGGATCGTTGCAATCAATGCATTTTCCGTATATTCGCCCTCTGCAACATTCGAGTCCCTTTGCTGCCTTCGATAATTCAGGGATCCCCAAAGACGAGGCTGAAGCTGTCGGGTGAGGCCCATCCCGACGTAGACAAGGTCATCGGCACGGCCCGTATCCGGAAATTCATTGCGGCTATAGGCTAAATTCAGGTTCCAGGCAACACGCGACGTTATCCGCGAATTCCACAATACGCTACCTCCAGCCTGGTTTATGGAACTGCTGGCGGCAAAATCGTCCGTACCAGAAATGGCTAGGTTGTTGTCCAGGGACTCGCTTGATTCCGTAAAGACATTGGCAATCAGGATGTTCCTGATACCCAAGATCCCTGCCGATGCCTCCCATTTCTTAACGAGGAGGAGCTTATTGCTGAAGAAATTGGTGGGAGTCGACGGCATTCCTGTACTTGCAACGAAATCTGCCACCGCATGCTCTCGAGCTTCGGGATCGGCATACTGCGACGTGAACAACGTATCGATATAGCCGGTCGCACTCGTAGTGGATCCAACGAAGAACTCCGTCCGATTTGTCGTAACGTTCTCAGTGTAACCTACCGTCCACGCCGTCACTCGTGTGCGGTGACTGAATTCCATCAGATAGTCATCGCCGTAAAAACGATGGCCTGCAGTCGCTGTGAATCGCGTTCTGCGCGATGGAGTCCAGTCAAAACCCATGCTCCACGAAGGCCCCTCTGTGTCCGACGCGACCTCGCCGGACTCATAGGATTCATGGCCGATCCGCGCCAGCAAACCCACGGTAGGCGAAACCAGCCTCCTCGCGTTTGCGGAAATCAATTCGATCGAGGTTTCGGGCGCGTTCTTGTAATCAATCGACTCCTTGTTGTATTCAACGCCCCAGATCGTCCGCTTATAGGCTGGACCGCTCTGCAAGCGCAAATCAATGCGCTCGGAAGTACTGTTCGAAAGGGAGGAAGAAGTAGTCGAAGAGGCAGTCGAAAATGAGGACGGCTCGTCGGAACGAACGATGCTCTCTGTGAATCTCGCCTCTACATTGAACTTCGACCCAAAATCTTCTCGATAGTAAGGGCTGAGGTAGTATGTTCCGACGGTACTGCGATTTCCTGTGGGGTTGACGTTGCTTGTTGTTATGGGAGATTGGATCGAAGCATCGTATTGATCGACAGTCGCACCGAAATCCGCAAAGAAGCGCTCATTAGCGAGTTCCGCAACGCCTGTCGCACGGCCCCGCTGGAAAACCTGCTCATCGTATCCGCTTTGAGCGAAGTACAGGATTTCAGGATTGTATTCGGCATCGAATTGCAGGTTTGCGCCCCTACCAGTGACAGTAATGCCCGGCAGCACCTGGGTGACCCAGTCGCTCTGCTTCGACGCTTCGGGGACCAAGAATACGTTGTCGGTGTAGGTTTCTCCTACAACCAGTTTAGGAACGACTTCCCACTTGGCTGCCCCGACGTGCGACGAAAGAACAAATAGAATTGGCGCCGCCAGCCGCGACAATCTATTCAGTGTTGCGTGGCAATCTTTGCTTTCCGTTCTGTCTTGCCACAATGTCTGAACGTCACTTCGCCAGATTGCCATACTCGCCATAGTCGTATCGCAACGCAGGTGCCTCCGCCTTGTTCAGCAGCAAGCCGGTAACATTGCTCGTGTCGATACGGCCAAGCGCAGCCTTGAGAACGGCCTCGGAAGTCTTGCCCGCTTCTACCACCATGACGATCTGCCCTGCTCTATTCGCCAGGACACCGGCCTCGCTCGCGGCGAGCAACGGCGGAGAGTCGAAGATGACCACACGATCAGCGTAGCGTTCGGCAATTTCCCCCAGCAAGGTGCCCATTGCATTGCTGGCCAGAAGCTCTGTTGCATGGGCATTCGGAGTTCCGGCCGGAAGCAAGGTAAGCTTGTTTATGTCGGTCTTGCGTAGCACTTCCGCCAGATCAATTTTGCGGTCGAGCAATACGTCCAGCAATCCACGCGTAGCCTTTATGCCCAGCACTTTGGGCACGGACGGCTTGGCGACATCGGCATCCACAAGCAGTACCGTACGGTCCATCTCCATGGCCATGCTGATTGCGAGATTCACTGCGCAAAAAGTTTTACCTTCTCCTGGCAGGGCACTGGTCACCATTATGAGATTGGCCCGCCCGCCGGTTCCAGCCCGGGATACCTTCGCGAGTACCTGCCTCTTGATGCGCCGAAAGCTCTCCGAATTCGGAGTACGTTCGGCTTCCGGGGTAATGATGCTCTGCCGACGCAGGTGCTCCCGATCGATCTTGAAAGCCTCCGGCGCTTCGCCGGCCAGTCCCGCCGGTATCGTCCTACTTTTGAACTCGCCGGCAATGACATCAGCTTCCAGTTGCGCGGCAAGGTCTCTGGCATGCGCGGATCCCGAAGCGTCGCGTGCAGATGCATGGCCTGAATCTCGTTCGATCGAGCCCAGGTTGCCTGATCTGACCTGCTTGTGTTCGAGCCCCTCGACGGGTTCAAGCAGCTCTGCCATCCTTTCGATAGTTCTCATGTCAAACTCTCGATGCCGTCAATAGGGTCGCCATGATTACGCCATATGCCGAACACAAGCTGGCGATCGAAAGCAGGAACGCGGCAAAGCTCCACCTCTTTCGCGTCTTTTGCGGTTCGGTGACGGCCATGATGACCGTGCCGAGCACCGGCAATTCGCTCAATTCCTTGAGCCTTCGCTCGTCATTTATCGTCGGCTTGATCTGCGAAAATAAAAAGGCAATGCCGATTCCACCGCCGAAGGCAGCCAGCAGCACCATCGTAGCCAGCAACAGCGGACTCTGGTTTATGGATATGACCCGAGGCGGGTCGACGATTCGGAAACTCATCGCCGAATTGCTGGACTCCATCTCCCCGGACATCTGGGCTGTATCACGCCTCTTGAGCAGTTCGGCGTAGCGCGCCTTGTTCACTTCATAGTCTCGAGTGAGCTGCGTGTAAGCCGCCTCAACTTGTGGCATGGCTCCGGCGATGCTTTGCAGCTCGGCATAGCGTTGGCCGTACTCCGCGACCCGGGTTTTCATTACTGCCACGTTTGATTCCGCCGCCGTTAAAGAAAGGGAGAGTTGCTGGTAAAGCGGATTCCTGGCTTGATTGGTGGTCGCCATCACTTCCTTCGGCTGGGCACTCATCGCCAAACGTGCGTTTGCGAGATCTGTTTCATCCTTCCTTTGTTCCTTTAACTGCTCGATCGTACGCACTAGGGCGATGATGTCGGGATGCTGTTCGGTATAAGTCAGCCTGAGATCATCGAGCTTCTTCTCGAAGGTTACGATGCGTCGGCCAAGCTCAGTTTCGGGAACCGCAGGATCACCGGATTTGCCATCGACCGAGAGGGAGATTTCCGGCACCTGCGCAAGGCGCTGCCGGATCGACTCCATTGCATTCTCAGCCTCTTTGAGGTCGAGCGTTGAGCGTCTGAGCGAAAGGCGCGCCTCATCCAGCCTGGCAAAGTAGCCCTGGCCTTCGCCCGGCATGAAGCCGACGTTCCTGCGTTTGAATTCCATTATGGAACGTTCGGACGCTTCCAATTTGTCGCGGTACGAATCGAGCTGCTCGTCAATAAAAACACGCGCCGAATCAGAATCCTTGCGATTGCCGGTTAAGCTTCCTTCCACGAACAGGGTAATCAGTGATTCAACGATCTTCTTGGCAACTTCAGGATCCCGGTCTATGCAGGAGACCGTATATATGTTCTGCTTGCCCGCGCTCTTTATGGAAATTTCCGTCCTCAGCCTCGCTATCAACTTCACTCGATCATCTTCTGTCCTCGAGGCGCCCAGCCCTGCCATTTCGATGACCTTCTCGAGGTTGGGTCCGCTGATCAATGTCTGGCTCATCATTGCAACCACCTGGTCCAGATTGGGCTGTACCGCCAGGCCAGACAGCAGAGGGCGCAACACGGACTCCGTATCCGCATAGATCCTGGCCGTCGCTTCATAGCTTTCCGGCATCTTGTAGACAGCCGCCCAGCCACCCAGCGCGATGATCCACGCGGAAATCACGGCATACCAGCGGTAGCGCCAGATGGCGGCCAAGTGCGAAAGGAATTGTTCAGCCAGTTCGTGCATTGTGATTTTGTGCCTGTTTTCTCAATCTGGGCTAGAAGAAGCTCTGGGGTATGATCAGGACGTCCCCGGGACGCATCGCAACGTCGGCCGACAGATCTCCTCCGCGGACGAGATCGATGAGCCTCACGCCGAATCGCTGGCTTTTACCCCCTCCCGTGCGCAGGATGCTGGCCTTGTTCCCGTCCGCAAAATCCGTAATCCCACCCACGGCAATCATGACATCCAGCAGCGTCATGTTTTCTCGATAGGACAGTGCCTGGGGCTTGGCGGCTTCTCCAATCACGCGCACCTGCTGGCTGTATGGCCCGACAAAATTCGTGACGACAACTGTTACCACCGGATTCTGGATGTATTTGGCGAGGACCGTTTCGATATCCCGCGCCAACTGCGTTGTCGTCTTGCCGCTCGCGGGCAAGTCCTCGACCAGCGGCGTGGAGATCTTTCCGTCCGGGCGTACCGGAATGCTCATCGACAAGTCCGGATTCCGCCACACGACCACATTGAGCGTGTCCCCCGGACCTACGAGATAGGGTGCATCGATCCCGCTTCCCTGCTTGCTCAACTGCGGATAGGCGGTCGTGCCGCATCCTGCCAACAGGCCCAGGACCAACATGACCAGTCCGAAAGCCAACCAATTTGTAACCCTCACGGCATGCTCTCCTTCCATAAATATATCCAATCTCGAGGGTTGCTAGGCCCTGCGTCGGTCGTATGGTACTCGCAAGCACCGCGGGTCATCGGGATCCAGGGAGGTCGACAAGGGCCGGCTGGCAGCAACCACGCTCAGCCGATCGCGCTACCGGCATCAGATACAATTAAAGTCAATTTCGGCTCGCCGCCTGGGCCAAAAACGCGCCTACCCCCCTTGTTCTGAAATCATCCTGGACTGCAAGGCCATGTCACCAGACTCCCTTGGCTGTCGGAACGGCAGGCGGGCTACGGGCAATTCTGAGGTGCTGGCCAATCCTACCCTGATCGGCCTAGCGGCCTCCTGACGCTCATAGTAGCCGGCCCGAAAGCCCAGACAATACTCGTCGATACCAATTTGAACGTACTTCGAGGGCGTTTTGCCGCGCCGGCGAAAGATTTCACCGTCGACATAGCCCTCCGCTCGCGAATTCGACCAGCCGTTTTTCTCGGCCAGCACTTTGACTTTTTCCATTGGCAAGATCTTCATGTTTCGTTCCCTTCAGTAATTGCCATCGTTCGAATTGGTTCAGTGTTCGCGGGAGAACGGACCTGTCATCTCGCTCCCTTTCCCCACAGTACGACTTCCACGGTGGAAATCAGGACCATCAGATCGAGGAACAGACTGTGATTCTTCACGTAGTAAAGGTCGTACTGAAGCTTCTCGATAGCATCATCGATCGACGCGCCATACGGATAGCGTACTTGCGCCCAACCGGTGATCCCCGGCTTTACGCTGTGGCGCAATGCATAGAAAGGGATCTGCTTCGATAACTGATCGACGAAAAACGGCCGCTCCGGCCGCGGTCCGACGAGGCTCATCTCCCCGCTCAGGACGTTGAAGATCTGCGGCAGCTCGTCAATTCGGTACTTGCGGATGAACCGACCGACCCGGGTCGTGCGGTCGTCATCGGCCTTGGCCCAGTGCGGCGTCCCACCGCTCTCGGCATCCAGCCTCATGCTGCGAAACTTCAAGAGGGTGAAGGCCCGTCCGCCCTGCCCAATCCGTTCCTGCCGGTAGAAAACGGGAAAGCCGCTTTCCAGGTAAATGCACAGGGCTGTGACGAGCATGATAGGCACGGCAACGAGGAGCAACATCGCGCTTACGACGATGTCGAAAAAGCGCTTGCCAACCCTGCCAAAATATCCTTGGTGGAAACCTTCCCCAAGCACCATCCAGCTCGGATTCAACGATTCCAGCAGGACCTGCCGGTGCTCCTGTTCGAAGAACGTCGACAGCTCCACCACTTTGACGCCCTTCATTTTGCACTCCAGCAACTGCTGCACCGGAAATCCGCCACCGCGCCTGTCCCTGACCCCGAGAACAATCTGATCGATTCGATGCTTTTCAACGACCGACAGCAGGGAGTCTTCCGGAGCCATGGGCAACACATGCTGCAACGGGATGTAGTGCCTGGAAGGCTGAGTAGAGATATACCCGATCACTTGATGGTTCGGATTGCGATTCGCGGATTCCGCAAGTTTCATGACGCGTGAACCGGTGCCCAGCACCAGCACGCGCGGTCTGGCTACGATGAGGCCATTCCATTTATGGAACGCGGCCCGGACCAGGACGCTTCCAAGAAACCCGACAATAACTATGCTGGCGCCCAGGGTGAGGGGCCATTGATTCTGGGGAGGCATGACATAGGACATGAGTCCGGAAATAGCGAAACAGAGAAGGAATGCGATGAGGAGGCGGGTTCCGATCGACTGGCCGTCATCCCAGAGGTCCATCTGATACAACCCCATGCTGGACATTACGATCATCATGCACAGCACGATCGCAACCGCCTGCGACGGGACTGCAAAGCCGGCGCCGTGGAGCGCAATCCCGGATTCGGCAGCATTCATCGAAATGCCGAAATACGCTGCCATCAAGAGGCCCATGGCCTCCAGCATTGCCAGTACGATCAACCTTCTTGGAACATAGTGATTGAAGAGTTGAATCATGGCGCGACCTTGCTGCCTGGTTGCATTGCTGCGGAAACCACGCGCGGCTCTGTCCTGTCCCTATTTGACGTATTCATATCCCCACCCCCCTCCAAAAGCTGGTTCAAAAGAATTCCGCTTGTCCCTTCGACGAACTTTTCTGTGCCTGCTTTTTTTGATTTCGACGCCATATAGTTTTCTAGGTTTTCTACTAAAAATTTCTGAGTTGCTTGTTGTTGCTCAAGTGCTCCAGGGAATTCCAGGCAGCCAGTTGAATCCCGTTTGTCATTATTATTGGCGTCGTTTGTTGCAGCAGATCGACATGTGGCGGCTTACAAGACCTGCCGTGAGATGCGCAATTTGGATTCTGTGAGAAACGCGAGGCGTGCACGCGCACAGACGAAACAAAAACCGCGAATGCGCGCGCGTAGCCTCGCATGCAGTGGCCCTGTGATCGCAATTGCACTGCGTGAAGTGCAATAGAGCGCGTGTGTCTTCGCTCATCGCCCTTGCTCCCTGGCACAAAATCAACTGCTCAACCCGTCGTTCTCGCACAACCCTCAAGTATTTTTCTTTGTACTTACTTATACTTTTTCGGATGTGGTGAACGTCCCACCAGCTTTCTCTTCTGCAACGAATTCGGCGTAACTTCTTGCGAGATGGTCGACCCCCGTTATTGCTTCAATTGTGTGGACTGTCGCCAATTAGCGACAACAGCATACTTCAATTGTCTCCTAGAAGCGACGCCAGATTAACTTTATTTTTCTTTCATTACAAACAGCAAGGATTTGAAAATGTTACCTAATTTCTCAAAAATTGCATGCACTTAATTGACTCCAAAAGAAAATCGGGCCGTAGGGGCGGCGTTGCCATTGCTACCCATTGCTATAAGGCCTTGGCCTTTTCTGGCCTGCGTGTCAGGTTCCCCAAATTCATTGCACAGGGTTGGTCCAGAGCCAAGCGTTTGAACTTCATGAGCTTTAACCGAAATGCGCCAACGCGAAACCCGGAGGCATATCAAAGCGGAGCTGCGTGGCCAAAATTCGCCGGGCCGCATCCCAACCTCGCCATCAGCGTGAGCCACTCGAGCTATCGACAATGTCCGAAAATAGAGAATGGCTGCAGGAAACTCACCCACTTTCCGGAAATGAGGATCGCGCTTCTGCAACACGGCCGAAGGTGTACAGCCGGCTGGATGACGAGGCGTTCAGGAAAGGAATGCGCCAGCTCTCGGCAGCCGTCACTGTCGTTACGACGGGAATTGATGCGCAGCGCCGGGCCGGACGGACCGCAACGGCGGTTTGTTCGGTATCGGCCGAGCCGCCACAGTTGCTCGTATGCGTCAACCGGCGGGACGAAGGGCACGCAAGGATTCGCGAGTGGCGCAATTTCTGTGTCAACGTGCTGTGCCATGCCCAGATCGACATCGCCAAGCGCTTCGCCGGGATGGATCGCGGCGCACATCCCGAGCGCTTCGATCAGGGCGAATGGGGAGGCTGGCGACGGGCGCGCCAGGGTTGGCCGGCTGCCTGGCGAACTTCGACTGTCGCCTTCAGCAGGTACTCGAGAGCGGGACGCATAGCATCTTCATCGGGGAGATCGTTGCCATTCGTGTTCATGGCGGCCAGGAATTCCTGGCTTTTCTGGATGGGCACTTTCTGGCGATTCAGACCACCCGGCAGACTATTCAGGCGTCACTCGAACTCGACCGGAATTGGAGTAGGCAATCTCACCCTTTCGCTCCCCCGGCTGCGCGAAGCACCGGTTGGCCGCTAGGCTTGCCGGGACAAGCTCCGGACATACCAGCCCATCGCTTCCTTGAGCCCCTCGCTTACGCGATGGGTCGGCGCGTAGCCCAGCAGTTTCCGGGCTTTGGAGATGTCGGCCTGGGAATGGCGCACATCGCCCTCCCTGAATGAATTTTTATTTAGGTTTGGTGTACGCCATTCCTGCTCCGGTACATGCGACTGAGTTTCTCCGATGGGCGCCGAGTTTAATGACAAGCCTCCAAAATGGCTGCTGATAAAACTGCCTTCCGCAACGGATTGCGACAGTGCGGCCGCTGTCAACCTGGTTACGCTGCAGCGGAGCTTTCTGCTGCTCCCGAACCACTGCTGCCGGCCGCTTTCAATTGCTTCTGCTATGACACCGTCAGATTCCGCCAATCCGCCCGTCACATTGGCCGCCTCGCCGGCGATCGATTGCAATCGGACAGGATTTGCATCAACTAGTCTTCACGCCGCCTGGAACTTCGAGGGAAATCGCCCAAAAAACCAACCAGGATGCAGACAGACCAAGGAAATGTTCGAAACACCGCTGTCACGCGAAGACATTACAGTCATATCAATACAGTCATATCAATCTTCCATTTCGTCTTTATCCGGCACCAAACTGGGGACTTTCCAGACTGTTGCCAGTAAGCGACTTCGATACCTAAAAGCGGTACTTCCTGCCGAAGACCGGGGCTTGTCTTGAGTGTCCTTTCGGGTCGTAATTCTTTGTTCTTCCATTGTTCTGGACTTCGGCATCAATTTTGCTTTATGTTGATGGAATAGCACTCCTCAGATTGGGACCTCGCGAATGTTGAACGGCGAAAACGAAAAACTGGGATCAAGTCTCCGTGCGGGGATCGCTTTCGCCGCTGTGCTCGCGTGCGGTAGCCTGTCCGGCTGCGGGAGCGGGGGCGACTCGGGCAGTGCTGAGTCGTTGGTGCCGGGTTTCGCGCTGGGCGCACCTGACACAATCCGACCGACGGTATCCGACACTTCACCGTCAAATGGCGAAAGCGGAGTTTCGTTGAATTCCGCCATATCAGTCATGTTCTCGGAATCCATGACAGCCGCGACTGTGAATGATGCTTCGTTCACGTTAAGCACTGCCGGGGGCACCGTAGCCGGTGTCGTGGACACAAGCTCCAATTCCGCAATGCTTCTGCCTTCGCCACCTTTAACGCCGAACACGCAATACACCGCAACTGTCACGACGTCGGCGAAGGATGCTGCAGGAAATGCGCTTGCGACGGATTTCAGTTGGGTTTTCACCACGGGCGTAACGTCCGACGCCACCCCACCTCAGGTTTCGTCGACTTTTCCTGCGAATTCTTCCATTGGCGTCGCCACGAACATTTCGATATCGGTTTCGTTCTCTGAAGCCATGACGAACTCCACGCTCAACGTTGGCAGCTTCACTGTAACCTCAACGGCTAACGGTTCGATGATAGATGGAACGATCTCTTTCGTCGGTAATACAGTGAGATTTACCCCCAGGATTCCTCTTGACCCGAGCACCCAGTACCTCGCGACCATATCGGCCGGAGTGACGGACGCAGCAGGTAATGCGATGCCATCGGACTATACGTGGCATTTCATTACGGCCGCCGCACCCGATACGACGCCACCAACCGTGTTCGCCAGGTCTCCGGCGAGTGGTGCCACGGACGTGGCTTTGAATGCTTCGGTATCAGCGGTGTTCTCCGAAGCGATGACGAACTCCACGGTGAATACAGCGAGTTTCTTCGTCCGGGTAACTGGCGGAGGGGCGGTCGGCGGCACCGTAAACGTGAGCGGCACTACGGCGACTTTCGTTCCATCGGCCAACCTCTTGGGAAGCACCCAATACACGGCCACCATCACCACAACCGCAAGAGACGCGGCAGGCAATCCGCTCACGTCGAATTTCACCTGGAATTTCACCACCGCGGCAACGCCCGATACGACGCGTCCGACAGTCACCCTCACATCCCCTGCAAACAGTGCAACGGGCATACCACTCAATTCGACGATATCCGCTAACTTTTCCGAGGCGATGAAAAACTCGACGCTGACGACAGCTAACTTTACGCTTACTTCGGGCGGTGGTGCTATTGCTGGAACGGTCGCCGTCACCAGCAATACTGCCCAGTTCAGACCCCTCGCCAATCTAGCCTCAAGCACGCTATACACCGCCACTATCACCACCGCCGTCCAGGATGCCGCGGGCAATGCGCTGGCGACCAATTACGTCTGGAGCTTCCAGACTGCTGCAGCGGATGTGACGGCGCCGACCGTGACTACCACTTCCCCAACGGCTGGCCAAACAGGTGTGTTGATCGATGCGCCATTGTCGGCAACATTCTCCGAGCCAATGATTAATTCGACCTTGAATATCTCCAGCTTTACCCTGGCGAGGATTTCAGGCGGGGCTAATGTTGCCGGATCAGTCAGCATGTTGGGAGAGACGGTAACGTTTACACCGCTGTTGAATCTTGCGACAAGCACCCAATACCGGGCAACCATTACGAACGCAGCAAAAGATACGGCGGGTAATTCCCTGGCCGCCAACCACGTCTGGACCTTTACGACGGTTGCAGCCATACCCAGTGCCCTGCTGACCTGGAGTCCCGTGATTGAGCCGAATCTTGCAGGCTATCGCGTTTATTACGGCAGCGTACCGGGCGTCTATGGTCAGACTTTTGGAAGTGGCATCAACGCAGGAAATGTCACGACTTATACAGTGCTGGGACTCCTCAACGGCGTTCGTTATTACTTCGCTGTGACCGCTTACGATGCCGCCGGCAATGAAAGCGATTATTCCAACGAAGTAAGCAAGCAAATGCCCTAAACGATCTGGCAGCAACCCTCCGGCTCTGAGTCCGGTTTGATCTAGTTCTGGCAACCGACGCGTATTGCCGGATGCTGGTTCGCGCCTGCATTGTTGAAATGTGCATCTTCCCGCTCACCGAGCGATGCCTGCGCCACATGCTCCCCTCGGTCTTGTTCGTATCCCCGCGAAGCTCCAGTTCAGGTGAGTTCGGCTTGCTCTGCTGGCAATGCTCGGTCACGTCGGCCAGTCAGACCTCCACCCCTGACGCCGGCACATCGTGAGCATCGTACAGAATAGAAGTGGCTCCGTTTGTTTGAACAGCATTCTCCGATTTATAAGTGGACTCCGGGCTGATTGCGGAAGGTGCAGAGTTGTCCACGGCGGCTTCGCGTCGCTTGCGACGAACGCAAAGCCGCGGTGGGCAACTCGGGGCACACCGAGGACTTCATCTTAAGCGGCCAGCTTCATGTGCGGCAAGACGGCCAGGTACTTCTCATGCGGTGTAACCCGATCCAGACTCGAATGCGGACGATGGGTGTTGTACCAGTCAAAGTAGTCAGCGATGTCGGCTCGGGTCGCACTCACGCTGTCGTAGGCCTTCAGATACACCCGTTCGTACTTCACGCTGCGCCACAGGCGCTCCACAAAGACGTTGTCACGCCAGGCGCCGCGCCCGTCCATGGACAGCTTGCAGCCGCGGCCCAGGACGACCTCGGTGAATTCCGTCGCCGTGAACTGGCTGCCCTGGTCGGTATTGACGATCTCGGGCGCACCGTACCGGGCAAAGGCCTGCTCGATCACGTCCCGAGCGTGAATCGCCTCCAGCGTGATCGCCACCTGGTGCGCGAGCACGCAGCGACTGGCTACGTCCACCACCGCGGTGAGGTAGACAAAGCCGCGCGCCATGGGAATGTAGGTGGTGTCCAGCGCCCAGACCTGGTTGGCGCGCTTATTGAGACTTCCATAATTCATGACATCACCAGAGCGTAGCCTGTATCCAGCAAGCGGCAATGATCGAAGGGCGCTTTTGCGCGCTCTTGAGCTTGTTTCGGGCGGTGATGTGCAACTCGGTGAGATTTCTGGGGCAGTAGTTGGCCAGCGCATGACGTTTGAGCCATGCCCAAAGGTATTCGACTGGATTCAGATCGGGCGAGTACGCGGGAAGGAAAGCGATCTGGATATGCCCGTCGATCGAATCCAGATACTCGCGCACCAAGCGACTGCGATGCGCCCTCAAGCCATCCCAGATCACGAGGAGCGGCTGGCGCAAATGCGCCTTGAGCGCCTTCAAGAACTCGACAATTTCTTCTTTCTTGATACTGCCCGTGTGCAGCCGGAACAGGTAGTTGGTGCGAGTGAGACCAGCAATGACCGAGACATGATTCCAGTTGAAGTGAAACTGGATCACAGGCGTATGGCCCTTCGGCGCCCAGGTACGAACTCGCGTGGGGCGTTCGCTGATTCCCGACTCGTCGATGAAGACAATCAGGCGAGCTTCGCGGCGGGCTTTTTTTTAAGCCCGGGCCAAGTACGCCGCTTCCACTGGCGCACGCCCTCTTCGTTGCGCTCGATGGCGCGTTTCTCAGGCTTTTGCGCGCTGAAGCCCAAAGTGCCCAGAATCCGCCAGATTTGCGTCTGGCCGAACTGCACGCCGTGCAGCCGCTTGATAACACTTCCAACGCGCTTGAGCGTCCACAGATCGGTGCCAAAGCCATGCTCAGTGGGCTTTTGCAGCACGGCGCGACGCACCGCTTCAAGCTGGGCCCCGTCAAGCTTGGCTGGCCGACCCCGACCAGGCACAGCACGCAGTGCCTCGATGCCACCTTCATCGAGCAGCCGCTTCCATGTGTACACGGTCTGGCGCGCCACGCCCACCGCCAACGCCACTTCCGCGGGACGCTTGCCCGTCAGCAACATGCGTCCGGCGCGCAGTCGCTTCTTCGTTGCTTCGTCCAACCGCTTCTTCACCATGCCAATCATCTCCAATCAACCCAATGGAAATGTAACGCATGAATGTACAAACGGTTGTCATGTATTTAGGAAAGATCAATAATGGGGTTGGATGGAGAGCATAGTGAGTATCAGGTCCACATTTACTCGCGTATCGGTTGCATTGGCGCTTACTACACTAGCCGCATGCGGCGGGGGCGGTGGCGAAACGGGCAATTCAACCGCTCCGTCAGGTTCGACACCCGCAACCAACTCAACATCAACGCCACCGGCCGTAGCGCCAAGCACCCGCACTGTTTCGGGGGCGGATCCCGTTCCTTCCACAGCGACAAAGAATTGGATCACGAGCTATAACGGACCACGAAGTCAGTATGATTCCGTGGCAGCTCTTGCTGTGGACGGCACGGGGAACGTATACGTGACAGGACCAAGTACCGGCGCTGCAAGCGCTGACTTTGCAACAATCAAATACGACGCCAATGGCAATCAACTTTGGGCGGCGCGTTACGGAACACAAGACAACCAGGATCAATCCTATGCCATCGCGGTAGATAATGCCGGCAATGTCCATGTGACCGGAAGCACTGAAATCGGATCAATAAGTATCTACGCAACCGTCAAATATGACGCCAACGGCAACGAACAATGGGTCGCGAACTATGGCGGGCCTGGGAATGGCGCAAACGTTGCCAATAAAGTGGCTGTGGATCCTGCTGGTAATGTCTATGTGACGGGGTCCAGCACGGGTCTGGACGGATCGCCCGACTATGCCACAGTCAAATACGATGCCGCCGGTAATCAACTCTGGGTGGCGCGCTACAAAGGGACGATAGAAAACCGCACTGCTGAATATGCCCATGGTCTTGCTGTGGATACCGCCGGCAATGTTTATGTAACGGGGGAAAGCATGGGCTTCGGTGGCGATACAGACTACGTCACCGTGAAATATGATGCCAACGGCAATCAACAGTGGGCCGCACGCTACGGCTCGCCTGATGGAAACGACATTGCCTATGATGTTGCCGTCGATGCCACAGGTAACGTCTATGTGACCGGCTCCAGTCGCGATCCCGTCGCGTCATCGTCATCGGACTATGCGACGGTCAAGTACGATGCCAATGGAAACCAGTTGTGGGTCGCGCGCTACAACAACGGTGTTCAAAGCAGTACAGCTTCGGCCTTGACACTGGATGCGGCGGGTAACGTCTACGTAAGCGGGTGGAGTCGAGGCATCGGCACAGCGGAGGATTACGCGACAGTCAAATACGACAACAACGGAAACCAATTGTGGGTCGCACGTTACAACGGGCCGGCTAATGGTACGGATGTGGCATCCAAGATTGCCGTGGATGCGGCGGGCAATGTCATTGTATTGGGCTACAGCGCGAACGGCACCACGCCATACAATTTCGCCACAGTCAAATACGATGCGAATGGCAATCAACTTTGGGTGGAGCGCTACGACGGCTCACTAAATGGCCAGGATTTGAGTACGCCCACTGCACTTGCCGTAGATGTCGCGGGCAATATCTTTGTCGGCGGACGCGCTTTGGGTGCGGGCACCTACCTCGATTTCGTCACGCTCAAATACTCGCCTTAACGTGGCAGCGAGAATACCCAAGAAACCAGGGACCGTACTGGCAGACGGAAGTCGATCAGGTAAACATCGTCGAAGTCACTGAAGACCAGCATGTGAAGTTCTTGCCCCCGAATAGCCGAATAGGGACAGACCACCTTTTCTCCAGAATTTCAATCGCAAGTGCCGGTCCACTGGACGCAGGAAACGTGGTCTGTCCCATATTGTCACATATTGTCACGAACCAAGCGGTTGTCAGGTCTTGTCTTCGACCAAGGCATCGATCACCGGACATCCAGACGCGCGACTGCCCTGGGAGCACTTCGTAACCAAGCCCTTTAGTGCGCTCTGAATCGCTGCCAAGTCGGCAATCTTTTCCTCGACGACCGTCAGTTTTCTCTCGGCAAGTACCTTCGTCTCCGCGCAGTGCTTGCCGTCCGAAAGCCCCAGCAACAGTGCGACCTCATCCAGGGAGAATCCCAGAGCTTGTGCGCGCTTGATGAAACGCACCCGCTTAAGATCGTCGCCCGAATAGCGCCGAATGCTGTTGAACTCCCTTCTCGGTAACGGGAGCAACCCAATTCGGTGGTAATAGCGGATGGATTCCACGTTCACCTCCGCCGATTCGGCGAGGTGCCCGATCGTGATTCCACTCTTTGTCATTGGTCCTGACATAGTGCTTGCTTCCGTACTTGGGTACGGGAATAAGGTTACACCCTCACCGCATCGGATGAAAGGAAACGAGCATGTCTGAAGGCAAAGTTGAAGCCGGGGCAATGGTAACTGGGGGTCTTGCCGGCCTGCTAGCCTCTGCCTGCTGCGTCGGCCCGCTAGTGTTGGTCAGCCTCGGGCTTGGCGGTGCTTGGGTAAGCACGTTGACGGTGTTGGAGCCCTACCGCTGGATATTCGCGGGTGTAGCGGCGCTGGCGCTGTTCTTCGCCTGGCGCAAGATTTACCAGCCCGTCGAACAATGCGAACCCGGCCAAGTCTGCGCTGTGCCGGAAACCCGTCGCATTTACAAGATCACGTTCTGGGTCGTTGCGACGCTCGTGGTGGTTGCATTCGCTTCCCCCTACTTTGCATGGATCTTTTACTGAAAGGTTCCCTATGAGAAAACTTCTATTCTGCTGCGCCGTCGCAACGTTTCTCACGCTGACCAACACACTTGCGCTCGCCGCCACAAAGACGGTAACGCTGGACGTACCGGGAATGACTTGCCAGCTATGTCCGATAACGGTGAAGAAAGCCCTACAAAAAGTTGATGGCGTCTCGAAAGTGAATGTCAATTTCGAGACCAAAGAAGCCGTGGTGACCTTCGATGATGCCAAGACCGAGGTCGATGCCCTGACCAAGGCAACCGCAGACGCGGGTTACCCGTCCAATGCCAAGGAAGGCTCAACCAAGTGAGCGAAATCGCTCTGCGTGTCACTGGCATGACCTGCGCAGACTGCGCGAGCCATGTCGAGCGGGCGCTGATTGCGGTGCCCGGTGTCAAGAAAGTCAAGGTGGCTTATCCGGAAGCCATCGCGCGCGTCGAAGACGCGGCGGCGATTTCTTTGGCGAGCCTGAACGCCGCTTTGCCGAGAGCCTATGCGCTGAAACCTCTCCCTGCCGAGGAACTGACGCCAGAGCCTACCCGTCCAAATTCCGCCGTCAGTAAGGCACTGGATGTTTTGGGTGGGCTCGTAAAGCCGCGTGCCGGATCACAGCCGCCTCTCGAGATTGCCATCATCGGCACCGGCGGTGCCGCCATGGCGGCGGCGATCACCGCCGCTGAACAAGGTGCCAACGTGACCCTCATCGAACGGGGCGCCATTGGCGGAACATGCGTCAACATCGGGTGTGTCCCGTCCAAGATCATGATCCGGGCCGCGCACATCGCGCATCTGCGCAAGGAAAGCAGCTTCGACATTGGGATCTCCGCGTCGACACCGCACGTGGACCGGCGCGCGCTGGTTTTCCAGCAGCAGGCCCGCGTGGAGAAACTGCGTGCCACGAAATACCAAGCCATCATCGACGGGAATCCCAACATCACGCTGCTGCGCGGCGAGGCGCGCTTCAAGGATGCGAATACGCTTTCGATCCAACTGAGGGATGGTGCCGCGCAATTAGTGCGCTTCGATCGTGCCCTCATTGCAACGGGCGCTTCGCCTGCGGTCCCCGACGTGCCCGGCCTAGCGGGAACGCCCGTCTGGACCTCCACCGAAGCGTTGATCGCCGAGGAGTTGCCTGCGCATCTGATCGTCTACGGCGGTTCTGTGGTGGCTTTGGAACTATCTCAGGCTTTCCTGCGGCTCGGCAGCCGCGTCACGCTGATCGCGCGCTCGACGCTGTTGTCGAAGGAAGACCCGCTGATCGGTGAAACGCTAAAGGGACTGCTAGAGCAGGAGGGAATGCGCGTTTTGACGCATAAGATGGTGCGGCATGTCACGCATGCGCAAGAGCGGTTCACCCTTGACCTTGATGGAGAAACTGTTACCGGCGACCAATTGTTGGTGGCTACGGGACGTCGCGCGAATACCGTTGGCCTCAACTTGGACGCGATTGGTGTCACGACGAAAGCCGATGGCGCCATTGTCGTGGACGACCATATGCGCAGTTCCGCTCAACACATCTTTGCTTCGGGTGATAGCACAACGAATCCCGAATACGTCTATGTCGCGGCGGCAGGCGGCAGCCGGGCGGCCACCAATATGACCGGCGGGGACGTGGCGTTGGATCTCAGTGTCGTGCCGGGTGTGGTGTTCACCGATCCTCAGGTCGCGACCGTCGGGCTGTCGGAGGTGCAAGCGCAAAAGGCAGGACTCGCTACGAACTCGCGGGTGTTGACGCTGGACAATGTCCCCCGCGCGCTGGTCAATTTCGACACCCGCGGCTTCATCAAGATGGTCGCGGAAGCGCATACCGGTCGTATCCTGGGCGTACAAGCCGTCGCACCTGAAGCCGGGGAATTGATCCAGACGGCTGCCATCGCCATTCGAGCAAAGATGACGATTGCCGAATTGTCGGCGCAGCTATTTCCGTATCTCACAATGGTTGAAGGGCTGAAGCTATGTGCCCAGGCCTTTACGAAAGACGTGAAGCAGTTATCCTGCTGCGCGGCGTAACGCCCCCCAACCCTTCTAGGGACACGCAGCAGTCAGCGTTGCGCTTCGAGGCCGCAGATCCCTGCCTCGCCCCCTGAACAATTCGGTGATCGCCAACCGGCAGGGTGTCGAGAATGAAAGTGGACGATTGCCATGGATTCATCAAGGTAATCATGCCTAAGCTTGATGATGATGAACGAAGTGTCGCTCTGGAAATCTACCGAGGTATTGCGGACGACGGGAAAGCCTCACTGGCGACGTTGAGTAAGCGGACTCGAATGCGTTCTTCCAGAGTCGAGCACATTGTCTTGTCGTGGCCGGGCGTGTACCGCGAAGGAAGGGGGCAATATTGTCGGTTTCTGGGGGCTGACGGCACAGCCCGTGAGCAAGCACGTTCTGGGGGTAGACGTGTGGGTGGAGCGTGTTCCGTTAGGGAATTATGTTTACGGTCTGGTAGTTAACTTTATGCTTGGCGGAGAGGGGGGGATTCGAACCCCCGTTAGGTTTGACCCTAAACACGCTTTCCAGGCGTGCGACTTAAGCCACTCATCCACCTCTCCGCGTTTGAGACTTTGGCCCGACACAATTCATGCTTTTGCGTAGGCTTGATTGATGTTTCCAGAAGGCGCGAAGAATACGGGAACAGGTTCATCCTGTCAAAGAAAACAAGGCCTTCCGGCAGGATTCAGCCCTCGCCTGCATCCGCAGACGCAGCCTTTTCATCCAATTGTCTGCCCGGGCAAAGGTGTTACCATTTCGCTGCGGGGACAACAACAAATTCCAACATAAAGAACGTACGAGGAGAGGTTAAGAATGCAAGCTGCGATCAATAAACTGGTGCTGGCCGCGGGGATTTCGCTCGGGTTGGTGGCCTTGCCCGTCGCTCATGGCGACGGCCATGAAATGACCGTCAAGATGAATGGCAATTTCGTGACGGCGGATCCGGAGAACATGAAGTGGGCTGCGAACAAATCGGCCCCTTACGGCATGCAAATTATCGTGCTGTACGGCGATCCGGCAAAACCTGGACCGTACGTATTCCGGGCGAAAATGCCTTCCGGCTACAAGCTTCCGCCCCACAAGCATCCCGACGAGCGCAGCGTAACCGTCCTCAAGGGCATTTACTGGTCGGGCGTTGGCGAGCGCTACAACCCGATGGCCATGAAGGAGTTCCAGGCGGGCGCCTTTTATGTCACCAAGGCCAATGTTCCACATTTCGCCTGGGCGCGGTCGGAAGTGATCATCCAGGAGATGGGCGAAGGCGGACAGGAACACGCCATCGAGTACGTCAATCCCGACGACGATCCCCGCAGGTAATAGCCGCGCAGGGTTTCAATCAGACCATGTCTGTCAATACACATGCCGATCTCTACACATAAATTCATTCTGGCATTACTTGGGCTTTTCCTGGTTGCAGGCACAGCCCTCGCGGAACCGCTAATCACGGTCTACAAGACTCCGAGCTGCGGGTGCTGTGTGAAATGGGTCGAATACTTGCGTAAGGAAGGTTTTGAAGTCACGGCCATCGACCAGCGCGATCTGACACCGGTCAAGGAACGCGCGGGCGTGAAGCCGGAAATGGCAAGTTGCCATACCGCCATGGTGGACGGCTATGTCATCGAAGGGCACGTGCCGGCGCAGGCAATCCGCAAGCTGCTCGAGGAACGCCCCACCACGGTGGGGCTTGCCGTGCCCGGCATGCCAAACAACTCACCAGGCATGGGCAAGATGAATGGCAAGCTTAAGACCTACACGATGGAAGGCGAGCTTTACTCGACCGACTGAGGCCTACTTCCCGGCAACCGCGTCGCGGATCTGATCCAGCGCGCTGGGATCTTCCAGGGTTGTCAGGTCCCCGGGGTCCCTGCCCTCCGCCAAAGCCTGGATGCTGCGCCGGAGCAGTTTTCCGGAGCGGGTCTTCGGCAGCATGCTGACGAAATGCACGCGCGAAGGCCGTCCGATCGCGCCCAGTTGCGCATCGACCGTCGCCATGACTTCCTTTTCCTGTGCCGCGCGCAGTTCGGGCGTGGCGATTTTCGATATGTCCTTGAGCACTGCAAAGGCAAGCGGCATCTGCCCTTTCAGCGCATCGTTGACGCCGACCACCGCGACTTCTGCGACGTTGGCGTGCGCCTGCACAGCTTCCTCGATCTCCCGCGTGCCGAGGCGGTGGCCGGCGACGTTGATCACGTCGTCGGTGCGGCCAAGGATGAAGTAGTAGCCGTCCTTGTCGCGAATGCCCCAGTCGAACGTCGAGTAAACCAGCTTTTTCGAGAACGTGGAGAAATAGGTCTTCACGAAGCGCTCGTCGTCGCCCCAGATGGTCGTCATGCATCCCGGCGGCAACGGCGGTTCGATGACCACCACCGCCTTCTCGTCATCCCCCGCCTCGCTCGTATCGCTTTCGCGCAGCAGCTTGAGGTCGTAGCCGTAGGCCGGAAACGATGGGCTGCCGTACTTGATCGGCGTCTTCTCCACGCCGTGCATGGCCGTCAGGACAGGCCAGCCGGTTTCCGTCTGCCAGTAGTGGTCGATCACCGGTTTGCCCAGGCCTTCGGAAATCCAGGCGTGGGTCGGTTCATCCAGCGGTTCGCCCGCAAGGAACAGATGCCGCAGCGACGACAGATCGTATTTTTTGAGATACGCAGGATCATGCTTCTTCAGGACGCGGATCGCCGTCGGCGCGGTGAACATCACGTTCACCTTGTAGTCCTGGACGATTTTCCACCACACGCCCGGATCCGGGCGAATGGGCACGCCTTCGTAGAGTATGGTCGTCAGCCCCGCGATGAGCGGTGCATAGATGATGTAAGAATGCCCCACCGCCCAGCCGATATCGGAGGTGGTGAAAATGGTTTCCCCGGCGGCGCCGCAGTAGATATGGCGCATGGATGCCGCCATGGCCACGGCGTGCCCGCCGACATCGCGCTGCACGCCCTTCGGCTTGCCGGTGGTTCCTGACGTATACAGGATATAGGACGGCTCGGAAGACTCGAGCCAGGCGCACGGTACCTGCGTGTTCGGATAGCGCGAGGCCAGTTCTTTCCAGTCGACATCGCTCTCGCCGGCCGGCATGTCCGGATCCAGGCCGCGATCTAGAATCAGCACTTTTGCGGGTGGATGCTGCGACAGCCGGATGGCTTCATCCACCAGCGGCTTGTAGCGCACCACTTTGCCCATGCGGCTGCCGGCGTCCGTGGTCATCATCAGCACGGGCCGGGCATCGTCGATGCGCGCGGCCAGGCTGGTGGCGGCAAAGCCGCCAAACACTACGGAATGGACGGCACCCAGGCGCGCACAAGCCAGGACGGCAAACACCGCCTCCGGCATGTTGGGCATGTAGATGATGACCCGGTCGCCCTGCTTCACGCCGAGCGATTGCATCATTGCCGCGGTCCGGTTCACTTCCGCATGCAACTGCCGGTAGGTGAACGCCTCGGTCTTGTCGACTTCCGTGGAAATCCAGATCAATGCGTTCTGGTCGCCGCGAACCGCAAGATGCCGGTCTACCGCATTGTGGCAAAGGTTCGTGGTGCCGCCGGGAAACCAGCGCGCAAAGGGCGGACGGCTGTAGTCGAGAACGCTGTCGAACGGCCGCTGCCAGTCGACCAGCCGCGCCTGTTCGGTCCAGAAAGAATCGCGGTCCTCGATCGAGCGTCGATGGAACTCCGCATAGCCTTGTGCCATTTTAATCCTCCCCAGTCTATTGGTTAGGACAGCTCTCACCGCGGAGGACGCAGAGGACGCGGAGGAAGGGCAAGAGAGAAATGTTCGGGAGTAAATTCCTGGTATCACTAACCACTTTGGCACCGAGCCGGATTTTTGCTCTCATACTTCCCTTCTCGTTTCTGGTTTTCCTCTGCGTCCTCTGCGTCCTCCGCGCTGAGAGTTGCCCTTACGTTCTAGCTAATTCTGACGACCGTGCGGCCGCGTATCTGTGCCTTCAATATCTTGTCGAACACGCCCGGCAGGTCGGCAAAATCCACCGTGGTGACGATGCTGTCCAGGTGCCGCGGCTTCAGGTCCGTCGCCAGGCGCTTCCAGACCTTTTCCCGGATCGGCATCGGAGCATTGACCGAATCGATCCCCAGCAGGCTGACGCCGCGCAGGATGAAAGGCATGACCGTCGTATTGAAAGTGTGGCTCGCCGCCAGCCCGATGCTGGCGAGGGTGCCGCCAATCTGCATGGTGCTGGCCATCCAGGACAGGACGTCGCCGCCAAGGTTATCAACCGCGCCGGCCCAGGTCGCTTTGTCGAGGGGTTTGGTCTTCGCGAAGTCGAAGCTGCTGCGAAACATGACTTCCGCAGCACCCAGCCCCTTCAGGTAGGCAGTTTCCGTTTCCTTTCCCGTAAGGGCGACGACGTGATAGCCGGATGCGGCGAGGATATCGACCGCGATGCTGCCCACGCCGCCGGTCGCGCCGTTGACGAGGACCGGACCATTGGCGGGTTTGAGACCGTCGTGCTCCATGCGCTCGACGGCAAGGCCTGCGGTAAAACCGGCCGTCCCGAGCGCCATCGCTGTGAATGGGTCCAGGCCCTTCGGCATGGGCACGACCCAGTCTGCAGGGATCCTCGCGTATTCTGCGTAACCGCCATCCCGCGACACGCCGATGTCATAGCTGGTGGCAATGACCGGGTCGCCCTTTTTAAAGCGTTTGTCCCCGGACTCCACCACCGTGCCGGCCAGGTCGATGCCGCCGACACAGGGAAAGCGGCGGATGATTTTACCGGCACCGGTCGCCGCCAGCGCATCCTTGAAATTGACGCTCGAGCAGGCGACCTTGATGAGTACGTCACCCGGATCCAGTTCCTCTATTTTCATGTCGACGAACCGGCTCGCCACCTTGCCGTCTTCGTTGAATATCCGGTACGCCTTCAGCGTTGTCATATTTTTTTCTCTTGAATCAGGACAGGTGCGGTTCGCTCAGGTACTGGCGTGTCTGCATTTCGACCAGCCTGCTGAGGGTGCGTTCGGTCTCGACATCGGCGTGCACTGCGCGAAACAGTTCGTGAAGATAGGTTTCTCCCGAGAGTATCAGCTTGACCCGGCGATCATAGAATTCATCCACCAGCCAGGTAAAGCGGCGGCGCTTGTCCGCGTCGCTTGCGCCGAAACGGCGCACCCCGGAAACCAGAACGGTATGGAAACGCCGGGCTAATTCTATGTAGTCCGCCTGGCCGCGCGGGCCGTCGCACAGCTCCACGAAATCGAACCAGGCGACGCCCGGTCCGATCTTCCTAGCGCCGATCGTGCGCCCTTCGATTTCAATTTCCGTCTCCCGGCCGCCGGCGCCACTCGTGATCGCATCGAAGGTCGCCGCCATAGCCGCCTCCGTTTCCGCATTCAGGGCGCCGTGGTACACCCCGCCTTTCTCCAGCGCTCGCAGACGGTAGTCGGCATCGCCGTCGACGTGCACGATATCGAGGTGACGCCCGATCAGCTCGATGGCGGGCAGGAACTGGCCGCGTTGCAGCCCGTGGCTGTAAAGCTGGTCCGGATGCTGGTTGGACGTTGTGACCAGCACCACACCGTGTTCGAACAGTCCTTCCAGGAGGTTGCGCATCAGCATGGCATCGCCGATGTCGGAAACATGGAATTCGTCCAGGCACAGCAGCCGAACCTGACGTGCGAGGTCGCGGGAAACCGTAAGCAAGGGATTCTCCGCACCCTGCATCGCCTGCAGGCGCTGGTGGATTTCCTGCATGAAGCGGTGGAAATGGACCCGGCGCTTGCGCTTCAGGGCGACCGCGTCGAAAAAGCTGTCCATCAGGAAACTCTTGCCGCGCCCGACCCCGCCCCACAGATACAACCCCCGGATGGGTTGCTGGCGCTGGAACAGGCGAAACAGCGACCGCCCCGCCTGTTCCGATCCGGTCAGCTCGGACTGCAGCCGTTCGAAATGCGCCAGCGCGCCGGTTTGCGCGGCGTCAAGGGAAAATCCGCGCGCCGCCGCGATCCTGGCGGCCTTGCCGGAGAAATCCTGAGGCTCCGTTGCCAGTGCCGGTTGCGCACCCGCGTCCATCAGAGGTTAATCGTGCGCTTGTCCACGCCGAGCGCCGCTTCGTGCAACGCCTCAGCCAAAGTGGGATGGGCATGGACGATGCGGGCGATATCCTCGGCCGATGCGCCGAATTCCATGGCGACGACTGCTTCCGAAATCAGTTCGGAGGCGTAAGGTCCGATCATGTGCACCCCCAGGATGCGGTCGGTTTTCGCGTCCGCCAGCATCTTCACGAATCCGGCGGTCTCGCCTATGGCACGGGCGCGCCCGTTGACGATGAAGGGGAATTGGCCCACGCGGTATTCGATTCCCGCGGCCTTCAGTTCCTGTTCGGTCTTGCCCACCCAGGCTATTTCGGGCGACGTATAGATCACCCAGGGCAAGGTATCCAGATTCACATGGCCCGACTGGCCGGCGATCATTTCCGCCACGGCCACGCCCTCTTCCGATGATTTGTGCGCAAGCATCGGGCCGCGCACCACGTCGCCGATGGCGTAGACGTTCGGCAGGCTGGTTCGGCACTGGCCATCGACCTCGACGAAACCCCGCGCATCGACCTTCAAGCCGACACCCTCGGCGGCAAGGTTCGCGCTATTGGGGGCGCGGCCGACGGCAATGATCAGGCGGTCAAACTCCAGCTTCTGTTCGCTCACGCCGTCGCTGAACTCGACCGTCACGTTCTTCTTCGTGGTTCTCACGGCGCTTATTTTCACGCCGAGCTTTATGTCCAGGCCTACGACCTTGGTGAAAATCCGCAAGGCTTCCTTGGAGACTTGGTCATCGGCCGCGGCAAGGAACGCCGGCATGGCCTCGAGCACGGTGACCTGGGCACCCAGGCGCTTCCACACACTGCCCATTTCCAGGCCGATGACGCCGGCACCAATGACACCCAGCCGCTTCGGCACTTCCGGTAGCGACAAGGCGCCGGTGTTGTCGACGATCCGATCGTTGTCCACGGGTGCAAAAGGCAACTGGCGCGGGTTCGAACCGGTGGCGATGATGATGTGCTTTACCTCGATGGCCTCGACGTTGTCGCCATCCTTCACTTCGACCTGGTAAACCGGCCCGGCCGCGGTGATGCGGCCGTGGCCATGCATCGAAGCAACCTTGTTCTTGCGAAACAGCAGGCCGATGCCGCCGGTGAAGGTGTCGACGATCTTGTCCTTGCGGGCCAGCATGATGGCGACGTCGACCGAGACCTCTTTTACCGTAATGCCGTGATCGGCGAACTTGTGCAGCGCCCGCTCGTAGTTCTCCGAAGATTCCAGCAGCGCCTTGGAAGGAATGCAGCCCACGTTCAGGCAGGTGCCGCCAAGGCTGGGCTTGCCCTTGGCGTTTTTCCATTCGTCGATGCAGACGGTGCTGAGGCCCAACTGGGCAACGCGGATCGCGGCGGTATAGCCGCCCGGACCAGCGCCGATTACTGCAACGTCAAAGGTTTTGGCCATGGATTACTTTCTGATTGACCACAGAGAAACAGAGGCACGGAGAGAGCGAGAGAACACAGTCATTAACAGGAGAGGCGCTTCATCCATCACTGATTCAGTCGATCCTTGTGCCTGGATTATTCTCTGGCTGCTCTGTGCCTCTGTGGTGAAAATCAAAGTTCGAGCAGCAGCCGAGCCGGATCTTCCAGCGCATCCTTGATCGTCACCAGGAACAGCACGGCTTCGCGGCCGTCGATGATCCGGTGGTCGTACGAGAGCGCCAGGTAGTTCATCGGACGGATGACAATCTGGCCGTTTTCCACCACCGGACGTTCCTTGGTGGCATGGACGCCGAGAATCGCGCTCTGCGGCGGATTGATGATCGGGGTGGACAGCATGGAACCGAACACGCCGCCGTTCGAAATGGAGAACGTGCCGCCGGTCAGTTCCTCGATGGTGAGCTTGCCGTCCTGGGCGCGCTTGCCGTAGTCGGCGATCTGCTTTTCGATGTCGGCAAAGGACAACTGGTCGACATTGCGAATCACCGGCACGACCAGGCCGCGTGGACTGCCCACCGCGATGCCGATGTCGAAATAACCGTGGTAGACGATGTCGGTGCCGTCCACCGAAGCATTGACCACGGGATATTTCTTCAAGGCATGCACCGCCGCTTTGGCGAACAGCGACATGAAGCCCAGCTTCACGCCGTGCTCCTTCTCGAACTTGTCCTTGTAGCGGTTGCGCAGGTCCATGACCGGCTGCATGTTGACTTCGTTGAACGTGGTCAGAATCGCCGCTGTGGATTGCGATTCGACCAGGCGTTGCGCAACGCGCTGGCGCAGGCGCGACATCGCCACCCGCTGCTCGGGCCTGTCGCCCAGAATCTGGTCGATGTTCACGGGAGAGGGCAATGGCGCGGACGGCCTCGTGGCTGCGGCGGGAACGGCCAGCTTGTTGACGACGTCTTCTTTCAGCACCCTGCCACCGCGTCCGCTGCCGTCGATCTGTGCGGTATCGATGTTGTTGTCGGCTGCGATCTTTTTTGCGGCCGGCATGACCGGAGGGGCATCCCCTTTGGGCGCGGCAGCGGACTTCTCCGCGGCTTTCGGCGCCGGTGCGGCGGCAGGTGCCGCGGCCGCCACACCTTCCGCAGCCTTGCCCTCAGTATCGATGGTGGCGATGATCTCGTTGCTCACCACGGTGCCACCGTCGCCTTTGACGATCCTGGTCAGGACGCCCGATTCCGGCGCCGGCAGTTCCAGCACCACCTTGTCGGTTTCGATATCGATCAGGTTTTCGTCGCGCTTGACGAATTCACCCTGCTTCTTGTGCCAGGACAATAAAGTGGCCTCGGCTACCGATTCGGACAGTGCCGGGACCTTTACCTCGACTAACATGATCTCTCCATTTTCTTTCCCGTCATCGGGATATTCAAACGCCGTGGGTCAGGGCTGCATCCACGACAGCTTTCTGGCGCTGATTGTGCAGGGCCAGGTAGCCGCCGGCCGGCGAGGAAGACGACGACCGTAGTGCATAAGAAAGTTTCTGATGCGGCAGCATGTGCCGCAGAAGGTAGTGCTGGATGCGGTGCCATGCGCCCTGGTTGCCGGGCTCCTCCTGGCACCAGACGATTTCCTTTGCATCCTTGTAGCGATCGATCTCCACCTTGAACTGGTCGTGCGGGAACGGATAGAGCTGCTCGATGCGCACGATTGCGATGTCGTCGATGGCACGCTCGCGCCGCGCCGCGGTGAGGTCGAAATACACTTTGCCGCTGCAGAACACCACGCGCTTCACTTTCTGCGTGTTCTGCAGGCCGGTGTCGGGAATCACCACCTGGAATTCGCCGTTCGCCAGTTCTTCGAGCGACGAAATCGACTCCTTGTGGCGTAGCAGGCTCTTGGGACTGATGATGATCAGCGGCTTCCTGAACGGGCGCACCATCTGGCGGCGCAGCAGGTGGAACATCTGGGCGGGGGTAGAGGGCACGCAGATCTGCATGTTGTAGTCGGCGCACAACTGAAGCCAGCGTTCGATCCGCGCCGAGGAGTGTTCCGGGCCCTGGCCCTCATAACCGTGAGGCAGCATCAGTGTCAGGCCGCAGATGCGGCCCCATTTCACTTCGCCCGAAGCAATGAACTGGTCGATCACGACCTGCGCGCCATTGACGAAGTCCCCGAACTGCGCTTCCCAGACCACCAGCTCGTTCGGTTCGGCCGTGGCATACCCATACTCGAAACCCAGTACGGCTTCTTCCGACAGGACGGAATCGATGACCACAAAATCGGGCTGGTTTTCGGCGATGCGCTGCAACGGGATATAGGTCCCCGAGTCCCAGCGCTCGCGGTTCTGGTCGTGCAGCACCGCGTGGCGGTGGAAGAACGTTCCCCGGCCGCTGTCCTGGCCGGACAGCCGCACCGCAAAGCCATCCTTCAGCAGCGACGCGTAGGCCATGTTCTCCGCCATGCCCCAGTCGAGGGGGATGGTTCCCGCGGCCATGCTCCTGCGGTCCGAGATGATTTTCTCCACGCGGGAATGCAGCTTGAAATTCGGCGGAACAGTCGTAAGCTTTTCTGCGAGATGCTTCAGCATGTCCATCGGCACGCCGGTATTTGCCTTGTAGGTCCAGGGGATGTTCTTGAACGGGGCCCAGTTCACCTGGAAAGGCGGCTTGAAGTTCGACAGGATGGTCTTGTTGGTGTGATAGCCCGCATCGAGGGCGTCGCGGTAAGTCTTGATCATTTCATCGACTTCTTCCGGCTTCACCACGCCCTGCCCCGCCAGCTTGTCCGCATAGAGCTTGCGCGTGCCCGGATGCTTGCTGATGAGCTTGTACATCAGCGGCTGGGTGACCATCGGCTCATCCTGCTCGTTGTGGCCCAGCTTGCGGAAGCACACCAGGTCGATGACCACGTCCTTGTGGAATTCCATGCGGAAATCGAGGGCGATCTCCGTGACCAGTGCCACGGCCTCCGGATCGTCGCCGTTCACGTGGAACACGGGCGACTCGACCATCTTCGCGACGTCGGTGCAAAAAATCGTCGAACGCGTATCACGCGTATCCGAAGTCGTGAAGCCGATCTGGTTGTTGATGATCACGTGCACCGTGCCGCCGGTACCGTAACCGCGGGTCTGGGACAGGTTCAGGGTTTCCATCACGACGCCCTGGCCGATGAATGCCGCGTCTCCATGCAGCAGGACCGGAAGCACCTGTGTGCCGTCTCGATCCCGGCGGCGATGCTGGCGCGCGCGCACTGAACCCTCGACGACCGGATTGACGATTTCCAGATGCGAGGGGTTGAAAGCCAGCGTGAGATGCTGGGGCCCGCCGGGCGTCATGATGTCCGACGAGAATCCCTGGTGGTATTTGACGTCGCCCATCGGCAACTGCTCGGCCTGCTTACCCTCGAATTCGGAGAACAGGTCCTTCGGCATCTTGCCCAGGATGTTGACCAGCACATTGAGCCGGCCGCGGTGCGCCATGCCGATCACGGTTTCCTGGATCCCCTTGGCGCCGGCACGCTGCAGCAGCACGTCGAGCAACGGGATCAGCGAATCCCCGCCCTCAAGCGAGAAGCGTTTCTGGCCGACGTAGCGGGTGTGCAGGTATTTTTCCAGCGTCTCTGCCGCGGTCAGGCGTTCCAGGATGTGTCGCTTGTAGTCCGCGTCATAGCCGGGCTGCGAACGGACCCCCTCAAAGCGCTGCTGGATCCAGCGCTTCTGCTTGGTGTCCGTCATGTACATGTACTCGACACCGATAGTGCCGCCGTAAGTTTCCCGCACCGCGCGCAGGATGTCGCGCAGGGTCATCTGGTCTGGTCCGACCAGCGAGCCGCTGTTGAACACGAGGTTCATGTCGGCTTCGCCCAGGCCATAAAAGGCCGGATCGAGCTCCGGAACTTCGGGCTTTTCGAAACGCTTGAGGGGGTCTACGTTGGCATGGCGTACGCCGAGGAAGCGGTAAGCATTGATGAGTTGCAGGACTGCAACCTGCTTTTTCTCGACCGTGGCAACGGCCTGGGTCGGTGCGTGGGCGTGGCCGTTGCCCTTGTTCTTCGCCAGGCGGATGAAGGACTCCACGATCGGCGCATGCGCAACGTCGCGGGCGCCCGGCAGCTTCTGCATCTGGTCGAAATAGCCCCGCCACTCGGCGGAAACCGCGTCCGGATTCTCCAGGTAAGTCTCGTAAAGATCCTCGATGAAGGGGGCGTTGCCGCCGAACAGATAGGAACTTCCCAGGGACTCCTTCATCATGACCGTCTACCTCCGTATTTGTGGCCGCTGAAGTTGTGAACGCTCAACGGCCGGCTGTACTGGAATTTTCATGCTCGATGCGCGAGGTTACCGTTTCGCGATCGGCACCAGATCCCGCTTGGCCGCACCGGTATAGAGCTGGCGCGGTCGGCCAATCTTCTGCTCGGGGTCGCTGATCATCTCGTTCCACTGCGCGATCCAGCCGACGGTACGCGCCAGGGCGAAGATGCAGGTGAACATCGAAACCGGGATGCCCAGCGCGCGCTGCACAATACCCGAGTAGAAGTCCACGTTCGGATAGAGCTTGCGGCTGACGAAATAATCGTCCTCCAGCGCGATCTTCTCCAGCGCCATCGCCAGCTTGAACAGGCGGTCGTCGTGCAATCCCAGTTCGTTCAGCACTTCGTGGCAGGTTTCGCGCATGAGTTTGGCGCGCGGATCGTAATTCTTGTAAACCCGGTGGCCGAAACCCATGAGCTTCACGCCCGAGTTCTTGTCCTTGACCTTCTTGATGAACTCGCCGATTTTCGAAACGTCGCCGATCTGTTCGAGCATGTTCAGCGCCGCTTCGTTGGCGCCGCCGTGCGCGGGCCCCCACAGGCAGGCGATCCCGGCGGCCACGCATGCGAACGGATTTGCACCCGAGGAGCCGGCAAGCCGCACGGTGGATGTCGAGGCGTTCTGCTCGTGATCCGCATGCAGGATGAAAATGCGGTCCAGCGCGCGCACCAGGACGTCGTTGACCTTGTAGTCCTCGGCCGGCACCGCGAACATCATGCGCATGAAGTTGGCGGAGTAGGACAGGGAATTGAGCGGATAGACGAAAGGCTGGCCCATCGTGTACTTGTACGCCATGGCCGTGATGGTCGGCATCTTGGCGATCAGCCGGAAAGCGGAGATCTGGCGGTGCGCGGGATCGTTCAGGTCCAGCGAGTCGTGATAGAAGGCGGACAGTGCGCCCACGGTGCCGACCATGACGGCCATCGGATGCGCATCGCGGCGGAAGCCGCGGAAGAAGTTGTTCAGCTGGTCGTGCACCATCGTATGCCGCGTGACGATGTTGACGAACTGGGTTTTCTCTTCCTGGTTCGGCAACTCGCCGTAGATCAGCAGGTAGCAGACTTCGAGGAAGTCGCAGTGCTCGGCCAGTTGTTCGATGGGATAGCCGCGGTACAGCAGGACGCCCTCGTCGCCGTCGATGTAGGTAATCGCCGAGCGGCAGCTCGCGGTGGAAAGAAAGCCGGGGTCGTACGTGAATTTTCCGGCCTTGCCCAGCATCGTCCGGATATCCACCACCTCAGGACCAATGGTGCCACCGAGGACCGGAAATTCGACGGGGGCGGTACCGTCGCTGAAGGAGATTGTTGCGCTGCGCTTGTTATCCATGCCCTCGCTCGCTTTTCAGACTCAGGAAAGAGTCAAGTCTAACAGCTTCTTATGTAATTCAGCACCGAAAAACGCAGTGCAATATGCCTCTATTCGAATAATTCGACTAACTTTTTTATTTCCGGCTCGGAAGTCCCGGTCCTGCCACTCAGGAGATCCCAGAGATCGTTGTCCGGATAGTCCAAAATATTCTTAAAAACAATTCGTTGTGAAATCGACAGATCTGGATAATGTTTATCCAGAAATTTCGACAGTACTAAATCCAGCTCCAATAGACCCCGCCGGCAGTGCCAGCGGATCCTTTCGTCCTCGACGGACATCGGGCTATACGGTTCGCTTGACCATGAGGTCTTTGATCCTGCCGATCGCCCGCGTCGGATTGAGTCCTTTCGGACAAACATCCACGCAATTCATGATCGAATGGCAACGGAACAGCCGGTAGGGATCCTCAAGGTTGTCGAGGCGCTCGGGCGTGGCCTGATCCCGTGTATCGGCAAGAAAACGGTAGGCTTGAAGCAGGCCCGCCGGCCCGACGAATTTATCGGGATTCCACCAGAACGACGGACAGGCCGTCGAGCAGCACGCGCACAGGATGCATTCATAGAGGCCATCGAGTTCGGCGCGTTCGGCGGGCGACTGCATGCGCTCCTTCTCCGGAGCCGGGTCATTGTTGACCAGGTAGGGCTTGACCGAGTGGTACTGCTTGAAGAATTGCGACATGTCCACGATCAGGTCGCGGATCACGGGCAGGCCCGGCAGCGGCTTCAGCACCACCGGTTCCTTCAGCTCCACCACTGGCGTGATGCAGGCCAGGCCGTTCTTGCCGTTGATGTTCATCGCGTCGGAACCGCAGACGCCTTCCCGGCACGAGCGGCGCAGCGACAGAGAGTCGTCCACGGCCTTGATGCGGATCAGCGCATCGAGCAGCATGCGGTCGGAAGGCTGCAGCTCAATGTCGTAGTCCTGCATGCGCGGCTTGCTGTCCTGGTCGGGATCGAAGCGGTAGATGCTGAATTTCATTTCTGCCTGGTCCTCAATAAGTTCTCTTCTTCGGTTCGAATGCCTGCGCGGTAAGCGGCTTCAGGTGCACCGGCTTGTAGTCCATCCGGTTGCCCTGCTTGTACCAGAGTGAGTGTTTCAGCCACTTCTCGTCGTCGCGGCCGTTCGGATGCTCCAGCGTATCACCATGGTCGGCACGGTCGTGCGCGCCGCGGCTTTCCTTGCGCGCCTCGGCCGATATCAAGGTGGCCAGCGCTACTTCGATGAGGTTATCCAGCTCCAGCGCCTCAACGCGCGCCGTGTTGAACACCTTGCTCTTGTCCTTGATCATGGTGCGCTGGACGCGCTCAGCGGTGGCTTTGATCTTGCTGACGCCCTCGACCAGCATGTCCGGAAAACGGAACACGCCGCAATGCGCCTGCATGGTCCGGCGCATCTCAGCGCCGACTTCGTAGACGCTCTCGCCATTGGTCTGGCTGTCCAGGCGCGCCAAACGCGCCATGGTCATGTCAGCGGCGTCCTTCGGAAGGTCCTTGTGGACCGGATTTTCCTTCAGGAAACGGATTGTGCTGTCCCCGGAGGCCTTGCCGAACACCAGCAGGTCCGTCAGGGAATTGGTGCCGAGGCGGTTGGCGCCATGCACCGATGCGCAGGCGCACTCGCCGGCGGCGTAGAAACCGGGCACCACCGATTCGGGATTTCCATTCTTCGGCACCACGACTTCGCCGTGGAAATTGGTAGGAATACCGCCCATCTGGTAATGACAGGTTGGCACCACCGGTATCGGATCCTTGACCGGGTCGACGTTGGCGAATTTCTTGGCAATCTCGCGGATGCCGGGCAGGCGCTTTTCCACGACGTCCACACCCAGATGATCGAGCTTGAGCAGAATGTAGTCGCCGTCCGGTCCCGCGCCCCGCCCTTCCTTGATTTCGGTCGCCATGGCCCGCGATACCACGTCGCGGGAAGCGAGATCCTTCATGGTCGGCGCGTAGCGTTCCATGAAGCGCTCGCCGTTCTTGTTCAGCAGATAACCGCCTTCGCCGCGCACACCTTCGGTAATCAGAACGCCAGCGCCGGCCACGCCGGTGGGATGGAACTGCCAGAACTCCATGTCTTCGAGGGGAATGCCTGCCCGTGCCGCGATGCCCAGGCCGTCCCCGGTATTGATGAAGGCATTGGTGCTCGCCGCGTAGATACGACCCGCACCGCCCGTAGCGAATAACACCGCGCGCCCATGGAAGATGGACACTTCGCCGGTTTCCATTTCCATGGCGGTCACACCCAGCACCTGCCCTGAGGCATCGCGTATCAGGTCGAGCGCCATCCATTCGACGAAGAACTGGGTATTCGACCGGACGTTGCGCTGGTACAGGGTATGCAGCATCGCGTGACCCGTGCGGTCCGCCGCACAACAACTGCGCTGCACCGGCCGTTCGCCGAAGTTCTGCGAATGCCCGCCGAAGGGCCGCTGGTAAACGGTGCCGTTATCATTGCGGTCGAAAGGCATGCCGAAATGCTCGAGCTCGATGACCACCTTGGGCGCTTCGCGGCACAGGAATTCGATTGCATCCTGGTCGCCGAGATAGTCGGATCCCTTGATGGTGTCGTACATGTGCCACAGCCAGTTGTCCTCGCCCATGTTGCCGAGCGCGGCGCCGATGCCGCCCTGCGCCGCGACCGTGTGCGAACGGGTCGGGAAGACCTTTGACAACACCGCAACTTTGTAACCGGCCTCGGCGAGCTGCAAGGAAGCGCGCATGCCCGCACCTCCGGCGCCCACGATCACTGCATCGAATTTTCTTACGGGGATCGCCATGTTGTTCAGAGGCTCCAGAGAATCTGTGTCGCCCAGCCGGCATAGGCCACCAGGACGAGTATTGCCGCCACTTCCAGTCCGAGGCGTATCGCCGTCGGCTGGATGTAGTCCATGAAAATGTCGCGCACGCCGACCCACGCATGCCAGAACAGACTGATGAAAAACACGAACGTGGCGATGCGCATGAACTGGTTCTGGAACAGCGCGCGCCAGTCTCCGTAGTGCTGCGGCGGACAGACCAGCAGGATGCCGACCAGGACGAAGATGTAGGCCGCCATCACCACCGCGGTGAGGCGCTGCGCCAACCAGTCCTTGAGCCCGTAGTGCGCCCCGACGACGATGCGCCTCACCATATGCGGACCCCCAGGATCACGGTCAGCAACACGCTGATGCCGAGCACGGCCCAGCTCGTCGCGCGCGCCTGTTTGAGGTCACCGAAGACATGGATGTCCAGGAGCAGGAAACGCAGGCCCGCGAAAAAATGATGCAGCAGTGCCCAGAGCATGCCGATCAGGAACAGTTTCATCCACCACTGGTCGGCGAGCGCCCGGAACCTGACATAACTCTCGGGCGACTGCAGGCTTTCCTGGAACAGGTAGAGCAGCACGCCGGCGAACAGGAACAACGCGGCGCCGGCGATGCGGTGGAGGATGGAAACCAAAGCCGGGACGGGCAACCGGATTTTGGCGAGATCGAGGTATTTCGGTCGTTGGCTGGCAATCATCAGTGGGTCACGCTTTGGTAAGGTCCGGCGACGCAGCCTCTTGGCATGCGCCAGCGGTCAGACAATCTTGTTGCGGTAATGATGCTCCCTGGTATTGCACATGCTGCGGCGAAGTTCGACCGGCTTTTCGGCGTAAGTATAGGCCACGCGTTCAATGGTCAATAACGGGTCGCCCGGTTTGATGTTCAGGTGCTCAAGCGCCGCGCCGGTCGCGGCCACCGCCTTGATCTGTTCATCGACATGCAGAATGCGAACGTCGAATTCCGATTCGTACATGCTGTAGAGCATGCAATGGTGGCGTTCGATGGTTTCCAGCGACAGACCGCGGAACGGGGTCGCCGGCAGGCGGATTTCCTCGTATATGACTTTTTCACCGGAGATCGACAGCGTGCGCACGATCAGGAAGCCCCCTGCTCCGGTGGCCAGCCCCAGACGTTTCGCCGACGCCGCATCGAGCTTGAGCTTGCGGCACTCCACAAGGGAGGCGGACAGGGATTCGAGACCGGAACGGTCGGGGGTAATGCTCAGGTAGGGAAACAGGCTGCGCTCTTCGGAATGCGAGGCGACGAAGGTGCCTTTGCCCTGCTGGCGCACCAGCAGGTTCTCGCCTGCCAGTTCACCGATCGCCTTGCGTACCGTGCCCTGGCTGACGCTGAAACGGCTGGCCAGTTCGATCTCGCTGGGAATCAGATCGCCGGGACGCCACTCCCCCGATACCAGGCTTTGGGTGATCAATGTCTTGATCTGCCGGTACAGCGGCTGGAAAGCAGGCGCATTGGTGGAAGGCTTCATTTTGCGGCGCGTTTTTAGCACAGTTTCAGCAAAAGCGTCCATGCCAAGAGATGTCTTTTATAATATACAAGACTTGTTTGACACTGTCGAATCCGCTTGGCTATGATGCGGGGCAAAATCCGCGTTCCCGAAGACGGCCGCAGGACATCCGGAAGCGCGATAATCCCTTGTTTTTGCCGATATCAACGGCTTCACCAAGACAATAACGATCCCTTCGCACGCAGGAGTCCTTGCCCATGAAAGCACCCGCCCGAGTCGCAGTTACCGGCGCCGCCGGCCAGATCGGTTACAGCCTCCTTTTCCGCATCGCCAGCGGCGAAATGCTCGGCAAGGACCAGCCGGTCATCCTGCAACTGCTGGAAATCGCCGACGAGAAGGCCCAGGCGGCATTGAAGGGCGTGATGATGGAGCTGGATGATTGCGCTTTCCCGTTGCTCGCCGGCATGAGCGCCGCTGCGGATCCGAAAGTGGCCTTCAAGGACATCGATTACGCGCTGCTGGTCGGCGCCCGCCCCCGTGCCAAAGGCATGGAACGCAAGGATCTGCTGGAAGCCAATGGCGCAATCTTCACCGGGCAGGGCCGCACCCTGAATGACGTTGCCAAGCGCAGCGTCAAGGTGCTGGTGGTCGGCAATCCCGCCAATACGAATGCGTACATTGCCATGAGGAGCGCCCCAGACCTGCCGCGCCAGAACTTCACGGCAATGCTGCGCCTTGATCACAACCGTGCGTTGTCGCAACTCGCCGCCAGGAGCGGGAAGCCGGTCGATGCGATCGAGAAACTCATCGTTTGGGGCAACCACTCCCCGACCATGTATCCGGACTACCGTTTCACGACCATCGGCGGCCAGCCGGCAGCCAAGGTCATCAACGATGAAACCTGGTATCGCGAAACCTTCATCCCGACCGTCGGCAAGCGTGGCGCGGCGATCATCGAGGCACGCGGCCTGTCTTCCGCCGCTTCCGCCGCCAACGCGGCCATCGATCATGTGCGTGACTGGGTGCTGGGCAGCAACGGCAAGTGGGTGACCATGGGCATTCCTTCCGACGGTTCCTACGGGATACCGGATGGCGTCATTTACGGATTTCCCGTCACCACGGCCGGCGCCAGATACCAGATGGTCAAAGGCCTCGAAATCGATGCGTTCAGCCGCTCGAAAATGGATGCGACGCTAAAGGAACTCGAGGAAGAACGCGCCGGTGTCAGCCACCTGCTGAAGTAAGTACACCGGCTGCGCGCTGCCAATGACCCATCCGGAGGAAGTGCTGTTTCAGGGCGAGCGGAGTTTTCCCGCCCTGCCCGCGTGCGAGCACTATGCCGGCAATGAGAAATTCATCCGCAAAGCTTTCGCGCTGCAGGCCGAACTGGGTCCGGTGTTCGACCTCACCTGCGATTGCGAGGACGGCGCGGCATCGGGTACCGAACGCGAACACGCGTTACTGGTTGGCACGCTGATCAATTCCCCGGACAACAGGTTCAAGCGTGCCGGCGTCCGACTGCACGATCCCGGCCATGCCGCCTTCCGCCAGGATGTGGATATCCTGGTTGCCGAAGCCGGCGCCAGCGTCGCCTACCTGACGGTGCCCAAACCCACGTCTTACGATCAGGCCGCGCAGGCTTTCGACTACATCCGCAACCGCGCATCGCAGGCGGGCCTGAGAACTTGTCCGCCGCTTCACGTCATCGTGGAAACGCAAAGCGCACTTCGCGATGTCTTCCGCATCGCCACCCTGCCCGGCCTCGAGGCCCTGGATTTCGGCCTGCTCGATTTCGTCTCCGATCATCGCGGCGCCGTCCCGGCTACCGCGATGCGCTCGCCGGGCCAGTTCGAGCACAGGCTGGTCGCCAGGGCCAAGGCGGAAATTGCCGCCGCCGCGCTGGTCAATGGCCTGGTACCCACACACAACCCCTGCCTCGACCTGAATAACGCTCTGGCGCCAGGCAACGACGCACGCCGGGCCCGCCACGAATTTGGCTTCCTGCGCATGTACAGCATCCATCCTGCGCAAATACTGCCGATAGTCGAAGCCATGCGTCCCGCCGACGAGGATGTGCGCCAGGCCTCGGAAATCCTCATTGCCGCCCAGACCGCGGACTGGGGTCCGGTCCGTCACGACGGGGAAATGCACGACCGCGCCAGCTACCGTTTTTTCTGGGATCTGCTCAAGCGTGCCCACACCACCGGCGTCAGCCTCCCGGAAGACGCAGAACGCAGCTTTTTCGCAAAGGCGGCCTGACCGCCAACGGAGAACAGGAATGCCAGATTCAGCAGGTAAGAAATTCCGTGCCGCAGTTGCGGCGGAAAAACCGCTCCAGGTCATCGGCGCGATCAATGCCTACCATGCCCGTCTCGCCGAACGCGTGGGTTACAAGGCGATTTATCTCTCCGGCGGTGGTGTTGCCGCCGGATCGCTCGGCTTGCCGGACCTGGGCATCTCCACCCTGGACGACGTGCTGATCGACATTCGCCGCATTACCGATGTTTGCGGCCTGCCATTGCTGGTGGACGTCGACACCGGATTCGGCGGAGCCTTCAACATCGCCCGCACCGTGAAGTCCCTGATCAAGTTCGGCGCCGGCGCCATGCACATCGAAGACCAGGTGCAGGCCAAGCGCTGCGGCCACCGCCCCAACAAGGAGATCGTCACGCGCGAGGAAATGGTCGATCGCATCAAGGCGGCGGTTGACGCGCGAACCGACCCCGATTTCGTCATCATGGCACGTACTGACGCGCTGGCCGTCGAAGGCCTCGAGGCGGCGATCGACCGCGCGCGAGCCTGTGTCGAGGCCGGGGCCGACATGATTTTTCCCGAAGCCATGACCGAGCTTTCGATGTACAAAAAATTCGCCGACGCCGTGAAGGTACCAGTACTCGCCAACATCACCGAATTCGGCTCGACTCCGTTGTTTACCGTCGATGAACTGCGCTCGGCCAACGCCAGCATCGTGCTCTACCCGCTGTCGGCATTCCGTGCGATGAACCAGGCAGCGCTCAACGTCTATCAGGCGGTGCGCAGGGATGGCACGCAAAAGAACGTGGTCGAAATCATGCAAACCCGTAACGATCTCTATGACTACCTCGATTACCACCAGTTCGAGACGAAACTCGACGAACTGTTTGCAAAGGAAAAAGGCAAATGAGCGAAACCAGTCCCAACACCCCCAAGCCGAAAAAATCGGTCGCCTTGTCCGGGGTCCCGGCAGGCAACACCGCGCTGTGCACCGTCGGCCTGACCGGCAATGACCTGCACTACCGGGGTTACGACATTCTCGATTTCGCCGAGATTGCAGAGTTCGAGGAGATTGCTTTCCTGCTGGTTCATGGAAAACTGCCGTCCGTGGCGGAATTCGTGGCTTACAAGCGCAAACTGAAGGCGCTTCGGGGCCTTCCGGCATCGGTCCAGGACATCCTGGAGTGCATCCCCGCCAATACCCACCCGATGGACGTACTGCGTACCGGCTGCTCGGCGCTCGGCGCGGTTTTGCCCGAACCGCAGGAGCACAAGATTACCGAAGCCAGAAATATCGCCGACCGGATGATGGCGAGCTTTGGCTCGATGCTGCTGTACTGGTACCACTTCTCCCACTCCGGCCGGCGCATCGAAGTCGAAACCGACGACGACTCGATCGGTGGGCATTTCCTGCATCTGCTGCACGGGCACAAGCCTTCCATGCTGAGGGAACGGGCAATGCACACTTCGCTCATCCTTTACGCCGAGCACGAGTTCAATGCGTCCACATTTGCCGCCCGGGTCATTGCCGGCACCGGTTCGGATATGTACTCGGCGATCGGCGGTGCGATCGGCGCCCTCAAGGGCCCCAAGCACGGCGGCGCCAACGAGTTTGCTTTCGATACCATCGGCCGTTACGACACGCCCGATGAAGCCGAGACCGACATCGTCAGGCGGGTCGCGGAAAAGCAGATCATCATCGGATTCGGCCATCCGGTGTATACCACCGGCGATCCGCGCAACCAGGTCATCAAGGAAGTCGCCCGGCGCCTGTCGAAGGATGGCGGAGACATGAAGCTGTTCGATATTTCCGCGCGGGTCGAGAAAGTCATGTGGCGGGAAAAGAAAATGTTCCCGAACCTGGACTGGTACAGCGCCACCAGCTACCACATGATGGGAGTTCCCACCGCGATGTTCACGCCGATCTTCGTGATCAGCCGCGCCTCCGGCTGGGCTGCACACGTGATCGAACAACGGATCGACGGCAAGATCATCCGCCCCAGCGCCAACTACACCGGTCCCGAGAACCTCACGTGGGTTCCGATCGACAAGCGCAAGTAACTTAAGTACTTTCACCACAGAGGCACAGAGACGCAGGGAAAACCGGGCACAATCCGGCAAATTTTTATCAGGACCAGATAATGGATTGTTTGACGTTCTGAGCCGCGATTGGGTTTGCAGTTCTCTGCGCCTCTGTGCCTCTGGGGTTAATTCGACCTTACAACTGGAATCAGGAAAATGTCCGCACACATCTCCAACGTCCGCCCGAAACCCGACAAGGTGCTGGTCGACATCGTCGACTACGTTGCCAAATACAAAATCACCAGCAAGCAAGCGTACGAGACCGCGCGCTATTGCCTGATGGATACCCTGGGCTGCGGATTCGAGGCACTCGAATATCCGGCCTGCACCAAACTCCTCGGACCCGTCGTAGCGGGGGCAATCGTCCCGAACGGCGCCAGGGTTCCAGG
>Ga0163146_10000390_pt1 | contig 62510 bp, 64 predicted proteins | sample OliLakLV19MP7G1_FD_148648 | JGI IMG/M metagenome (GOLD analysis project Ga0163146, IMG submission 148648) | Freshwater microbial mat bacterial communities from Lake Vanda, McMurdo Dry Valleys, Antarctica - Oligotrophic Lake LV.19.MP7.G1 | ecosystem: Environmental > Aquatic > Freshwater > Lake >... | reverse complement strand
TAATGTAAATGCAATGCGAAAATACCCGCCACTGGCAAGCTGATCATAGTATTCCATTAAATCAAAAGCGACTGCGTTAAAAACTACATTGGTTCCAGCCTGGCCAATTACAAAGCGAAGATGCCGATCTTTAAAGCTAGAAAGCGAGTTCATAACAAAAACATTTCTTGCTTCAAAAACAGGCCTCAGATTATCAGGACCAAACGGAGCCATTTGCTTAAGCACGGCATTGAACTTACTAGTCATTATATCAAACTGTATAGGAATGTCGATCTCCACCATCGGGATCATCTCTTCATCCGTTAACGTAGCGGCTGCTATTTGTTCAAACCGTTCTTTAAATGCGTCAAGATTTTTTTTATCGAGTGTAAGACCAGCAGCGTACTTGTGGCCACCATATTTTTCAAGTAGATCGCCACACTGATCAATTGCTTTGTAAAGATCAAACCCCTTTATGCTGCGGGCGGAGCCGGTAAGTTTATCGTTTGACTCGGTTAAGATCACAGTAGGCTTGTAGAATTTCTCAACACACCGAGCAGCAACTATGCCAATTACTCCTTTATGCCAGGTTTCTTTAAAAAGAACAGTTGATTTTGATTTCATCAAGGAATCACTCCCCTCAATCATGGCAACGGCCTCCTCGGTAATGCTTAAATCAAACTCCCTTCTAATATCGTTCTTAAGATTTATCTTTTCAGCAAGCAGGTTTGCTTCCTCTTCGCTTTGCGCGATTAATAACTCTACCGCTGCGCGCGCGTGTGCTACCCGGCCGGCTGCATTAATGCGTGGCCCCAGCGTAAAAACAATTCCAGAAATATCAAGATCACCTTTTGTAGATGAGATTTCTTTTAAAGCTTTAAGTCCGGGACGTGGATTTTGATTCAGCTTTTGTAATCCGTAATGCGCCAATACCCTATTCTCATCAGTTATAGGAACGATGTCAGAGGCAATACTTACAACAACCAGATCTAAGTATTCATAAACCTCATCAACAACCCGATGTTTTTTTGCAAACGCTTCTATCAACTTGAAGCCAAGCCCACAACCGCTCAACTCAGTATATGGATAGTGGCAATCTTCCCGTTTGGGATCGAGTACAGCGACAGCATTTGGAATTTCACCTCCGGGCAAGTGATGATCACAAATAATAAAATCAATTCCCTTATGGCTAGCCAACTTCACCATGTCACCCGCTTTTATGCCGAGGTCTAGCGCGATAATCAGCGAAAAATTATTTTCCTCAGCCCAAATTATTCCAGCTTCGGAAACCCCATACCCTTCGGCATACCGATCGGGAATATAGAAATCGCACTGTGGATAAAAACTTTTGAGGTAACTATAAACCAACGCCACGGAAGTTGTTCCGTCAACATCATAGTCACCATAAATCAAAATCTTTTGATTTTTATCGATGGCTTCTTTTAATCTGTTAATAGCATTATCCATGTCTTTAAGCAGAAAGGGATTATGCAAATGATCAAGGCTTGGGCGAAAATAATTTTTTGCAGTTTGGAAATCGCGTATATCGCGCTGCCAAAGTACGGTTGATAAATGCGTATTTATGTTAACGGAATTACTAAGCGTTTCAACTTCGTTTCCTGAAGGTATGGGCTTATATATCCAACGCTTTTGCATGTTTATTTTCTATCGAAAGTAACGACCCCGGTTTTCCCACTTACTCCTTCTTCAGTATGATAACCCCGTTGCCCATTTTTTCCATCCCGTAACGGACCTAAACCGGCCAATCCTCCGCGGCCCGCCTCGCCACCTAAACCGCCATAGCCACCATAGTTTTTGATGTGCAGGCGACTGCCAAGCCAATAAACATAATCGGGGCAGCGTTTGCATCGCACATTAAGATTGCCGCCTGTGCCACCATTGCCGCCTCTTGAGCCACTTCCACCCTGGCCGCCATCACCACCTGTGCATACACGGGTGCCTTGTCCGCCTCCACTACCATTTCCACCATCGCCCCCATTTCCACCATCGCCCCCATTCAGGTTTATTGTAAGCGATCCAGAAATCTGAATATCGTCTGAGTATATAAAGAGATTTATTCCATTACCGCCATTGTTCCCAATCTCGCCATCGCTTCCCATACCTCCTTGGCGGCACGGACTTCCTTGCTCCTCGCCATTTGTTCCGCTAGCTCCACGGGCACCCACCATTCCTGCACCGTTGATTACGCAACCAAGACCAATGATGAAAATTTTGGCGTGGATGAAATTATCTTTCTTTTTGTGATTTAAAATTATTTGCGCGGAGTCAGCCATGATCAACGTATCCACAACTATGATGTCCGTATTCTGGATCAAGAACTTTTCTCCTTTACTAAGCAAAAGTTTTTCTAATCGGATTTGCGCGGCTGCAGAAAGACTGCACACGAACAAGAAAATACAACTCACCAATCTTAGCATCGGACAAAAATAAGAATAGAATTGGTTTGGGATAAAATAAAAAGGCAGCGCATGTTGCGCTGCCTTTCCTTCAATTAAGAAGATAATTTATTTAGAAGCCTCACCTTTTTCAGCCACTACGCCTTCCAATACGTCTTTAATATCAACACGCTCACCGTCTTTGTATGGTACTATCCAGGCATCTTTTACGCCCATTTCGCGCATATACTTTTTAAACTTATCAGCTTCCCAGTAATCTCTGAAAATACCGATTGTAAATTTTTGTTCGCCCTTGTCTGTGGCCTCGCCACCAAAGTTCGGATTGTTGTCAAAGTACTTAGACAGGTCTTTGTTTTTGAAAGCACCAATCTGAACTTTGAAAACAACACCCTTCGAAAAATCCATTGAATTAGCTGCGGGGGCAGCTTTTAATTGCTCTAGCTCAGATTTGTAAGAAAGCATTTCACCACGCATTTTGGTGATCCGATCTTCCAATTCAGCAATGCGCGAATTTTTTTGACTGATTTGGGAATTGAGTGTACCAACTTGTCCTTTCAGAGAGGAATTGTCGGTGTCGGCTACTTGCTTGTCCTCAGTTAATGTTTTGAGGGTAGAAGGGTTTTTGGCGTATTGTTTTGCTTTCTTTTTCCATTCCTTTTTCTCCTGCTTGGATAGCTGGGCGAAAACTTGCATGCCGGAAAAAATCAGCGCCAGGCAAAGTACTACAACTTTAGTTTTCATTGATGTTTTGGTTTAATATGAAGATAAAAGTAAGAAAATATTCTGAAATTGATGCAATCAAGCCCATTTTAGCAAGATCGATTAAAGATAGATACAACCAATTGTCGAAAGTTTTGATCAGTCAAGACTACCCACCATCTTTTCTGGCCGCACCCACTCGTCAAACTGTGCTGATGTTACCAACCCAAGTTCAACAGCTGCTTCGCGCAAAGTCTTATTTTCTTTGTGTGCCTTCTTGGCAATCTTAGCTGCATTCTCATAACCAATATGCGGGTTCAAAGCCGTTACTAACATCAAAGAATTTTCCATGTGTTGTTTTATGATTGGCAAGTTTGGCTCGATACCAATTGCGCATTTATCGTTGAATGACACACATGCATCACCAATCAAACGCGCAGATTGTAAAACATTAGATGCGATTACAGGCTTGAAAACATTTAATTCAAAATGACCCATGGCGCCACCAAAAGAAACCGCTACGTCATTGCCAATCACTTGCACACATACCATAGTTAATGCTTCCGGTTGGGTTGGGTTTACTTTGCCAGGCATAATGGATGAGCCGGGTTCATTATCAGGGATAATAATTTCGCCAATACCCGCACGCGGACCAGAACTAAGCATGCGAATGTCGTTTCCTATCTTCATTAATGATACTGCTGCACGCTTCAAAGCCCCTGAAAGTTCTACCATTGCATCATGCGCAGCCAATGATTCGAATTTGTTTGGCGCAGTAACAAATGGATAACCTGTTAGGTCAGCAATTTTTTTTGCAACCAGCACATCATATCCTTTTGGTGTGTTTAAGCCTGTGCCTACTGCTGTGCCACCCAAGGCCAACTCGCGAACGGCAACCAATGCATTGTTAATAGTGCGCATACTATTGTCAAGTTGTTGCACGTAGCCGCTAAACTCTTGCCCTAATGTTAGTGGCGTTGCATCCATAAAATGGGTGCGCCCCGTCTTTACAATATTTTTGAATTCAAGCACTTTTTTTGCCAGCGTGTCGCGAAGGTTTTGCATCCCCGGAAGGGTAATCTCTACCACTTGCTTGTAAGAAGCAATGTGCATAGCGGTTGGAAAAGTATCGTTGCTCGATTGCGATTTGTTTACATCATCATTTGGGTGAAGCACTTTTTTTTCATCTGTTAATTTTCCGCCACTCATTACGTGCGCACGATAGGCAATTACCTCGTTGGCGTTCATGTTGCTTTGTGTACCCGAACCCGTTTGCCAGATAACTAATGGAAACTGATCATCTAATTTTCCAGCTATAATTTCATCACAGGCTTTACCTATTAAATCTTTTTTGGTAGCGTCCAGTGCGCCTAATTCGTGGTTGGCCATGGCAGCGGCTTTTTTAAGATATCCAAAAGCATAAATGATTTCTTTTGGCATACTGGCTTCGGGGCCAATCTTAAAGTTATTACGCGACCGTTCAGTTTGGGCGCCCCAATATTTCTCAGCGGGCACTTGCACTTCGCCCATGGTATCTTTTTCGATGCGGAAATTCATAAAGTTTTTTTGTAAAGTTAATTTTCAGAATCTATTAATGAACAAAATCAGTAAAAAGTTGATTCAGTTAAAGGTGTCTGAGATCAGTGTGCTGATCGAGAATCCACCCAGTAATGCTAAGCCTTTCGCGCGTTGCAGGCAGCACTTCGTGCTCAAGCAAATCGCTGCGAAAACAAACTAAACGCCCTGCCAATGGTAATATATCAACTTCTGTATTTGGCGGGTATATGCGCAATTGGCCACCTTCGTGTGCTTGCCAATTTGTATTCAGGTAACAGATAATTGAAAGTTTGCGATGGTCATCTTTCTTAAATTGATCAAGATGCCGCTTGTAATGCGTTCCTGCGGGATAATTGGTAAGGTGAATTTCAAAATCCTTCAAACTCAGAAACAATCCTTGGTTTACAGCCAAGATCACTTCTTTCAACTTTGCTAAATAACGGTGCAAGGCCAAAGGTGCAATAGCCGGATCAATCCATTGAATGTAATCGCCACGAATGCCTTCGTTAATTTGTTTGTCGTTATGTTGGCCTATGCCAGCTTTTTTAAAGTGTAACAAACTGTTTTTGAATTCGTCTAATCGAAGGATGGCATCTATTTCTTCTGGCGATAAAAAATCATCTACTATTGCAAACCCGTCTTCAGCAATTCCATCAACAATAGCATATAATTTTTCCGGGTTGCACTTTATCATGATGCGAATTTAGTGCAGCGAATTAACTTTGTATTTTTATGAAACGATTTTTTAACCGAACCGCCTATTTCTATTCTCTGTGGATCTTGTGCCTTGCAGTGTTATTTTCCTGCACGCCTAAAGAAGATATTATTTTTAAGGGCATTAAAAAGGTTGAAGTGCAAACTGATGGAAATGAACCTATACTTACCGCTGAAGCTTTATTCAGTAATCCTAACAAGGTAAGAATGAAGCTGAAGGAAGTAAATGTTGACATCCTTGTTGACGGGAAGCCCTCGGCTAAAGTTCGGCAAAAACTAAAACTTGAAATTCCAGCTCAATCGGATTTTTCAGTTTCTCTTACTGCCCGACTTTCCTTTAAAGACATTGGCTTAGTGGATACAATCATCAACCTGCTTGGTGGAAAAAAATACCAAATTCAATACATTGGATTTGTACGTGTGGCTGTGCATGGAATAACAATAAAAGTGCCCGTTAAATTTACTGAAGAGCGAAGAATAAGACTCTAAGTTGCTCGATACGCTATAATTTCTCAAGATGCTTTTAATACGTAATTTTAGGGTAATGACTTCTTTGATACGTTGCAAATTTTAACCAAAAAAGGCCTTCTCATTTGATGGAAAATTACCTGAACATCATCTTAATTATATTACTGCTTGTGGTAATTATTCTTCAAGTGCGGGCTTATTTGCACCTGAAGCAGAAGAACAAGCTCATCCTGGTTCAGAGCCGCGAAATTAAAAGGCAAATTCAAGAGCAGGAAAATAGGAATAAGCAGGTTGGGGAATTGGTGCGTGAAAAGCAACAATTAATAGGGTTGGTGTCGCACGATCTTAAAGGACCTTTCAATAGAATTTTTGCGCTTATTCAATTGTTAGAAATAACCTCGGAAAACTTAACAGATGAGCAGAAAGAATACTTAGGCAAAATGCATCAGATTGTTGCTGATGGATTGGGGATGATTCGCAATCTTCTGGACAATCGTAGACTGGAAGATCGAGGGATAGATCTTTCGCCTGAGCCATTAAACCTGGCTACTGTCTTAGGGTCTTTGGTTAAAAACTATCGCACCTTATCAGAAAAAAAGAAGATTCAAATTCACTTCAATGCTCCTTCTGAGGCTAAGGCACTTGTTGATAAACTATATATCTACCGCATTTTTGAAAACCTGATCTCGAATGCACTTAAGTTTTCGCCAGTGAATAGAAATATTTATGTGACTATTGAAGAGAAGAATGAAAAAATAGAAGTCAGCGTAAAAGACGAAGGCCCGGGCATCAGTAAAGAAGATCAGAAAAAGTTATATCAGAAATTTCAACGACTATCCGCGCGCCCTACTGGTGGTGAAAGTTCAACTGGATTGGGATTATTTATTGTAAAAGCACTTGTTGAAAAGATGGGCAGTGAATTACGATGCGAAAGCGAAGAACAACAAGGGACTACCTTTACGATAACCATTGAAAAAATGGAAGCGCCAACTGAAAAAAAAGTGATTGCAGAAGCCTTGATTAATTAAAAGGAAAAGTAATCATCCTCATTGCCGTTAATCACAGCCTCCAGCGATTCAATTACATTTTCATCTTTGATTACATAATCGCGCACACCCCGTTGTATAAAATTCAATACCATATTGCCATCATCCAGTGCGCTTAGCATCACTACTTTATTTTTATCGGTTAGGCGTGACTTCACTTTTTCGTACAAGTCTATGCCACTCATGCCAGGCAACTTGTAATCAATAATCAATACATCGGGCAGCATCGTATTGAGCGACTTCAATCCATCCTCAGCAGTGTGAAATATATTTATTGTGTAGGCAGACTTGGAATTAAGAGACTTCTTAACGAATTCAGCATAGATAGTATCGTCCTCAACCAGAAATATCGTCATAGCTCGCGTAAGTGGTTGCAATATAGTAACCTTCTTTATCTTACGGTGGGTAAAGGCTACCAGCTTGCCTAATTTTTGCTTCAATTTGCCGCTTATTGAAACTTCTTTGCACAAAGTTCCTATTTGCCCTACCTTTCTTACCCCTAACCAACTTGCTATGAGAAATCTTGTGCCTGTTTTTATTCTCCTGCTTTTCGGGGAAATCAGCTGCTCGGACACTAAAAATCAAAGTCAACTTAAATTTTCGATTTCGTTTACACAGCAAATAAGTGATCAGGCGCAAGACGGCCGACTGTTGCTTATGTTATCGAACAATGATAAAGCCGAACCTCGTTTTCAGATTAGCGATGGGCTGCAAACTCAGTTAGTGTTTGGTATTGATGTGGAGGGAATGAAACCCGGGCAAGAAATTACCTTAAGCAATGAAAATACTTTTGGGTTCCCAATTCGGTCTATTAACGATGTTCCAAAAGGTGAATATTTTGTTCAAGCCCTAATCAATCGTTACGAAACATTTAATCTTAAAACAGGAAAGACCGTAAAACTTCCACCCGATCAAGGCGAAGGTCAGCAATGGAATAGAAAACCTGGAAACTTTTATAGCACTCCCGCAAAGGTTTCTGTCGATCCAGCTAAAAATGAGAGCATCAAATTTTCGATGGATAAAAAGATCGCGCCTATAAAGGAGGCCACGGATACTAAATATATCAAGCATATTAAAATTCAAAGCAAATTACTCACCGAGTTTTGGGGTCGCCCCATGTTTGTTGGCGCTCATGTTCTTCTTCCAGAAGGATTTGATGAACATACTGAGGCACACTATCCTTTGATGATTTATCATGGTCACTTCCCCAACGACTTTGGTGGTTTTAGCACCGAACCGCCACCAGCCGATATGGATACGACAGACTACACAGCGCGGTTTGGAATTTATGGCTATAACAAATTTGAAAAACAGGAAGCCTATAATTTTTACAAGCAGTGGAGCAGCAAAAACTTTCCACGCTTTTTGGTTATTGAAATCCAACACGCCAATCCGTATTATGATGATTCATACGCAGTAAACTCCGCTAACCTAGGCCCTTACGGGGATGCCATTATGAAAGAGTTAGTACCAGAAATTGAAAAACAATTTCGTGGCATTGGCGAAGGTTGGGCTCGGTTTACCTATGGCGGATCTACTGGCGGTTGGGAAGCATTGGCGGTTCAAATGTTTTATCCCGATGATTTTAATGGCTGCTTCGCTGCTTGTCCTGATCCCATTGACTTCCGCTCATTCTGTTTAGTTGATATCTATAAAGACAAAAATGCTTATTGGTATGATAGCGATTTCAAAAAGCTGCCACGCCCGGCTCATCGCAATTATTTAGGGCAAATTCAAAATACGATGGAAGAATCAAATCATTACGAGTTGGCGTTGGGAACAAGATCACGTAGCGGGCAACAATGGGATATTTGGGAAGCCGTGTATTCTCCGCAAGGTGAGGATGGTTACCCCAAACGGATTTTTAATAAAGAAACCGGAGAGATTGATGCCAGTGTTGCGGCCTATTGGAAAGAAAACTTTGACCTGCGCTACATTCTCGAACGCGATTGGAAAACATTAGGACCGAAGCTTGAAGGTAAAATTCATATCTATTGTGGCGATATGGATAACTACTATTTGAACAACGCAGTTTACCTGATGGAAGACTTTTTAAAGAAAACACAAACTCCTTTTTATAAAGGCGAAGTAGATTATGGCGACCGAGCCGAGCATTGCTGGAATGGTGATCAGGAAAATCCAAATTATGTTTCTCGTCTACGGTATAACACAATGTATTTACCCAAGATTTTAAAGCGCATTCAGGAAAGTGCACCTAAAGGTGCTGATGTAAAGAGTTGGAGATATTAAAGTTGAGATCTAAGTAGCTCAAGATTCGCGATAACATTTTTGCAGTTATTTATAGCTTTATTTACTAAGGGTTTAGAAATAGAAGATCGATTATCATAATCAGCATTGTTCCGATCCTCTCTTAGGCCACTTAAAAAATTGCCAGTTGAGAATTCTAAACTATTACTTGATGATTTTAATTTTTCGATAACAATGCGATGGATTTCATGATTGTTCTTCGATGATATTTTAAATCTTTCAATGCAATAAGGTCGGATTGATCCAAATGCGCCATAATAGGCTCTGCTAATGGCCGATCGTAATGAGGCCTCATCTGATTTTGTGTTATACAACTCTTCTGAGAATTTAATGAATTCTCTCCAGTCGAAGGGCATATTAAAAAATCTCTTTAACGGTAACTATTTTTCGGATTTCAACATCCTCATAGAATAACCAATCAACCACAAAAGATTGAAGTTTTTGATCAAATGAACTATCCTGAAGATTGTTAATAATGTTAATAAAAAGAGTTTTCCATTCATCAAGTTCGTAGTCACAACCAACCTCTAAAATAAAAATAGAGTTTGGTAGTAAATTTGAGAGATGATCAAAAGCCCTTAGGAGGAAAGGTATTAACTTAGGGTTTTCAAGAAGGAAAGAGTCTATATTTTCTGAGTCAAAATAATACCTCTCATTGAGGGACTCAATCTTAAAATACTTTTCCAAAGAAATATCAGTCCCTATGTAGTTTTCTGTTGAATCAAGTTGACTGGAGCTATCAAGGTAAATTGATGTTCCTGAACTAAAACCAGAGTTCGATGATCTATTTTGTTTTGATGTGATTGACGTATTCATTTCTTCAATTACTCGTATGTTTTTTTAAGAGAGTCTGTAACAGATGACTCAAATGTTTCATTAATTATATTGTGTGCCTCAGTTAGCCAATCCTCAACATTATCGATTCCAAGCCCATTGAATTTATTCATAATTACTTCCAATTCTAAGATAATTAACTTAGATTTTTTATTTGATGAAGGAGCATTAAAAATTTTTTGAGAAATTACGTCTCGTTCATTCAAATCGTACTCGAAATGTCCATTAAAGAACCTTAGATTCTGTTTCAAATTTTTTGGTGTCGGAATTGCGAACTGGAAGTTATTTTCAAATTTAAAATCCTTAACGGGCAATTCAATGGCGTTAATATACCTTAAACTAACACGAGAGAGGCCCTTGGGTGAGGCTATTTTGCAGTATGCTTTAAATGTTTTTAAAACAAGCGGGTAGAAATCCTCCCAAGTTGGATAGGGTTTCAAGGCATTAATCGTAATTATATCTTTTCCGGACTGAACCAATAAATTATTTTTTTTATTCCAGAATTGGACGAGTTCAACTGGTTCAATCTTTCGCTTGTTATCGGATGTTGGTATTTGAATCCCAATTAGCCCTTCCCTTTGTTTTATAACAGGAAAATCCTTTTCAACTATTTTATAAATTATACCTGGGATGGTTCCATTCCATTTATTTGATGGAATAAAATTAAACTCAGCAACAACCTCAGTGAGCGGAGATTTTTGGTATTTTTTAGTCATAGACAATAGTGCAAAACTAATCAAACGTACTCAATAGGAACAATGTTTTTTCAGACAATCGACCTTAGCTTAATAGATCATTATTTCAACTGTCGTAAATAAAGTTGAATTGTATTTTCTAGCCCAAGGTAAAGTGCATCGCAAATCAACGCATGACCAATTGAAACTTCATCTAGATTAGGAATTGATTTTTTAAGAAAATTCAGGTTATCCAAATCTAAATCGTGACCAGCATTAACACCAAGGCTAAGTGAGTGCGCTACTTGAGCAGCTTCGATATAAGGTTTAATAGCCGCTTCTTTATTTTGATGAAAGTGCGAAGCGTAAGGTTCTGTATAAAGTTCAATACGATCGGCACCAACTTCCTTAGCTCCCTCAACCATTTTTACAGAAGGATCAACAAAAACAGAAACGCGCACGCCCATCGATTTTATTTCAGCAATAACTTCAGTCAGAAACTTTTTGTGTTTTATTGTGTCCCAACCTGTATTGGAGGTAATAGCATCGGGGCCATCGGGCACTAAGGTTGCTTGCGCAGGTTTTGTTTCACGAATTAATTTCATGTAACGCTCATCCGGATAACCTTCAATATTAAACTCGGTGGTAATTACTTTCTTTAACTCGATTACATCGGCATATCGAATATGCCGCTCGTCTGGGCGCGGATGCACGGTTATTCCTTCGGCACCAAAACGCTCGCAGTCAAGGGCAGTTTTAATAACATCCGGGTTATTAGCCCCTCGCGCATTACGCAGCGTAGCAATTTTATTTATGTTCACAGATAAGCGTGTCATTCAATCAAATTTTTATCTCATTAAAAGTAGAACTAATTTTACTCAAAGTTATTTAAACGAATTTGATCATGAGCCTAAAACAACAAATCGATTCTGATATAAAAGTAGCCATGCTGGCAAAGAATAAGGACGAGCTAATGGCACTTCGTTCTGTTAAGTCAATGATTCTACTTGCCGAAACTGAAAAAGGCGGGAGCGGAGACATTAGTCAGGATGTTGAAAATAAGTTATTGATGAAGGCTGCAAAGCAACGCAAAGAATCGGCAGAGATTTTTCAAAAAGAAGGGCGCGATGATTTAGTTAAAAAAGAATTGCTTGAGCTTGAAGTGATAAGTCGGTATTTACCTAAGCAATTATCGGAAGCTGAAGTAGAAGCTGAATTGAAAACAGTTATTGAACAAGTAGGTGCTAAAGGTGCGCAAGATATGGGTAAAGTAATGGGCGTAGCTACAAAACAACTTGCCGGTAAAGCTGACGGAAAAATGATTTCAGACCTTGTAAAAAAACTTCTCGCCTCTTGAGTAAAGTTGATATAATACTCGGAATCATTCTCTTACTGGGAGCCTTTTTTGGCTACAAGCGCGGGTTCTTAATGGAGTTATTTTTTCTGGTTGCCATTGTAGTAGGCGCATTTCTTGGTTTTAAATTAATGGCCTGGGGTGTTGATCTGCTTTCGCAGAAATTTAATGTTGATAAGACAGTGTTACCGTACATTTCTTTTCTCCTGATATTTCTAATCGTGGTTGGAGTCGTCATATTTATTGGCAAGCGAATTAAAAATTCATTGGATAAAACTTTTTTGGGTCAGATGGATGCTGTAGCTGGAGCGTTTTTGGGATTGATCAAATACGCGTTCTGTATAAGCATCGTTATCTGGTTGGCTGAGTCTTTCAAGGTTGATATTGTTGAGGTGTGGGCAGCCGAATCAAAACTTTATGGCGTTGTTGCAAAAATTGCGCCTATGATGTCTTCTCTTTTCGGAGATTTTTTACCATTTTTCAAAGAAACCTTCACTAAGCTCTAAGGTTCAGTTTTTTTTAGTTACTTATCAAAAAATAAGAGTACGATGGCTTTGTTGGTAAAAGAAGAAAGCGATTTTAAGTATGTAGATGAAGGGCAAGGACCTGTGTTAATGCTATTGCATGGACTATTTGGTGCACTTAGCAACTGGGAAGGCGTGGTTAGTCATTACTCAAAACACTTCCGGGTTATCATTCCCATGCTGCCCATTTACGAAATGCCAATTAAAGAAGCCGGGTTGCAAGGCCTTAAGGAGTTTACAGAACGATTTGTAGCCATGAAAAAATTGGATAGCATGATTATCATAGGCAACTCACTCGGAGGGCATGTAGGTATCCTTTACACCTTGGCAAATCCTGAAAAGGTTTCAAAGCTTGTGCTTACAGGAAGCTCAGGTTTATTTGAAAACACCATGGGGGGGTCATATCCCCGCAGAGGGAGCTATGATTACATTCGTGAAAGGGTGGCGTATACATTTTATGATCCCACCGTTGCCTCAAAGGAACTCGTGGACGAAGTGTTTGAAACTACACGAAGCATTCCTAAGTGTATGCGTATTGTGGCCATTGCAAAATCCGCTCAGCGAAACAATCTTGCACCCGAATTGCCAAAAATAAAAGTGCCCACTTTATTAGTTTGGGGGTTGAATGATACCATAACACCACCCATGGTTGGGCATGAATTTAATCGATTGATTCCAAACTCAGAGTTGAAGTTTATTGATAAGTGTTGTCACGCACCTATGATGGAGCATTCAGAAAAATTTAATCAGTTGGTAGAAGAATTTTTATTAGGGAAAAATTAAGATACATGCTTGCAGAAGAATTAATCAACCACATGATTCCACCGCTCAAAGTGAGCGATGATGCCCATAAGGCTATTGTGTGGATGGAAGAATTTAGGTGTCTTCATTTGCCTGTGGTTGAAGATGGTATGTTACTGGGATTTATTTCGGAAGAAATAATTTTAGAAACAAACGACATTGATAGAACCTTAGCTGATTTTGATTTAGTAGGCAAGCAATGTACAGTTTCGCCCGACTCTCATTTTTATGATATTCTCAAAGTTGCCGGGGATAATAAATTACAGATTGTTGCCGTACTCAACGAAGAGAAACAGTATGTGGGCGTGATTACCGTGCAAGACATTATGATTTCGTTTGCACAAACGGCCTCCGTGCAAATGCAAGGAGGAATTTTAATATTGTCAATGGATTTGATTGACTATTCGCTGGCCGAGATAAGTCGCTACATAGAAGAAAACAATGCCAAAGTTATCAGCAGCCTAATGGTGGAAGACCCTATGGATAAAGGGAAGATCAAGCTTACGCTGAAAATTAATCAGGAAGAATTGACGCGCATTGTAGCAACCCTTGAGCGATTTGGGTATCGCGTTATTGGTCGCTATCACGAAATAAAACAAGACACTGGAGAGAAAGATAAAATTGATATGTTGCTTCGCTACCTTGACATTTAACCGACCAGGAAAATGCGAATAGGAATACACGGCAGAGACTTTCACGGAAAATCGGCACCTTTTATTGAAAAGACACTCGATGAATTAAAAAATCGAAAGGCAGAAATCTGGTTGTCGTCAAAATTTATTAAACAAGTCAAAGCTCCCATCCTCGATAAATTCAAATTCAAAACTTTTGAAGCTGGCGATAGTTTAAAGAGCCTTGATTTCTTTCTTTCATTAGGTGGCGATGGTACCATGCTTGAGTCAGTGACTTACATTGGCAAAGCAGAAGTACCGTTGCTCGGCATCAATACCGGCCGTCTTGGATTTTTGGCTACTACCAGCCGCGATGATATTGATACCGCACTTGAAAATCTCTTTACCGGAAATTTTAAAGAAGAGAGCCGCACTCTATTGCGATTAAATTCATCGACCAAACTTTTTGAGCCGCTTAACTTTGCGTTGAACGATTTTACGATCATGAAAAAAGACACCTCGTCTATGATAACGGTGCACGTGTATGTGGATGGAGAGCTCTTAAACTCATATTGGTCGGATGGTATAATTGTTAGCACACCAACAGGATCAACAGGGTATTCATTAAGCTGTGGTGGCCCGTTAGTTTATCCAAAATCAGAGAGTTTTATCATAACGGCTGTTAGTCCGCATAATCTTGGCACTCGCCCAATTGTTATTTCCGATAAATCTGAAATTAGTTTTGAAATAGAAGGGCGAAGTAAAAAGTATTTGGTGTCCCTTGATTCTCGGTTCGAAACAGTAGAAGAAACAGTTAAATTAAAGCTTAAAAAAGAGCGATTTAACGTTAAACTGGTGCAGCTGCCAGGTCAGCACTACTTCAACACACTAAGGCAAAAACTAAATTGGGGGCTCGATATTCGTAATTGATTTCCTTAATTATCGCAGATTTTTGATAAGTTTGTGATTGGCAAAAATCTCCGCACATGAGAAAGTTATTTTTTGGCATCCTTTGTACGTTTTTACTGATTAGTGTTTCTAATGAAACCAGTGCTCAGTTTAATCGTAAAACAATTAAAAAGAATAATAAACGAATTGCCAGTTATAGAGGTAAGAAATCAGGATTTGGGAAAAACAAAATCTATAACTCTATTGGGTTTTCGGTAAGCGCATTAAATTATTATGGAGATATTGCACCTCAACCAAAGCGTATAAGCACCGATATTTCATTTACGCGGCCAGCCTTAGGGCTTTCTTTTATACACCGCTTTGGCCCACGCTACTCCTTGCAAGCACAGTTTATGTATGGAACCCTAAAAGGTTCTGATAAAGAATCTGCAGACCTTACAGACCAAGACAATGGTAAATATCGTTATTATCGAAATCTATCTTTCAGAAACAGAATAAAAGAACTTTCGGTGGTTGCTTACTTTGATTTGTTTGAAAACGATGCTACTTACATCAGTCGTGTAAAATGGACTCCCTATGCCTATCTTGGGGTTGCCGGATTTTTGCATAATCCACAAGCACAAAGCCCAACAGGAGAATGGGTGGATTTAAGACCGTTGGGAACGGAAGGGCAGTATTCAACATTAAGCCCAACTGATGCAAACTTTGGAATAAAGCCTTATAGTAATCTTCAGGTAGCTATTCCTTTTGGAATAGGGGCACGCTTTAGATTAAATGAAGTTATGGACTTGTGGGCTGACCTTGGGTTTCGCTATACATTTACCGATTACCTGGACGATGTAAGCAAAAACTATGTTGACCTTGGTGTTTTTAATAGTGACTTAGCACGGTCTATGTCCTATAGAGGAGGCGAGTTACCTGCTAACGAACGCCCAGCCGAAGAATCCTATGTAGCCAGAAATGGCGTTACCTACAGCACAATTCCAGGGTACGGTCGCGAACATCCCGATAACGTTAGAGGTAATAAAAGCGATCGAGATATTTATATGGTAACAACCATTCGTCTTAGCTACATTCTTGGAGCAACTTTCCATAAAGCTAAATTTAGATAGCAAAAATGTGTAAGAGTACTCTTCTTACTCTTAAGATAATTTGCCTGCTACTTGTATTTGGGTTGAGAGATTCAAATGCTCAACAAATGCTAACACAACGATCTGAAGTTGGCTTTGGCTTAGGGGTATTCAACTACACAGGAGATTTGGCTCGCACGTATAACCTGGCAACATCAAAGCCAGCAGCTACTATATTTTACCGATCAAACATAAGCCAGGTGGTGAGCATAAGAACCTCCATTACGGGCGGAAAAATCGGAGCAACTGATATGCGTAAGCCCATTGATGCTTTTGCAGCCAAGCGCGATGCCTCGTTTGATCTTTTTTTATTGGAAGGAGCAGCAACCTTTGAATATCATTTTTTAAACTGGCGCGATAACAAAAGAAGACTTCGCTTTACACCTTATTTATTTGCTGGCGCTGCATTGTTTGGTATTTCTGGTGTGCAACAAAAGAATGCTGAGTATAGTAATGTGCAAATGGCAATTCCTTTTGGTGGGGGCATGAAGTATGTTCTCAACCCTAAATACTACATCGCTTTCGAGATTGGAATCAGGAAAACCTTTTTTGATTATCTGGATAATATTTCAGGAGAAGATCCAGCATTTAAAAGTTATCAATACGGTAATATGTTTGACACTGATAATTATTTCTTTACCGGAATTACACTTACCTACACATTTTACGACATCCCTTGCCCAAGCAGTCCTTACAGGTAAGATTTAAGGTATTAGAATAAACTTTCTGGCAACTTCAATCATCCTACGTATTCTTAGACTGTACATTAGCCGAATGAGGACATCGTATGAATAAGTTTGAAAAAAAGGCTATTTTTGCGCCCTTGTGGCTTCTCTAAGGGAAAATATAGACTTCAATAATTTGCCAAGGCATATAGCCGTTATCATGGATGGCAATGGAAGGTGGGCAAAAAGTAAGGGTGCAGCCCGAATTTTTGGTCATCGAAATGCTATACAGGCAGTAAAGGATGTTACGGAGGGATGCGGAGAGTTAGGCATAAAGTACCTAACACTTTATGCTTTTAGCACAGAAAATTGGGGTCGCCCAAAAGACGAAGTAGATGCACTTATGCAGTTATTGGTAAATACTCTTAAAAAAGAAATAAACACCCTGCATGAAAATCAGGTGCAACTTCATACCATTGGAGATGTAAGTCATTTGCCAAAAGACTGTCAGAATAATCTTGCGGAAGCGATAGACGCAACCAAAAACAATAGTGGCCTTATTCTGCAGCTTGCGCTAAATTATAGTGGGCGCTGGGAAATAGTAGAGGCGGCAAAAAAATTAGCACAAGAAGCAAAGCAAGGGTTAATACAACCTGATGAAATTGATGAACATTATTTTTCAGAACACCTTAAAACCGCTGGAGTTCCTGACCCCGAATTATTAATCAGAACGAGTGGTGAACTGAGAGTTAGTAATTTCTTACTTTGGCAAATAGCTTATACCGAAATATTTATAACACCCACCTTTTGGCCAGACTTCAGAAAAGAGAATCTATATGAGGCCATTTGTGTATATCAAAAGCGTGAACGAAGATTTGGAAAAGTGCTGAACCCAACCGCTTAATATTAAATGAATAGAATTTTACTTTATATAATCTTCCTTATTGCTTGGGTAAGCACTGAATCTGTTGCACAATTTAGAAGTCGCAATCAGACCACACAAACTACTACTACGGAGCCGACACTAAATTATGCTTCTCCTCAAGAATACACCATTGCAGGCATTGAAATGACAGGCCTTAATGTGTTAGATAAAAATGCTATGGTATCCCTTACGGGATTAAAGATTGGAGACAAAATCAAAATCCCTGGCGATGGAATTTCAAATGCAATAAGAAAACTTTGGAAACACGGCTTGGTTGGAGATGTAACGATCTCTGTTCAGAAAATTGAAGGAACAAACGTTTACCTATCAGTTATCCTTACAGAAAGACCTCGATTGAACGATTTTTATTTTGTTGGAATAAGTAAAGGGAGACAGTCATCTCTTAAAGATGATTTAAAATTAATCAAAGGTAAAATTGTAAACGATGCTACAATAAGGAATGCAGAACTTTCAGTAAAAAAGCATTTTGTAAAAAAAGGATTCTTAAATACAGTCGTAAAGGTTGTTCCTCAATCGGACACGCTCAATCGCGGAGGCACACGTTTGAAAATTGATGTTGACCTAAAGTCGAAAGTCAAGATCAATGCAATAAACATCGATGGCAATTATGAAGTCCTTGATTCAAAACTAAAACGCAAAATGAAAAAGACGCATGAGCATCCGCGTTTCTCTATTCATCGCGCTATTTTAGGCGAGGTGCTAACATTTAATCCAAGTAAGATTGGCCAAGCACTCGACTCCAGCAGAACGACAAGCTGGGCTGATATAAAAGGATTTTTAAATCGCAATGTTAAGCTGAATGTTTTTGCGGGATCGAAGTTTATAAGGTCAGAGTTTGAAACGGATAAACAAAATCTTGTTGACTATTATAATACATTGGGCTATCGCGATGCTGAAGTTATTTCCGACACAATTGTCAATTTTGACAAGTCCAATATTGATGTAAAGGTTAAACTTTATGAGGGTCAAAAGTACTACTTCCGCAATATAAACTGGGTTGGAAATTACATCCACAGCGCAAACATTCTCAGTAAAATTCTTGATATCAATAAGGGCGATGTTTACAATCAAGAGCTGATTACAAAAAAGACAACCTTTAACCCCAAGGGAGCCGACATTAGTGGATTGTATATGGATGACGGGTATCTGTTTTTTAGAATCACCCCGGTGGAAGTTGCTGTAGTGGGAGACTCTATTGATGTGGAGATGCGAATTTTTGAGGGCGACCGCGCCACCATTGATGAAGTAATTATCAGCGGAAATGAGCGAACCAATGATCATGTAATTCGAAGAGAGTTAAGCACTATCCCAGGCCAGAAATTTAGAAGATCAGATTTAATTCGTACGCAACAGCAATTATCTCAAATGGGTTATTTTAATCCGCAAAAGATAGAGCAAGATATCCGCCCTAATCCTGCCGATGGCACCGTTGATATTGAATGGAAAGTAGAAGAACAATCTAATGACCAGATTGAGTTATCGGGTGGCTGGGGTGGCGTTTTTGGGTTTGTCGGTACTGTTGGGCTATCCTTCAATAATTTTTCAATCCGTAACGTGCCGCATTTAGATAAGTGGAAACCACTACCAGTAGGTGACGGTCAACGTTTATCATTGCGCGCTCAGGCCAATGGAAGATCTTTCCAGAGCTATAGTTTGTCATTCACAGAGCCTTGGTTGGGAGGAAGGAAGCCTAATTCTCTTACCGTCAGTTTAAATCATTCTATTTCGCGCTTACCAAACGCTTCCTTTGAGTTTACAGATCAATCTTCCCTAAAGCAAAGTGGCATTACTATTGGATTGGGGCGCAGACTTGAGTGGCCGGATAACTATTTTTCTTTAACTAACTCATTGTCTTACCTGGTTTACAACTATCAAAATTTTTTCGGAGGATCCACAATCTTGCCACTTAAGGGTAAAACAAATGAGATTATGTTTAACACAACATTATCCCGAAACAGCATCGATAACCCGATGTACCCAACTACGGGGTCAACAATTTCGTTAGCAGTTAACTTTACTCCGCCTTATTCGCTTTGGAGAGATCCTTCCTATTATATAGATATCAATCAGAGATATAAATGGACAGAAATGCACAAGTGGATGATTGATGCGAAGTTTTACATTAAAATAATCGGAAGTCAGAAGCCAGACGGGCGCAGTTTGGTTTTAGAGACAAAAGCACACTTTGGGTTTATTGGACGTTTCAATCAGAGTCTCCCACAAGGTCCATTCCAGCGCTTTCTTGTAGGGGGCGATGGCTTAGCCGGAGGATTTAACTCTTTTGTATTAGGTCAAGATATAATTGGCTTGCGCGGGTATGGCAATAATCTCGTAACTCCGCCTTTATATGCACAACGAGGCCAACAACAGTTAAATGGTATTGAAGGTGGTATTGTGTATGAGAAATTTGGATTAGAACTCCGGTATCCGGTTTCAACCAGCCAGGCGGCTACCATTTATGGTTTCTTATTTACTGAGGCAGGAAATAACTGGGACAATTACCAGGATTTTAATCCGTTTAGTCTCTATAAATCAGCCGGTGTGGGAGCAAGAATATTTATGCCAGCCTTTGGTCTTATAGGTCTTAATTGGGCTTATGGGTTCGATCAATTGCCAGGCGCACCCAATATCAGCGGCTCACAATTCCACTTTACAATAGGCCAACAAATCAGATAAAATGCGCTTTTTTGTACTAACGGCTCTTTTTATTTTTTTCGGCCTAACTTTTGCAAATGGTCAGAAGTTCGGTTATTTCGATTCAGAATTTGTGCTGAGTAAAATGCCCGAGTACAGCAAGGCACAAGGAGAAATAGAGCAGTTAACAGCAGGATGGCAAAAAGAAGTGGAGGATATGCAGCGAAAAGTAGATGAACTTTATCGGGTATTTCAGGCGGAGCAGGTGTTGTTGACAGAAGAGATGAAGCAAGAACGGCTAGATGCTATAAAAAAAAAAGAAGCAGAGGAAAGGGATTATCAGAAAAAGGTTTTTGGTTTTGGAGGGCTACTTTTTTTGAAAAAACAAGAATTGATTAAACCTTTGCAGGATAAGGTGTTTGATGCGGTTGAGAAGGTGTGTAAAGCAAACAGATTAGCAATTTTATTTGATAAGTCTGCTGAGCTGGTTATGATTTACACGGATCCACGCCATGATTACACCGATTTTATATTAGAAGAATTAGGATTAGGAGATCCAAACGATAAAGTCAAATAAATAAACTAAAAATGAGAACACTTTTTTTACTTCTGTTTTGTGTGGTAGCAGTATCTACCCAAGCCCAGGAAACCCAAAAAATCGGCTATGCCGACTGGCAATATATTTTCAGTCAGTTGCCTGAATTCAAACAAATTGAGAATGAGTTGAAAACTCACGGTACGCAATTAGAAAATCAATTAAAAGCGAAGAGCCAGGAATTGGAGACTAAGTACAAGGCGTATCAAGGCATGCCGGCAACAACTCCAGATGCCATTCGCGCTGATAAAGAAAGAGAATTGCAAGGCATGCAGGAGAGCATTCAGAAATTCCAGACAGATGCGCAAACTTCATTACAAAACAAACAAGGCGCGTTGATGGATCCTGTTATAAAGAAAGTCGGCAAGGCCATTGAAGATACGGCAAAAGAGAATGGCTATGCATTTATTCTCAACCCACAATTAATGGGTAGTGGCGAAGATGTTTTGCTGTACTCTGATGAGAAATATGATATCTCTAAATTGGTTTTAAAGAAATTAGGAATAACGCCTAAACCTGAAGTGGCGGACAAGTAATATTTTTAGAAAAATTTCTAAAAAACCTGTTCTGATTTTTCGGAGCAGGTTTTTTTATTTGCCATAACCACCACCGCCAGGGGTTTGAATAATGATGGTGTCACCGGATTTCATTTGCACACTATCCATACCCGTTAGCTTTAGTTCCTTATTGTCGTTAGTTATTAATTTCTGTTCGCCTCGTTTTCCGGGTTGCCCGCCTGCCAACCCATAAGGTTTTTCTTTTCGATGTTGTGAAAGAATGTTCACCTCAACATCTTCCTTTAATGTGATTTCACGAATTACACCATCACCACCTTTCCACTTTCCTTTTCCGCCAGAGTTCTTGCAAATCTCAAAACGATTTAGTCTAACTGGATAGCGTAACTCTAATATTTCAGGATCGGTAATGCGTGTGTTTGTCATGTGTGAGTGAACAGCATCAGCGCCATTAAAACCATTGCCTGCACCTGTGCCACCACAAATAGTTTCGTAAAAACCAAAACGTTTGTTTCCAAAAAGAAAATTATTCATCGTCCCTTGGCTACAGGCGCTAAGTTTCAAAGCTTTTAGTAATGTGTCTGTTAGTCGCTGACTCACTTCGGTATTTCCGCCCACGACAGCCGGCATGTTTGTGCCGCTAAAGTCCGGGTTTAGCAATCCGGTTGGCAAAACAATTTGCACATGTTGCATAAGACCCTCATTCATTGCAATGGGTTTGTTTACCCAAAGCCTGAGTACATACAGGATTACGCTTTGCACAATAGCAGGCGTTGCATTCAGATTACCGACATGTGTTTTGGATGAACCAGAAAAATCAATTTCTAAATTTTCTCGTTTTAGTACTGATATTTTTACTTTAAGAATTGATCCATCGTCTAACCGCTCTGTTGCAGCAAATGAATTTTGATTTAAAGATTTTAGTTTTGTCCGAAGAAGTTTGGAGGCATAATTCTGCAAGGCTTTCATGTAATTGGAAACTTCAATTAACCCGTATTCCTTGCAAAGAGATTGTAGCTTATTCTCACCCAAATTAACTGCAGCCAATGCTCCATTCAGGTCGGCCAGATTTTCTTCCGGTAATCGCGATGGATAACTTCCTGTTAATAGTATCTCTTTAATTTTAGCCCACTGCGCTTTACCTCTTTTTACTAAATAAGTTGGCGGAATAATAACCCCTTCTTCATACAGTGAGGTAGCATTTGCTGGCATTGAGCCGGGCTTCATACCGCCTATTTCTGCATGATGTGCGCGAGCAGCTACGTAGCCAACCAGTTTCTTTTTTACAAATACTCCTTTAATCAAAGTAACATCGGGTAAGTGCGAACCACCAAATGCGGGATGATTAGTAATAACAACATCACCTACTTGAATGGACAATGCCTTTACAACTTCGCGAACACAAATACCCATGCTGCCCAAATGGACTGGAATGTGGGGAGCATTAACTACCAGATATCCTTGAGCGTCCATCATGGCACAAGAAAAATCTAATCGCTCCTTTACATTAACAGAAAAAGAAGTGCGCTGAAGCAGGGCACCCATCTCTTGTGCAACAGCGGTAAAGCGATTACTGAATAATTCAAGTGCAGCTTCTGCAAAGTTGGTTGATTTTGAGATTTTGTTTTTATGGTAAGACTCTACAATTCCATGATTGAACGAGTTCAGTGTAAATTTCCAATTTGGAGCCACTAACGTGGTTGAGTTTTCACTAACAATCACGGAAGGGCCTTCAATGTATGCACCGGCAGTTAATAATTCCCAACGATAAACGTTAGCTTTTTCCCAAAACCCATTAATAAAGATTTTGGTATTCTTTTCAGGGGTTGGATAGTAGTGAACGACTTTACTCTTCTTTATTTTTTTTGTATAGGAATCAACGCAAAGTATTAATCGTATTGACTCAACTTCAATTTCCCGATCGGCAAGCCAATGACCATAAATCTGTTTGTATTTCTTTTTAAATTCTTTTTGAACCGATTCTCCTAATTTAAAATTAGTTTCTATTGTGCTCTCCTGACCCTTAAATCTCAGAAAAACCAGTGATTTGGAAATCTTTATTTTATCTGAAACATATCCATCATTAACAAGTTTAGTTGTTCCCTTTGCAAATAGTTCTCTAAAATGATTTTTAAAATTCTTCTCTGCTATGATAAGTTTTTGAAGTAATAACTTCTCTTCAACGTGTTCAATCTGCGCGTGTCCAATTCCGTATGCGCTAAGTAACCCGGCATCGTAAGGGATCAGTATTTTTTTCATGCCCAATAATTCAGCCAATGCACACGCATGCTGGCCACCGGCTCCTCCAAACGATAACAAGGCATAGACAATTGGATCGTTACCTTGTTGAATAGAAACTTTTTTAATGGCTTCCGCCATAGCTTCGTTGGCAATTAAAAGTAGCGACTCAAGTAATGCCTCTTTAATTATTTTTTCCCCATTGACTTTTCTGATCTTAATAATTAATTGATCAAATGCTTCTTCTGATTTTTTTCGACTGAGAGGAATTGAAAAAAGATCGGGATCAATCCGGCCTAATAAAAGATTAACATCGGTAATTGTAAGTGTGCCACCACTTCCATAGCAAGCTGGCCCGGGTGAGGCACCGGCACTATGAGGGCCAACCGTAAGTTTATATCCATCAAAGTCACAAATGGATCCGCCACCCGAGGCAATAGTTTCAATAGCTAATGATGGGGATAGAATTTTAATATCCCCAACTTTGGATTCGTAACGGTAAGAATATTGCTTGTCATAAAGCGAAACATCAGTACTTGTTCCGCCCATGTCAAACGTGATGAGCTGATTTATACCGGAAAGCTTAGCAGCAGTTGCTGCCCCAACTACACCACCAGCAGGGCCGCTTAGTAAGCTGTCTTTTGGATAGAAATTTTGTGCATTCACTAAACCGCCTGCGCTGGTCATAACTTTCAAATGGGCACTCGATAATCCCTTTTGAATAGTTGAAACGTAGCCATAGATAATGGGATCGAGGTAAGCATTAGCAACAGCTGTTTCAGCGCGTGGCAAAATTTTTATTTGTTTCGAGATTTTATTTGAAGCTGTGACGAACTGAAACCCACTGCTAATCAATTCTGATTCGAGTAAAATTTCATGCGTTGGATTTTTATAGCTATTTAATAATGCGATAGCTACTGAATTGCAGTTCGATTTCTTTATTTGCGTAATAAGTTGAATTATTGATTCAGGGCTTATTGAATTTAAAATTGTTCCGTCCGATTCAATCCGCTCATCAATTTCAATAACAGTGTGGTAGAGCGGAATTTGTTTAATGATATTGAGTGCAAATAAATCGTTGCGCTGCTGTGTTCCTATAATCAATAAATCTTTAAATCCTTTAGTAACAACAAACGCTGTTCGTTCACCTTTGCGCTCCAACAGTGCGTTGGTGCCACGCGTAGATCCTAATTTCATTTCGATTGGAGGAAAGGATTGATCAAATCCAGTTTGGGTTAGTAATCGGGTAGCAAATACAGGAACTTGTTCGTTCGATGAAATCCCGAAAGTTGTTCCCGGTTTAATTTTACAAGGCACAGTAAGATGAACAAGAGAATCCACAAGATTTACTTTTGCTATAACAGCATTTGTTTTATTCTCATCAAAAAAGCGAATAGAGAATTGTTTAAAAATATCTTGGTTAACAGACCAGTTAATCTGCACCACAAGAGTATTGGTATTTTGTTGTCGAACTACTTTTCCTTTCAGTACTCCATTGCTCAACACCTTCAATCGCTTAATTGATTGATCAGGAGCAAAAGCAATACAGTCGGTAAATGTCCCGCCAGTGTCAACCCAGATTTTCCAGGGAATCACCACTCACTATTTAATAGTAAGAATAATTTGTTTTTTGGTCATGCGAATTCCCAGTGCTTTTATAAACTCTGTAGAGCCATCAGGATGTTCGCGGGTTATTGGTTTTGTGTAAAGCAAAGAATCAATGCCCATTTTTTGAATGTTATCACTGCCTTGTGTATTGGTTTGGTAAGCATCCAAAAGTAGTCTTTCAACACCTCGAAGATTCGCATTACTCGATTGAATGGCTATAACTTCTACATTATAAGCATTTCCAATGGAGTCGATAAGAATCTGATTGGTAAGAATTTTATCTTTCTTTTCAAGTATTGATGCAATCTTTCTACCGTAGGCGAATGCTGCTTCTGTTATATCCGATTCAGTCACTTTTTTAATTTCACTGTTCGTCATTTCTTCCTTAATTTTTTTTCGTTGATTGTCGGAGAGTGAGCCGGTGCAGGAAATCCAGACTAAGGCTGAAAAGAGTAAGTAGTATTTCATAAGGTCATGTAAAAAATCAGTCGCTAAGTTAAAAAGAGTAAGTGACTTACCCGACTCGACTTCTATAGTTTGCTGTCTGCAAGCAGATGATTTTACTAACTTTGCAGCCTTCTTATAGATATGTTAGAAAAATTACAGGAAATAAAGGATCGTTTTGAGGAGGTAGGCCTTTTGCTTGCCCAGCCCGAAACAGTAAAAGATAGAAAGAAATTCAGCCAGCTTGGTAAAGAGTATAGTGACCTCGAAAAGGTGGTGATAAAATACAATCAATATCTAAAGGTTTTGGATGGCTTGCGTCAAGCCAAAGAATTGTTGCAAAAGGAGAAGGATCCTGAGATGCGGGAGTTGGCAAAAATGGAGTTGGAAGAGCTGGAGCCTCAAGGTGATGTGCTTGAAGCAGCCATCAAGGAGTTGTTGATGCCCAAAGATCCAAACGATTATAGGAATGCCATTCTTGAGATTAGGGCGGGAACAGGTGGCGATGAAGCCGCAATTTTTGCAGGAGATTTATGGCGCATGTACCAGCGTTTTTGTGAAGGAAAAGGACTGAAATTTCTGGTTGTGGATGTAACGGAAGGCACAGCTGGCGGGTACAAAGAGGTGGTTACCGAAGTGGAAGGTGATGGAGCTTACGGCCTTTTAAAATATGAGTCGGGGGTGCATAGAGTGCAACGTGTTCCGGATACGGAAACGCAAGGGCGAGTTCATACCTCGGCAGCTTCGGTGGTTGTTTTACCTGAGGCTGAAGATGTTGATGTTGAAATAAATCCTGCCGACATAGAAGTGCAAACTGCTCGTTCAAGCGGTGCGGGAGGACAGAATGTAAACAAGGTTGAAACCAAAGTTCAAATGACGCACAAGCCGACTGGTATCGTTGTTACTTGTCAGGTTGAGCGTAGCCAACATGGAAATAGAGAACGCGCATTGCATATTCTTAAAACGAAACTCTATGAGATGGAGGTGGCAAAGCAAGAAGCTATTGTAGGTGCTTCTCGTAAATCGCAGGTACGCAGTGGCGACAGGTCAGAAAAAATCAGAACCTATAACTATCCACAAAGTCGGGTTACTGATCACCGTATTGGTTATACGCAACATAATCTTCCTTCGGTAATGAATGGCGAAGTTGGTGAGTTTATAAATCAATTGAAGATAGCTGAGACTGCTGAGAAGATGGCCGAGGGAAAATAAATTATGATTTTAGATTTACGAGATACGAATTTGAACTTATACGCTGCGCAAATTCTGAGGTTATCAATTTCAGTCTTTAACTGTGGTTATGCAGTCACTTTCAAGCTCAAATCTAAACTCTTTACAGAATGGGTTAGTGCGCCCACTGAGATATAATCAACACCGCATTTTGCAACTTCCAACAAGGTAGCTTCTGTAATGCCACCACTTGCTTCGGTTTCATACTTACGATCAATCATGGCAACAGCCTTTTTTATATCGGGTAATGACATATTATCAAGCAGGATAACATCAACCCCGCCAACTCGTAAAACTTCTTCTACTTCAGCCAGCGTTCGGGTTTCAATCTCAATCTTTAAGTCTTTGTTCTTTTCCTTCAAATAGTTTTTAACCTGCTCAATGGCAAGTTGAATTCCACCAGCCATATCGATGTGGTTATCCTTAAGCATAACCATGTCGTAAAGCGCATACCGGTGATTTTTTCCACCACCGATTGCCACCGCCCACTTTTCCAAAAGCCGGAAATTTGGAGTGGTCTTGCGGGTGTCTTTCAATCGTGCTTTAGTGCCCTCGATTAGTTTGCATAGCTGCCGCGTATAGGTAGCAATACCACTCATGCGCTGCATGCAATTAAGCACTAGGCGCTCAGCCATTAAAATTGATTGTGCCTTACCCTCAACCTCAAAAGCTATTTCGCCTTTTTTAATAGGATCACCTTCTTTTTTAAAGAGGGTTAAAGTCAGATCAGGGTCTACAGTGTGGAAGATTTTCTGGGCAACTGTAAGGCCAGCCAAAATGCCATCATCTTTAATAAGCAGTTTTGCTTTACTTATTTTAGCAGCAGGAACAGCACCTAAAGTAGAATGATCTCCTTCGCCAAGATCTTCGGCTAAGGCCTGTCGTATAAACTCATTTAGGGCTTGATCAGTGAGATAGGCGGGCTGCATTACTCTTTCACAAAACTGATTTCGTGAATGAGGTAGGCACTGCCAGCTTGCTTAACGCGAATGAGAACATTGAATTGGTCCTTATTGCTTTTGTAATTACCAATGGCGTATTGCAATCCGCTCTTTGAGGCGCCTGTATGCTCAATGGTAAAATCTGAAACCGGATACTTCTTAAAAAAATCTCGCAACACAAATTCGGCCTGCGCTTTTCCGTAGGTGCTAACTTCCCCTTCAAGGTTAATATCAACAGATTGATTAAGATGCTTGACAAGTTCTTTGGCGCTTCCTGCCTTCAACGCATCCTTCATAGGCGCAAAAATATCGGCCTGAGCCAATAAAAAGCTGGAGACAATGGCGAAAACGAACGTAAAGACCCATTTTTTACTTTTCATAGCGCTATGCGTTAGGCCAAAATTATGCCATTAATACGGCAACCAAAAATTAGTAATTCACTATTGAGTAGACTAACAATTGTTATTCGTTAGAACCGCTCATAACTATCCTAAAAAGAACGGAATTTGCCATAATTCACTCATATATTTGATCTCTTAAAATTCAAACGATTTTATTATGAATAAGAAAGTGCTGTTGATGATTTTAGATGGTTGGGGCATTGCTAAAAACAAGGATGTTTCGGCTATTGATAGCGCTAAAACTCCTTACATAAATTCTCTGTATAAGAGGTACCCGCACAGTAAACTGGAGGCGTCTGGCTTAGCAGTTGGTTTACCTGCTGCACAAATGGGAAACTCGGAAGTTGGGCACATGAATATTGGCGCTGGCCGTGTGGTGTATCAGGATTTGGGGCGTGTAAATAAAGCGGTTGAAGAAAAAGAATTGGATACTAACAAGGTATTGGTCGATGCGTTGGAGTATGCTAAATCAAATAACAAGTCAGTTCACTTTATTGGCCTGCTATCAGACGGTGGTGTGCATTCACATATCAATCATTTGAAAGGTCTTTGCACAATTGCGAATAATTATTCGCTTAAGAAAGTTTTTGTTCACGCGTTTATGGATGGCCGCGATACTGATCCCAAAGGTGGAGTTGGTTATTTGACGAATTTGAAAAATCATCTCGCAAAAACAACCGGCCAAATAGCAAGCGTGATCGGACGCTACTATGCAATGGATCGGGACAAAAGATGGGAGCGAGTTAAACTTGCTTACGATTTGATGGTGCACGGCACTGGTGAGAAGTCTACAGATATTTTAAAATCTGTGCAGCAATCTTATGATGCTGGAGTTACCGATGAATTTATTAAACCCATTGTAGCAGTTGACTCCGCAAATAATCCTGTCACTACAATTCAAGAAGGCGATGTTGTTATTTTGTTTAATTTTCGTACAGATCGCGGGAGGGAGATTACCATGGCGCTAACTCAGCAAGATTTTTATGAGCAGAACATGCACAAACTCAACCTGCATTATGTTACGCTTACCAATTATGATGATTCTTTTAAAGGCGTGAAGGTAATCTTTGATAAAGATAATCTTGAGAATACATTGGGCGAGATTGTTTCCAAAGCCAACAAAAAACAAATTAGAATTGCGGAGACAGAAAAGTATCCGCACGTTACGTTCTTCTTTTCCGGAGGCCGCGAAAATGAATTTGAAGGTGAATCCCGCTTAATGTGTTCATCACCGAAAGTGGCTACCTACGATCTTCAACCAGAAATGAGTGCGCGTGATATTCGGGATAAAATTATTCCAGAGCTTGAAAAAAAATCAGCGGACTTTATTTGCTTGAATTTTGCAAACCCAGATATGGTTGGACACACGGGTGTTTTTGAAGCAGCTGTAAAAGCTGTTGAAACGGTTGATCAATGTAATGAAGCAGTAACAGAGGTAGCCAGAAAAAATGGATATTCTGTTATTATCATTGCCGATCATGGAAACGCAGATATGATGATTAATGAAGATGGCTCACCTAATACGGCACACACAACAAGTTTAGTGCCTTGCATTTTAGTTGATGATTCGTATGCTGGAAAGTTGAAAGATGGCAAACTCGGTGATCTTGCGCCAACTATATTAACCCTTATGGGGATTCCTATTCCAAAAGAAATGACTGGTACTGTGCTGATTGATTAATGGTAATGAAAGTTTTTTATTTAATTGTCTCAGCACTGTTAGTAGCGGGTTGTGTTAAAAAAAATCAGCAGGTAGATAGTCCATATCTTGATTTTGATAGTCTAATTAATGCCCAGATAGTTGCTTTAACAAAAGCAAAATCGACCTTGACTAAATCGGTTTTACTAGATGGAAAATTAGATCGGTCTGTACTTGCCATGGATAGCACCTTGCTGGCACAAGAGTTGGATGTATTCCGTCAACTCGATGTAATAAACAAACCACTCTATAGGGATGCTTATGAAATTTCAGACGGTGAAAAAGACAGTCAAAGCAATTTGATTATCAGAACGTATAGAGCCAAAAAAAAGACCGCAATCCCTTACGTAAAAATCTATTATCAAAACAACTTTAGCAGAATAAAAAAAATTGAATCGGGTATCCAAGATACCAACTCGCTGTATGCCACCAATAGAAGTTTTCAACTGGAATTTGATGATGCCCACGGTGCCTTGTTGCTTAGCAAGTATAAATTAACCGGAGGGCAAAAAATGATTTTGAGTGACACAGTACTATTTACCATCGAAGGATCATTTTCTTTTCACTAATTTATGTTGACCTCAACCAGATTTTAAAGAATGGCTAAGCGCACCGTTTTAGAAGAAGGCGAAAAACGACCATTAAACAAGTCTGGAATGCGAAAGCTTATTGGCATTTTTCGATTTGTGTTGCCGCATCGGGGCATGTTTATTTTAGGACTTGTTGCGTTAGGGTTATCAAGTGGTACACTGTTGGCGTTCCCATATTTTGCAGGTAAGCTTTTGGATGTTGCACAAGGCAAAACTGATTTTATACTCACTAGTATAAATCAGATAGCATTAGCCCTTATTGTTATCTTAGTTATCCAAGGAATTTTCTCGTTCATCAGGGTTTACACGTTTACGTTTGTCAGCGAGCGCACCGTGGCTGATCTTCGCGAACACATATATGCAAAAATTGTGTGGTTGCCACTTTCATTCTATGATAGCAGAAGGATAGGCGAACTGTTAAGCAGGATTACATCAGATGTTGGAACACTTTACGACACATTTACATTTACGCTGGCCGAGTTGTTACGCCAGGTTTTGATTTTAGCTATCGGTATTCCGGTTATCTTTTTTCTTTACCCAAAGCTTACAATTTTCATGTTGCTTACCTTTCCACTCCTGGTGTTAGCAGCGTTGTTCTTTGGAAAATTTATCCGAAAACTTTCCAAAAAAACGCAGGATCAATTAGCCAGTTCAAATGTGATTGTTGAAGAAACTTTACAATCAATTGCTGTTGTTAAGTCGTTCACAAACGAATTATTTGAAGTCCTTCGTTATAAAAAATCGCTAAATGAAGTTGTAAAAACCGCTATTCATGCTTCACGCTATCGTGGTGCATTTATATCATTTACCATTGTTGCCTTGTTTGGTGGAATAGTGGCAGTAAGTTGGTATGGCGCGTATTTGGTTCAATCGAAAGAAGCAGAGGTTGGCGAACTCTTTTCATTTGTAATTTATACAGCTTTTATTGGCGGATCGATTGCAGGGCTTGGCGACATTTATAGTCAGATACAACGCTCTATTGGAGCGTCCGAACGAATTTTAGAAATCCTGAATCAATCAGATGAACAAACAGAATCTTTGGGTTCAATTAAACTGAAAGGCGATATTGAGTTTAAGAACGTTTCGTTTTCGTATCCCACACGCAACGATTTTGAAGTACTAAAGGACATTAGCTTCAAAATTAAGCCTGGAGAAAAAATTGCTTTAGTTGGCCCGAGTGGTTCGGGTAAGTCGACCATTATAAATTTACTGATGCGCTTCTATCCGGTTAGTTCGGGTGATATTTTGGTTGATCAAAGTAACAATCAATCATACAATCTTTCGGATTACCGGAGCAATATCGGAATTGTGCCGCAGGAAGTCATTTTATTTGGGGGCACAATTCGTGAGAATATTTCCTATGGAAGACCAGGAGCATCAATTGAAGAAATAATTGATGCTGCGAAAAAGGCTAACGCATTAGAATTCATTGAGAGTTTTCCTGAAAAAATAGAAACTTTGGTTGGCGACCGAGGGATAAAACTTTCAGGCGGACAACGGCAGAGAATTGCTATCGCACGAGCTATTTTGAAAAACCCCGTTATTTTGATTTTGGATGAAGCTACTAGTTCTTTGGATGCCATTTCCGAAAATCTGGTTCAGGAAGCCCTCGAAAAATTGATGGAAAATAGAACCACTTTGGTAATTGCCCACCGCCTTAGCACCATCCGAAAGGTAGATCGCATTTTGGTAATCAAGGATGGACAAATAGCTGAATCTGGATCGCACGATGATCTGATAAAGTTGCATGATGGGCTGTATAATAATTTGCTTAAGCTACAATTTGAGGGCCATAATGAGCTTTAAAAGCGAATAATGTCCTACCTACAGGTTTCTTTTTTTTGAGACTTTGCATTAATCTCAAACATTGATACTGAAATAAAATTAATTTGTAGATTTGCCGTTTATGAGAGTTTATTTATGGCCTGAAAATGTCCATTAGTCGAGCTCATATAATCCCAAAAACCCTTAGGAAACGCACATGTTGGCATTCACATTGTTTGGTTTTGAGCTCAGTAATGAGACCTTTCTTTTTAGTGTTTTTGGCACAGTAATCTTCGTCTTTCTTTTGCTCGATCTTGGCATCTTTAACAAGAGAGCCCATAAGATTTCTACAAAATCGGCCTTATACCAGTCTATTTTTTGGGTATTTGTAAGCACTGTTTTTGGGTATCTAATCTATGCTTTTGACAAGGAAAACGGTGGAGCGGATGGTGCATTAGAATACTTCTCGGCATATCTCACAGAATACGCACTTTCTGTAGATAACATCTTTGTTATACTACTCATTTTGAAATTCTTTAAAGTGAAGGAAGAGTACTTTCATAAGATACTGTTCTGGGGAATTCTGGGGGCTGTAGTGTTTAGAGGGTTTTTCATTTTTGTTGGAGCTATCTTAATCCATAAGTTTCACTGGATACTTTACATCTTTGGAGTGTTTTTAATCTATTCAGGAATAAAAATTTATTTTGAGGATAGCGATGAGAAGATTGATCCCGAGAAAAACCCTATCCTTAAATTTTGTAGAAAGTACTTGCCAATTACCCAAGACGAAATGGGGGGTAAGTTTGTGGTGCGAATTGATGGCAAGTTGATGTTTACTCCGTTGTTCCTGGTTATTGTTTTGATTGAGACAACTGATTTAATTTTTGCTGTGGATTCGATACCAGCCGCATTTGCAATTACTACAAACGAATTTATTATTTATACCTCCAATATTTTTGCTGTGATGGGATTGCGAGCAATGTTCTTCCTGCTTTCGGGAATTATCGATAAATTTTACTTGTTGCAAAAGGGATTATCCATTATTCTTTTCTTTATTGGGGCTAAGATGCTTTTGGAAATTGGGCGTGGGGTTGACTTTATTCCAGAGGTGTTGACTGACATGCCTCCAACAATCTCGTTTATAATAATTCTCTTAACTCTTACCCTTTCAATTGTCTTCTCGGTTCTTATACCGAGGAAAGAAGAAGACAAGTCAGAGGAATAAAGCAATGTTTTGGTTAAGCAACTTCAGCAAAGAAGTTAGCAGGTAAAATTTTCATTAAGATAGGCAACGTAAGAAATCGCTGTGGCAGCGAAATAATTGAAAACGTAGGTATGGTCTTTATAACCATAATTAGCAAATGCTGCATCCGTTCTCTATCTTCTTCTGGCAATTCCATAATGCGCGCCCTAGCTAACAACTCCATTAGCTCCTTACTTTCCTGAACACTTTTCAATAATTTATTTTTATGAGCAACAGTGACCTTGCTCATGCGTCCAACATATTGGTCACTTACCTGTTTGAAGTCCTGTTTATTTTGCAGATAATTCAATTTATCCCAGTACTCAAGCACAAATCCTTCAATAGCGAGTAAACTTATTTCAAGATCATCTTCTGAGAATCCAAGGTACGTGCATAACTGCTTAAGAAATCCTAATTCCGAATCTTCAACTAGTTTGTCAGCCCATATGGTAAGAATGGCAATTTCTAAAAAGTACTTTTTCAGAATCCATGAATTATTTGTTGGTAGATTAATCTCTTCCAAACTGATGCCCTCATCAAATATTTTTTTGGCCTCTCGTTTTTTATCCAGAGGTAAATCTGTGCTTTGTAAAAAGAATTCTAATAGCCTACGTTCTTCGGGTTCAATTTTTGAATTTGAATGAGCAGCGCATGCAATTACTTTAACAACTGAAAATCGAAGCTCTTCTCTTTCATATTTAAAAAAATCAGAAACGATTCGATCTGCATTGGTATGAATCCATTGGCCAAAAATAAAGATGTCTAAAAAGAGTAAGCTATTATGAAAAAATTGAACCCAGAAATTAGTATCAAACTCAGCGGTGCGATCAATGCGTTTGTCTAGAATTTTCTCGGCTAATTCAAGAGGAGTTTTTCTTCTGCCGAATAATGTTTTTGAAGGTGTTGCTAACTCAGGAAAAATAGTATTATAAAAATTTCCAATGTTCTCAACGGTTTTAATAATCACCTTCGAGAGTTCCTCTGGGTTTCTTATCGGTTTATTATGAAAAAGAAGGGAACTGCTAATGAGACTCTCCGCGAGTAGGATTTTCATCCTATCCTTTTCGTGCCATAAATCTGAGTTGGGAAGATCATCAACGCCTACCGGTTGGCCATACATAAGGCCTGAAGGCTGAATAATGCGATATAAAGAATGTTCTGGGTGAGCGGCCTGTTTATTCTCCTCCGTAAGGTCATTCAATAACCCCTTGCGGAGGTCAAGGTATTCTTTTAGCCATCCTGTTTCTCTCGGATTCATTGATTTTGCGAGTCAGTAAATAGAAGAAATTTACAACTTTTTTTCAACTAGCCACCTTAATCGGTATTCTTCCAACCCTTCTTTTCAATGGATCGAAAGGATTCCTCTACTTTTTTTTGCAATCCCTTTTTAAACGCATCCAGCTTTTTTGCGACAACCTTATTTTCAGAGCCTAAAATTTGAGCACCAAGAATACCCGCATTCTTTGCGCCATTTAATGCTACTGTGGCCACTGGTACACCTGATGGCATTTGCAGAATTGAAAGTATGGAATCCCACCCATCAATAGAATTTGAGGATTTTATGGGAACGCCAATAACAGGCAACGATGTAAAGGAAGCAACCATGCCTGGAAGATGTGCTGCACCACCCGCACCAGCGATAATTACCCGCAGCCCGCGTGAACGAGCAGAGGATGCATAATCGGCCATGCGCTGCGGAGTGCGGTGTGCTGAAACAACAGTTATTTCAAACGGAATGCCCAGCTCCTCTAAAATTTCTGCGGATTCTCGCATAATTTTTAAATCGGATTGGCTTCCCATGATAATACCAATTAACGGTTTGCTCATGATTTTACTTTAAGTGTGTGTTTTACAAAGTTGGCTTTCTTTTTCAAATTATCGAGATCGGAATCAACAACAGTAACATGACCCATTTTGCGAAATGGCTTCGTTAATTTTTTTCCGTATAGATGAATGTGTGCACCGGTAATTTTCAAGACCTCTTCAAGGCCCTCATATTTGGCCATGCCCGTAAAACCAACTTCGCCCAATAAATTAATCATTGCGCTGGGGCTTTGAATGGAGGTTTCGCCTGGCGGTAAATCTAAAATTGCACGCAAATGTTGTTCGTATTGTGAGGTAACATTGCCTTCAATAGTTTGATGACCACTATTGTGCGGCCTTGGAGCAACTTCATTTACTAAAACGTCTCCATCTTGCGTAACGAACATTTCTACTGCAAGTAATCCGACCATCTCAAGCTTTTCAATTATTTGGCGAGCAATAGTATCTGCTTTTGTTGCTACTGAAGAATCAAGTTGGGCAGGTGAAAAAAGATATTCGACCAAATTAGCTTCAGGATGAAAGACCATCTCCACAGCCGGGTAGGAAGAAACTTCTCCCCGCTCATTGCGGCTAACAATTACAGCAATCTCTTTTTCAAAGTCGATTAATTTTTCGAGTAAGCCCGGGGCATCAAAAGCTTTTGAAAGATCGTTGTGCGATCGAAGTATCTGCACCCCACGGCCATCATATCCCTCTTTGCCTAATTTGTTTACAGCCGGTAGAAAGCTTTCAAAGTTCGCTACGTCCGTTTTGTTTTCAACCAACACGAATTCAGCAGTTGGAATTTGATTGGCGACAAAAAATTCTTTTTGTTTTCTTTTGTCTTGAATAAGTTCGATGACGCGCGGTTGAGGGAAAACTTTTTTCCCTGCTTTAACCAGATCAGCAAGCGCTTGCGTGTTTACGTTTTCAATTTCAATGGTAATCAAGTCGCACGATTGACCAAAATTTAAAACGGTTTGATAATCTGTTAGCTTCCCACATGTGAATGTTGCAAGTTGCGAGCAGGGAGCCTGAACATCGGGATCAAGCACATGGAAGTTGATATTTAAATCAATGCCTGCTTGAATAAGCATGCGGCCTAACTGGCCACCACCTAAAATTCCTACTTTATAATTTTGGTAAAATGTTTTTGTCATTGAAATATATCCGAATCACAAAAATACTTCTTTGTGATTAATAATCGGATATAGATTTGGCGCGTGCAATCACATCGTTGAACTCGATGCCAGAACTTTTTATTGTATAAAGCAGTAATCTTACTTCCTTAATGTGAACCCGACCATCAGCTTCTGCCATTTTATACAAATGAACAAATGCATTGAGCTTTTGCTCGTCCGTGCAAGAATTTATTAGTTCAATCCCTTCAATATAAATCTCTTTTCCTTTTTTTCCTGTGATCTTTTCTTCAAACAAAGAAAAGATGTCATCCGGAATTGAGTCCTTGGTTTTAATCTTTGCCAATGATTCATATTCCTTTTGATCGATAACACCATCCACACCGATTAAAATATGGGCAAGGTGTAGTAAACCCAGTTGCGAATTTTTGGTAGAATCCATTTAGAAGCTATATGCGGCTAAATATAGCGAGTTTTGCGTTGAATTGATGTTCATGGCAGAATCGTGTAAGATTATGACAAGATTTGAAAAATAATAAAGGCAGAAACGTAGGCAAGTGCAGTCATGTAGACAAGTTGAATCAAGGGCCACTTCCATCCTTTCGTCTCTCTTTTTACGATTGCTAATGTACTCATGCATTGCATGGCTAGTGTGTAGAATACAAGTAAAGACATTCCTACCGCTGGGGTATAACGAGGACCACCCGTCTCAGGGTTTATCTCGGACTTCAGGCGTCCTTTAATTGTTTGTTGATCGTCTGTGCCGCCTATACTATAGATAGTGGCAATGGTGCTTACAAACACTTCGCGTGCTGCGAAGGATGTCACCAAGGCAATTCCAATTTTCCAATCGTACCCAAGTGGTTTTATTGCAGGCTCGAGCGCTTTGCCAATAATGCCGGCATAAGAATGCTCTAACTTATAAGAAGCGACTGATGCTTCAAATTCTTGCCTACTTAGATGTTGATTTCCAGTTTGGGCTGCCACAACTTTTTCTGCTTCGTTCATTTGATCACCCGGTCCATAACTTGCCAGTACCCAAAGTATAACAGAAATAGCTAGAATAACTTTACCCGCTTCAAATACAAATGCTTTTGTCTTCTCTATAATAGTATAGCCAACATTTGCCCATTTAGGTTTTCGGTAAGTGGGCATTTCCATAATTAGGTAGCTTTTTTCCCTCGTCTTGATGAAAAACTTCATTACAAATGCTGAAAGGATAGCGGCAAAGAAGCCAAGCAGATACAAACCCATTAATACCAGGCCTTGATAATTGAAAAATCCAAAGAGTCTATCCTCAGGAATAATGAGTGCAACCAGAATAGTAAATACGGGTAGCCGAGCAGAGCAACTCATGAAAGGAGTAACAAAAATAGTAATGAGCCTATCCTTCCAATTTTCTATTGTGCGGGTTGCCATGATGGCGGGTATCGCGCATGCAAGTCCGGAAATTAGTGGCACTACACTTTTTCCATTCAAACCAAACTTGCGCATTACTTTATCCATAAGAAAAACTACCCGTGCCATGTAACCACTTTCCTCCAGAATAGAAATGCATGCAAAGAGAATTGCTATTTGAGGAACAAAAATTAGAATGCCCCCAATGCCGGGTATAATTCCTTGTGTAATCAAATCAAAGAATGGCCCTTCTGGAAAAAAATCATCTAACACATTGCTAAGCTTTGCAAATGTTGTGTCAATGAAATCCATCGGCACCTGTGCCCACGCAAATATGGATTGGAATATCAAGAACAATACAGCAAAGAAAATCAGGTAGCCCCATACTTTGTGCGTAAGCACTTTATCAATGCGGTACGAAAACTTTTTCCATTCGGGATCAGATGTCTTTAGAATTACTTTATTAAGTAAATCCTGAATAAACCCATAACGCATAATGGTTTCTGCGCCTTGATATTTGTGTTGAAAAAAATTTTCTGCTTTGGATTGTTCATTAATAAAGGCGCGTTCTTCTCTGCTTAGAAAAATAAGATTATCCGTTTGTTGCAGAAAGTGATAAGCTTCGTAATCAGTAGAGAGATTGAATTTCTCTTTTATTTTTTTTACTAATGGTTTGATCTCATCACCAATTTGAAATACTGATTTTCGGGAAGGCTCTATTTCTTCAGTGAGTACTTTTTTTAATTCCTGAATGCCATGACCATTGCGCGCATTAATCATTACAACAGGTAAATCCAATGAAGCTGAAAGTTCTTGAACGTCTATGCTCTGGCCAGATTTCGCTGCGAGATCCATCATGTTTAAGGCAAGCACAATGGGAAGTTTTAAATCCATTAATTGTGTGAGCAGCAGCATGCAATTTTTCAGATTGGTAGCATCGGCAACGAGTACGACACAATCAGGATAATTTAATCCCTTTTTATCCGCAAAAATTTCAGCTACAATTTTTTCATCCAACGTGCGAGGATACAAACTATATATGCCTGGTAAATCAATGATGTCCGCCTGTTCGTAGCCGCTTAGCGAGGTTACCCCAGCGCGTTTATCTACAGTAATACCCGGGAAGTTTCCGATCTTTTGATTTAAACCGGTAAGCACATTGAACAAGGAGGACTTTCCAGAATTTGGCTTGCCCACTAAGGCAATCTTTTTTCGTGTTCCGTCAGCCATCACTTATCAGCTCAGAATTATAATTGTGGAGGCTTCTTCCAGGCGCAGCGAAAGATCATATCCAGACACACTAACACAAACCGGATCGCCAAAAGGTGCCGTAAAATTGAAACGTACTGCTGTGCCAGGCAGAAACCCCATTTCTAATAACTTCGCAGAGAGAAAATCGTCTGAAAAGCCTGAAATGACCCCAGTTTCGCCTGGTTTCATAGTTGCAACACTTCTTATAACCCCCACTTCTTATTTAGATTGATTTTAAACAATGCGAATATAGGTTTAGAGGGTATGCGAAACAATGATTATATTCAGGCATGAAAAAGAAAGTGGAGAAACAAGATAAGGCTAAGAAAACACCGAAAACAGTTGTGACAAAAGATAAATCAGAATCAAGGGATCATTTCGATTTTGGAGGTCTTCCGCAAAGAGATTTGAAAAAGAATTTGGGTTGTGGCTAATTAGATAAACAAGAAGATTGAAATTGAATTATGAAAAAATCCTTCTTTAAGATATTGGCAAAACTTAACAAAGTTATAATGCCACGATTTAGCCAAAAGGACATTACCCGGCTGTCAAAATTCGATCAGGCAATGGTGGGTTATCGCTATTGGGTAACAACCAACTCGCTTGATTAAAAACTATCGGCAAAGAAAACGCGCTTCACGCGCTCACTTGTATTGGTGAGTATTTCGTAAGGAATCGTATTGATGCTTGCTGCAACATTCTGAATGGGTAAACCATCACCAAAAATAATTACTTCGTCACCCTCCTTTACATCAATGCCTGTAACATCAACCATCGTCATGTCCATACATACGTTGCCAAATACCTTTGATAATTTTCCGTTGACGAGAACCGAACCTACTCCTTTACCAAAACCCCTACTAAAACCATCGGCATAGCCAATAGCAATTGTGGCTAATGTCATTTTTTTAGTTGCTTTCCCCCATCGACCATAGCCTACTGTTTCGCCAGCATTAATTTCTTTTATTTGGGAGACAACGGTTTTTAATGTTGCTACTGGTTGTAGTTGATCAAAGGATTGTGATGTTGGATTTACTCCATACAACCCAATGCCTAAACGCACCATATCTAACTGAAATTTTTTCAAACGCAATACGCCAGGCGAATTTAAGATGTGCCGGATGGGCTTAATATTTAATCCTTCCGTAATCTTTTTATAAGCAGATTCAAATAAGCTTAACTGTTGTTTAGAATACTCATCGTGAGCGGGATCATCGGCTGCAGCCAGATGTGAGAACACGCTGGCAACAACAATATTTTTATTTGCCTTTAGAGTAGCGATTACACCATCTAAATTTTGATGTTCAAGTCCCAGCCGATGCATACCGGTTTCTATTTCCAAATGAACTTTGCAAACAATTCCATCTAAAAAAGTGGCTAGCGATTTTAGAATGTCAACACAATAAATTACGGGCTCGAGTGTATGCGATATAATAGCTGGGAAACTTTCTTCGGTAGCATTCATCACCATTATGGGAACGATAATCTGACTTTTCCTCAGCTCCACCCCCTCATCAGCATACGCAACTCCTAAATAATCAACCCGATGGTATTGCAACAAGCTAGCTACTTCTTCGCTGCCACTGCCGTAAGCAAAGGCTTTTACCATCACCATCAATTTAACACCAGGGCTTAGTATAGATTTAAAGAAATTAAGGTTATGAACCATTTTATTTAGGTCGATTTCCATCCGTGTGCCATGAATCTTTCGCTGCAGAAGCGCTACTATTTTTTCGAACTGAAACACGCGCGCACCTTTAATAAGAATAGTTTCGCGATTGAATTCATTCCAATTTATCAAACCTAATGCGGTAGCTGTATCCTCATAGAAACTTGTTTCAACTTTTAATTGATTAAACTTCTCTTTATTCTGGAATAAGACAGCTCCAATTCCAATGAATCGATCTACAGGACTTTGTGATATCAAATCAATAATCCTATCAATTAAAGCTTGATCCGATAGGCCAGACTGAAAAATATCAGAAAGGACAAGTGTCTTTTTGTTGGGGAGACTGTTTAAAAAATCGATGCCAATCTGCAGCCCGGCCAAGTCATTATTATAACTATCGTCAATGATTTGGCAATTGTTTATTCCTTGCTTCAACTCGAGCCGCATAGGCACGACCTGGAGAAATTCAATGCGCTCTTGAACTCGTGTTGGTGAATAATTCAATTGCAACATCATGAAAACACAATGCAATAAATTTTCAACTGATGCCTTGTTAGTAAAAGGAAGAGTTAGTTCAAATTCTTCAGCTTTGGATTTAATTAAAACCCGATTTTTATTCTGCTCCACAGTATAATCTGCGCCTACATTAAAACCCCAAGAAAGAGTTGAAAGTGTCGTTTTTTTTACTTCTTCATGCAGTGCTGAATAATCCTGACAATAAATTAATTTCTGTACTGCAGAGAACAACTTTAATTTCTCTCGAATCTTTTCTTGTTGATTGGCAAAACCTTCGTCATGAGCACTTCCAACGTTTGAAAAAATACCCAGTGTTGGTTCAATAATATTTTTAAGATTTTCCATTTCGCTTTTGCGCGAAATACCGGCCTCGAAAATTGCCAATTGATGATACGATTGCATGTGCCACACAGAAAGCGGCACCCCAATTTGTGAATTATAACTGCCCGGATTTTTAACGATTTTAAAATCAGATGCCAATAGTTGATAAAGCCATTCTTTGATTATTGTTTTTCCATTGCTTCCAGTAATACCAATAACCGGAATTTTAAATGAAGCTCTATTGAATGCAGCTAATGCTTGCAGCGCACTTACTGAAGATTTTACTAAGAGAAAATTTGCTTTCGGAAATTCCTTTAAGGAAACTTCTTTCTCGATAACAAATTGGCGTATGCCTGCTGTATACAATTCAGAAATATACCTGTGGCCATCATGCCGCTCTCCTGCTATGGCAAAAAACAACGCTTGTGGTGAAAGCAACACCTTACGACTATCAATAAATAAATCCTGAACGTGCCGATCGCTTGATAACTGAACAATTTTTGAATTACAAATTTCTGCTAAAGAGGAAAACAAAATCATAGGCTTAAAAAAGGCGCGATCCATTAGGAACCTCCTTATCGATTGAAGTTAAAACAACTCTTTTCTCAATATCTTGAAATCCGGTGACTAAAACTTCCGAAATAAAGTTTCCGATTTGGCGCGGCTGAAAATTTACAATGCACACCACCTGCCTGCCCGTGACGGACTCTAACGAATATAAATCTGTGATTTGAGCACTGGATTTCTTGATTCCCAATTCCTGACCCAGATCTATCCAAAGCTTAAAAGCAGGTTTTTTGGCTTCCGGGAACATTTCGGCCTTGATTATTGTACCGGACCTAAAGTCAATTTTATTAAATTCTTCTAATGTGATCATTATCAAAATTTTATTAGCTTGCAAAGCTAACCCGCGGAGTAAAAGTCTGGAATAGAAATGAAATTAAACTTTTCACATTTACTAGCTCTTATCACAGTTGTACTAACCGTATCGGCTGTTTCTACTTCATCTGCGCAAGAAGGATACCCGAATAATGATTTTCCGGAATTAAGTCCACCCTTTCAGGAGCAAAATACACGCGAAGACAAAACGCTGTTGTATGAGCCTGAAGGCGGCAAATTGCAACGGGAGCAAACAACAAATATGCAACAGCCAGTTGTATCAAAACCAAAGGCAAAAACATCAGAACCCCAAAAACCTACCCCAGCAAAAACAGAAGAAGACGCGCTCTCGTTTAACTTTCTCTACTACATTATTCAGAAGTTCAAGACTTCGGATATTGTGGATAAGTAACAATTTTACTTTGCTACATTAAATTGCTCCAGATCTTTTAACTTGAGAATGCCTTCGTAATAGGCTTTGCCAAAAATTACCGCAAATACGCCCATATCATTCAGTCGCTTGATGTCGTCAACCCCGCGAACGCCACCACTTGCTAATACTTGAAGATCAGGAAAATTGTTAATGATATCCTGATAAAATGAAAATGCGGGACCTTCCAGTACACCATCGCGTGAAACATCGGTCGACTTCACATACTTCAACCCACGATCGTAAAAATATTGAAGGTGATCGAACAAGGTTATCTCAGATTTTTTTAACCAACCCCGAAAAGCAATATTTCGCGATTCAATATTGGTAACATCCGCACCCAAAGTCATTTTCTCGCGTCCGTAGGAGATAATCCATGAAGCAAACAATTCAGGATTAGTTACGGCTATACTGGAGGCAGTAATATAAGCGGCACCAAATTCGAATGCTTTTCCGATGTCACCGTCCGTGCAAATGCCGCCTGTAAAGTCAATCTTTAAATCGGTATGACCCGCCATGGCTTCTAATACATGATAGTTCTTTGGGCTTCCTTTTTCAGCGCCATCCAAATCAACAAGGTGCACCACCTCAATGCCATGATCTTCAAACCGCTTGGCTAAATCGAGCGGATTTTCATCATACGCCTTCTCACTGGAAGGGTCACCTTTTCTCATTTTTACCACTTTCCCTTTGCGGATGGCTATGGAGGGAATCACTTGTATCATCTAGGTTAGAGTTAAAATCTATAAAACATTTAAAGATACTACAGGAAATAGACACTATGATGAAAATTTTTCTAATCCTACTTCACGGAAAAAGGAACAGACACGAGTGTCTTATCCCACATCAAGATCATTTCATTTTCCTCACCTGCTTTCTTCAATGAAATTGTAAATTGTTCAAATTCTTTTTCCTGCAAAACAGAGGGTACCTCAATAACAACAACATCTTTGGCCGGGTCGCGATTGATTTCACCATTAAATTTTATACCCCATTGGCCAGATTCGGAGTTGAGAATAATTGTCCAAACTTGCTCTCCGGGAATGGTGAACAAAGAATATTTTCCGGCCTTCAAATCTTTTCCGTTGAAGTTTAAATTCTTGTTGCTTTCAAGTATCGTTGCTTCATTGGCACCCGTTCGCCAGGGTTTATCGAAAGGAACCAACGCGCCAAAAATAACACGCCCTTTTTTGTAAGGGCGATTATAAAAAACAGAAACCTGTAAATCTCCATTAGTAAGCTTTACCTGTTCTTCGGGGCTCGCTTGCTTTGTGTAAACAAGTCTCATATAGGTTGAGAAGGCCAGAATGAGAATGAGAATTACACTTAAAACGAATAGAAATTTCTTCATGGAGGCAAGTTATTTACGAGCAGAAAACTATGCACGCTTAAATTAGTTTACGAGTTTACAATTTTTACAACCGATTTTGCAAATAATACGGATTGTTGGGGTAAATTTGTTTTCAATAAAAATAAATAACCATGTCAGTTTTTGGTGTTGTTTTAGCTCTATTTGTCCTTGCAATTGCATCTGTTTGGCTATTTCCAAACAGTAAAGTAAGCGATAACGAGCATGATGTTAAGCATTAAGCTTTCCTTACATTTTGATGAACGTTTGCATCTTTTGCGGTTCGGGCGCAGGAAATAATCCTGTCTATTCCGATGCCGCCAAAGAGTTAAGTGCTTTATTGGTTCATTCCCAAGCCACACTGGTTTACGGTGGCGGCAATATTGGGTTAATGGGTGTTTTAGCCGATCAAATTCTGATGTTGGGCGGTAAAGTGATTGGAGTAATTCCAGACTTCCTAATGAAAAAAGAAGTTGGCCACACCGGAATAACCCAATTGGAAATAGTAGGGAGCATGCATGAGCGTAAAAGGCGGATGGCCGATCTTGCTAATGCGTTTATAGCCTTGCCGGGCGGTTGGGGAACACTTGACGAACTTGCAGAAATACTTACTTGGAAACAACTTGGACTAATTGAAGGCTCAATTGGAATCTTAAACACTAATGGGTACTTCGATTTACTTCTTGCGCAAATGAAAATGATGGTGCAAGAAGGATTTTTAGGTCAAAATAGCCTTGACGAGATAAAAGTTTCAGAAACACCTCATCAACTGCTAATCCAACTCGGGGTAATTCACGTTTAGCAACTACCACTTATTTAAAAATCGGTAGCTTTAAACAGGCTTTGTTGCTCATGTCTTTAAGGAACTGTTTTACAATTTTTTTATTAATCACCACAAGCAGCAAGATTTGTGTTGCACAGGTATTAGGGTTTTCATTGCCGCCAGGCAAAACTAAGGTTCAATTTCCAATAGAGGTTTATAACAATTTGGTGGTAGTTCCTATCATTCTCAACAATCAACTTCCATTAAAATTTATTTTAGACACGGGTGTGCGCACATCTATCCTTACTGAAAAAGCCTATAGCGATATTTTGAATTTAACGTATGCTAGAAAATATTCTATTGCCGGCCCAGGCGGGGAAAAATTAGTAGACGCCTATGTAACAAATAATGTTTCGCTCGATATGCCTGGTGTTCAAGGCCGTGGCCACGCAATGTTGGTGCTAGACCAGGATTACCTGGAGCTTAGAAATTATTTAGGCACTGACGTGCAGGGAATTTTAGGGTATGAACTATTTAGCCGCTTTATTATTCAAATCGATTATGAAAAGAAACAACTTACGTTAATGCTTCCGCAGCGTTTTAAAGAAAATAAGAAATTTCAATGGCTGCCAATTAGCATTGAGGATACAAAGCCGTATGTAACCGTTAATCTTGAAATGAATGATACTACTTCACTAAGCGCAAAGTTGCTAGTAGATAGCGGAGCCAGCCACGGATTATTTTTGGAAACCAGTTCTAATCCTAGAATAAAAATTCCCGAAAGGCATGTAGAAAGTATTATTGGCCGAGGGTTGGGAGGTGAGATTATGGGTGAGATTGCAAAGATAAAAACACTTAAACTTGGCAAGTATGAGATCCCCAATGTCATTACAAATTTTCCTGATCCAAATACGTATATGGATACCCTCAAAACCAGCTTAACCGTTTTCAGAAATGGATCTATAGGCGGTGAGATTTTGAGCCGGTTCACTGTTATCTTTAATTTTCCGGGTGAGAAAATCTATTTGAAAAAAAATTACAGTTACAAAAAACAGTTTTACTTTAATTTGAGTGGACTAACAATAAGAGCTCAGGGATCAAGGCTTAAGAACTTTGAGATTACTAACGTTCGCAAAAATTCTCCGGGTTATCGGGTTGATTTAAAGTTAGGAGATAAAATCATTAGCGTTAATGGACTACCAGCAGCCGAATTGGAACTTAATTCAATCTTGGGATTTCTTAACTCAAAACCGGGTAAGCGTATTAGTTTGCAAATTGAACGGAATGGAATAAAAATCAAAAAAGATTTCAGACTTGAAGACCCACTGTAACTTACGGAGTTACCAAACGAAGCAATTGCCCTTTTCGTTTCTTGTAAGCCTGGGTTAAATACAGTTGAGTCTTTTTAAACTTCAATGAGTTTTTTAGAGCACTATATAAAGAATCTCCTGTAATGGTTTCTTTCAAAATATAATTCATCACCCCTGAGTTAATGGCCTCGTGATAATTTGAATTTTTTAAAACGGTAATAGGAACATGCTTTGTTTTTCGGTTGCTGGCAAGAGCCAACACAGTTGCTTTTAGTTCCGATTGACCAACATTGTCATCAATTAAAATATAGTTTGGACGAAAGCGGGTGAGCCGATCAATAATGCTGGTTAAATCAAAGGCAATTTCAGTAACTACTTTATGTTGATGGATTTTTGAAAGGCTCTCAAACGTGCGACTCAAATCGATAGGATTGTTGCCAACCACTAATACCTTCAATACATCTAATGGCTTTGTCAGCTTGTCCATAGAAATTTAATAATACTAGTTAAACAGTTAAACGATCGAAAAGGATTCAGAGATTTATTGTTAATTTATTGATTACGGTAGTTATCTTAACAACCGTTACTCAAAACGTGGTTTTTTTCGGTTTGAGCCTGACATTTAAAATATTGTTTTTAGTATCTCCAAATCTTAACGGATCAGGACTTTTCACATTTTATTTGCTAATTTGAAATCAATCACAATTATTGGGGGTGGCTTAGCTGGTTTGGTATCTGCCAACTACATGGCCGAAAAAGGTCTTTCGGTAACCCTCATTGAAAAGAAAAGCTACCCGTTTCATCGCGTTTGCGGTGAATATATATCTAACGAAACAATTCCTTTTTTAAAAGCGCAAGGCTTATTTCCAGAGGAATTTGGTCCGGCCAAGATTACCCAATTTCAACTTACTTCAGTTAATGGTCGTTCGGCAATGCTTCCGCTTGACTTAGGGGGGTTTGGAATAAGCCGCTACACATTAGATCATTTTCTTTACAAAAAAGCAGAAGCCAAAGGGGTTAAATTTATTCTGAATACTGAGGTTGAAGAAGTTTCATTCAACAATGACGAATTTATAATCAAAGCTGGGGGCAATGAGATTTATTCGGATCTTGTTCTGGGTTCATTTGGCAAACGATCAAAACTTGACATGGCGATGAAGCGTGGCTTCATTCAGAAACGATCGCCTTACGCAGGGGTCAAATATCACATACGTACGGATTATCCTGCTGATTTAATTTCGCTGCACAACTTCAAAGATGGCTATTGTGGGATTAGCCAAATTGAAGACAATAAATTTACGCTCTGTTACCTTACCCACAGAAAAAATTTAAAAGAGTATGGAAATGTAAAGTCCATGGAGGAGGCGGTGCTTTATAAAAATCCATTTTTAAAATCCATTTTTAAAAATTCAGAATTTCTTCATGATCGCCCAGAAGTAATCAATGAAATTTCATTTGCTACTAAAGCTCCGGTTGAAGATCACGTGTTGATGGCTGGCGATGCAGCTGGTATGATTACTCCGTTGTGTGGAAACGGGATGGCCATGGCAATTCATTCGGCAAAAATTTTAAGTGAACTGGTGATAGAATATTCAACAGGAAAATTGACTCGGGATGAACTCGAACAAACCTATACCAAGAAATGGAATTTGGTTTTTGCGCGCAGGTTGTGGATTGGCCGTCAAGTTCAACGATTGTTTGGTGGCGAATGGAGCAGCAATTTGGCTGTTAATCTGATGCGAAAATCAAAACCCATTGCAGAGCTTATCATTCGCAACACGCATGGAGAGTCCTTTTGAACTTAGAGTTGCAAAATATGGCTAGTCTCTAAGAAGAACCAAATAAAAAATCCATTTAGGCAAATGGCCGATAGAATATTCAACCACATTGTGTTAGAGAAATTTGCCTTAGCTGAATCTTTTAAAACCCGATAGAACCACACAAGAAAAAATATTACGACTGGTGAAAGGGCTAGCAAAAAGACCTCTCCATTCCACAAGGAATGGTAGTTGTAAAAGTAGGCAACATAACCACCTGTCACTAGAGTAAAAAGTATTAGTACGAAAACAAATGTACCCCTGATCCCCAGAAGCAAACTTATTGTTTTGTCACCGCGTTTAGCATCTTCTTCATGCTGGTAGATTTGCGTCATCGGGTAGGTACCTAATAAATTTAAACTGGTAAGCAGCGCTGGTATCAGTACCCGGGCATTGAATAAATTTTCGATGCCAAACTTATTTATACCGACATAGCACATCAAAAATGTAAAACATCCTTGAAAAAGACCTACGGTAAGCCAGCCCCCAATAGGAAATTTTTTTAACCTAATTGCCGGATGGCTATACGCTTTAGAAACCAATCCATAAACAATCAACATGATGGCAAACAGTGGACTTATTTTTAAAAAACCCAAAACAATCGCTGCTCCATCCATCAATAAAGAAGTATAATAAAGCCCCTTGCTTACCGGAGGCGGATTTTTTAAACCGCCAATGCTCTTTTCATCTTTGTCAAAATAACTATTGAAGCCATTACTTGCAGGATAGAGTAACGCATGAATAATAAGGAATGACCAAAGAAGCCGATCACCATTTAAGTTGGGCGAGATGGCAAGTGCGAAAAAATAAATCGGCATCAAAAAGAATGAAAACGGGAAACGTAAATGCAAAAAGGTAGATTTTGAAAACATAGAGATTGTCGGATTTCGACATTCAAGGTAATTAATTCGGGCTGCAGCAAATCAAATTGGGTGAGTTTTTTGTTATACTTGAACTTATGTCTTTTATAACATCTATAGGCACAGCTAATCCCGTTAATAAATTCAATCAATCGCAGTTGGCAAATTTCATGGTTAAGGCCATGCAATTAAACGAAGAGGAGGCACGGAAGCTGAAAGCAATCTTTCGTGTTTCTGGCATTGAATCTCGATATTCTGTAATAGATGACTATGGCCGCGATGTGGATTTTAACTTCTACAGCAACAATAAAAACCTTGAGCCATTTCCCACAACTAAGCATAGGCTTGAATTGTTTAGAACAGAATCTCTAAAACTTAGTATTAATGCGATAAAAGATTGCCTACATAAAGCACGAGTATTTGACACAAAAACAATTACGCATTTAATTGTAGTGAGTTGCACGGGCATGTATGCACCAGGCTTAGATATTGATCTGGTAAAGGCGTTAAACCTTCAATCGAGTGTAAATAGGTTGTGCATTAACTTTATGGGATGCTATGCGGCATTCAATGCGATTAAACTAGCCGACTCGTATTGTGGCGGTGATTCAAATGCAAAGGTTTTAATCGTTTGCACGGAGCTCTGTACCATTCATTTTCAAAAAGAATTTACTGATGACAATCTGTTAGCCAATGCACTTTTTGCGGATGGGGCTGCCGCTTTGCTAATTGAAGGGATGCCCCGTAAAGGTGTAAATCTTAAACCCGTAAGTTTTTTCTGTGACCTTGCGTTAGAAGGTGAACAGGACATGGCCTGGACGGTTGGGGATCTTGGTTTTGAAATGCGATTGTCAGCGTATGTTCCTGATGTTATTAAGAGCGGAATTGCTAAACTAACATCAAAACTACTTGCTCAGATTTCTCAACAGCTTACCGATATTTCGTATTATGCAATTCACCCAGGAGGAAAAAAAATTCTTGAAGTAATTGAACAAGAACTTGGTCTCTCTAAATCTGATAATCGAGTTTCCTACGAGGTGCTAAAAAATCATGGAAATATGTCGTCACCCACTGTTTTGTTTGTACTGAACGAAATAAGTAAAAAACTTAATGGTGTGGATGATGGGAAAAAAATTCTGAGTTTTGCTTTTGGTCCGGGCTTAACTCTTGAAAGCATGGTATTGGAAATTCACAATGAAAGCTGAACAACGTGCATCGCCAATTGATTTCTCAACCCGCTCGTTAGGTGTTGAAATTATGGATGACCTTGAGTGCAAAGGTGAAGTTGTTGATCAAACCTTGCGGGAATTAGATTTTATTAATCAGTGGTTGGGCGGAAATGAAGTAACAATAGCAGCAATTAAATCTTGTTGGAAAAAAATTCCGGTTGATCAATCTATTTCGATTGCAGATTTGGGATGTGGAAGTGGAGAGATGTTACGGATGATTGCAAGGTTAGCTAAGAAGGAAAACAGACAAGTTGTGTTAACAGGCTTTGATGCTAATCCACATATTGTCGCTTACGCAAGTAATCATTCCAAAGGTTTTAAGAATATTTCATTTAGTGCTACTAATATTTTTTCGCAAGATTTCCAGCAACAGCGATTTGATTTTGTGTTGGCAACTCTATTCACACATCACTTTACAGAAGAAGAATTAGTCTTGCTCTTGCAAAATCTGAAAGAGCAAACAACCACTGCCATAATCATAAATGATATTCATAGACACTCACTTGCTTACTATTCAATCATGTTTTTAACGCTGCTATTCTCTAAATCTGCCATGGTTAGGTTCGATGCGCCTTTATCCGTACTGAGAGCGTTTAAAAAATCTGAATTAGAAATAATTCTTAAAAGAACCGGATTAACCAACTATTCACTTACGTGGAAATGGGCATTCCGGTGGAGATTAATCATCTTACCATAATTCTATAACTCTGGCACAATTTTTACTAATTTGGCAGCAGAGATTTAAAAGTTGTCCCAATTAAAAAACCCGTTATGAAAACAAAAATATTTGCTACCTCAATAGTTTTGCTGGTTCTTACTTCCTGTGGATCAAGTCCGTTCGGGCAAAAAGTTAAAGAGCCATTTCGTGGAAATGCGTATGAGTCAAACAATCGCTTCTTTCGAGGCACAGGAAAAGGAGAAAGTTCTCAGGATAATATTGCGCGCGGTAAGGCTGATATCGATGCGAAAGCTCAGTTAGCTGGCCAGGTTAATACTACCATGAAGCAAGTAGCCGATCAGTATTTAGGGCAAACTGAAAATGAACGTGCTGCTGATGTTGCCGATAAATTTCAAAGTTTAGTTAGACAAACCATGAACACGAGCATGGCTGACTTGCGGAAGATGGGAGAAGAAAAATATTTTGATAAGAAAACAAATAAGTATACCGTTTTTATGGCTTACGAGATAAAGAAAAATGCTATGTTTCGTTTTATGAAAAAGCAGGCCAAGGTTGATAAGACGATTGACGAACGTCAAATGGATATCATCGATAAAATTCTTGATGAGCAGATTGAAAAATCTGAAGCAGAGGAGAATTGAGCGCAAATTTTTAGCCACAGATTCACAGATTAAAACATTAGATTAAGAGTTTACAAGGCCTTAGGTGCATATATGGCTATTCTGTGTTGAAGAGACTTAACACGAACGTTAAAGCTTGTATTAAATCTGTGAATGAGTGGCCGTTGCCTTTAAAAATAATTTGTGACCTAAAAATTGAGCGCAAATTTTTAGCCACAGATTCACAGATTAAAATATTAGACTAAGAGTTTACAAGGCCTTAGGTGCATATATGGCTATTCTGTGTTGAAGAGACTTAACACGAACGTTAAAGCTTGTATTAAATCTGTGAATGAGTGGCCATTGCCTTTAAAAATAATTTGTGCTCCTGCCTGCCGGCAGGCAGGTTCGTGGCGATCAATTTACTATTTTTGCCCTCCTTAAAATTAGAACTTAAGTTTTTATGATCGTTAAAACACGCAATTACAGGCTGGAAAAGAAGGATTACATAAAAATGGCCTTGAAAGCGATTCTCATTCAACAATGGTGGGTTAGTTTAATTGTGGTTGCTATTTGCCTCGGGTTTGTTTGGATTCAAAGCATCTGGTGGTTTATTGGAGCGGCCATAGGTGCCGGTTTATATTTATTGTTCTGGTGGATTCAGTTTTATGGAGTCACTCAGTTGGAGCAGGGGAAAATGTTATTCGAACGATTCTCGTATGAAATAAGCAGCCAACAAATTGTAATGAAGTTAAACCCACGCGAAGGCATGCCCATGAAGTGGGATCAAATAAAGAAGGCTGAAATCAGAAAGGATTCCTTTCTACTCTTTGTAAACAAAGCACAACTCATTTATTTACCTTTCAAAATTTTCAATTCAGAAAACGAGCGTAAGTTTTTGACAAGTATTCTTAGAAATAAGGGTCTGGTAAAATAGAGTCAGTTGTACCAAAGACAAGATTCTTGTTGCTTGATTTTGGAAGCGATCTTTCTGATATTTAGATAATGTTTAGCGATCAGCAAGAATCAAAAGTCAAGAAGAAATACACCCCCGCGCAGTCGCTTGCTAAAATTCAAAACTATTGCGCTTATCAGGAGCGATCGCACAAGGAGGTAAAAAATAAACTTTACGAGTACGGTCTTTACTCAAATCAGGTTGAGGAATTAATTTCGCAATTAATTACAGACGGATTTTTAAATGAAGAACGGTTTGCCAAAGCCTACGCAGGGGGAAAGTTTAGAATTAAAAAATGGGGTCGTGTTAAAATCAAGCATGAACTAAAAGCCTTGGGTCTTACCAAGTATTGCATTCAACGCGGATTGAATGAAATTGAGTCGGCTGATTATTCAAAAACATTAAAGACTCTTCTCAAAAAGAAATTAGCTGAATCGAAGGAACAGAATCCTTTTAAAAAGCGAGATAAGGTTGCGCGTTTTGCAATTGGCAAAGGGTACGAATCGGAATTAGTGTGGGAATATATTCGGGATCTTGTATCGGAATAACCCCTTTGCAAGACACACGACAAACAGCGTATTTATTAAAACCGATCTTTAGTCTTTCCTCGTTAGTACGATTATGAAAACTTTAACATTCTTCTTTCTATTGTGTACATCGCTGGTTTTGGGTCAGAGTACTGAGGTACGCACGGCACAATTCAATCTTAAAAAGTTAGTAGTTATTGAAGGTTATGATCCGGTAAGTTACTTTGATAACAAACCGCTTGAAGGGAAAAATGATTTGAATATCACCCACAAGGGGGTAACCTATCTATTTGCCAATGCGGCCAATGTTGCAAAATTTAAAACCAATCCTGATAAATATGAACCGGCTTATGGCGGCTGGTGTGCTTACGCCATGGGCGAAACAGGCAAAAAAGTAAAAATTGACCCTGAGACCTACGAAATTGTAGATGGCAAATTGAATCTGTTTTACAATTTCTGGGGAACGAACACATTGAAGGACTGGAACAAAAATGAAGCAGCACTGAAAGCAAAAGTCGACCAAAACTGGAAGAAATTCGTTAAGTAAATCTATTGTCGGCCAGTTTTCGTTTATGAGCCAATCCTTTCAACTATCTTTGCAGCGGCTTAAGTTTGATTAATATATGATACAACTGTACAAGGCAGGTACAACTATTCTAAGACAACTTTCTGAAGTTGTAGAGCAAATCTCCGCGGACGATTTTCGCAAACCTTCCAAAGCATTAAGTAATTCAACAGTGGGTCAGCATTTGCGCCATACGCTTGAGTTCTTTATTTGTTTGGAGCAAGGATTTGAATTAGGATGCGTAAATTATGATAAGCGAATTCATAATAAGGCAATGGAAAATGATAAAGTCATAGCCTTGCATACCATTAAGATGATTGAGGAATTTGTAAACGGAACGAGAGAGAATAAAAGGCTACACCTTGAGGTTGGCTACGAACCCGATAGTGAAGAGTGCGTAACGATTGAAACCAACTACCTGCGCGAACTCACCTACAATATTGAACACACTGTTCATCACATGGCCATTATGAAGATTGGAATTCGTGAAGTAGCCAATTACATAAAACTACCCGCTGATTTTGGAGTTGCAGTATCTACCATGCGCTATAAAGAATCAACAATAACCTCACACTAATTCTTTTCTTTATTATTGCGCATTTGAATTTCCGTGCAAAAGATTCTTCGAAGCAATTTTTTTATAAAGCTTACTAATTGGGAGTATTGGCCTTTTGGAATTATTCAGGCGCCAATATTTTTAATGTGGGCTTGGTATGCGTTAAGGGAGCGATCACTTTTTTACTTCTCAGCTTCCAATCCCTCCATCCTTACGGGAGGTATGCTGGGTGAATCAAAGTACGAAATACTCAAACGGATTCCAGATGCGGTAAAGCCTAAAACTGTTTTGGTAAAGCTACCAACGGATAAAACCCAACTTCTTGAGATTATTAATCAGAATGGATTTACATTTCCTGTGATCTTTAAACCGGACATAGGTGAACGTGGTTGGCTGGTACGTAGAATTAAAAATGAGGAGGATATTGAAAAATATCTCACAGAAATTAAAATCGATTTTATTATTCAGGAGTTTGCTGAACTTCCTTTAGAGTTTGGAGTTTTCTACACCCGGTTTCCATCGGAGCAAAATGGATTTGTAAACTCGATCACAGGAAAAGAATTTTTGTCTGTTATTGGTGATGGCAAGAAATCATTGCAAGAATTAATTTTAGAAAAGGATCGGGCGAAGATTCATTGGACGACTCTTAAGCATGTGTATGTAAATAGATTGAATGAAATAATACCAGACAGAAATCGGCTAGAACTTGTTTCTATTGGGAATCATTGTTTGGGTACTATGTTTTTGAACAATAATAATCTCATAACGCCTAAACTCATTGGCACATTTGACACAATCAGTAAACAAATTGATGGCTTTAACTTTGGGCGCTTCGATTTGCGATGTCAGTCTGTGGAAGATTTGGAAAACGGAAACTTTAAAATACTTGAACTTAATGGATGTGGAGCCGAACCCTCACACATTTATCAGCCGGGGTCATCGTTAGTAGCTGGTGTGCGTGCGCTAATTACCTATTGGAGAAACATGTATCGGGTAAGCAGAGAAAATCATGAGCGCGGAGTTTCTTACCTTTCCTTCCGCGAAGGGAAAAGAATTTACAGACAATTCAAAGCACTTAAGTAAAATAAGGTATGATGCTCTTACAGGTTTTTTTAGTTGGACTTATTTTTAGTTTTTTAGGATCCATACCTCCGGGCACTCTAAATCTTGCTGTGCTTCAATTGGGCATGGAGCAAAAAGCAAAAATTGCACTTCGGTTTTCATTAGCCGTTGCAATTGTTGAATATCCCTATGCGTGGGCAGCTGTGGTGTTCGAAGATTGGCTTACTTCATCGCCAATAATTATTCAAAACTTTCAACTGATTACAGCCATTGTAATGACCCTGATAGGTGCATTCACTTTATGGTCGGCACGCAAGCCAAGTGAATTCTCAGAGCGGTTTAATACCAGTGGCTTCAGGCGCGGGCTTATCTTAAGCATTCTAAACCCAATGGCAATTCCTTTTTGGATTGGAATTACAGCCTATTTGAAAGCACAACACTGGATTGATTTATCAACACCAATCTTGTTACATGGCTATGTATTTGGAACTTCGGTGGGGGTGACAATCTTATTGGTGCTATTTACTTTTTTAGCGAAGCGATTAGCTGTTTATGTTAAAGATAATATGTATGTAAAGCTTGTGCCGGGATTTACTTTGCTTGTGTTGGGCTTATATGCTTTCGCGAAATACTTGTTTTAGTAAGCATCTCCTTTTTAAATATTAACATGCTTTTTGCTAACAGCCCAGATACTTTTTGCAAGGCTCTATTTACTAGCCAAGCTCCTGTATCGGAAGCAATCTATAAGATGGTGATTGACCAAACCGCAGGGCTGCATGTGAGCATAAAACTATATTTGTAAGACGTAACACAGAATTTATTTAATCGGGCTTAAATAATAACCGAAGCCCGAGTGGCTATTAACAAGCTTAATCGCTTGCCCCTTATCAATTTTATGGCGCAGTAAACTTATGTGAACGTCAAGCGTATTGATATTTACTTGCCCCTCTTTACCCCAGATTTCATAGATCAAATCTTTTTTTTTCACTACTTTACCATTTGCCAATGCTAGGCAAACAAGAATATCGAACTCGCGGGGTGTAATGTTTAACCGAAGCTTTCCCCGCTCTACAAGCTTTGTGGAAACGTTAATTTTCAGATCCGAAATCTGTAGCGTTTCCGCAACAGACCTGAGCTCGGATTTTTCTCTGATAAGTGCTTTAATGCGCACCAGCAACTCGTTAAACCTAACGGGTTTTACAAAGTAATTTTTGGCATCGTATTTACCGCGCTGAAGTTTATTCTCAGTTTCGGTGGCCGTGGTGATGATGAGTATAGGAGCCGAGACTCGTGCGGCAGGAATGCTGTTGCATAAGGGTGTGCCATCTGCACCGAGCAGCGCACTATCTACAATGGCAAAATCATACTTATTTATATCAATCAGTTGGGTAGCCAACAAACTATTAAAAACAGCATCAACAGAAAATTTTTCAAGCTCTAGCTTCAATTTCAGATCGGACAAAGTATTCATATCGCTGCCCGCAAGAAAAATAGTATATCTGGCTTTTCCCATTTCTAATTTGTATGCCGGAAGCAATTTACTAAATGATCATTTACCAAACCACATGCTTGCATGTGTGCGTAAATTATCGTGCTACCCACAAACTTAAACCCGCGGCTAATTAAATCCTTACTTAGTGCATCTGATTCCTTTGTGGTTGCCGGTACCTGCTTCATGGTTTTCCATTTATTTATGATGGGCTTGTTGTTAACAAATTGCCAGATGTAGTTATTGAAACTTCCGAACTCTTTTTGAACTTTGAGAAAAAGTTTCGCATTGTTAACCGTGGCATTCACTTTTAATTTGTTGCGCACAATGCCGGGATCTTGAAGAATTTTTTCAATTCTTTTTTCACTAAAGCGAGCTACTTTTACAGGATCAAAATCGGCAAAATTCTTTCTATAGCCTTCACGCTTTTTCAATATGGTAGCCCAACTTAACCCGGCTTGAGCACCTTCTAAAATCAAAAACTCAAAGTGAATACGATCATCATGTACGGGTGTTCCCCACTCTTCATCATGATAATTAATATACTGATCGAACATAAGACACCAAGGACATCTAAAAACCTCTGCCATAGTAGTAAATTTTCAGAAAGTTACCGGTTTAACAGAAAGTTTGTAACTTACTTCTATGAATAGTAAATCATTCATGTTGTTGTTGATTCTTGGTTGCCTGATTAATGTTACTACGACCGCCCAATTTAGAAGCAAATTGAAGTCGTATAACTTTTACTCAATAACTACCAAGCTAAACCGTCTTGATCCGCAAACATTGGTATTGGCAAATAAAACTCCAGGTCGCTATTCTGCGCCTATGTTTACAGCGAGTGCTGCCAACCATCATAGCACCTACTTTTTGAGTCAGATGACTACCCAAACCATGAAAGATGGAAAGATGGGAACCTATTATTTATGGGATCAGCAAGGCAACTTGCGCGAGTCTCGATTTTTTCTTGACATAGGCGGGAAGAATAAACCCGGCCTAAAACTTGTATTTCCAAGACGTTAATAACTTCCCTTCCTGTACTTTATGAAAAAACTTATTCTATCAGCTGCACTTATTCTTTGTTATACTATTGGCAACTCACAAGCTAAAATCGATTTCGACAAAAAATTAAAAAACCTAGACATTGAGCTCTTTACACCATCTAAGCCAATGGCAAATTATGTAAAGGCGGTTCGTGTCGGCAACCTACTTTATTTATCTGGTCATGGGCCGGGCAAAGCAGATGGAACAAATATCACTGGCAAAGTTGGAAAGGACATGACAACCGAACAGGGGTACGAAGCAGCTAAGCAAACAGGTATCTCCATTTTATCAACCCTAAAAAGCGAATTGGGTGATTTGAATAAAGTGAAGCGTGTAGTAAAAGTATTGGGCATGGTTAATTGCACGGATACGTTTACCGATCAACCAAAAGTAATTAATGGTTTTTCTGATTTAATGGTGGCTGTATTTGGAGAAAAAGGAAAACATGCCCGATCGGCAGTTGGAATGAACTCACTGCCAAGTAATATTACGGTTGAGATTGAGATTATTGTTGAAGTTGAATAAGCCAAGCCACACATCCATAAGATTCAACTTTTAATCTAGGGCATCTCTAAAAACTCCGCTTACCCTTCTCTTTGGTAGAAGGGGCAGGGGTTGAGGTAATGAAAGCAAGGTTTTTTAGAGATGCCCTCTATTCATTTATACGTACTAAAATCTTCAAAAAAGAACTATACCAAACCTATAAACTATAAATTCCATTTTCATTTAAAGATTATAGGACATAGCTTCGCTGAACCGAATTTAAACCAGGCCATTGTTTTCTAACTATCAGAAAATTGTGCTTCGTCAATTGCGAAGTGTTTATTCCTTCATCAACCTAACCGGGTTGATTGTTGGCTTTACTGTTTTTATCCTGATTTACTTTTGGGTGGAACATGAATTGAGTTATGATCGGTTTCATCACGAGCATTCCATCATTTTTAGAGTAGTAGAAAATCAAGTATCTGAAAATGGGCTTAATTATCCGGTAGCAGTAACTCCTGCGCCATTGGCTCCCTATCTTAAAAATACTTTTCCGGAAGTCAACGAAGTTTGCCGCTTGAACAATCTCAATCTTGTTCTCCGATTAGAAGAGAAAGCATTTTATCAAGCCGGAATTGTAGCCGATCCCTCTTTGTTTCGTATGTTTTCATTTCCAACACGCCTTGGGGAAACAAAATCTTTTGAGTCCGGTGTCGACAAAATTGTGATTACTGAAAAACTAGCTAAGGTTTATTTCGGGGAGGCCAATCCTGTTGGGAAAGTTTTACAAATGCTTGATCGCGATATGCTCATCGTTGCAGTTGTTGAAAATATTCCAGCGAATTCACATCTTCAGTTTGATTTTGTTATTCCTTTTGAATTTCTAAAAGACAAAGGTTATGATGATTTAACAAATTGGAAAAGCAATCAGTATCACACCTATGTAAAAGTGGAGCCTCAGACAGATGTGGGATTTGGTGAGAAAATTCGAGATGCTATTGTTAAGAATGAACCCGTTATAGAAACCGAAATAGCACTTCAGTCTCTTACCGATATTCACCTAAGATCCAATCTTCTTAACAACGACATTCAAGGGCATGGTAACATGCAGTACATTTATATATCCTCGGCTCTAGCGATATTCATCTTAATTGTTGCCAGTATTAACTATGCAAATTTGGCTACAGCCCGATCAATTAAACGGTCAAAGGAAGTAGGTATAAGGAAAGTTATTGGCGCGAATAGACTTCAGCTGGTGATGCATTTCTTTTCTGAATCCTTTCTATACTGCACGCTTGCATTTGCCGTGGCTGTATTATTAAGTTGGCTTTTACTGCCACAAGTAAGTGACCTAAGTGGCAAGGCTCTTGAATTTAAAATTTTTTCAAAACAGATTCTCTTTCCACTTTTGGCTTCGGTTTTTTTCTGTGCGGTTTTAGCAGGAATATATCCGGCTCTTCTTTTGTCATCATTAAATCCTGTTGCTGTATTAAAAGGTAATTTAAAAGTAGGGCGTTCCACAATTATTTTTAGACGCATTCTGGTAGCACTTCAATTTGTCATTACTATTTCTTTTCTATCAGGTACATTTGTGGTTCAAAACCAACTTAATTTTATTCGCAAGCGAAACCTTGGCTTTGAGAAGGAAAATATACTTACGTTTTCAACTACCCGCAAAATCAGAAGCCAATATCAAACATTTAAAAATGAACTGTTGGCACTTAATGGAGTAAAAAATGTAACCGCTACCAGCACTCAGTTATCCCTTAGCGATGAGTCAACAGATAATGTTTATTGGGAGGGAAAAAATCCTGATACGGATTTACTTTTTCATTTACTAAAAGTTGATTTTGATTTTGTAAAAACTTTATCCATCCAACTTGCAGCGGGGCGCGATTTTTCAGATCAAATAGCTTCCGACTCCATGGCCGTTTTGTTAAATGAAGAAGCCATTCGTCAAATGAGGTTAACCAATCCAATTAATAAGCAATTTAAAATTGGAGCTCGGGCAGGCACAATCATTGGCATTGTAAAGGATTTTAATTTTAAATCGGCACATAAAAAAATTGAACCGATTGTAATCTATATTGAACCTGAGAGTTTTTATGAGACCGCAATTTTATTGGACAAAGGAAACCTAAACGATCAGGTAAAATCAGTAGAGACCGTCTTTAAAAAATTTACCCCGGGCAGTCCATTTGAGTATTCCTTTCTTGATGAAGACATTAATATGAGTTATCAGAACGAAGAGCGAACCGGAAAAATTTTTAATTACCTGGCTGGCATGTCGGTTTTTATTTCATGCCTCGGCTTGTTGGGTATAGTAATGTTTGTAACCGAGCAACGAGCAAAAGAAGTAGCTGTTCGAAAAGTATTAGGCGCTTCTGTTATACAGTTGATGTATATGTTAACCATTGAATTTATTGTTCTGGTAACTATAGCCTTTGTAATTGCTACGCCTATTACCTGGTACATTACGAGTTTTTGGTTAAAAGACTTTGCATATCATGTAAATCCATCGGTATTTGTTTTTGCTTTAGCAGGACTGATTAGTTTAACTATTACCTGGTTAACCATAGGGTACAAGTCATTTCAGGTGTCGAGAACAAGCCCGGTTGATTCTTTGCGCAGTGATTGACTGCCCCTGCCGATTTTAATTTCTTTTCGTTAAAAGTATCCATCAAGATTGATTCGGACGGCTATTTCAATTGAGCAGTAAGAACTGTCTTTAGCTAAAAGGAATGTTCGAAAAAGGTTTACCAAAATGCTATCTTTGCGATCCCATTATGAAAAAAATAGTCTTTTCATTCATTATCGTTATCTATTGCGTGCTGATCTTTTCTGCAGGTTCTAATACTTGGCTGAAAAAAACCAAGTTGCCCTTAGCTAATGATTGGAGTGAAAGGGGAGAGATGCCAGAAGACAGTGAGGAGTCCGGTCAGGAGGATAATCGTGAGTGGCAGCATGATGAAACATTCAAAGTAAGTTTTCTATATAGTTTTATAAATTCCTCATTTAGTAAAGAAAACAATTTTTCTTCATTCCTGTTTTTTGCAGTCACTCATTTTCCTGAGATAGATTCTCCGCCACCACAAGCATAATTGGCATGCGTGATCTTTTTTAAAGATCCACTTTACTAATTCCTGTTTTTTACATTTTTCTTATTATGAATTTTCGAAATTTTGGATCTACGGACCTACGAGCTTCTGTGGTCGTATTTTTAGTTGCCTTGCCATTATGTTTGGGAATTGCGCTTGCCTCGGGAGCTCCACTTTTCTCAGGATTGTTGGCTGGAATTATCGGTGGCATTGTCGTTGGTTCGTTGAGTGGTTCATCGGTGAGTGTAAGCGGACCCGCAGCAGGACTCACCACTATAGTAGCAGCGGCTATTCTTGATCTCGGATCTTTCGAAGCTTTTTTACTGTGCGTTGCGCTGGCTGGCCTTATCCAATTGGTTTTGGGTTTTGCAAAAGCCGGAGCCATTGGCCATTTCTTCCCAATCTCAGTGATAAAAGGAATGCTTGCGGCTATAGGTCTTATTTTGATATTGAAGCAGATACCACACGCAGTTGGATACGATGCGGATTTTGAAGGAGACGAAAGTTTTTTTCAACCAGATGGAAGAAATACTTTTTCAGAAATTTTGGCTGCGTGGGATTTTTTAAGTCCAGGGGCGATGGTGATAAGTGGCTTCTCAATTCTTTTGTTGATTTTTTGGGACAGCAAAAGTCTGCAGAAGTTTAAATTTTTTAGACTGGTTCCTTCAGCACTGATTGTTGTTTTAATGGGAGTTTTAATGAACAGTCTCTTTAACTCGGCATTGCCATATTTTGTAATTGAAGCAAAACATTTGGTTTCATTGCCAACATTTTCACAAACAGAGGGTGTTACATCGTTACTTACTTTTCCTGATTTTTCGCTTTGGCAAAATCCTAAAATTTATATCACCGCTGCTACCATCGCCATTGTTGCCAGTTTGGAAACCCTGCTTAGCATTGAGGCGTGTGATCGAATAGATGAGAGTCATAGAATCACACCTCTTAATCAAGAATTAAAAGCCCAAGGCATTGGTAATATTATCTCAGGAATGTTGGGCGGTTTGCCAGTTACTTCGGTAATAGTAAGAAGTTCGGCAAATATTAACGCGGGTGCGCAATCAAGGGCATCGGCAATTTCGCATGGTGTTATATTAATGTTATCAGTTTTAGTTTTTCCTGGTTTGCTTTCGCTAATTCCACTTGCCAGCTTGGCAGGTATTTTAATATTAGTTGGTTATAAGTTAACCAAACTAATACTTTATAAGGAGATGTATCATAAGGG